>WNGA01000705.1_pt1 | contig 50967 bp, 54 predicted proteins | sample 5400061 | NCBI WGS metagenome assembly WNGA01 (sample SAMN13153366, study PRJNA577476) | soil metagenome | isolation source: 100 cm soil or saprolite under grassland replicate 2 | place: USA:California | collected 2016-06-15
CCGGGCCAGATGGTCGGCGGGGAGCCAGTCCTCGAGACTGGGCGGGAGCAGGAACTGCTGTTCGCGATCGCACGGGATGAGGTTGTAGGCCACCCAGGACCTCCTTCGGGGGAAGGCTTACATCCCTGTAATTCTCCCCATGGCGCGCCTGGATGCGACCGCCGTCATCCGGGTTTTCGCGACAGGCTCTTGGGGGCACCCATATGGTGGTCTCCGCACGGGGACGGGAAGATCGGTGAATGTCACAATCCAGCTCACGGTCGCGTCTGTGCGGGGCTCCGAGTGAACGAGACGAGCCCTGACCTCTGCCGGGGCACCTCCGACCGGGAGCTCAGTTGACGCTTGGCGAATGGCTTCGTCGCACGTGAGTAGGCCGCGACTGGACTTCGAGTCGCAGACGACGCTGGGGCCATCCGATGTGGGCACATGGAAGGGCTGTCGATGCTCCAGGACCACCACCAAGGTCGCAATCAGGGCAACGACTAGAGCCGCGGGGAATACGATGGCCAGGGTCGATTTTGACCGAACCGGCCTCGGGCTGGGTTGGCGCGACAGGACGTCGTTCCAGAGGCCTTCTCGAAGAGGTGGCGTCCTCAGCCGCCATTTCTCTAGCTCTTCTTCCCACCGCTCACCCATCGGCTACCTCTTTGGGGCCCAGGATCCGACGAAGACGGTTGCGGCCGCGGTGGATGTGTACGCGAACGGTGCTCGGGGACAGCCCGGTGCCCCTCGCAACCTCGTCAACGGGTAGATCCTCTACGCAGTGAAGGATCAGGGCGAGCCGTTGACGCGGGGAGAGAGACTGCATGGCCCGCCTGAGATCCTCCAATTCCGCGACATGATGCTCGACCCCGAGCTCGGGAACCTCGGCGCGCTGTCGCCGCTCGCGTTTGAGTTCTTCCACAGCGAATCGGGAAAGCTGCTCGGTAGATCCACGCAAGCGGGTCGCGAATGGTGCTGGCGCGCTCCATGGCTCTGGCGAATGCCTCCGCCATCGCGTCCTCTGCGATATCCGTGCGACCTCCCGTGAAGGCATACAACGATCCCCAAAGCGCCGGTCCCGCCTGCCGGAACAGCTGCTCGTATGCCTCCCGAGCCTCCACACGCTCCACGCGCGTCCACATTACCTATAGAGGCCGGGGGAGCCCGAACGTTTACAGGGGGAAGGGTTTTCGTCCCAGGCTGCACCAAGTGGACCGAGCGGCCGGTTCCTTGGGGGGGACCACTCGGCGGATGGCATGACAGTCCTGTTGACGTTCTCAGTCCGCAGAGTCCAGGATAGCGGAGCGGCGGTCTTCGTCCTCTTCGATCCTTCGCTGGCGGATCTGGTCGTGGCGGAGCCAGGCGCCGGCGACGAGCAACCCGGCGATGAGCGCGCTGAGGTCGCCTGAGATCCACATGAGGGCGCCGGCGCTGGAGAGGTCGTTCACGGCGTTCGTGCCGCCCCACGGGGGGGGCAGGGCGAGGTAGTGGGGGTAGGCGTGGCCGGACAGGATGGCGAGGGCCAGGAACGCCTCGAGGGGCATCATCAACACGAGGTACACGATCCGGGCCGGATGGGACATCTTGTTCGGGGCTGGGTCGAGCCCCACCACCGGCCACCAGAACAGCAGCGCGGTCGTCAGGTACAGCGCGTGCTCCAGGTCGTGCACGATGCTCGAGGTCAGCGCCGCCTCGTAGAACCCCGTGAGGTGGGTGACGAACTGCGTCCCCATGAACAGCGCCACGGCCACCAGCGGATGGGTCAGGACCCGAACCACCCGGCTGTGCAGCACGGGAAGCAGGAACCGCCGCCTCGTCGCCGGACGTGACGCGCGCAGCGCCAGGGTCACCGGCGCGCCCAGCGCGAACAGCGGCGCGGCCACGAACAGCAGCAGCACGTGCTGGACCATGTGGGTGGAGAAGCTCACGTCCGCGTAGGTGTCGATCGGCGACGCCACCGCCACGAGCGCTGCAGCGAGCCCCCCGTACCACGACCACGTCCGCCCGCCCCGCCAGACAGGCGGCCCGGACAGCCGTCGGAGGCCGGCCCAGTACAGGAACCCGGCCACGACGATCAGCGCCAAGGGGACCGGTTCGAACGCCCACCCGGTCACCAGAGTCTTCAGCGTGAACGATCCGGGAACCCCGGCGTGGGCCACCATCGCGCCACCAATGCTCGCACGCGGGGCCCGGAACGGCCTCTCGGGCCGAGGGGGCGCAACGCCCCCTCTTGTCGTTAGAATGCCGCGCGCCGGGGCCGGCACCCCAGCCCGCCGCACGGATACAGTCGCGAGGGACCCGAGGAGCCTTGACCAGGAAGCCTGAACGCGGCCGGACCAGGACCCGAGCGCGGCTCGTCGCGCTCGCGGGTGGCCTGGGCTTCCTCCTCGCGGCGTGCGCCCCGGAGACAATCACGGACTCCGGCCAGAAGGTCCACTCCCTCTACAACGTCGTCCTGGTGATGGCCGCGGTCGTGTTCGTGGGTGTGGAGGTCGCGATCGCCTACGCCGCCATCCGGTACCGGCGGCACAAGGGCGACGACACGCTCCCCGAGCAGTTCCACGGCAACACCAAGATCGAGATCGTGTGGACGCTGATCCCGAGCATCATCGTCCTGGCCCTGTTCGTGATGTCGATGGTGGTCCTGGCCGACGTGAACCGCGAGCACGACAACGACCCCCTGACCGTCCGCGTCACCGGCTTCCAGTGGCAGTGGCAGTTCGAGTACTTCACGGGGCCGGAGGCCCAGCCCGAGTCGCTCGGCGTCTCGATCATCGGGACCCAGGCCGAGCCGCCCACGCTCGTGCTCCCCGTGGGCGAGCGGATCCACTTCGACCTGGTGGCCCAGGACGTCGTCCACTCCTTCTACATCCCGGACTTCCTGTTCAAGCGCGACCTCATCCCGGGCCGGACGAACCACTTCGAGACCACGATCCTGCCCAAGTACGCGAACCAGGAGTTCCACGGCCAGTGCGCCGAGCTGTGCGGCGACCTCCACAACGAGATGACGTTCGACCTCCAGACCATGACGGCGCAGGGCTTCGACGTGTGGGTGAAGGACGAGGCTGCGAAGGAGGCCAAGTCCAACACCTGCGCCCCCACCGGGACCGACCTCCACATCGAGGCGCAGGACCTCGCGTTCGACACCACATGCCTGGCGGCGCCGGCGGGGCAGCCGTTCACGATCGAGTTCGTGAACCACGACGCTGCCCCTCACAACGTGGACATCTACGACAAGGACCCCGCCCAGGGAGGCAAGCACCTCGCCGGCGGGAAGGACGCGAACGACACCATCATCAGCGCCACCACGACCTATCAGGTTGACCCGCTCGACGCGGGCAACTACTACTTCCAGTGCGACGTCCACACGGGAATGCACGGCGCGTTCGTGGTCAAATGAGGGAGAGCTGATGGCGGTCACGACGCACGAATCAACGGCGACGGGCCCGGCCCCGGTGCCCCGGCGCAGCGGGCTGGTCGGCTGGCTCACCACCACCGACCACAAGCGCATCGGCGTCCTGTACCTCGGGACCGCGTTCGTCTTCTTCCTGCTGGGCGGGCTCCTGGCCGAGATGATCCGGACCCAGCTGTACCAGCCCGACAGCGACCTGTTCGACGTCCACCGCTACAACCAGCTGTTCACGATCCACGCCATCACGATGATCTTCCTGTTCGTGATGCCGATTACCGTCGGCTTCGCGAACTTCATCGTGCCGCTGCAGATCGGGGCGCCGGACATGGCGTTCCCCAGGGTGAACGCGTTCTCCTACTGGCTGTTCCCCCTCGGGGGGATCCTGATCTGGTCCGGGTTCCTGTCCTCCAGCGGGGCGGCCGCGGGCGGATGGACCCTGTACCAGCCGCTGAACGAGACCACGACGGCGGGGTCGACGCCCGGGTTCGGGACGGACCTGCTGATCATGGGCCTGCTGGTCCTCGGCCTGTCCTCGCTGCTGGGGGCCATCAACTTCCTGGTGACGATCTTCAAGATGCGCGCGCCGGGCGTGACCATGTTCCGGGTCCCGATCTTCGTGTGGACGTTCCTCACGACCTCCATGCTGCTGCTGCTGGCCATGCCGGCGTTCACGGCGGCTCTGGCGGCGCTGTTCATCGACCGGAACTTCGGGGGGCACTTCTTCGACCCCAGCGCGGGCGGCAGCGCCATCCTGTGGCAGCACATCTTCTGGTTCTTCGGGCACCCCGAGGTCTACATCCTCATCCTGCCCTCCATGGGCATCGTGTCGGAGGTCCTCCCGGTGTTCTCCCGCAAGCCGCTGTTCGGCTACCGGGCCTTCGTGTACGCCACGCTCGCCATCGGGATGCTGGGCTTCGGCGTGTGGGCCCACCACATGTTCACCACCGGCGCCGTGTACGCGCCGTTCTTCGCGTTCCTGACCGGCGCCATCGCCGTGCCGACCGGGGTGAAGTTCTTCAACTGGATCGCCACCATCTGGCGGGGGAAGGTCGTGCTGACCACGGCGATGCTGTTCGCCGTGGGGTTCCTGATGCAGTTCCTGATCGGGGGCATCGACGGCGTGTTCGTCGCGTCGCCGCCCATCGACTTCCACCTGCAGGACACCTACTGGATCGTGTCGCACCTGCACTTCGTGCTGTTCGGCGGCAGCGTGTTCGGGATCTTCGCCGGCTTCTACTACTGGTGGCCCAAGATCACCGGCCGGTTCCTGAACGAGGGCCTCGGGAAGATCCACTTCGCGTTCACGTTCGTGGGGACGCTGCTGGCGTTCTTCCCCATGCACCTGGCCGGCCTGCACGGCATGCCTCGGCGCATCGCCCACTACAAGCAGCTGGCCCAGCTCGACCCGAGCATACTCACCGACAACCGGCTGTCGACGCTGGGGGCCTACATCCTGGGCGTCGGAGTCCTCATCTTCATGGCGAACGCGCTGCTGTCGTTCCGGAAGCCGGCCACGGCGGCCGGCGACGCCTGGGGCGAGGGGAACAGCCTGGAGTGGGCCACCACCTCGCCGCCGCCGGCCTGGAACTTCGACGAGCTGCCGCCGGTCCGCTCGGAACGTCCGGTGTTCGACGTGCGGCACGGGACGGTGCATGCGCCGGTGGCGGCGGCCGCCGCGGCCACGGGTGACCATGGGCCCGGCGAGGGGACGCACTCGTGAGCGCCGAGATGGCCGCGCCCGTGGCTGCTCCGGTGGCCCGCCGGCGCGACCCGATGCCGGCGCCCCTGCTGGGGGTCGTCCTGTTCGTCGCGTCGGAGTGCGTGTTCTTCTCGGCGCTGTTCGGGGCGTACTTCACGGTCCGGGGGGCGGCGGCCCAGTGGCCGCCGGAGGGGATCGAGGAGAGCCTGAAGGCGTGGCCCATCTCCACCATCGCCACCTCGCTGCTGATCCTGTCCTCGGTGACGATGCAGTTCGGCGTGTGGGCCATCCGGCGGGGCGACCGGGCCACGATGCTCCGGTTCCTGAAGCTCACGCTCCTGCTGGGCGGGACCTTCCTCGGGATGCAGGCCTACGACTACACCACGCTCGGGTTCTCGATCCACGACACCGTGTTCGGCACCACGTTCTTCACGATGACGGGCTTCCACGGGGCCCACGTGGCGGGTGGACTGGTGTTCATCTACCTGATCCTGGCCCGGGGGTGGGCGGGGCAGATCACCCGCGAGGACCACTCGGCGCTCGAGGGGTGCGCGATCTACTGGCACTTCGTCGACATCGTGTGGGTCGGGCTGTTCTCGACGCTGTACCTGCTGAAGTGACATGAGATCCGCCGGCCGAATCTTCATGGTCCTGTCCGGCCTCGGCCTGTCCGCCGCGCTGACGTACGGCCTGGTGGCCAAGGAGCTGGCCGGGGCCGTGATGCTCGGGGTGTTCGCGGTGGCCCTGCTGTACATCGCCACAGTGCTCGAGCACGCCGGGCCCTACGACTTCGCCGAGACCGACCAGGAGGCGGCGGCCGAGGTCGGCCCCAGCCACCTGTTCCCGCCCTCGTGGTGGCCGCTGGTGATGGCGCTCGGCGCGGTGATCTTCCTCCTGGGGCTGAAGTTCAACACCATCCTGCTGGCCGTCGGGATCGCCGCCTTCCTGGTGGCCGCCGTCGGCTGGTTCGTCCAGGCCGGCCGGTACCACGCCGAGAAGGCCGCGCAGCACGGGGCCCCGGGCGGCCACGGCGAGGGCCACTAGGCTTCAGCCGCCGGGCTTCCTCGAGACCTCCTCCGGCAGGCGGACCCGCCGGAACCACGCGTAGAGCGCCAGGTCGTAGGCGATCTTCAGCCCGCCTCCGATGGCGAACGGGAGCCCCAGGGCCGCCCGCTGGGCCAGGCCGGCCAGGGCGGCACCGGCCGGGCGGACCGCGTAACGCGCCGTGTTCGTGAACGCGGCGGCGGCGGGGCGCTCGTCGGGGTCCACCAGCGCGGCCACGTAGGCCTGTCGCGTGGGGACGTCCATCTGGCTGAGGGCGAACCGTGCCAGCAGCAGCGCCACCGCAACCGTGAGGTTCGGCGCCACCGGGATCAGCGCCAGCAGGACGTTCGAGGGGAGGTGAGTGAACACCATCGTGTTCAGCAGGCCGATCCGTTCGGCCAGCCGGGTCGCGGCCAGGAACGAGAGCGCCTGGAGCAGGCCCACGGCGAAGAACACCGTTGCCAGGAACTCGAGCGAAGCCCCGAACCGCACCCGGAGCCAGTACGCGATGAAGGCCTGGACCACGAACCCGCCGCCGAACGAGTCCACGGCGAACAGGCCGGCCAGCCGAACGACCGTCCGCCGCGAGCGCTCCAGGGGACGCGGCGGGGGCCCGCCGGCCGTCCGGTGCTCCGCCTCCACCGCCGGCGACAGCGTGGACGCGATCCAGGCGCCGGCCAGGCCGATCGGGACCAGGACCAGGAACCACCGGTGGTCGGGCGCGGACACCCCGCCGTGCCGCAGGAGCTCCGGGAGGCCGGCCGCCAGCGCCCCCAGCGAGCCCGCCACGGCCGCCACCGCGTTGTAGACGCCGAAGGCCCGGGTTCGCCGGCCCTCCAGAGCGGCCTGGGGCAGCATGGCCTGCTCCAGCGACGTGAAGGGGCCCGACTCCACGACGTCGGTCGACAGCGTGCCCAGCAGGGCCACGGCCACCAGGACCCACAGCTCCGTGGTGAGCCCGAACGCCAGCCCGGCCCCGGCCAGCCCGGCGAACAGCACCGCGTACCACCGGCGGCGCCCCACCCGGTTCGCCGTTCGCCCCAGCAGGACGGACACGATGGCCGTGCCGGCCAGGATCGCGGCGAGGAGCCCGCCCACCTGGGCGCTCGACCATCCCCGGGCCTGGAGCGAGGCCCCCAGGAGCACCGAGGTCATCCCGTAGCCGGCGGCGCGGAGGGCCTGCGCGGCGAGGATCCTCCGCCCGTCGCGGGTCACGGAGCCGGCCCGGTCACCCGTCGGGATGCCGGCGGCACCACGCGTACAGCGCGTCGTAGACGAACTCGCCCCGTTCCAGCAGGAGGTGGTCGTCGGCCTCCACGTCGAGCCCGCCCACGCCGATGGCCTCCAGCCCCGGCCCCAGCGGATCGCTGTCGCGGTCCTCGGCCACGTCGGCCGCATGGACGATCCGGGCCAGCCGCACCATGGCGGGGTCGTTCGCGCCGCCCAGCGAGAACTCCTCCATCAGCACCTCGAACGAGCACAGCCCGTCGCGGTGGGTGAACTCCGCCCCCGGCGCGTCGAACGACCGCGCCCCCTCCTCGGCCGCGACCTCGAGCACCCGGTCCGCCGGCACGTACAGGATCTCCGCCTCCGGGTCGATGAACCGACGGATCAGCCACGGACATGCGATCCGGTCGGTCTTCGGCCGCTCCCTGGTCACCCACTTCATCTCGAACCTCCTCCTACAGGGGCGGGTTGACGTTCGACAGGCGGTTGAGCCACGGGGTCACGTATCGCTGGAACAGCCCGCTCACCAGCAGGAACCCGATCGCGACCATGATCACGCCCGACACTCCGGCGATCCAGTGGTAGTTGCGCTTCACCACGTCGAGGGCCCTGGTCAGCCGCTTCACGCCGAGGCCGATGAGCAGGAACGGCAGCCCCAGCCCCAGCGAGTAGACCAGCAGCAGCCCGCCTCCCCGGACCGCCCCGCCCTGGGCCGCGGCGACCGCGAGGATCGTCCCGAGCACCGGGCCGATGCACGGCGACCACCCGAGCGCGAACGCCATCCCCAGCGGGAGGGCCCCCGCCGGGCCGGGCTTCACCTTCGACAGCAGCGGCCGGCGCTCCGCGTACAGCGACGCGTTTCCCAGCCGGAACGCGTACAGGATCATCGCCACGCCGAACAGGAGCACGAACGCCCCGGCGATCCGGAGCACGGTGTCCGAGTGCAGCGCCCGGTCAACAGTCCCGCCGGGCGCCTGGCCCACCGCCACGCCGATGGCCGTGAACACGATGGCGAACCCCAGGATGAACAGCACGATCGGCAGCACCTGCCGCCGCCGGCTCCCCTCCTCCGGCTCGGTGGCGGACCCCGACACGAACGCCAGGTAGCCGGGGACGAGCGGCAGGACGCAGGGCGACGCGAACGAGACGACCCCCGCGGCGAATGCCAGCGCGGGGGCCCACCACTCGGAGATCCCTCTGGTGACGTCCGCGATCATCGGTGGGGGGCGCCGGGACCACACGGCCCGCGCCCGTTCGAAGAGTGTACGGAGTGCTTGATCGTGGGGCGGGATGTCCGGCGTGGGGTAGGCACGGGCGCCGGGAAGTTGCACCCTGGCCGCGCTTCGTCGGATAGTGTTGCAGGATGCTTGTGAACGCCTTCACAAGGACATCGGGGCGCTGGGGAGGGCTCCGCGGCTCGCGCTGCGAGGGCTCCGCGACGGTCGGTAGAATGCCCGCGCCTGTGGACGACGAGGATCGCTCGACATGAGGCTCTACCCCAAGAGGATGCAGCCGCTGGTGGACCGCGGGAACCGGTTCCTGCGCGAATGGGAGTGGACGTGGACGAGTGCCGTGGTGTTCTGCGTGCTCGTCGCGTTCATGGCCATCGTCCTCCTGGCCGTGATCCCGTCGTTCTGGCTGTACTTCGCCGACCAGACGCTCCGGTGGAAGACGTTCTGGCTGGTGAAGCTGAAGGAGGCCGTCGCCGCGGGGTGGATCACGTTCTGGTTCGCGAACTTCTTCCTGCTCGCCTACCTGCTCCAGCGGCAACGCCAGAGGCTGAGGGGCCAGGGCGGCGGCACCAGGGTCTCCGGCGGATACCGATGACGAGTCAGTTGGGAGTGAGCTAGGCCGTGCCGTTCAACAAGACCGAGGTCGACATCCACACGGACTACCAGGTCCAGGCCGTCGAGGCCACCTGGCTGAGCGAGGGCGTGAAGTCGCCCAAGCACCTCATGCTGGACCCCGAGCCCTGCATCCTGTGCCGGGCCTGCGAGGACGTGTGCCCCTGGAACTGCATCTACATGCTGGACCCGGGCATCGTGCAGGGGACCGAGAACGAGGCCGTGGACTCCGAGGTGGGGCAGGCGTTCGCCATCTTCGTGGTGGACGACAACGCCTGCACCCGGTGCTCGGTGTGCGTGGAACGGTGCCCCAGCGATTGCCTGTACTATGCGCGACTGCCGGACGAGCGCGAGACCGGCCCCCGCACGATGGGCGCCGTCCCCATGTCCCAGCAACAGCCGGAAGCAAGTTGAGGAAGAGGGGAACGAGACCGGGTTGAAGCTGAAGCCGCCCTCGCCGCTGGAGCTGCTGGACAAGGTCCGAGACACCGAGGTCTGGAAGTCGGTCTTCCGGCCCGGCTCGATCTTCCGGAAGGGGTACAAGGACACGTCCAGGGACCGTTCCCTGGCCATGATGAACAACGTGCTCTACCACCTCCACCCGGTGAAGGTGAAGCGGCACGGGCTGAAGCTGACCTACACGTTCTGCTTGGGCGGGATCTCGTTCTTCCTGTTCATCCTGCTCACGGTCACCGGCATCTTCCTGATGTTCTTCTACCGTCCGGCCGCGGACGTCGGCGGGGCCACCGCGTACGCGGACATGCAGCGCATCACGACGCAGGTGTTCTTCGGCGACCTGGTCCGGAACATCCACCGGTGGGGCGCCCACCTCATGGTGTTCTCGGTGACGCTGCACATGGCCCGGGTGTTCTACACGGGGGCCTACAAGCCGCCCCGGGAGTTCAACTGGGTGGTCGGGGTGATCCTGCTGTTCCTGACCCTGGGCCTGTCGTTCACCGGGTACCTGCTCCCGTGGGACCAGCTGTCGATCTGGGCCGTCACGGTGGGGACGTCGCTCGGCGGCTACGTCCCGCTGATCTCGAAGCAGGCCCAGTTCCTGCTGCTCGGCGGGATCAACGTCGGGCCGAACACGCTGCTGCGGTGGTACGTGCTGCACGTGCTGGCGCTGCCGTTCGTGTTGGTGATCTTCCTGGCGGTGCATTTCTGGAGGATCCGCAAGGACGGCGGCATCTCGGGGCCACTGTAGATATGGCGCGCGAAGAGGTTCCGCAGGATCAGGAGACCTACGACCGGGTCCTCGCCGAGGAGCTCGGGAAGGGGACCAGCCAGCGGGTGGCCGAGGGCCGCGCCAAGTCCGCCGCGGTCCGGGCGTACCGGGCCGCGCACGGGGAGGCCGCTCCCAAGCCGCGCGCGGCGGCCGCGGCCCCGGCGGGCGGGAACGGTGCCGGAGGCGACGGCGCGGGGGCGCCGGCACAGGCGCCCGTCCCGGCCGGCGTGGCGGCGGGCCCGGCGGGGGCTCCCGCGGGCACCGCACCGGCGGCGGGGCCGGCCGCGACCCGGCTCGCCCCCGGGCCCACCGGGCGGGTGCCCACCCCCAAGGCCGGTGCCGCGGACAAGCACCGGCTGCTGGCCCTGGTGGCGCCGGAGGGGGTCCAGCGGGTCGAACGGGAGCAGGGCGACCGGGTCAACACATTCCCCCACCTGATGATCGAGGAGTTCGTGGCCCTGCTGATCGTCTCCGCGGGGCTCGTGATCTTCTCGGTCTTCGTCAACGCGCCGCTTCGCGAGCTGGCCAACCCGAACCTCACGCCGAACCCGTCGAAGGCGCCCTGGTACTTCCTGGCCCTCCAGGAGCTCCTCCGGTATTTCCACCCCATGGTGGCCGGTGTGACCATCCCCACGTTCATCCTGGTCGGCCTCGCACTCATCCCCTACGTTGACCGGAACCCCTCGACCAAGCCGGGCGACCGCAAGCTCGCCGTGACGCTGTTCACGATGCTGTTCATGTTCGGGGCCATCCTCACGATCATCGGGTGCTTCTTCCGGGGCCCCGGGTTCAACTGGGTGTGGCCGTGGCAACAGGGCCTCTTCTTCGAGCTATGACGCCACTCGCCGCCGCGCTCACCGACACCAAGATCGCCGTGATGGTCGCGGTGATCGTCGCGGTGCTGTTCATGGCGCTGCTGGTCATCTCGCTGATGCGAACCCGGCGGGGCTCGGTGGCCACGGCGATCGGCGAGGGGCCGGAGCCGGTCCGGGAGGAGAAGCCGAGCCGGGCCAAGGCCGCTCCGGTCTCCCGGCGAGACTTCTTCCGGCGGTCCCTGGTGAGCTCGCTGCTGATCTTCGGCGCGCAGTTCGGCGGAGCCTCCATCGCGTTCCTGTGGCCGAACCTCAAGGGCGGGTTCGGTTCGACCATCAACGCCGGCTCCGTGAACGACATCAAGGCCCAGATCCAGCAGACCAAGCAGCCCTTCTACTACGGGTCCGGCCGGTTCTACGTGGTGCCGTACGAGGGGACCGGGAAGGACGACGCCACCGGCGTCGACTACGTGACCGAGGGCTACGTCATCCCGGACCTCGGGCTCATGGCCCTGTACCAGCGGTGCGTGCACCTGGGGTGCCGGGTCCCGTTCTGCGCGTCCTCCCAGTGGTTCGAGTGCCCCTGTCACGGCTCGAAGTACAACTACGCGGGCGAGTACCAGCTGGGGCCGGCGCCGACCGGCCTCCAGCGGTTCCCGATCTCGGTGGACGGCGGGAACCTCATGGTCGACACGTCCACGCTGAACCCCGGGCCCCCGCGGGGCACCGACACGATCAAGGAGCCTCCCCAGGGGCCCTTCTGCGTGGGGACCTCCTAGCGTGCTCGCCCTGTCGAACTCCCAGCTCGTGGCCTTCGTCCTGATCGCGCTGTTCTTCGTGCTGTTCCTCGCGGCCCTGGCCTACCAGTCGAAGGGCAGGGTCAGGCCGAGGGGCGGACCGGACATCCCGCCGGCCATGCAGCCGGGCCCGGCCGACGCCGACCTGGAGAAGACCCGACTGGAGAAGCTCCAGGGGTGGGGGGTGGCGTTCGTCATGCTGTTCGTGATCCTGGTGCCGCTCGTGTGGCTGAAGGAGCCGAGCAACAACCGCCTACAGGCCGCAGCCCAGAAGGAGCAGGCCATCGAACGCGGCGCGCAGGCCGTCCAGCTGTTCTCGGAGGACAACCAGCTGGGGATCGGCTGCGTCAGGTGCCACGGCGAGAACCCGGTGCTGGGCGGCGGGTTCAACCTGTTCAACGGCGTGCGGGTCACGGTGCCGGACCTGCGGACCGTCTGCGCCGGGCCGAACATCCCCGTGCATTCGGCCATCCACAACATCGACGACATCCGCCAGACCATCATGCGGGGGCGTCCGCCCACGGACATGCCGTCGTGGAGCGTCCGGTTCCAGGGGGCCCTCGACGACCAGCAGATCCAGGACATCCTCGAATACATCGTCTCGATCCAGGACAAGACGCTGGTGCCGTTCAAGTACAACGTCTGCATCAACCCGAAGGCCAAGGGCTACCTGCCCCCGACGGAGCCGGCCCAGTGAGCGCGGTCGCGGTGCTGGCCGACATCTCGTGCGGCCCGGGCCTCCGGTGCTCCTCGATCGTCGGCTACCTCACGGTGGCCATGGCCGTCATCATCTTCGTGGGGAGCGTGTACATCATCCTGGCCGCCGTGTTCGGACCCCGCATGGGGTACCTGGTCATGGCGGTGGCGCTGTTCGGCTGGATGATCATCTTGTCCGGCCTGTGGGTCACGGGGTACTTCGTCTCCCAGGGCCTGGACACGCCGAAGAACCTCGGACCCCGCGGGACGGAGCCGCACTGGCAGGCCCTGGGCCTCGGCGTGGAGGTGGCCTCGCCCAAGTACCCGGTGGTGGAGCGGTACCCCGGGCCGCCCTGGGAGACCCCGACCGGCCCCGACGACGATCGGACGGCGTCGATCGGCACGGTGACCACCGCGGTGCAGAACTTCATGGCCGACCAGGCCAACGAGGCCCTCGGCGACAAGGGCCACGTGCTCCCCTCGGACTTCACGGTGACCGACGTGGAGTTCACGGGCGACAATGGCATCTCCCTGGCAGCGGCGCACGCGTTCTTCAACAACGGCGGCCCCACCGTGACCGTGTTCGCGTACCACAACCGGGGGAGCGTCCCGATTTACAGCTGGGCGTTCCTGGGCGCGTCGGTGATCCTGTTCCTGATCCATCTGCCGTTCCTGGACAAGGCCGAGCGCAAGCGCAAGGCCGTCCTCACCGGCGGGACACAGCCCGAGTGGCGAGGACCGGCCTAAGTGCCTCCCAGGGAAGCTCTTGGTGCCGACTGTCTACGCGTTGGAAGGCGCTAAGGGGGTGGGAACGTGCTCGGGACCAACCTGATCGACTCCGGAAGCGTCCAGTTCATCATCTTCGGCGTCATGGTCATCGTCATGGCCATCGTCTTGTTCATCACGATCGCGAAATAGCCCCCTCCGCGGCCGCCAGGATCCGTTCGACCTCCTCGTCGCCGTGCGCGGCGGACAGGAACCATCCCTCGTACCCCGACGGGGGGAGGATCACGCCGGCCTCGAGCATGTGCTGGAACAGCGAGGCGTACGCGGCGTGGTCCGCGGCCCTGGCGCTCTCGTAGTCCGTCACCGGGCCGTCGGCGAGGAACAGCGAGAGCAGGGAGCCCTCCCGGTTCACGGTGACGGGGGTGCTCTGCGTGCCGGCCAGTGCGGCCAGGCCGTTTGCCAGCCGTTCCGCGCGCCGGTTCAGTTCCGCGTACGGATCCTCGCGTTCGATGAGGTCGAGCGTGGCCAGCCCCGCGGCGACCGCGACGGGGTTCCCGGACAAGGTGCCGGCCTGGTAGACCGGGCCGGCCGGAGCCAGCCGCTCCATGGCGTCGCCCCGCCCGCCGAGCGCCGCCAGCGGGAACCCGCCGCCGATGACCTTGCCCAGCGTGACCAGGTCGGCCCGCACGCCGAACCGCTCCTGGGCGCCGCCCGGGCCCAGTCGGAACCCCGTGATGACCTCGTCGAACACGAGGAGCGCCCCGGCCTCGTCGCACATGGCGCGGAGACCCTCCAGGAACCCCGGCGCGGGGGGAACGACGCCCATGTTCGCTGCCACGGGTTCGACGATCACGCAGGCGACATCTCCGTCGCGCCCCTCGAACGCCCCGCGGGTGGCGTCGAGGTCGTTGTACGGGACGACCAGCGTGTCGGCGGCGGCGGCCGCCGTCACGCCCGGGGAGTCCGGGAGGCCGAAGGTGGCCACGCCGCTGCCCGCGGTGGCCAGGAGGGCGTCCGAGTGCCCGTGGTAGCACCCGGCGAACTTCACCACGGCGTTCCTGCCGGTGAACCCCCGGGCCAGCCGGATCGCCGTCATGCAGGCCTCCGTCCCGGAGCTCACCAGCCGGACCATGTCCAGCGACGGGACGGCCCGGCACAGGCGCTCGGCGAACTCCACCTCGGCCTCGGTGGGAGCGCCGAACGACGTCCCCCTGTGCGCGGCGCGAGCGGCAGCCTCCACGATCTCGGCCCGGGCGTGCCCGAACAGCAGGGCGCCCCAGGAAATCACGAGATCCACGTACCGGCGGCCGTCGGCGTCCGTCACGTAGGCCCCCTCGCCCCGTTCGACGAACACCGGCGTCCCGCCGACGGAGCGGAAGGCCCGGACCGGCGAGTTCACGCCGCCGGGGATGACGCGCCGGGCCCGTTCGAACAGCTCGCGGGAGCGCGGACCCCCGCCTCCGGCGTCGGGGCTCACGCGGGCGGGAGGTCCAGGCCGAACAGCTCGGCCAGGGCCCGGGCCGCGGCGTCGCCGGTCGCCCCGGGGGCCTTGGCCTTCGCCACCGGGCCGTGGAGCAGCTTGGCCACGATGGCCCGTGTGGCCGCCTCGACCGCAGCGAGCTCCTCCGGCGAAAGCCCGGCCAGGCGGGCCCGGACGCGCTCCATCTCCGCGGCGCGGACATGCTCTCCCCGTTCGTACAGGGCCTGGATCGCCGGCGCCAGGCGGACGGCCCGCCGCCACGCCCGGAACCCCTCCACCTCCTCCGCCACGATGGCCCGGACCCGGTCCAGCTCGGTCTCGTCGGCCCGGACGACGACCTCGCGGAGGTGGTCGATGTTCGCCAGGTGGACCCCGGGGACCCCCGCGGCCTCCGGTTCGACGTCGCGGGGCACCGCCAGGTCCAGCAGGAACAGCGACCGACCGGCCCGCCGGCGCTGAGCCTGGGCCACCGCGTGACGGGACACCACCGTGGCGGTGGCGTTCGTGGCCGAGACCAGCAGGTCGGCCTCCACGAGGGCCTCGTCCAGCCGGTCGAGGGTGGCGCCCTCCCCCCCGGCGATCCGGGCCAGCCGTTCGCCCCGCTCCGGCCGCCGGGCTAGGACCACCACCCGGGCGAATCCCCGGGAGGCCAGCTCGGCCACGGCCAGCTCGCTCATCTTCCCGGCCCCGATCACCGCGAGTGACCGACCCGCGAGCCCGTCAAGGGCCCGTTCGGCCAGGGAGGCCCCGGCCTGAACGAACGCGGCCGGGCTGGCCCCGATGGCCGTCTCGGCCCGGGCTCGCTTCCCCGTTCGAACGGCCCGCCGGAACAGCTGGGTGAGCATCTCGGTGGTGGCGTCCTCCGCGTGCGCGGCCCGGTGGGCCTGGCGGACCTGCCACAGGATCTGGGGCTCGCCCAGGACCATCGAGTCGAGCCCCGCGGCCACAGCGAACAGGTGCTCCGCGGCCTGCTCCTCGTAGTGCGAGTACAGGGGCTCGGCGAAGTCGTCGGCCGGGATCTCGCGGGAGTCGGCCAGGAACCCCTTCAGGGCCTGGAACCCGGCGTGGTACGCCTCGACGTCGGCGTAGACCTCCACCCGGTTGCAGGTCGAGAGCAGGACGGCGCCCCGGATGGAGTCGGTCCGGGTCAGGTGGTGGTAGGCCTTCCCCATCTCGTCGGGCGCGAACGACAGCCGCTCCAGGAGGTCCACCGACGCGCGGCGGTGCGAGACGCCCAGGGCCAGGATCGGCATCTGATCAGCCCCGCGCCGGGGCGAAGTCGAGCGACGAGGCCTCGGCCGGCGGCACGTCGCCGTTCCCCGTCACGCCGTCCCGCGGCCCCTTCCCCCGCCGGACCTCGGACAGGATGGCTTTGCGCTGCTCGTAGAAGGCGAGGATCTGGAGCTCGATCGACAGATCGACCTTCCGCAGCGACACACCGGCCGGCACCGAGATGATGGCCGGGGCGAAGTTCAGGATCGAACGGATCCCGGCGCCCACCATCCGGTCGGCCACCTCCTGGGCCGCCGGAGCCGGGGTGCAGATGACACCGATGGCCACGTCCTGTTCGCGGGTGACCTCCGGGAGGTCGTCGATGTGCCGGATGGCCTGGCCGGCTACCTCCTCCCCCACCTTGGCCGCGTCGGCGTCGACCAGAGCCACCACCTCGAACCCCCGCTCGGAGAACCCCCGGTAGTTGGCCAGGGCGTGACCCAGGTTCCCGATCCCGGCGATGACCACCGGCCAGTGCTGGGTCAGCCCGAGCTCGCGGCGGACCTGGTGGATGAGGTAGGCGACGTCGTATCCCACGCCGCGCGTGCCGTACGAGCCCAGGTGCGAGAGGTCCTTGCGGACCTTCGCCGAATTGACCCCAGCGGCCTCCGCCAGGGCCTCGGAGGAGACCGTGATCGTGCCGCCCTCGGCCATCTCCACCAGAACCCGGAGATAGACGGGCAGGCGCCCCACGGTTGCCTCGGGGATGGGGCGCTCTCTCACCGGCGGGAGCTCGGCGTCGAGGGCATCGCCCCAGATGCTAGCGCGATCGTGAAACGCTCTCAAACGCACAAAGTCCGGGTGTGCGCGATTGCCCGGAACCCGGGCATGGCGCTCAGCACGAGCGCGCCAGGACGGGGTGCTCAGGTTGATACCAGGTGAGCGCGCCGTCGTCCCCGACGACCCACGCGCCTCCGCCTGGAACCGCGGCCACGTCCGTGAGGAAGCTGTAGTGGCGGATCGGCGGCGGCACCTTGGTCCATGATTCGCCGTCGAAGTGCAGCAGGACGGCGGCCTCCGGCGCGTTCGACCAGCCCAGCGCCCACACATCCGTGGGGCCGGAAGCGGAGATGTCGTAGAGGAAGGTGTCGCGGGGAAGGCGCGGGATCGAGGCCGGGCGCCAGGTCGAACCGTCCCAGTGGGCGACGAGCGCCTGGGCGAACGAGTCGCCCGGGACGCGGCGGCGCGTGGACCCGACGGCCCAGGCATCGTCGGGACCGAGGGCGACCACCCCGCCCAGGCTCGATGACCGAAGCGCGCGGGTGTCGGTGGATCGCCACATCTTTCCGTCCCACCGGGACGCCAGGGCGCGGTGGCGGTTCGCCCGCGACCCGATCACCCATGCGTCCTTCGGTGAGCTCGCAGCCACTCCGGTGGCCACGCTGCGGTCGAAGTCGGGAAGCGAGGATCGGGTCCACGAGACTCCATCCCAGCGCAACGCGGCGATCCGCCATCCGTGTTCGGCGACCGTCCCCACGACCCAGACGTCGTCGGGGCCCGTGGCGGCCACCACCTTCCCCTCCTGGCTGACGAAGCGCATGGCGGGGCTGGGCACGAACCGCCATCGTTCGCCGTCCCAGTGCTTGATGCGGCTTCCGCTCCCGCGCCGGCCCACGGCCCATGCGTCGTTCGGGGCGATGGCGACGACGTCGTCCATCTGTTCTCCGGCGGGGGCAGAGACAAGAGCCCAACGGCTTCCGTCCCAGTGGAGCGTGATCGGGACCTCGGCCGACATCGGCGGATGCTTCCCCTTCGCCGGAACGACGCGGTCGTAGGACCCGACCACCCAGGCGTCGGATGGCGACTCGACGCTCAGCGCCCGCGGGCGGAGGCTGAGGATGCCATGGCCTGTCGGTGGCGCCATCCCCATCCAGCCGCCGACGCACTCGCCGATGTGCTGGTCGGGCCTCGGTGGCGCCCACGGCCGGATCGACGCGATCACGCCTCGGAGCGCCTGCATGTCCTCCGCGCTGACGCCCTTCCTGATCCAGGCGTTCGCGTCGTACCGGCCGTGACGGTGGAGCGTCACGCGGAGGACGCTCCGGAACCCGTCCGCCGGCTCGAAGTCCGACAGCCGGAGCGGCAGAGCGCTGTTCTCCGGTCGCAGGACGTCCTCGGCGATGAACTGCCCGATCTCGAACAGCAGCGCGACGCCGCCCCGCGGCAGTCTCGACATGCCGGGTGGCCAGTTGTTCCGGCCCTGATCGGCCCTCTCCGGGATGTCCGCCGCCGGCGGGTTCGCCACCATCACGCCCTCGAACGAGCCGCCGGGACTCCCCCACCGGATGGGTGCCATCGCCCAGTCCGCCGGGTAGCGGATGAGGAATCCGCCGAGGAAGCTCCGATACGTCTTCCATCCCTTCGTCGGATTCGGAGTCGCCGTGGGCGACGTCGGCAAGGGGCCGTTCGGCGTGCTCGAGAGAGAAGGAGTCGGTGTGTTCGCCGATGCCGGCGATGAGGGTGCCGAGCCGGACGACGTGCAGGCCGACAGGAGGCTCGCCACCATCGCCAACGCCGCCATCCGCCTCATGGCGATGCTCGGCACGACTCGTCGGCCTTCGGGTGATCCGGCGAGGGCCACGGCCTGATCGAGGCGACGACCCGAGCGATCGCCCGTCGATCGCGAGGCGAGACGCCGCCCCCAAGCCAGGCACTGGCCCCGTAGAGCTCGACGTGGTGGAGCGCGAAGGCCCAGCTCGTCCGGCGGCCCCACCCGACGAAGTCGGCGAGGTCCAGCGGGAGCGGGGTGTTCTCGGCCCGGCACGATCCAAGCATCGAGGAGGAGCGATGAGTCGCTACCAGCAGCACCGCGCCGTCCTTCGGCAGTGTGCTCAAACGAGGGGGCCAATCCCCGAAGCACTCGCCGGGGCGAGGCGGAACCTTCGACGCCACGGGGTTGGTCACGAACACACCACGGGCGCCCACATCGTTGCACCCCTCGATGGGGACGAGACTCCACCCGGGCGGGGAGCGTAGCAAGAACCCGGTGTCGTCACGATGGATCCTCCTCCGCGATCCGCCGGGCGGGCCGACGCGGACAGGCTGGGCGACTCGGCAGGCGACGGCGACGCCGAATCATGCGCCGGCGGCGAGGCAGGCGAGCGCTCACCGCTCGGCGCCACGGTTCCCGCACCAGTACCCGACACGCATCCCACCAGCCCGGCGGCCGCGATCGTCGCGACCATCGCGATCGCGGTGGCGGCTCGCCTCATCCAGTGTCTCCGCACGATCGCGCAAGGAGCGCACGGTCCGGCCGGTACAGGGTCCCGGTTCCGTCGAGGCCGACGAGCCAGTCGCCGTCACCGGGCGCCGCGGCGACGTCCTCAAGCGCGGCGTACGGGCCGGGAGGATCGATCCGGGTCCACGCGTCGCCGTCGTAGTGCAGGACAATTTCCTGTTGCGGCTGAGTGTCGTCGTAGCCCCACCCCAGCGCCCAGAGGTCGTCGGGACCCGAGCCGGACAGGTGCTCGAGCGAGCTGTCCCGGGGAAGGTCCGGAAGCCGGACCCGTCGCCATGTCGACCCGTTCCAGTGCTCGACCACCGCGTGGGCGGGAGCCCGGCCGCTCGAGTCCGCGTAGTCCGTGCCGGCCACCCAGGCGTCGTCCGGGCCGAAGTCCACGACGGCAAGCAACCGGGGAAATCGAAGGGCCGGCGTGGGCACGCTCCGCCAAGCCTCACCATCCCAATGGAGGGTGAACGCCTGCTCGTGGCTGTACCCGGCTATCCACGCATCGGTCGGCGAGCTCGCGTCAACGGCGGCGTCGTAGTCGAATTCCCGGCCCTTGGCGAGGGGATCCAACAGCGACCATGACCGCCCGTCCCAATGCTCGATGACCACGCCGTGGCGCACGCCGACGGCCCAGGCGGCGTCCGGGCCGGTGGCGGCGATCGACTGGACGCCGTCGCCGCCGAGGCCCCCGAGCGGGCGAGGGACGAACCGCCACCGGGTGCCGTCCCACCGCCTGATCCCGGACCCGCCGCCGCCGGCCGCCCAGACATCGTCGGCGCTGATCGGCTCGATGTCGTTGATCCCCCTCGTCCCGGGAACCAGCTGCTGCTCCCACCGCGTGCCGTCCCAGTGCAGGAGCAGAGGATCATCGAGGAGCCGCCCCGGCCTCCCCGCCGAGACCCATCGGAAGTGCTCGTACGAACCCACCGCCCAGGCGTCCGTCGGGCTGAGACCTGCCACAGCCCCGAGGTGGACTTCCACGGTCCCAGGGCGGGCTAGGAGTGGGACGCGTGTCCAGCCGTCGACACAGTCGCCGAACCGAGGGTCGGGCCTCGGCGTCGCGAAGGGTCCGATGGATCGGACCATGCGACGGAGCGCTCGCTCGTCCTCCTTCGCGACGGTGTCCCCCTCCCACACCCGCACCGAATAGCGGTTGACGTGGTGCATCGTGAGTTGCGCGACCAGCCGATGCTCGACCCGCTGGAAGTCGGAGAGGTGGAGGGGCAACCTCGTGTTCTGTGGGTACAGCGGCGGGGGCATCCCGCCACCGAAACTGATCTGCACGAGCACGACAACTCCATCCGCGGGCAGCCGCGGCATACCGGGGGGCCATGTTCCTCCGCCGGCTCGACATCCTCCCGATGGGGGCGGGGCGAGTCGACCCGACGGGTTGGCGATCCACACGCCGGTGGCGCTGGCCCAGCCGCACTGGGCCGCACGAACGGACCACCCGGTCGGGTATGCGAACCGGAACCCGGTATGCCCGTCGCGGTAGGTCTGCCACCTGTAGCGGCCGGGAGCGTTCGTCCCGGTGGGAGACGGAGACTCCGAGAGACGCGAGATCTCGGTCCCGGTCCGCGGGCTCGGGGTGGCGGTGAGCGGCCCCCGGGAGGCGGTGCAAGCCGAGAGCGCGGACGACAGCGCGGCGAGCAATGCGAGCGTCCTGGCTGATCGATTCATGCTGTCTCGACCCTTCGGGGCGGGTGCAGTCAGCGCCTCCGGCCGCCTACCAGGTATACGAATCTCGCGGGGTCGACGAACGTCTCGAATTCCTCCACGCCGTCGATCTCGATCACGGGGACCCGGAGGCCGTGGGCGTCCTCGAGGTCGTCGTCGCCGTCGATGAAGACCTCGTCGAAGCCGAAGGGGGTGCGTTCGCGTTCGGCGAGGATGATGGCGCGGGCCTTGTCGCACAGTCCGCAGTTCCGGCGGGAGAACATCAGCACCTGGGGCATCGTCCGGTCCTCGCTCACGGCCGGCCCATCCTATCGACCGGGCCGGGCCGGACGGCCGTGCGGCGGTGCCCCTCGGCCGCGACAATGGAACCGTGGGGGAACGCGACTTCGAGGACCGGGTCGACCTGGAGCTCCACGCGCGCCTGCGCGAGGGCGACGCCGACGCGTTCGAGGAGCTGTACCGCCGGTACGCCCCGGGCGCCTACGGGCTGGCCCTGCGGGTGACCGGGCAGGAAGCGCTGGCCCAGGAGGTGGTCCACGACGCCTTCCTGGCCATGTGGCGGGCCCCCGAGGCGTTCGATCCCGTGCGCGGCACGTTCCGGGGATTCTTCCTCTCCCTCGTCCACCACCGGGCCGTCGACACCGTCCGCCGGGAGGAGCGCCTCCGCCGCCGCACCGAGCGGGCCATGAACCTCGAGAGCCCGGCCGACGAAGATGTAGCGGAGGATATCGTGGAGCAGGCCTGGCTCGCCATGAGGCGGAAAGAGGTCCACGAGGCGCTCCGCGCCCTGCCGCCGGACCAGCGGCGGGTGCTCGAGATGGCCTATTTCCACGGGTACACGCAGGCGGACATCGCCGAGGAGCTGGAGATCCCACTGGGAACCGTGAAGACGAGGACCCTCGCCGCCATGCAGAAGCTCCGGCGGCTCCTGGGGAACGGCGCGGAATGAGGGAGCTCACACCCGGCCAGCACCAGGCCATCGACGAGCTCCTTGCCGCGCACGTCCTGCGGAGCCTGGACGGCGAGGACGAACGCGAGGCCGAACGGCTGCTGGCCGAACACGTCCCGGGGTGCGACAGATGCCGGCGGGTCCTGGCCGAGTTCCAGGCGCTGGCCGACGACCTGGCCCTGGCCGTTCCCCCCGCCAACCCACCGGAGCTGCTGCTCCCCCGCCTGCGCGAGGAGCTGAACCCGGGCATCCCGGCATCCGCCGGCAGCTCGTCGAACCGGCGGCGGTCCCCTCGCCGAGGCGTGGGATCCTGGCTCACCGCGGCCGCCGCCATCGCCCTGCTGGGCCTCACCGCATGGAACGCGGTGCTGAACAACCGGCTGGGCGACGCCACCGACCGCCAGGCCGACCTGGCCCGGGTGACCCGCCTGATGGCCCAGCCGGACGCGAAGAAGATCCCGCTCCAGGGCACGACCGCGCCCAGCACCGTGCTGCTGGGCTACCGGGAGGCCGAGGTCGCGCTGTTCGGCACCGACGTGCGGTCGCCGGCGCCGGGCTCCGTGTACCGCCTGTGGCTCGGGGATCGCCAGTCGTACCGGCACGTCGGCGACTTCACTCCGGAGGACGGCCTGGTGATCGTGCTCCTGGAGTTCGATCCGCAGCGGTTCGACCGGATCCTGGTGACCGAGGAGACCTCCGACCAGCCCGGGCCGGTTCCGTCGGGTCCGCACCGGTGGACGGCCACGCTGGACACCGCCAAGGAGTAGACGCTCCTGGCGCCTTGATCCCCCGTCCCGAGGGACGAAATCAAAGTGCCGCGGCCCCCTTCACCGACACCACCAGGCCCACCACCGCGATGGCCAGCGCCGTCACCACCGGCACGGCCCACAGCAGGCGGCCGGACAGCCTCCGGGAAACAGCGCGGCGTGCCCGGAACGCCAGGAACCCCACTGCGATCAGCGCCGCGGCCATCCCGACGCTGAAGGCAAGGATGAGCGCCAGGCCGAACGTCGCCCGGTGGGCCGAGAACGTCGCCAGCAGGACCACGATCGCCGTGGGCGACGGCAGGAGGCCTCCCGCCACGGCCAGCCCGGCCAGCCCCCGCCGTGACAGCGGCCTGTCCAGGGCCGGGCCGGCCGGCGGGTGGTCGTGGGCGTGCTCGTCATCGTGGCCTTGCTCGTGGCCGTGGTCGTGCCCATGGTCGTGGCGGTGGGCGGACCCGGCGTCGCGGCGCCGGGCCTCCCGGAGCCGGAGGACAACCAGCGCGGTCCCCATCCCCAGGATCAGCAATCCGGTGGCCAGGGTGATCCAGGGGTAGATGCGGTCGGGAGCCACCACCTGCAGTCCGAAGATGGCCAGGCCCAGGACCAGGACCGAGGCGGTGTGCATCAGCGCCACGCCCACCCCAACCTGGACAGCCTGCCGGAGGCGTCCGCCCTGCCCCACCAGGTACGCGGCCATCAGGGTCTTGCCGTGTCCGGGGAGGAGGGCATGTCCGGCCCCGAACGCCAGCGCCAGCAGCAGCGCCAGCAGCAGGGCCGGCACCGTGAGCCCCGTCCACGTGGCCAGCCCGGCGAACGCCCCCCCGCTGATCCCGGGGCGTTGGCCGGCGTCGCCGCCGGAGCCCAGGCCCGGCGCCGCGCCGGAGTGCCCCGGGGCGAACGAGACCCGCGCCGAGGTGACGTCGAGCGGATCCGCCAGCAGGTCCTTCGGGTAGCTGGACAGCGCTTGGCTCACCGACCGCGTCGGTACAGAGGACCCGGTGACCACCGCGCCCCCGGCCCCCACCGCGACCACCTCGTGCCATCCGATGTGCCCGGCGTACGTCCGGTCGGCGAGCGTCAGGGTCCCGGTTCGGCCGGCGAGCGGGCCTCCGAGCACCGCCTCCAGCCGCAGGACGTGCAGCCCGGCCTGTCCGGGGAGCAGCCGGGCCGCGGCGGACCGGACCGACAGCCGCACGGGCCGCCCCCCCGCCGTGACCCCGATCCGCGCGCCCAGCTCCCGGGCCCGGGCCGACGCGTACCCGGCCAGCTCGGACGCGGAGGCCGCGCCGTCGCCGTCCCGGTCGATGACGCGCATCTGTTCGAACGTGGGGATCTCGGCCATGTCCAGCACGTAGTTCACCCGGACCTCGCCGGGCGAGACCACCAGCCGGTCGAACGTGTTGATCGTGAAGTTGCCGAGGGGATGGGCTGAGGCAGAGCCGCCCATCAGTGCCAGCCCGGCCACCATCAGGGCCAGGACCACCAGCGCGCGGCGGGCCGTCCTCACGAGGACGCCTCCAGAGCGGCCAGGGCGTCGCGGGCCTCCCCGCCGTGCAGGATCGAGAAGTGCGGGTTGATCCGGAGCGCTGCCCGGAGGTCGCGCCGGGCAGACGCGTCATCCCCCGTGGCCCGTTCGATCATCCCGGCGTGGAACAGGATGGTCGCGCTGCGGTATCCGAGCGAACGGGCGAACCTGGAATAGCGCAACGCCTCGCCGGCCCGGCCGTCGCGGTACAGCGACCAGGCCAGCGCGTCGGCCACCAGGATGCTGTGACGCCGCCCCCACTCAGTCCGCGCCTCCGCCACGGCCCGGCCCGGGTCCCCGTGGTCGGCGTCGAACAGGGCCAGCTCCAGGTCGACGTTCACCCCGGCGGCCTGGAACAGCCGCTCCTCGGCCCGGACCAGGTCGTACTGCTCCCCTGCCTTCGCGGCCTCCCCGGACACCGTGTACAGATCCCCCAGCGCGATGACGTACTCCGGCGAGGGATACCGGGCCACGATGTCCCCGAACTGCTTGATCGCACCGTTCGTGTCGCCCCGGGCCCAGGCCAGACGGGCCAGGCCGGCCTGGGGTGGGAAGTACTCCGGAGCCGACGCCGCGGCCATCCGGAAGAAGTGGTCGGCTCCGACGAGGTCGCCCCGGTTGAACGCCAGCTCGCCGAGCTGGTACGCGGCGAACGCCCGGTCCTGGGGCGTTCCGGCCGCGGACAGCGCCAGCCGCATCACCGACGCGGCCCCTTCCACGTCACCCTGCAGCTCGCGGGCGTACGACGCGCGGGCGTACGAGGCCAGGTCCGGCTTGAGGTCCACCATGTGCTGGAACGTGGCGAACGCCGCCCGGTACCGCCCGAGCTCCAGCTGTGCGTCGCCGATGACGCCGTACACGTTGCCGTTGTAGGGGTTCACGTCCCGGGCCCGATCGCCCCAGTGCAGGGCGCCGACGAAGTCGTGTCGGGCCGCCGCCAGGGCCCCCTCGCCCGTGAAGGCCTCGAAGTTCCCCTCGGCGTGCAGCGCGAGCGAACGCCGCAGCGCGCCCTGAGCCTTCGGGTAGAAGCTCGGGTCGGCGGTGACCCTGGCCTGCTGGACGTAGGCCAGCCCCAGCTCCGCCCAGGCCGCCCAGTCCTCCGGAACGGCCGCCAGCCGGGCCCGGAGGCTGTCGATGGCCTGCCGCAGCGAGCCGGAGCGGATCACCGGGTGGCCGGACAGGGCGCCAGCGGGGTCGTTCCCCAGCCCGGCCGAACCGTTCCCCGCCTGGGGCGACCGGGAGCCCCGGCCGAACAGGCCGAGGCCCCCCACCGCCAGCATGGCCACTGCGAGGGCCACCACGGCGAGGATCGTGATCCCCAGCCGCCGCCGCCCCCGCCGCCGCTCGGGCACAGAGGGCCCGGGCCCGAGCCCGGGGCTCGCGTCGCCGCGAGCCCGGACCCGGGTCCCTCCGATCGCGCCCATGTGTTCGATTCCCTCCCTCGCCCTAGTGGGGGCTCGCGTCGGACCCGTGATGCGGGTACGCGACGTACGGGAAGTCGGTCTGGAACGGCACGTCGTTCGCGTTCACGCCGTCGCCCAGGGCATCCACGATCGCCGGATGTCCCGGCAGGAGGACGCCCTCGACCACGCGCAGGGCGGCGTCGATGATGTCGTCGTCCAGACGGCGGCCGTTCGGGAACCCCTGATTGTCGCCGACGATCACGCCGAGCGTGTTGCAACTGGACGTGTCCGCGCAGAGTGGCGTGTCCATGTTCAGTCGGAGCATCTCGCTGGCCTGCACGCCCGCCGGCTGGTTCAGCCCGGCCAGCCCGGTGAGGAACACCGAGATGAGGTCGGACCGCTGGATGCCGGGCGTGCCCGAGTCGGAGTCCGGCACCGGCAGCCCGTACAGGGCGTTCAGGTCGTGTGGGAGCTCCGGATCCTGGACGGCCCCCAGGTACTGGATGTCGTCCTTGGGCTGCGAGGCGTTGAAGTAGTCCTTCAGGCTCACCGGCACGACGACCTCGTTCACGAGGGGCATGCCCAGGCGAGAGACCTGGACGAAGTCGCCGCTCGAGTCGATAGTGCCGTCGCCGTTCTGGACGCGAACCGACTGCCGGGATGCCGTCGTCCAGATGCCGATGATCGACGAGTCGCCGCGCAGGGCACGCTTCGGCACCTGGAGCACCAGGGCGTTCACGTTGAAGCCCGTGAGGGTGTCGTCGCCCGACTCGGGGAAGGTCGCCGCGCAGGGGTACGGCGGGGCGCACCCGTAGACGAGGTCGAACACCCTGAGGTCGAGGAAGAACGGGTCGTCCGCCTGGCCGGCCCACGTCTTCGAGTTCAGCTTCGGCCCGAAGGTCGTGATCGTGCTGTCGGCCAGTGCCTCGTAGTTGGGCATGGAGGTCTCGCCGACGTCCGACGGGGCGGAGTACGCGTCGTCGACCAGCGTGGTGACGTGCGTGCCGTTGTCCCGCTTGATCCGGATCAGGTCGTACGTCTGGTAGAAGTTCAGCGTGCCGTCGGTCATCGCCGTGACCGGGCCCGTGTTGTACAGGAACGTGCCCGGTGTCCGGTAGTGGCTCGTGAAGATCCACCGGTAGGTGAGGTCCGGCTTCGCGTCCCCGTCGTTGTCGATGTTGATGTCGTAGTGCACGCCGTCGGCCCACGCGAAGAAGTTCGGGCCGCCGGCCGGCTCCTCGAACGGGATCCAGTTGCTGACGAACGTGATCTTGTTCGGCTTGTCCGGGCTCCGGAACGCGTAGAGGTCCGTTCCGTCAACCTGGGGGTCGGCCGACACGAGAGGGGCCTCGCGGTGGCTGGATGCCAGTCCGGTGCCCGGCCCAAGGCCCGCGAACAGGCCCCCTCCGAGCGCCATGCTGGCTCCGAGCACGACCGCAGCCCTGCGGAATCGCTTGCGAACCTTCAATGCAACTCCCTTTCGTCGAATGGCACGGGCACCAGTCGCCGCCGGAGGAAGGCAACCGACATCAAGCCGGTCGCTTCGTTCATCACCTCCCCCAACGCTCGCGGTCTCTCGTGGATCCCGGCGGCTGCCGTAGGTTCGCGGCCGCATGCCCCGCGGATCACCGCGGACGGGGAACCTTTGCCTGATTTGCCCGAGGGAAGCTCAGGCCGGCTGCCGGGGGGCGGACGAGGCCCGCAGGAATCCCCAGAACATCACGGCGATGCCGAGCGCGAGGCCCACCGAGAAAACCGGGACCACGTCGAGCCCGGCCCCCACCCCCGACCCGATCGCCACGATCGTGGCGCCCACCGCGATCCCGAGCGTGCCCAGGAACCTGTTCCGCAGTTCCGGCTTCCTCCGCATCCGGAACGCCGACCACACGGCCCCCGCGACCAGGATCACGTAGGCCGGATAGGAGTAGTACTGCGCCAGCCGGTAGGCCATCGGATTGCGGAGCGGGAAGCATTTCAGCCCGTGAACACAGGTCCCCTCGAGGTGGTAGCCGACGAAGAAGACATCCTTCCCGAGCGGGAGGCGGTGCTGGCCGAGAGCGGCGACGTTCACGTCGGCGGTCCGGACGACGTTGAAGGCATACGCCGTGCCGAACACGACGACCAGGAACAGGACCGCGCGGACCCGTCGGTCGCGGACGAGGAGCAGGAGCTCGCCGTAGGCGAGGAACGGCACGTTGAGCACAGCGCCGAGGAGCCAGTACGCCCGGTACTCCGGAGAGTTCCAACCGGACAGGATCCCCAGGAACGCCGCGAACGACGCCGCCGCGAACATCAGCAGCGCCACGGCCCAGGCCGCCAGGTACGGGCGATGCCGGCGCACGAACCGCCAGCCGACCATCACGGCGAATGCCAGCCCGATCAGAGCCGCCGCCAGCGGGAAGATCCACATGCGGGGCTATCCTACGGGCGATGCCGAGCGAGATCGGACGTGACGCGGTTCGGCGGCTCCTGGACCGGGGCGCGCAGCTGGTGGAGGTCCTTCCGGTCGAGGAGTTCGAGGAGGACCATCTCCCGGGGGCGATCGGGATTCCGCTGCGCGAGATCGACGCGGAGGCTCGGAAGCGGCTCGACCCGGCGCGACCGGTGGTCGTGTACTGCTGGGACTCGGCCTGAGACATGAGCCCACGAGCCGCGTGGCGGCTCGAGGTCTTCGGGTTCACCGAGGTGTACGACTACGTGGGCGGCAAGCAGGACTGGATGGCCGCCGGCCTGCCGTTCGAAGGGACCCGGGCCGACCTCCCCACGGCGGGGACCGTGGCCCGCGCCGACGTGCCGACCTGCCGGCTCGACGAACGGCTCGGCGACGTCCGCGACAGGGTCGACGAGGCCGGATGGGACCTGTGCGTCGCGGTGAACGAACACCGGGTGGTCCTGGGCCTGCTCAAGCAGCAGCAGCTGGACGGGGACCGCGATGCCCTGATCGATGACGCCATGCGGTCGCCCAGCACGTTCCGGCCCCACGTCGGCATCGTGGAGATGGCCGACGTCATGACCGAACACGATATGTCGACCGCCACGGTCACCACGTCGGACGGCGTCCTGGTGGGCGTGCTCCGACGGGAGGACGCCACGCGGGCCGCGCTGGAGGTGCACCGGCGCCACGAGCACGGAGACGACGACGATGAGCCATGAACCGGCGCAACTGGCGGAGGTCCCGGCCGCGCAGGGGTTCGTTCGATGCGTCGCCTGCGGCCGGGCCATCGAATGCTGCGCGTTCTGCGACGAGGACGACTGCGGCACGGCCACCTGCGACCGCTGCATCCGGATCGAGCTGCGGGAGGCCCTGCCGGTCCCCCACCTCCACGGAGGCTGAGGCCCTTCAGGAGCCTGCCGGCCCGCCCCCGTCCCCGGTGCCGCCGAGGACCTCCTCGCCGCGGAGGGCCCGGCGGAGAATCTTGCCCGTGGGATGCCGGGGGATCTCGGAGACGATCTCGATCTCCTTCGGGACCTTGAACCGGGCCAGGAACTGGCTGACGCCGTCGGCCAGGCTCTCGGGGGTCGTGGTGGCGCCCTCGTTCAGCACGACCATGGCCTTCACGGCCTCCCCGGTGCGCGGGTCCGGGATCCCGATCACGGCGGCCTCCGCCACCTGGGGCAGGCGGGCCAGGGCCTCCTCGACCTCCTTCGGGAACACGTTGAACCCGCTCACGATGATGAGGTCCTTCGTGCGGTCCACCAGGAACAGGTAGCCGTCCTCGTCGCGGTACGCCACGTCGCCGGTGCGGAGCCACCCGTCGACGAGCGTCGTGGCCGTGGCCTCCGGCTTCCGCCAGTACCCCCGGAACACCGCCGGCCCCCGGACCAGGATCTCGCCCGGATCCCCCTCCTCCACGTCCTCCAGCTTGCCCTCGCGCTCCTCGACCAGCCGCACCTCCAATCCGGGGATGGGCAGGCCGATCGAGCCCGGACGGGCCTCGGGCCCCGCCGCGTTCGACGTCACGGCCGGCCCGGCCTCGGTCAAGCCGTACGAGTCCCAGATCGTCACGCCGAACCGCTGCCGGAACCGCTGGAGTACCTCCGCCGCCAGGGGCGCGGCCCCGGATACGGCCATCCGGACCGAGTCGAACGCGCTCCGTCGCCCCTCCGGCTCGTCCAGCCATTCGACGTACATCGGGGGCGCACCCGGCAGCAGCGTCACGCCGTGGCGTTCGATGAGGTCGAGGGACCCGCCGGGCTCGAACCGCTCCACCAGCACCGCGGTGGCACCGCCCCGGATCGACATCCCCAGGATCACGTTGAGCGCATAGATGTGGAACAGGGGGAGGACCAGGAGCACCACGTCGTCGGCCAGGATCTTCATCGAGGGGACGTGCTCCATCTGGTCCATGTTCGCGATGAGCTGGTCGTGGGTGAGCATCGCGCCCTTGGGGTCGGCCGTGGTCCCGGACGTGTACTGGATGAGGGCCAGGCCGTCGGGAGGATCGGTCGCGTCCCGGATGGGCTGGTGGCGCCCCATCGCGTGTTCGAACGAGACGGTCCTCGGCGGGACGGGCGGGCCGGCCACCACGAAGACGGCGTCGAGGTCCGACAGCCGGTCCCGGACGGCCAGGATCGTGGGGAGCTCGCCCATCTCGGTGACCACGGCCCGGACCCCGGCGTCGGCCAGCATGTACCCGACCTCCTCCGAGGTCAGCATGACGTTGAGCGGGACGGCCACCGCCCCCGCCCGCCAGATCCCGTACAGAGCCGAGACGAACTCCGGCACGTTCCCCACCATGAGGGCCACCCGGTCGCCCGGTTGGACCCCGGAGGCCACGAAGGCCGCCGCGGCCCGGCCGGCCCCGTCGTCGAGCTGCGCGTACGTCACCGGACGGCCCCGGAAGATCAGCGCGGGGGCGTCGGGCCGGTTCGCGGCCTGCTCGGAGAGCAGCGTCGAGACGTTCATGGCAGGCGCGAGTCTATCCGCCGCCCTCGCCCGTTCGGCCCAGGTCGACGTGCTGGACGAATTCCCCGGGCGCGGGCGTCCGGCCGGCCCACTCGGCGTGGGTGGTGCCCTCCGATGACAGGACGGCGATCTCGTCGAACCCGCCGCGCCGCATCCGTTCGAACAGGACGAACCGCGAGGAGGACACCTCGCTGTTGTGGCACCACCTCGGGGTCCCGTCGGGGTCCAGGTACCGGGCCTGGACCATGCGCTCGGGGTCGCCCGCGACCCGGCCGGTGAGGCGGTACCGGCGGTCGGACAGGTCGATCCGCCAGGCGCCGAGGGCGGTGTCCGGACCGCGGGAGACCTTCCGCAGCTTGATGCTCCGGCCGCCCAGGCGGACCGTGACGAACGTGGTGAACGGCGTGGTGATCGGCCCCCGCTTCCCCTGCGCGGTGAGGGCGGACACGACCGCGGTCCCGGCGTGGCCCTCGAACGCCGAGCAGTGGGCCCAGGTCCAGCGCTCCGCGTGCCGCGACCCGTGCAGGTGCCCCTGCTGGCCGGGGACGCCGTCCAGGGTCGCCGGCTCGCCGTCGACCGTGACCGTGCCGGAGAAGCTGGTGGCCGGGTTCGGCGAGTACGGCTTGGTGGGGGCCAGGGCGCCCCGGTACAGGGCGTCCGGGAGGAGCCGGAGCGTGTCGTCGCCGGTGGGCCACGTGAGGTCCCACGAGACCTCGTGCCCGTCCCCCGCGAGCGTGCCCGAGGCCCGTCCCGAGGCGAACTCGGCGTCGCCGATCCGGACCTCGAACGGGTCGGGCCGGTCCGACACCCGGTCCATGGCGAACCCCGCGTTCAGGGCCAGCGTTCGCGATGGATCTTCCCGGTCGAACCGGGCGAACCACACCCGGCCCTCCGGGGGCGCACCGGTGGGCGCGTGCAGGGTGGACCTGATCCAGTAGCCGTTCCGGCCGTCGGACAGCGTGACGAACCACACCTCGTAGCGGCCCGGTTTGCCATCCCACGCCGGTGCGTTGTCTCGCTCCGTGGCGTCGTCCTTCCGCTCGAGCCCCACCCGCTCGCCGGGTGAGGATAGCCCACCGGAGCGTCCGGCCCCACCGCGCCCGTCCCGGAGGCGTCATCGAATCTTCACCGAAAGGCCTCGCGGGGCGGGGATGGGGCGCCGATACAATTGCCGGACATGCGCCCGATGATCGACTCCCTGCCCGGCGGGCACCGATGAACGCCGTCGCGCCCCGCCTGCTGTTCTCGACCGCCCCGTTCTACCGGATGCCGCTCCGCGACGCGCTCCGCATCGTGTCCGACGCCGGCTACCGGGCGGTGGAGGTCATGGTCACCGGCGACCCCACGACGCAGGACCCCCATCTGCTGCGCCAGGCCGCCGAGGACAGCGGCGTCACGGTCGACGTCATCCACGCGCCGTTCCTGCTGATCACGCGGCGGGTATGGGGCACCGACCCGCTCGGGAAGATCTACCGGTCCGTGCAGCTGGCGGAGGAGGTGGGGGCCGAGCTGGTGGTGGTCCACCCGCCGTACCGCTGGCAGACGCGGTACCGCCGGTGGATCGAGGAGAGCCTGGCCGAGTTCTCGGCCCGCACCGGCGTGACGGTGGCCGTGGAGAACATGTTCCCGGTGAAGCTCCCCGGCGAGCGGGGGCTGTCGTTCCACGCCGGACAGGAGTTCGAGGAGCTCGACCGGAACCCGTACATGGTCCTCGACACCAGCCACGCGGCGGTGGCCGGGCTGGACATCGTCGACGTGTTCCGGCGGTACCGTGACAAGGTCCTGCACGTCCATCTGTCGAACAACGCCGGCAAGGGCTGGGACTCCCACCTCCCGGTGTACGACGAGAACGGCGTCCTGCCCCTCGGCGACTTCCTCGACGAGCTGTCCACGAGCCGGTATTCGGGGAGCATCGCCCTGGAGCTGGACCTCCGCCCGTGGATGAAGGACGAGAAGCTCCTCACGGAGGTCCTGGTCCGCAACCGCGAGTTCGTCGAGTCCCGCCTCCCCCTCGAGCACCCCACCCCCGCCCCCGCGTTCTGAGCCCTTCGGCGGCGCTGGTAGCCTCGGCACGGCCGTGCGCAAGGGAACCCTCATCACCGTGATCGTGCTGTTCGCGCTCCTGCTGGGCGCCGCGATCTACCAGTTCACGCTGGGCACCAGGGACGCCCCGAGGTTCTGCGGGCCCCCCTCCCCGGGCGCCCTCCCCACCCCCGGAGTCTGCTCGACGGGCTCGCCCTGACCGGTCCGTTGACGGAAGATCCGGTCCGGGTCGGCTGAATGGACAACGCGACGCGGACGGTGCTCACCACGATCGTCACCACGGTGGTGACCGTGCTCACCACGGTGGTGCTGACCGCGGCCTTCAAGCAGTGGTGGATCGCGCTGATCGGGCTGGCCGTGGTGGTGGGCGGCCTACTGCTGTTCTCCAGGCTCCGGCGCCGCCGGCCCCGGGTGGATCCGGCGAGCCCGATGCCGAACTGGGAGGCCGGGCACGAGATCGTCGAAGGGGACGCCATCATTGTTCGGCTCTGGGTGAAGAGCACGGACTTCTCCACGCTCGCCAATGTGTCGGTGTGGGTCCAGGATCCGCACGGCCTGATCTACCGGACCGACGCTGGCGCCTACATGATCCAGGACGATCTCGAGCTACCTCGATGGTCCTACGACTTTCCCTACCGATTCTGGCGCCGAAATCCGGGGGAAGCTTGGCCGGAAATGCCGCCGGGCGACTACCACGTCGAGTGGCGAGCCTACGAGTCCCTCGTGGCCCGGGACACGTTCACGCTCCTCGAACCCACGGCCGACGGCTAGAAGAACGCGCTGCGGCGGGACATGAGGTTGCGGTAGAGCATCTGCTGGATCTGGTCGCGGACGCGGTCGGTCTCGTTGAAGACGAGCATGGCGTCCTGCCAGGCGTCGTCGGGGTAGCCATCGGTGGGGATGGGCTCGCCGACCTCGATGATCCACTTCGACGGCAGCGGGATCGCACCGAGGGGTCCCAGCCAGGGGAAGAACGGCGTGATGGGGAAGTACGGGAACCCGCCGAGGCGCGCGATGAACTTCGCGTTCGCAATCATGGGGTAGATCTCCTCGGAGCCCACGATGGCCACCGGGATGATGGGGGCCTTGGCCTTCAGCGCCACCTCGATGAACCCGCCCCGGCCGAACCGCTGGAGCCGGTACCGCTCCTTCCACCCCTTGCCGACGCCCTTGTAGCCCTCGGGGAACACGCCGAGCAGCTCGCCCTTCGCCAGCAGGCGGTACGCGTCCTCCTGGGTGGCCAGGGTGGAGCCCATCTTCCGGGCGATGGGGCCGTTGAACGGCATGCGGAACGCCAGGTCGGCGGCGAGGAGCCGTACGTGGCGGTGGGCCGGATGGTGGTCGTAGATCCCGAACTTCGTGACCACGGCGTCCACCGGCACGGACCCCGCGTGGTTCGCCACCAGCAGGGCCGGGCCCTCGTTCGGGATGTTCTCCATGCCCCGCCACTCCACCCGCCAGTAGTGCTCGGCGATGGGCCGCAGGATTGGGGCGAGGATCTGTTCGGTGAGGTCGCGATCGAAGCCGAACTCGTCGATCTCGTAGTCGCCGGTGGCCCGGCGGCGGACGAAGTCGAGCGCGCGCTCCACGGCCTGGGCCGAGAAGGGGCCGATGTGCTCGGGACGCTCGGGCAGGTGGACGCTGCAGAACCCGGTGTCGCCGACCGCCCGGCGCTTGCACCGGCGGCCCGCCGCGGTCATGGCCCGGCACCGCTCCGGGTCCTGCCGTCCCCTGGCGTCCTCCAGCGAGATGACCTGCGCCATGTCCGTCCTCAGCCCTTCTTCGAACGTTCGAACCGCTCCTGGCCCTGGCGGCGCAGGAAGTCGTACACGTCGCGCTCCCACTTCTCGGCGCGCTCCTGCGTGATCACCTGGCGGAGTCGCCGGCCCACCACGAAGTCCTCCACGGCCTCGCGGGTGGTGTGTTCGGGCGTGAACCCGAAGTCCTCCTTGAGCCGGGTGGTGTCCACCACGCGCCCGTACAGCAGGAACTGCAGCTGGTCGGTGGCGAAGTCCACGCGGCCGGCCCGCTTCAGCAGGTTCGCCAGCGGGGTGGCCAGCGGCAGGATCACCGGGATCGGCGGTCGGCCCATGAGCCGGACGGCCTGCGACAGGTACACCACGCCGTCGGCGGCGACGTTGAAGATGCCCGGATGGTCCTCGCGGACTGACCGGCGCAGGGCCTCGTGCGCGTCGTCCTCGTGGATCAGCTGGATGCGGGGGTCGTACCCCATCGCGGTGGGGACCACCGGGAGCGAGAAGTACCGGGTCAGCGTGGTCTCGATGTCGGGCCCGATGAAGTTCGCGAATCGCAGGATGGTCACGTCGACGTCCGGCCGGCGCCGGCCGAAGTCGCGGGCGTACCGCTCCAGCTCGACGGCGTCCTTCATGAGCCCGGACCGGGGGACGGTCCGCGACTGGTCGGACTCCGTGAACACCGCGGGGTCGCGGGGATCGGCGCCGTACACCGCGGTGGTCGACTTCATGACCAGCTTCTTCACGGACTCGGCCTTCTGGCACGCCCCGAACAGCTGCATGGCCCCGATGACGTTGAGCTCCTTCATCGCCGTCCGCCCGCCCACCCGGGTGGGCGTAGTGACGATGGAGAGGTGGACCACGGTGTCCACCTCCGCCGTCTGGAGGACCTTCACGATGAGGGGGTTGCGGATGTCGGCCCGGACGAACTCCGTTCGGTCGAGGTCGACCTCCGGTTCGTCCAGGTCCACCCCGACGATCGAGTCGACCTCGGGGTCCTTCTCCAGTTCCTGGGCGAGCTTGCCTCCCAGGAAACGCGAGATGCCGGTGATCAGGACCCGCTGACCCATCGGGGATCAGCCTACCGGACGGGCCTCGGTCCCATCGGGGGCCTCCCGACCGGGGGCCCCGGAGGGAGGGAGATCGTCAGGTCGTCGCCGGCGTGGAGGCCCAGGGTGATCGAGGCGTCGGCCCGGTTCGCGACGAGCGACAGGTACCCGCTCGAGTCCTCGATCAGCAGGACCTCCCCGGGGAGTCCGTCGGCGAAGGTGGTTGCCGGCCGGACCACGCCGTGCCCCTCGGCATGGGTCACGCGGAGGGACCCCAGGGACCCCAGCCCGGCCTCGGCCAGGTCATCGGGGCGGGCGCTCGTCTGGAGGTTGCCGAACCGGTCGACGGCGAGGACGACCGCCGCCACCTCGCCGTCCGACACGACCGGGGCCGGGACCACCACCCGCTCCAGATCCCCCACCGCCACCTCCGGTCCCAGATCGCCAAGCGCGCGGCCATTCGCCAGGTGGCCGGCCGCCGGCGCGAACACGTCCCGGCCGTGGAACGTGGCGGAGACGGGTTCGAGCAGGACGTCGGAGGCGGCGATCTCGACGGCGGCCTCGGCGCCGCCCAAGGCCTCCCATGCCAGGCTGAGGAGCCCGTTGTCCGGCCCCACGAGCAGCGCGCCGGAGGCCGCCCGGACCCCGATCGCGCCGCGGGGACCCCCGACGTCCGGGTCGACCACGCCCAGGTACACGGCGTCCTCGGGCATGAACGGCGCAGCGCCGGCCAGGACCATGGCCCCTCGCAGGACGTCCTGGGGCGGAATGCCGTGGGCCAGATCGATGACCCGCGCGCCGGGGGCGATCCGGGCGATCACGCCGTGGCACACGCCGACGAACTCGTCGTCGAGCCCGTAGTCCGTGCAGAAGACGATGGGACGGGTCACGCGCGTCCCCTTCGACGTGAGATCGGCCGGGCCTAGCGGCCCTGCTGCCGCCGCTGGTGGCGCGTTCGCTTCAGCAGTTTCTTGTGCTTCTTCTTCCGCATCTTCTTGCGGCGCTTCTTGACCAGCGAGGGCACGAGTTTGCGTCGCTCCTTCTCGGTTTTCGGCTTGTCGGGCAGGCCGTGGGAGTCTAGTCCGTCCCCAACAGGTTCCGCAGGTCCATCCTCTTGGCCCGGTACTCCTCGTCGACCCGCACCGAGCCCAGACGGAGGGCCTTCGGCGCCTCGGCGACCGGGGAGATGAGCCGGAGGATGCCCTCCTCGCCCGAATGCTCAAGATAGCCGATCCCGAGGTAGCCGCCCACGCCGTCGGCCAGGCCCACCACCAGGCGATCGAGCTCCGTGAGGTCGAAGAACGCCGGGAGGGCCGGCATGAACACCGTCGGCTTGACCCGATAACGCTGCAGGGGCTCGGTGAAGTAGCGGGCTATGGCGCCCTCCCGGTTCGCTGCCCGCTGGTCGACGGAGGTGGGGACCACGGACGGGTGGATGCCCATCGAGACCACCTCGGTTTCGAAGAACCGCCGGATGATGCCGAGCAGGGGGTCGAGCTCCTCCCCCCGCTGGAGGCCCACCACGAGCTCCGGTCGGAGCGACTCCACCTTGTGGTACTTCAGCAGCTGCCCGTACACGCCGGAGACCAAGCCGCTCGTGTCCACCACCACGAAGTCGGCCCCCCGTTCGAACGCCATGGCCTGGAGTCGGGCCGCGCCGGTGACGAGCGGGAGCAGGTTCCCCTGTGGCGTGGTGGCGCCCACGAACACCTGGGCGTCGGCCGTGGACAGGGAGTCGGGCTCGAGGTCGGCATCGGAGGAGATCATCCGCAGGCCCACCGTCGTGGGGGGTCCCACGGACTTCTGCCCGGGGTCGGCGTCGAGGTAGGCGGGCGAGCGCCCCGCCGCGAGCCCGGCCCGGATCAGGGTCTTCGACAGGGTGGTCTTGCCGGAGTCGAGCCCGCCGAAGAGCACCACCGTGCGCTTGGAGGCCACGGCGCGTTCGACCAGCTCAGCGTACTCGTCCACCACGCCTCCGAGCCGCCCCTCAAAGGGGGCCTCACGGGAGGCGTTCCACCACGCGCGTTTGACGCGACCGTCGCGATCTATCCGGTGTCCGGTCCAGCTCCTCGTCTCGTCATCCGGTCCAACTCGGTCGGTCGAAGTGGTCGTCCCCGAGGGGACGGCTCGATGCAATGTGGCGGAACGCCCTCCGACAGGGCTTTCCTGTCGAATGCGATTCTACTCAGGGGCCTACCCCCGGGGCGAGGAGCGGCTCGGGCCGGTGGTCGAACACACCCCGGCCGCGGCTGTGGTTCGATGGCAGGCACGCCCCGTAACGAACGTCGATCACGAGGAGGTTCCACACCGATGACCGTGTCGCTGTCGCTCGATGGACAGGTGGCCCTGGTGACGGGGGGGAGCAAGGGGATCGGGCGGGCCATCGCGCTGGCCTTCGCCGAGGCCGGGGCCGACGTGGCGGTGGCCGCGCGGGGCCGGGAGGACCTCGAGCTGGTCGCCAAGGAGGTCGGGGCCCTGGGGCGCCGTGCCCTGGCCGTGCCCACCGACGTGGGCGACGCGGACGCCGTCCGGGAGATGGTCGAACGAACGGTGGACGAGCTCGGGACGCTCGACATCCTGGTGAACAACGCCGGCGCGGCGCCGTTCATGGCCTCCGTGGAGAGCACGAAGGTGGAGGGGTTCGAGAAGTACCTCCGGATCAACTTCCTCTCGGCGTTCTACGCGATGCACGCGGCGGCGCCGGTCCTGCTGGCGAAGGGCTCCGGCTGCGTCCTCAACGTGGCCAGCGTCGCGGGGCTCACCGCGACGCCGGGCGTGGGCTACTACGGCGCGTCGAAGGCCGCCATGATCCAGCTCACGAAGACGGCCGCGCGGGAGTGGGGCCCGTCCGGGGTCCGCGTGAACGCGCTCGCGCCGGGGTGGATCGACACACCCATGAGCATGGCGCCCCGCCAGCTCGTTCCCGGCTTCGAGGAGGAGATCATCAGAAGCACCCCGCTCGGCCGGTTCGGCGAGCCCGAGGAGGTGGCCGCCGCGGCGCTGTACCTGTGCTCGCCTGCGGCGTCGTTCGTCACCGGCTCGGTGCTGGTGATCGACGGAGGCCAGACCCTGGGCTCGGCCTTCTAGGCCTCATGCGGATCCTCGTCATCGGCGGCACGCGGTTCGTGGGCCGCCACTTCGTCGAGACGGCCCTTGCCGGCGGGCACGAGGTCACGCTGTTCAACCGGGGCCGGCGGGACCCGACGGCGTTCCCGAACGTCGAACGGCTGACCGGCACCGGACCGAGGACAACGGGCCCTGATCCTGCGCGCGGGGTTCATCGTGGGCTCCGGCGACTACGCCGACCGTCTGCCGCACTGGATCCGGCGAAGCCCGGGCTTCGACGGCGTCAGCTCCACGGACGTCTCTCGGGCCTTCGCCGCCGGACTGGCCCAGCGTCGCCTGGAGGACACGGTCCGCGACACCCTCGAAGCGGGCATCGACCGAACCTATGACCACCCCGCCGGGATCGACCCGGCCCGTGAAGAGGAGCTCCTCCGGGCCTGGCACGCCCGAACCGGCCCCTGACGGCGTCTACCCGGGCAGCAGGTGGAACGGGAGGCGTTCGGCGATGGCCTGGTAGCAGGGCCAGTAGGCGTCGGGGCGGACGTTGTCGTCCATGACCACCACCACTTCGGTCCGGCGTTGGGCCTTGGCCACGATCAGGGCCGGGTCGTTCACGTCGGCCACCGACACCGTGTCGATGCCGGCCTCGATGGCCGCGCCGGCGAATCCATGGTCGGCCACGACGAGGTCCGGCTGCTCCTCCTCGAGCATGATCTGCATCGAGCGGGGGCTGTGGGTGTGGCTGGCCGAGGCCCGGTCGGTGAGGACGGCCACCCCGCCCAGGTAGCGGATCTGGCGGCGCTTCATCCGGCTGTGGGGCTCCTCCCATTCGAACCCGTCGGCCGGAAACAGCAGTGTGCATCCCAGGCGCTCCAGCAGCCGGCCGACCTCGCCGTACAGCTGGATCAGCCCCGTGGGATGGCCGGTGGCCAGCACGACGCGCTCGCCCCGTTCGCAGGCCACGGCCAGGCGGTCGCCCATGGCCCGGCACGCCGCCAGGATGGGCTCGGGCTGGACCCGGACCGGCCCCCAGCGGACGTACGGGTCCGGTTCGAACCCGGACTCGGCCCCGACCAGCGCCAGGACCTCCTGCCGGGTCATCACGTCGACCCCGCTCAGGCCGAACTGCGCGTCGGGGTCGCCGTCGCACAGCAGGCCGATCTTCCACAGCACGTTGTCCATGGGGTGGCTGACCACGCCCGCCATCCCGCCCGCGATCATGCCGCGCAGCAGGTCGTCCTCGGAGTGGGGAGCGGGGGTCCACCGGCGGTCGAACGCGCCGGCGCGCTCCTGTGGTTCGATAGATCGCATCCGTCAACCATTGTAGGGAGCCCGCGCCCGGCCCCCGCCGCGAGGAGGCGCAGGCACATGGAGCTCAGGGACTCGGTGGTCGTGGTCACGGGGGCGTCGTCGGGGATCGGGCGGGCCGCGGCCTGGCACCTGTCGTCGCAGGGGGCGGCCGTGGTGGTGACCGCCCGCCGGGAGGACCGGCTCACGGCCCTGGCCAAACAGATCTCCGACCGCGGCGGACGGGCCCTCCCCGTGGCCGCCGACGTCTCCGACACGGCCAGCCTCGAACGCCTCCGCAGCGACGCCGAGTCCGCGTTCGGCGCCGTCGACGTGCTCGTGAACAATGCGGGCATCCCCGGCGGGGGGCCGTTCGCGAACGTCTCGATGGAGCAGGTCGAGCGGGTGATCGACGTGAACGTCCTCGGCGTGATGCGGGCGACCAAGGTGTTCCTGCCGTCGTTCCTGGAGCGCAAGCGGGGGCACGTGGTGAACGTCGCGTCGCTGGCCGGGCGGTACGCCACCCCCGGCGTGTCCGTGTACGGGGCGTCGAAGCACGCCGTGGTGGGGTTCTCCGAGGCTCTGTTCTACGAGCTCCAGCCGTTCGGCGTGAAGGTGACGTCGGTGAACCCGGGGTTCGTGTCGACCGAGGGGTTCCCGAACGACGAGATCCCGCGGCAGTTCGTGATGAAGCCGGAGCGCATCGCCGAGGGCATCGCGAGGGTCATCGAACGGGGGATCGCGCCGGAGTACTCGATCCCCCGCTGGCTGGCCCCGTTCCAGATGTTCCGGATCCTCACGCCGCCGCTGTACCGGGCCGGCGTGAAGATGGCCACCGCGGGCGAGGTCCGCCGTCACGGGCCCCCGCCTCCCCTCCGGGATGGGGGCAACGGCTGACGCCGGAGGAAACCTCCCCTTGCCCCGAGGGGCCGGGGGGCGTACAAATGTAACCATCGCACCCAAAGGGGGGAAACACATGGAAGGTCCGGGTACATCCTCGACCCACCGCAGCCGCGCCCTCTTCGCGCTCGTCGCAATGACGCTCGGCGTTCTCGCGACGTCGCTCACGGGCACGGCATTCGCCGCGACCACGACATCGTTCGGGATGTCGACGAGCGCGGTGAGTGTCCCGAACAAGCCGTACACCGTGTCGCTCTCGGCGTACAAGAGCGGCTCGAGCGGGTATCTGTCGATCTCGCTGTCGCGCACGGCCACCACCGGGAACCATCCAACGCAAACCCATTCGTACAGCTTCACGCTCCCCGGGGCCGACCTGACCTTCGACTCCGACCTGAACCCCGTCCAGATCAACACGCACACCGACCTCGGGAAGTTCGGATCGATCACGATGCACCTGAAGAACGCCTCGGCGCTCAAGACGGTCGCGACCAAGTGCCCGAACGGGACGATCACGGGATCGTTCAGCACGCGGACCGGCACCCTGTCCGGGAGCTTCTCTCTCAACGCGAACGACAACTACTTCCACACGATCAACCGGTCGTCGTTCCCCGTGACGGTCACCAAGGTCGTGAGCAACGGAAAGACGTGCCCGCCGGGTCCGACCACGTGCTCCCAGGGGTACTCGTTCTTCGCGTCGCAGAGCTCCAAGCCACTGAACGTGTCGGCGTCGCGCCCCCTGTCGTCGGGGAGGGCGTTCATCTCCATGTCGTACAGCAAGAGCGACGCGCCGGCCTCCATCGGACACAGCATCTTCGTGTCCGCGCCGCTGTCGGCCTTCACGGTGTCGTCCGGGTTCGCCGTGGCGGTCAGCGGGAACGCGGCCGCTCCGTTCGGGGCCAACGTCATCCATTTCGTGAAGACGGGTGCCCCCTCGGTGTCGGGCACGACGTGCAAGACCACGACCGTCCAGGAGGTCTACTCGTCGGGGAGCATCACCGCGAAGTTCGACTCCGGCGGCCAGAAGACGATGAACGGCGCCGACTTCGCCAGCGTGTCGAAGACCGTGAAGACCTGAATGGGACGGGTCGTCCCGCTCGCCGCGCCGATCGCGCGCGGAGTACCCGGGATCAGTCGGCCGGCGAACCGAGCCGGTGGATCTTCAGCAGGTTCGTGTGGGCTCGGCCCAACGGGGCGGGGGCGACCATGACCACCGCCTGGCCCTCCTGAGCCAGCCCTCGTTCCACCAGGGCCCGGTCCATGCGGTGGATCATCTCGTCGGTGTCGGCCGGCATCTCGGCCGCCAGGGGCTGGATTCCCCAGATCACCGTCAGCCGCCGGCGGACCGTCTGGTCGGGGACCAGGACGAAGATCGGCACCGCGGGCCGCTCCCGGGCCAGGAGGCGGGGGGTGCCGCCGCTTCGCGTGTAGCACGCGATGGCCACCACGTCGGGGTGGCGGGCCACCACGTCGGCGGCGGCGTGGGCGATGGCCGAGGGCTGGTCCCGGTGGGTGCAGTCGGGCATCGGGATGGCGAACTTCGCGCCGAGCCGTTCGGCCTCCTCGCAGATCCGGGTGGCGGCCAGGGCGGCCTCGATCGGGTAGTCCCCCACCGCGGTCTCGGCCGAGAGCATCACCGAATCGGCCCCGTCCAGCACCGCGTTCGCCACGTCCGTGGCCTCGGCCCGGGTGGGGCGGGACGCGTGCTGCATCGACTCCAGCATCTGGGTGGCCACGACGCCGGGGACGCCCTGGATCCGGGCCCGGCGCAGGAGGTCCTTCTGCAGGATCGGGACCTCCTCCATGGGGAGCTCCACCCCGAGGTCGCCGCGGGCCACCATGATGGCCTCGGCCGTCGCGACGATGTCGTCGAACCGTTCCACCGCGAGGCCGGTCTCGATCTTCGCCATGATGGGGAGCCGACGGCCCTCCATGAGCGACCGGAGCTCCAGGATGTCGTCCGCGCTCCGGACGAACGACTGGAGGAGCCCGTCCACGCCGAGCTCCAGCGCCTCGCGGAGGCCCTCGCGGTCGCGATCGGTGATCCCGGGGAGCCCCAGCTTCTCCGCGGGGACGTTCACCCCCTGGCCCGAGCCCACCGTTCCGGACCGGACCACGCGGGTGATGACCACGTCGCCCTCGATCCCGTCGACCACAAGCTCCACCGCGCCGTCGGCGAGGTGCACCTTGTCGCCCGGCTCGAGGTCCTGGGCCAGACCGTCGTAGGTCACGGTGGCGCCGGACTCGTCGCCGTGGTCCCCGTCGCCGTCGTCGTTCCCGTCGTTCCCGGAGCCGCCGGCGCCCGGGCGGAGTTCGAACCGGCTGCCCTCGGAGAGCTCCACCTCGTCGCCTTCGATCTCCCCCAGCCGGACCTTCGGACCGGGGAGGTCGGCCAGGACGGCCAGGGGTCGGCCGACGCGCTCCTCCGCCTCCCGGACACCCCGGACCTCCTTCGCGTGCTCCTCCGGGGTCCCGTGGGAAAGGTTGACCCGGAACACGTCGGCGCCGACCCCGGCCAGCCGCTCCACGGCGTCGGTGTCGGGCGTGGCCGGGCCGAGCGTGCACATGAGCTTCGTGCGGGCCGCACCGAGTCCCTCGGCGCCGCGGCGCTCTTCGCGTGAACTCAGGGGGCTCCTTCCCGCAGGGGGTTCGGCAGCGTCACCACCAGGACCGCTCCTGGTGTTCGACCGGGGGGTCGGTGAGGGTGTCGGGGACCGGTTCGCCGGCCTCCGATTCGGCCTCCCGGCGCCACCGCTCCGGGACCCGGTCGGGGATGTCCGCCCCGGCCATCTCCGCGAAGTAGATGGTCCAGGCCCGGGGAACCACCCGGGCCCACTGGTAGCCGCCGCCGCCGGTGGCGACCCACCGCCCGTTCGCCACCTCGTGCGCGAGCTCGTGGAGCGTGCGCGCGGCCTCCCGGTACGCCCGGGTGGTGAGCTGGAGGTGGGCCAGGGGATCGGTGGCGTGGGTGTCGCAGCCGAGCTGGGTGACCAGCACGTCCGGGCGGAACTCCTCCACCCGGGCCGGGACGGTGGCCCGGAAGGCCGAGAGCCACACGTCGTCGTCGGCCATCGGCGGGAGGGGGACGTTCACCTTGGTCCCCTCGGCCTCCCCGCGGCCCCGTTCGTTCTCGAACCCCGTCCCCGGGAACAGGTACCGGCCGGACTCGTGGATCGAGATCGTCAGCACCCGGGGATCCTCGTAGAAGATGGCCTGGGGCCCGTCGCCGTGGTGGACGTCGACGTCGACGTAGGCCACCCGCTCCACGCCGTGCTGGAGCAGCCACGCGATGGCCACCGCGGGGTCGTCGTAGACGCAGAAGCCGGACGCACGTGCGGGCATGGCGTGGTGGAGGCCGCCGGCGGCGTTGAACGCGTGCTGGGCCCGCCCCGACGCGACCTCGTCGGCCGCGACGATCGAGGCGCCGACCACCGCGGCCGCGGCCTCGTGCATGTTCCGGAAGATCGGGTTGTCGCCGGGGCCGTAGCCGAACCGGGCCCATGAGCCGCGCTCGCCGTGTCCCGCGCGCTTCGTGACGTCGATGAACTCGTCGGTGTGGACCAGCGCAATCTCGTCGTCGGTGGCGGTGCGGCCGGGGGTCTCGGCCACGTTGTCGAGGCCGGTCAGGCCGTAGGCCCGGATCAGCTCCCATGTGAGGAGGACGCGGGCGGGGCGCAGGGGATGCTGGGGGCCGTGGTCGTAGCCGCGCGCCTCCGGCGTGACCACGAGCGAGACGCGGTCGCTCACGCGGAGAGTTTCCCGACGGCCCGGGCGGTGAGCTCGACGAGCCGGTCGGCGTCGTCGTCGGTGAGCACGAACGGCGGCCCGACCATCACCAGGTCGCCGTTCGTCCCGTCGGCGCAGCCGGTGCTCGAGTACAGCAGGAGGCCCGCGTCGCGGGCGGCCCTGACGACGCGCTCGGTGGCACGCTCCTCGCGCGAGAACGGCTCCCTGGTCGAACGGTCCGCGACGAGCTCCATCCCGATCATCGTTCCCAACCCGCGGACGTCCCCCACGTGGGGCGAGTCGCTCAATGCGGCGGTGAGGTCCTTGAACAGCCGCTCGCCGAGCTCACGACTCCGTTCGACCAGGTGGTCCTGCTGGAGCCGTCGCAGGACCGCGCGCCCCACGGCGGCCCCCACAGCGTGGTGCGAGTACGTGAACCCGTGGACGAACCCGCCCCGGCTGAGCGTCTCGGCGACGCGGCCGCTCGCGACCGCCAGGCCGAGGGGCCAGTAGCCGGAGGCTGCGCCCTTGCCGGCCGTGAGGATGTCGGCTCTCGTGCCCCAGTGGTCCAGCCCGAACCACCGACCGGTCCGGCCGAACCCGGTCATGACCTCGTCGGCGATGAGCAGGACCGCGTGCCGCCGGCACACGTCGGCGACGGCCGGCCAGTAGTCGTCGGGCGGAACCGCGGCGCCGAGCGTCGCGCCGCCGACCGGCTCGGCGATGAACGCGGCCACGGTCTCTGGGCCGGCCTCCAGGATCGCCCGCTCCAGCTCGTCGGCGTGCGCCGCGCCGCACCCCTGCGGATGCTCGGGCAGCGGGCACCGGTACTCGTACACGGCCGGGACGTGGAGCGCCTGGCCCAGCCACGGTTCGTACGGCCGCCGGAGCGACTCCCGCCCCGACGCGTCGAGCGCCCCGCGGCTGTTCCCGTGATACGACCCCCATCGCGCGATGACCCGGTGCCGCCCCGAGTCCCCCCGGGCCAGGTGATAGGCCCGGGCCATCTTCAGCGCGGTCTCCACCGCCTCCGAGCCGCCGCTCACCGGATAGATCCGAGGTTCGTCGAGCGGCAACAGCGGGGCCAGCTCGTCCGCGTACGCCTCCAACGCCTCGGTCGTGAACTGCGTCCCGTGCACGTACGCGACGGCGGCCGCCTGCTCGTGCATGGCCCGAACGACGTCGGCGTCGCCGTGGCCGATGTTCACGACGATGGCCCCGCCGGCTGCATCGAGATAGCGCCTGCCGCCGGAATCGGTGATCCAGGCGCCGTCAGCCCGAACGGCAACCGGCATCCCGTCCTGGGCATCCCGCCGGAACACGTGCGTCACAGCCCGATTCTCCATGGCATTCTCGCCACCCACGGTTCAGATCTCCTCGGGAAGGACGACGAATCCGAGCCGGTCGGCGCCGCCACGGAATCGCTTGTCGAGGGTGACGACTCTGCAACGAAGCAACGACGCCAGCGCGGCATATTCGGCGTCGCACGTCCTGCCCCAGCCGAGCCGGTCGGCCAGCCGCCAGGCCTCCCGCCCGAGTGCGGCCGGGTTGCGGAGACGCACCGGAGCCCGTTCGAGCCTCGCGAAGGCGCCTTGGGCTTGTTCGGCGCCGATCCGCTTCGACCAGGCGGCAAGGTGGAGAGTGGACCGCGTCTCCGGCCACAGCAACGGAGGGGCGACCAGGGCGTCGTCTCCGAGCTCCTCGAACGCGGCTTCACCGAGGCATGCCGCGACGGCCACCGTCGCGTCCACGACCAGCACTCAGCGCCCCTCACGAGCCTCATGCACGAGACGCACCACGTCGGGCATCGGCTCTCCGGAGGCCATTCGCCTCCAGCCCGGCGGGAGCGTGGCCGTCTGCCACGTCGCCGCAAGCGCATCCAGCTCCCGCTCGTCCACCAGGTGCTGGGTCCCGACCCGCTGGGACCGGAGCTTCCCGGACCGGATCCATCGCCGAACGGTTTCCGGATCACGCCCCACGCGTCTGGCCGCCTCGGGAACCGTCAACATCGTAGTTGCATACTACTACATTGCGACGGATCGGCGGCCCGAGGCAGTCGCGTCCCTCCGACGGCGAGGACCCAAGATCAGGCGTATCGACCGTAGTTGACTTCGCCGCTGGGGGCGTTGCCGATCTGCTGGAGCTCGGGCCAGCGGTCGCCGAGCTTGGCGAGGTACTCGTCGTGGTCCGCCAGATCGAACACCCACTCGGCCAGCCACCGTTCCAGGTTCTCCGGGTCTCGGGCCACCGCGTCCCAGGCCAGGTAGAACTGGTTGTCGCGGTCGTAGTGGCCCTGGGCATAGCTCGGGTGGCACGCGCCGGGCTGCACCACCACCGCGTCCACGATCAGCCCGGGGATCACCGTTCGATTGGGGTCCGAACGGATCACGGACTGGTCCACCAGCTCCTCGCACACCACGATGACCCGCTCCGCCGCGAACGCGGCCTCCTTCTGGCATCCCAACAACCCCCAGATCTGGGTGTTGCCCTCGGCGTCCGCCCGCTGGGTGTGCACGATCGTCACGTCGGGGTTCAGGGGCGGCACAGCGTAGACCACGTCCGAAGGGTCGTAGGGCGACGCCACCGGGACGATCCGGGGGTTCGCCACCGGCAGGTCCGAATGCTCGTACGAACGGAGCGGGAAGAACGGCAGGCGCGACGCGCCGGCCGTGTACCGGCACACCATCCCGAAGTGCGAGTACTCCTCGATCTCGAGCGGCGCCGGGCCGTCCACGCCCTCGATGCGCCGGCGGATCGCGTGCAGCGAACCCACCCCCGGGTTCCCCAGCCACGAGAACACCAGCTTCGAGGCCACGCCGGCCCCGATCATCTGATCGTAGATCACGTCCGGCGTCATCCGGCACAGCGTCAGGTCGCGCCGGCTCTGGCGGATGATCTCGTGGCCGGCCGCGAAGCAGATCAGGTGGGTGAACCCCTCGATGGCCACGGTGTCGCCGTCGTGAACCAGCGAGGCCACGGCCTCCCGCATGGACACCACCTTCGACGCGCCCGACACCGTCACACCCCGTCCCCCAGACCGGGCTCCACGCAGAACTCGTTGCCCTCCGGGTCCTGCATGACCACGATGTCTTCGAACCGCTCCACCACCGCGGCCCCCAGCCCGACCAGCCGCGCGACCTCCTCCTCCATCGTGGTCATCGAACGGAGGTCGAGGTGCAGCCGGTTCGGCGCGGTCTTCGGGCCCCGCCGCCCCCGGAACCAGATGTTCGGCCCGCCCCACCCCGCGGCCTCGACGTAGGCCTTCTCGGGCGTCGACTCCTCGTCCACGTTCGAGCCCAGGGCAGCGGCCCAGAACCGGGCCACGGCGAGCGCGTCCTCGCAGTCCACGGTGAGGTTCTTGACGAACGAGGTCATCCCGAGGCCGCGACCTCGTCCAGCGCCTCCTCGAAGATGCGCAGGCCCACCTCGGCCTGGTCCTCCCGGAGCACCAGCGGCGGCGACATCCGCAGGGCGCTGTCCCCCGCCCCCAGGACCAGGAGGCCCCGGCGGAAGCACGCGTCCTCCACCGCGGCGGCGGTGTCGTGGTCGGCGAACTCGATCCCGATCATCAACCCCAGCCCCCGGACCTCCTCGATGAGCCCCGACCGAGCCGCCACCGCGCGCAGCCCGTCCAGCAGCAGCCCCCCGATCTTCTCGGCGTTCGCCGCCAGCTCCGCTTCGACGAGGTCGAACGTCACCAGCGCCGCCGCGCAGGCCAGCGGGTTCCCCCCGTACGTGGACCCGTGCATCCCGGTGGTCCACGTCATGAGGTCCTCCCGGGCGATCATGGCACCGAGGGGCATCCCGCTGGCGACGCCCTTGCCGGCCAGCACGATGTCGGGGACCACGTCGAACTGCTCCATGGCCCACATCCGCCCGGTCCGCCCCATGCCGGACTGGACCTCGTCGGCCACCAGCAGGATGCCGTGCTCGTCGCACAGCGACCGCAGCCCGGCCACCCACTCCCGGGGCGGCACCACGTACCCGCCCTCACCCTGGATCGGCTCCAGGACCACAGCGGCGATCTCCTCCGGCTTGGCCAGCCGCCGGAACACCACGTCCTCCAGGTAGTCGAGGCCGTCCAGCTCGAACGCGGCCGCGCCGGTCTTGTGCGGCTGGAACGCGTTCGCATAGGGCGCGTGGATGATTCCCGGCAGGAGCGGCCCGAACGTGGCCCGGTACAGGGACTTCGAAGCCGTGAGCGACACGCTCCCGTAGGAGCGGCCGTGGAACGCGCCCAGGAACGCCACCACGTACTGCCGGCCGGTCTTGTGCCGGGCCAGCTTGATGGCGGCCTCCACGGCCTCGGTGCCGGAGTTCGTGAGGAACGAGCGCGCCGGCCCGCCCACGGTCGTCAGCGAATCCAGCCGCGCGCACACGTCCGAGTAGACGGGGAGGTAGAAGTCCGTCCCGGAGTAATGGAGCAGCTGGTCGGCCTGCCGCTTGATGGCCTCCACCACCGCCGGGTGGGAGTGCCCGGTGGAGCACACGGCGATCCCGGCGTTGAAGTCCAGGAACCGGTTCCCGTCGACGTCCTCCACCACCGAGCCCGCCCCCCGGGCCGGCACCAGGGGGTACGCGCGAGGCAACGAGGGCGAGGTCACGAGCGCGTCCCGCTCGATGACCTCCCGGGCCCGGGGCCCCGGCAACGAAGGCGTGACCAGCCGCGGTTCGACGACCGCGGCCAGCTCCTCCCAGGACGAGGACGCCGGCGAGCTCACTCGGTGATCACCGTGCGGGACTGCTCGCGCATGTACTGCTGCACGTAGTAGTCGCCGCCGCCGGCCTTCCCGCTGGTGCCGCTCCCCTTCCAGCCGCCGAACGGCTGGTAGCCCGGCCACGCACCGGTGGTGGCGCCGGCCCGGCGGTTCACGTACACAACGCCGGCCTGGATCGTGTCCAGGAACCGGTCGACCTCGACCTTGTCCTCGCTGAAGAAGCCCGCGGTCAGCCCGTATTCCGTCTGGTTCGCCAGCTCGAAGGCCTGGTCCAGCGAGTCGATCGGACCCACCGCCACGAACGGCACGAAGAGCTCGCGCTTCCAGATCCAGTTGTCCAGCGGGACCTCGGCCACGGTCGGCTGCACGAATGTCCCCCGCCCGAGGTCGCCCTCCTCCAGGCGCGAGCCGCCCGTGACGATCGTTCCGTTCTTCCGGGCCTCCTCGGCGGCCTCCTCGAACGTGGCCACGGCGTCCTCGTTGATGATCGGGCCCAGCCAGTTCTCCTTCACCAGCGGGTCGCCGACCTTGATCCGCTCGACCTTCTCCTTCAGCAGCCGGACGAAGTCGTCGTACACCTCGCGCTGCACGTACACCCGCGAGGTGGCGGAGCACTTCTGCCCGCCGAACCCGAACGCGCTCCGCACGACGCCGTCGGTGGCCTTGTCGAGGTCGGCCTTCGCGCTCACGATGGCCGGGTTCTTGCCGCCCATCTCGCAGATGGCCGGCTTCGGGTAATCCTTCGCGAAGCCCCGGTAGATTCCCATCCCGACGTCGTACGAGCCGGTGAACGTGAGGCCGTCGACGTCCCGGTTGTCCTGGAGCTCCTGGCCCACCTGCGAGCCCGGTCCCGTGAGCAGGTGGAACGCGCCGGACGGGACGCCCGCGTCCCGCAGCGCCTCGTACAGCTTGTGCGCCGTGAACGCGGTGGCGCTGGCCGGCTTCAGGATCACGCAGTTGCCGGTGACCAGGGCCGCCCCCGCCGGTCCTCCGGCGAGCGCCATCGGGAAGTTGAACGGGCTGATCACGGCCCACACCCCGTAAGGCCGCAGGACGTCCTGGTTGTGTTCGGCGTCGGACAGGCGGCCCATGGGCTTGGAGAACCCGTCGTTCCGCTCCATCGCGTCGCAGTAGTACGAGATGAGGTCGGCCGTCTCCTGGACGTCACCCATGGCCTCCAGGCGGTTCTTCCCGACCTCGATCGCCATCAGGGCCGCGTAGTCGAACACCCGCTCCGAGATGATGTCGGCGGCCCGGCGCATGATCGCCACGCGCTCCTGCCATGGGGTCCCCGACCAGGCCGGGAAGAACGCTCTGGCCGCCGCGATGGCGTCCTTCGCGTCCTGCTTCGTCCCCTGGGCGAACCGCCCCACGACGATCTCGGAGTCGATCGGCGAGCGCTCCTCGTGGAACCCGCTCCCCCACCGCTCCTCGCCGTCCACGTAGAAGGGGTGCTCCTGGCCGAGCCACCCCCGTGCCCGCTCCACGGCCTCCTCGTACCGCCGGTGGAGCTCCTCGTTGTCGGCCGACATCGTCGCGTACGTGATGCGGAAACCCGTCTGCGCCATCGGAAGATCGCCTCCCTCGTCACCCGGTCGAATCAATGGTAGCCGAGCCCGGATCGGTCCCCTCGGGCCGCCCGGCCCAACCGGGAACGGCCGGGTGTCCGGACCGGCCGGACGGCGGAAATTGGGGGCTGCCCCGGTGGATGCCTGGTCGCTACAATGCGTGTGGGGCAGCCACGGGCTCCCCGAC
>WNGA01002251.1_pt1 | contig 50961 bp, 42 predicted proteins | sample 5400061 | NCBI WGS metagenome assembly WNGA01 (sample SAMN13153366, study PRJNA577476) | soil metagenome | isolation source: 100 cm soil or saprolite under grassland replicate 2 | place: USA:California | collected 2016-06-15
CGAAGACGCTGCCGCCGAACAGCACGTAGTGGATGTGGGCGACCACCCAGTAGGTGTCGGTCAGGCCGAAGTCGACCACCGGCGAGGCCAGGAACATGCCGTCGATGCCGCCGACCAGGAACATGGTCAGGAACCCGATCGCGAACAGCATCGCGGTGGTGAAGCGGATCTTGCCCCGCCACATGGTGGCGATCCAGTTGAAGAACTTCACCCCGGTGGGCACCGCGATCAGGAAGGTCATGGCGCTGAAGAAGGGCAGCAGCACCGCGCCGGTGGCGAACATGTGGTGCGCCCAGACGCTGAAGCCGAGCGCGCCGATGGCGGCGGTGGCGAACACGAACGCCTTGTAGCCGAACAGCGGCTTGCGCGAGAAGACCGGCAGGACGTCGGAGATGATCCCCATCGCGGGCAGCACCATCACGTACACCGCGGGGTGGGAGTAGAACCAGAAGATGTTCTGCCACATCACCGTGATGCCGCCCTCGGCCGGGTCGAAGAACGAGCCGCCGAGGTCGCGGTCGATCAGCAGCAGCACCAGGGCGCTGGTGAACACCGGCGTGGCCAGCAGCACCAGCAGGGACGTGACCAGCATCGTCCAGCTGAACAGCGGCATCCGGAACATGGTCATGCCCGGCGCCCGCATGTTGAAGATGGTGGTGATGAAGTTGACCGCGCCGAGGATCGAGGACGTCCCCACCAGCAGCAGCGCGATGATCCACAGGTCGGTGGCGGTGGTCGAGCCGGCGCAGGGCTGCAGCGACACGGTCGGGTACTCGGTCCAGCCGGCGCAGGCCGCCCCGCCGGTCACGTAGCCGGAGAACAGCACGATCCCGGCCAGCGGCAGCATCCAGAACGACAGGGCGTTGACCCGCGGGAAGGCCATGTCGAGCGCGCCGACCTGCAGCGGCACGATGTAGTTCCCGAAGCCGGCCAGCATCGGGATGATGAACAGGAAGATCATCGTCGTCCCGTGCATGGTGAACAGCTCGTTGAAGCGCTCGTCGGAGAAGAACTGAATCCCCGGCTGGGCCAGCTCGGTGCGCATGAACACCGCCAGCATCCCGGCCACCATGAACCAGAAGTACGAGTTGACCAGGTACATGATCCCGATCTTCTTGTGGTCCGTGGTGGTCAGCCACTGCATGACCGGGTGCTGCCCGGAGCGCAGCTCGGGCGAACCGGGGGTGGCGGCCTCCGGCCGGGCTTCCGTGATGGCCATCGGGTCGGTCTCCTTGTCGCCCTGTTCGCTGCCTCGGTCTACTTGACGACGAGCTTGCCCGTCATCGCCTGCGGGTGCACGTCGCACCGGAAGAAATAGTTGCCCTTTGGTAGCGGCTTGATGTCGTACGTGATGGTGCTCGGGCCGGTGATCACGTTGCCCGGGAACAACGCGCCGCCGCTGGCCGACTCGTTGCGGTACACCGCGACGTTGTGGCTCTGGCCGGCGTCCTTGTTGTCGAACTTCAGGACGAACGGCCGCCCGGCCTGGGCGGCCAGGCAGTCCTTGTCGAAGGCGACGTTCTCCGCGGTGATCTGCCCCCGCGTGGGGTCGTTGGGGCAGCCGCTGGCCGCGGCGCGCTTCTGCTGCTCGATCCAGCGGCGGTACTCGGGCTCGGTCACCGCCCTGATGTTGAAGTGCATGCGGTTGTGGGCAAGGCCGCAGAACTCGGCGCACTGGCCCTCGTAGGTGCCCGGCTTGTCGATGGTCACCTCGAAGCTGTTCGGGTGGCCAGGGATGGCGTCGCGCTTGAACAGGAACTGGGGGACGTAGAAGGAGTGGATGACGTCCCTGGACTGCAGGTTGAAGTGGATCGAGCGGCCGACCGGCAGGTAGATCTCCGGCGGCCGGGCGATGGTGCCCTTGAGGGTCAGGTCCTGGGGCGGCTTGCCCTCCTCGACCTTCACCTTCTCGCCCTGGAAGGTAAAGGCCCACTGCCACTGGAACCCGAGGACGTTGACGGTCACGTCCGGGTTGGCGGTCTGCGCCTCCACCCGGTGCTGGGCCTGCCAGGAGAACCAGAACAGCGCTGCGACGATCAGCAGCGGCCCGAGCGTCCAGCCGACCTCGAGCAGGTTGTTGCCGTGGAACTGCGGAGGCAGGGTGTCGTCGCGGCGGCGGTAGCGCAGCGCCGCCCACACGATCAGGCCCTCGACCAGCAGGAAGATCGCGGTCGCGATGACGAACAGCACGCCGTAGAGGTGGTGGGCGTACCTGGACTGCTCGGTGACCCCCGGGTAGGAGCCGCAGCCAGCGAGCACCAGGGTGCCCGTCAGCACCAGCCACGCCGTCGTGGTCCGCCTGCCGGCTCGGTGCTGCGCGCGTCGCATCGGGATTCGGTCGCCTCGCTTCCTCGGAGTCCTTCGGCTTCGGGGAGGGCGCTCGCCGCCACGCCTCGATGATGCTGTGAAATCTAGCGACGGCCCGGACCAGTCACAAGTGCCCCCGGGCTTGTGAACAAGTACCGCTGCCTGCACGTTTGTCACTCTACCGCCGCTAGCCCGCGGCTTGCACCCGGTCCGGGCGTCGTCCGGGCGTGACAGGCTACCGGCCACGCACCCGGCGCGGGGGAGGCACCATGGGAGAAGTCACCAAATACCCGAACGGGACCTTCTGCTGGATCGACCTCGCGACCACGGACGTTGCCGGGGCCAAGGCGTTCTACCGCGAGCTGCTCGGCTGGGACACCGAGGACGTCCCCGTCGGCGACGGCGGCACCTTCACCCTCTGCCGGCTGCGGGGCCGGGACGTCGCCGGGATCCACCGGAGCGGCGAGGAGGAGGGCGCCGCCTGGGGCTCGTCGATCGCGGTCGACGACGTCGACGCGGCCACCGCGCGGGCGCGGGAGCTCGGCGCGACCGTGCTGGCGGAGCCGGCCGACCTGCCCGGCGTCGCCCGCATGGCCCGGATCGCCGACCCCGGCGGCGCGGTCGTGACCCTGGCGGAGGCGCGCGGCCACGTCGGCGCCGGCCTGGTCAACGAGGTCGGCGCCTGGGGCTGGAACGAGCTGGTCAGCCCGGCCATGGAGGCGGCGGGGGAGTTCTACGGCGCCCTCCTCGGCTGGAGCGCCTCCCAGGTCCCGGGGCCGTTCCCGCGGACCAGCTTCGGCCTCGGCGAGCTGCTGATCGGCGGCGGCCACGCCCCTGCCCCGCAGGAGGGAGATGCCCCGCGCTGGACCATCTCGTTCATGGTGGCCGACGCCGACCAGAGCGCCGCGCTGGTGGAGCGGCTCGGCGGCTCGGTCCTCCTACCGCCCATGGAGATCCCGATCGGCAAGTTCGCGATCGTCGCCGACCCAGCCGGCGCGGCCTTCACCGTCGCCGCCGCCCCCGGCGGCGCCCTCCGCGGCGTCGACGGGTCCTGACGACTGCCCCCGCAGGCAGGGCGACCGAGGCCGTGGCGGGCGACCCACGCCAGTGGTACGGCTGCATCGACTGCCCCGCAGGCAGGGCGACCGAGGCCGTGGCGGGCGACTGACCCGGCGATCCGGTGCCGTTGCTCGACGGTCCCGACGGCGGGCGCCAGTGGACCGTGACGCGGCTCCGCACGACGGGTGGCCGGGACGGAGCGTGGTAGCGACAATGGGTGCATGCACCCTGTTCTGGCCGTGACCGCCGTCCCGGCCGCGCCGAGCTTCCCCGCGGTGCTCGGCGCCTGGCAGCTCGAACCGGTGACGCTCGCGCTGCTGGCCGCGTCGGCGGTGCTGTACCTGGCCGGGGTGCGGCGCGTGGCCGAGCTGCACCCCCGCAACCCCTGGCGGCCCTTCCGCACCAGGGCGTTCCTCGCCGGGCTGGTCGCGCTCGGCCTGGCCCTGCTGTCGCCGGTCGACACCTACGCCGAGGTCCTGTTCTCGGTCCACATGGTCCAGCACCTGCTGCTGACCCTGGTGGCCGCGCCGCTGCTGGTCCTCGGCACGCCCGTGAGCCTGCTGGTACGCGCCGCCGGACGGTCGCGGCACCGCCAGGTCATGCGGGTGCTGCGCTCCTGGCCGGTGACGGCGCTGACCAACCCGATGGTCGCCTGGGTCGGCTTCGCCGCGGTGCTGTGGGGCACGCACCTCTCCGGCCTCTACGACGCCGCCCTGCGCAGCCAGGCGGTGCACGCCGCCGAGCACGCGCTGTTCCTGGTCAGCGCGCTGCTGCTGTGGTGGCCGGTGATCGGGCTCGAGCCGAGCCACTGGCGCATGCCCCATCCGCTGCGCGTCGGCTACCTGTTCCTGCAGAGCCCGGTGAACACCTTCCTGGCGCTGACCCTCTACTCGAGCAACCGGGTGCTGTACCCGACGTACGCGGCCACCGGGCGCACCTGGGGGCCGACGCCGCTGGACGACCTCCACGACGGCGCCGCGATCATGTGGATCGTGGGCGACCTGATGTTCCTGCTCGCCACCGGGCTGGCGATCGCCGCCTGGATGCGCCACGAGGAGGTCGTCACCGCCCGGATCGACGCCGAGCTGGCCGCCCAGCGGGCGCGCTCCGCCACGCCCGCCCAGCCGGCCGCGCCGGAGCCCGGCCGGCCGGGCTCCTAGCAGCGATGGCCGCCACCACCGGCGAGGCCGCCCGGCCGGCAGCCGAGTCGGGGTTGGCGCCGCCAGCCGTCCGCGGGCTCGTGGTGATCGCCGCTGTGCTGGTCGCGGTCGAGCTGGCCGTCGCCGGACGCTACGGCTACCACCGCGACGAGCTCTACTTCCTGGTGGCCTCCAAGCACCTGGCCTGGGGGTACGTCGACCAGCCGCCGCTGACCCCGGCGCTGGCGGCGATCGCCCGCCTCGCCTTCGGCGACTCCCTGCTCGGCCTGCGGCTGCTGCCGGCGCTGGCGGTCGGGACGGTGGCGGTGGTCGGCGGGATGCTCGCCCGCGAATTCGGCGGTGGCCGCGGCGCGCAGCTCCTGGCGGCGGCCTGCGTCGCCGGCTCGAGCATCGTCGTCGCGGTCGGGCACCTCCATGGCACCACAGCCTACGACCTGCTGTTCTGGGCGCTGGCGCTGCTGCTCCTCGCGCGCCTGGCCCGCACCGGAGACGTGCGGCTGTGGCCGCTGGTCGGCCTGACCGTCGGGGTGGGTCTCGAGAACAAGGCCACCGTGTTGCAGCTCGCCGGCGTCGGCGCGGTCGCCCTGGTGGCCGACCGGCGCGGCCGGCGGCTGCTCGCGACCCCGTGGCTGCTGGCCGGCGCCGCGGTCGCGCTCGCGCTGTGGGCGCCGTACCTGGCCTGGCAGGCCGGCCACGGCTGGCCGCAGCTCGACATCTTCGCCGACCTCCGCGAGGAGGACGGCGGGCTCGGCGCCGGGCTCGCGTTCGCGCCGCTGCAGGCGCTGATGACCAACCCGCTGCTCACGCCCGTATGGGTGGCGGGGCTCTGGTGGCTGCTGCGCGACGCCCGGGCGCGGCCGTGGCGGCCGGTCGCCGTCGCTTACCTGCTCCTGGTCGCCTTCTACGTGGTGGTCGGCGGCAAGCCGTACTATGCCGCCGGGTTCTACCCGGCCCTGTTCGCGGCCGGCGCGGTGTGGCTGGAGCGAAGACGGCAGCGGCGGGGCAGCGAGGGCGTGCCGCTGCGCCGGCTGCTGCCCGCCGTCGCGCTCGCGGCCGTCGTGCCGTTGCCGCTGCTCCTGCCGGTCCTGCCGGTCTCCACCATCGCGGCGGTCCGCACGGTCAACGAGGATGCCGGCGAGACCTTCGCCTGGCCCACCTACGCGGCGCAGATCCTCGCGGTGCGGGACTCCCTGCCGCCGGCGGAGCGGGACGCGGCGGTCGCCGTCACCGGCAACTACGGCGAGGCCGGCGCGCTGGCGCGCTACGGCGGCACCTGGGGCCGCCGTGCCTCCTTCAGCGGCCACAACTCCTTCTGGTGGTGGGGTCCGCCCGCGGGATCCGGCGACGTGGTGATCGTGGTCGGCTACGAGCAGGCGCGCGACCTGCTCGAGCAGCGCTTCCGCTCGGTAACGCTCGCCGGCCGGCTGGACAACGGCCACGGCGTCGACAACGAGGAGCAGGGCCACCCGGTCTGGATCTGCCGCGGCCTCCGCGGCACCTGGGCCGAGGTCTGGCCCGCCTGGCGCCACTACTCCGGGTGACGCTCGCCGCCCTACCGCAGCGCTCGCCCGCGCCGAGCGCCGTGCCCGGCCGTGCCCGCCTGTCCAACCAGCGCCGCCAGGCCAGTAGACGGTGGATGGCGACCTCCCGGCCGCGTATGTTGTGCACGATCCGGATCGGCTAGGGGACGGCGCCCGGCCTCGGTGTGCCTTCAGCCAGAGGCTGTGCGCGGTTGCCGGAGGCCGTGACCTCGTACGTCATGGCCGGGCCGGCAGCAGGGAACGGGACGGGCTCAGGTGGATCCGTGCAGTGAGGCCATCGGGTTCCGCCTGACCGCCGCAGCCAGCCTGGGAATCGGGATCGTCGGCTATTACCTCCTGTGGGAGCTCGTGGAGTGGCTCCTGGTGGGCGGCGCGGGTGGCGGTGGGTCGCGGCGACCGGCGCAGCCGCCAGAACCGGCGGCGGGCGTGGTCTGGGTCGACGTCGGCGCCGCCGCCCGCCGGCACGAGCGTCACTCCCGGATCAGCTTCGTCCGGACGCTTGCGCTGGGGTTGTCCGGCCTCGTGCTGTTCGCCTCGCTCGTTCCTGCCTACATCATGGTCGGGCTTTTCTCGCTTTCCGGGCTGATCGGTCTGGCCGTCGTGGCGAGCAGCGACCGAGGATCCGCTGGGTACTCGGGCGAGCCGCCGCGGTTCCTCAAGGACGAGAAGCAGCTTCCCGTATGGATCCTGTTCCTCGTCTTCATGGCGACCATGCTGGCCGGCATCGGCCTGGGCGGGTTCTGGGCCGCGGGTGCGGTGCGCGTGTGTCCCGGATGGGGCGACCCGTTCTCCGCCGCCGCCGTCGGCGTCTACTTCCTCACCGCGGGCCAGCTCCTGCTCCGCTACGCCCGGACGCGGGCGGTACTCCGGTTCCATGAGCTGGCACGGCTCGACCAGCGACGCCCCGTCCTCTACCTGCGTTCTTTCAGGGACGACGCGGTGACGATCAGGACGGCTCGCGTGGCGCGCCGCACCTGGCTGGACCGCCTCGCAGGTCCGTACCGGGAGCGGTTCGAGCACGTCGTCGCCCGGCACCTGTGGGGGTTCGGGCCCGTCGTCGCGGTCGGTCAACCGGGGAGGTCGCCGTACCAGATCGGCGCCGTCCGCGATGAGCTACCCGACGAGACGTGGCGGCAGGACATCCAGGAATGGCTGCTGGCCGCACGGCTGATCGTCGTGACGATCGGGCGGACGGCCGGCCTGCGGTGGGAGCTCGAGCGAATCAACGACCTGGGATTGTGGTCCCGGGTGGTCCTGCTCATCCCTCCGGTGGCCAGGGACGAGCTCCTCGCCCGCTGGCGGACGTTCGGCGAGGCCACGCTCGCGGGCGTGACCGGGCTCGCCCTGCCGGCGGAGCCGTTCGGCGCCCTTGCCGCGGTGGTCGGGCCGGGTGAGCGCCCGACGCTCTATGGGGGAGCGCCGCGTGGCGAATGGGGCTACCGGGTTGCCCTCGAACAGGCGTGGCAACGGGCGGCGGCGGCTCCGGCGCCAGTCCGGACGAGCGACGAGCGCCTCTGGCGACAGGCGGGAGCCACGCCGGACCGAGGGCCGGGCCACCTATACGTCCCTACCAGGGCGTTCTATGTCTTCGTGGAGGACCGCGTCGCGGGGCCGTACGGCTTCCTGCAACTACGGACCATGATCGCGAACCGGCAGGTCGTCGGTACCACCCAGGTCTGGACGGCCGGCGGCCCCTGGGTCCCCGCCAGCGAGCTCCCGGGGCTGCGTTCGGCCAAGAGGTGGGACATCGCGCTCGGCCTCTCCCTCTACTGCGGCTACCTCGGCCTCGACCGGTTCTACCTCGGCGACGTGCGCATGGGCTTGGCCAAGATGCTCACCCTCGGCGGCTTCGGCATCTGGTGGGTCGCCGACGTCATCCAGGTCGCGAACCAGCGCGCGAGGGACGCGCGCGGCTGGCACGTCCAGCCACAGAGCCCACAGTATGGGCATGGATGCCGCTGTTCAGCGCGGGGCTCCTTGCCTGGGTGCCTCCGCTGCAGGCATGGCGGAGGAGCCGCAACCCCGTGCACCTGCGGCTCACCATCGGGCTTGCCGCCGTGTCCTGGATCCCGCTCGTCCTGGCCGGGATCGACTCCGCGACCAACCCGGACCCCGACCCGACCCGGGCGCCGACGGCGCTCGGCACCGTCGGCGCCTGGTCCGCCTTCGTCCTCATCGCCGTCGCCCTCATCGTCTCCCACCGCGTCCGGGACGCCGCCTTCGGTCGCGCTCGGCGGACGTCCCCGGCGGCCGGCGACGAACCGCTCTCGGACAAGCACCAGCTGGTCGCGGGCCTGCTGGGCATCTTCCTCGGCGGACTCGGCGCGGGCCGCTTCTACATCGGGGACAGGAGGACCGCGGTCCGTCAGCTGGTGTTCACCGTGCTCACCTTCGGCCTGGGCTGGATGTGGGGCCTGGTCGACGGCATCGGCATGCTCGTCAACGGGGGCTACGACGCGCAGGGTCGCAGGCTACGGGACTGGTGAGCGACGGCCGGACCGGGTCAGTGCCGCAGCAGCGCGTCGAGCGCCATGGCGGCGAACAGCAGGGCCAGGTACCGGTTGGAGAAGCTGAACAGGCGGATGGCCCGGCGGCCGTTGGTGTCGCGCCACAGCTGGGCGGCGCGCCACACGAACACGGCGCCGAGGACGACCGCGGCGGTCAGGTAGACCATGCCCATGCGGCCGGCCGGGTAGAGCAGCAGCGTCACCGAGACCAGCAGCAGGGTGTAGTAGAGGATCTGGTGGGAGGTCTCCCGCGGGCCGCGGACCACCGGCAGCATCGGCACCCGGGCGGCGGCGTAGTCCTCCTGGTAGCGCAGGGACAGCGCCCAGAAGTGCGGCGGCGTCCAGTAGAAGACGATCGCGAACAGCACCAGCGCCGGCAGCTCCACGCGGCCCCGGACGGCGGCCCAGCCGACCAGCACCGGGACCGCGCCGGCGGCGCCGCCGATGACGATGTTCTGGGTGCTGCGCCGCTTCAGGCCCAGGGTGTAGACGAACACGTAGAACAGGATCGCGGCGGTGGCCAGGACCGCCGCCAGCAGGTTGACCGCGAGCCACAGCCAGACGAACCCGGCCACGCCGAGCACCACGCCGAAGCGCAGCGCGTCCATCGGGTCGACCTGGTGGGCGGGCAGGGGCCGGCGGGCGGTGCGCCGCATCACCTGGTCGATGTCGCGGTCGACGTAGCAGTTGATGACGTTGGCGCTGCCGGCGGAGAGGGACCCGCCCAGCAGCGTCGCCGCGACCAGCCACGGCGAGGGCAGGCCGCGCTCGGCGATGAACATGGCCGGCACGGTGGTGACCAGCAGCAGCTCGATGATGCGCGGCTTGGTCAGCGCCAGGTAGGCGCCGGCGGTCTGCCTGGCCGAGCGGGCCGGGCCCGGCTCGGGCTCGGCCGGGTCTCGCTCCGGGGTGCCGGCGAAGCGGTCGGCGTGCAGCGCCAGCGCCACCGTCACCCCCCACAGGGCGCTGCCGACGGCCAGGTGCGGCACCACGCTGAGGGCCGAGAGGCGGCCCCAGACGTTGGCGGCGCCGAGGCCGACCTGGATCAGGACCAGTCCGCTGGCGTAGCCGGCCAGCCTGGTCACGGTGGGGTGGTGGCGCTCGTCGTGGCGCGCCCGCCACCAGGTGAACAGGACGACGGCGACCACCACCACGGCCAGGGCGCGGTGCAGTACCTGCAGGCGGGCGGTGGTCAGCGCCAGGTCGGGGAGCAGGCTCCCGTTCATCAGCGGGAAGTCGGGGAAGGCGAGCCCCGCGTCGTACCCGGTGACGGTGGAGCCGGCCAGCATCTGCAGGTAGGTGACGGCGGCGCCGGCAACGGCCAGGCGCAGCAGGCCGCGGTCGCGGCCCGCCCTCGCGGCGCGGTCGCCGGCCGGCCAGCGCACCCGGAAGGCGATGAGCTCCAGCAGGGCGAGCAGGGCGAGGGCGGTGGCCAGGTGGAGGGTGACCGACTCGGCCTGCAGCTTGGCCCAGACCACGATCGCGCCGAGCAGCGCCTGCGACAGCACCATCACGACCGCGCCGGCGGCGGCCCAGCGCACCGTGGCCGGGTGGCGGCCACGCCACGCGGCCGCCGCCAGCAGGGTGACCAGCACGATCACGACCGCGGCGACGAGCCGGTGGGAGTGCTCGATCCAGGCGTGCAGCTCGGGTGGGGGAGTGAGGCGGCCGAAGCAGCGCGGCCAGTCGGGGCAGCCGAGGCCGGAGTCGGTCGCCCGGACCAGCCCGCCGACGGTGATGAGCACGAACGTCGCCGCGATGGTCAGGTTGGCGAGCCGCTGGAACCGGATCACGCTTCCTCCAGGCGCCGCAGGCGCCGAAGCGGGCGCCGGCCCGCGCTCGGGTGCTGGGAACGGCTCGATGCTAATCCAGACGAGCCACCGTCGCAGCCCGGGTGACAGGCTTGTAACGCCGGCGGCCCGCTACGCCTGGTCGGGCCGCTGCCCGCCGCCGCCCCCCGTCCCGGCGGCCAGCTCCTCCTCGACGGCGGCCATCTGCGCGCAGATCCGGGCCACCGCGGTCTCGTCCACGCCGCCGTGCTTGCGGCCGTGGTAGACGGTGCGGCCCAGCTCGCGGGCGAGCTCGTTGAAGCGCCTGCGCTGGCGGTACTCCTCCAGCATCTCCTGCACCTGCTGGGCACCCTGCTCGAGCTGCCGCTGGGCCTGCCCGGCAAAGCTCCTCACGTCGTCGCGGAAGGCCATGCTCCGCCTCCTCCTGCGCTCGCCCCGTCCCGGTCCGCCCTCCAGCATGCGCGCATCGCGCCGCGGACGTCATGACGGCCGCGGCGCGATGCGGGAGCGGCCGAGCTCAGGCTCCCCGGGGAGGCGACTGCTGCACCGCCCAGCCGTTGCCGTCCGGGTCGGAGAAGAAGACGAACGAGCCCCAGGGAAGGTCCTGGATCTCGCTGACCTCCGCGCCGCGCCCCACCAGCTCGGCACGGGCGGCTTCGATGTCGGCGACGACCATCTGCATGCCCCGGACCGAGCCGGGCGCCGGGCTGTCCGGCCCGAGCCCGGTGCCGATCGAGATCGAGCAGGCCGACCCCGGCGGGGTGAGCTGCACGAAGCGGATCTGCTCGTTGACGGTGTGGTCGTGGTCCAGGTTGAAGCCGGCCTTGTCGGCGTAGAAGGCCTTGGCGCGGTCCACGTCCGAGACGGGGATGTTCACCAGTTCGAGCTTCCAGTCCATGCCGCGTGTCCCCCTGCTGGGTCGGGAAGGGTCGGCGGCCGCGCGCGGCCGCCGCCATCTGCGCCCAAGCACACTACCCGCCCTCGCGGTCAGCTTCGTTCCGCAACGGCGGCGGGTCGCCGTCGGCGGCCTGACCGGCCGGCGGTACGGTAGCTTCCGTATGCCCCGCAGGCAGCTCGACCGGGGTTCGGCGGCGACTCGCGACGGTGGTGCTAGCTTCTGCACATGACCAGCGAGCAGCAGGCGGCGCCGGCGGCCTGGCCGCGTGGCGGCGGCTCGGCCACCCCGCTGCCGCCTCCCAGCGGCGAGCTGCGCCGGCCCGACGGGCGCCTGGCGCACTGGGTGTTCGGGCTGCCCGTGGCCGAGCTGCGCGCCGGCTACCGCAGCGCCGTCTACTTCGACCGCGCACGCCGCATCCTGGCGGGCGAGGGCGCCGACACGCGGGTCACCATGCAGGTGTTCCAGCGCGCCGACGGGGTGGTCGCCTGCGGCGTCGACGAGGCGCTCGCGGTGCTCGCGCTCGGCGCCGGCGCCTTCACCGACCAGGACGCCGCCGACCGGGCCTTCGGCGAGCACCTGCAGGCCCGCAACCAGGCCCGCCGCGCCCGCGTGCTCGGCGGGCCCGCCTACCTGGAGGCGGTCCGCGCCCAGGTCGACACCGAGATCGCCCTCGACCAGCTGTGGCGCTCCGGCGGCGGCGAGCTGCAGGTGCGCGCGCTGCGCGACGGCGACCTGGTCGAGGCGTGGGAGCCGGTGGTCGAGATCACCGGCCCGTACCGGCTGGTCGCCCATCTCGAGAGCGTCTACCTGGGCGTGCTGGCGCGCCGCAGCCTAGTCGCCAGCAACGTGCGCAAGGTGGTCGGCGCCGCCAAGGGCAAGCCGGTGCTGTTCTTCGCCGACCGCTTCGACCACTGGGCGACCCAGGGCGGCGACGGCTACGCCGCCTTCGTCGGCGGCGCCCAGGGCGTCGCGACCGACGCGCAGGCGGCCTGGTGGGGAGAGCGCGGCCTCGGCACCACCCCGCACGCCCTGATCGCGACGTTCGGCGGGGACACGGTGGCCGCCATGCGCGCCTTCGCCCGGCACATCCCCGACGTGCCGCTGGTCGCCCTGGTCGACTTCGACAACGACTGCGTCGGCACCTCGCTGGCCTGCGCCCGGGCGTTCGGCGAGCGGCTCTGGGGGGTGCGCCTGGACACCGCGAGCACCCTGGTCGACCGCTCGCTGTGGGACCAGCTCGGCGACTTCGACCCCACCGGCGTCAACCCGCAGCTCGTCCGCAACGTCCGCCGCGCCCTCGACACCGAGGGCTTCCAGCACGTCCGGGTGATCTGCTCGGGCGGCTTCAACGCCGAGCGCATCACCGCCTTCGAGCGCGCCGGCGTGCCGGTGGACTCCTACGCGGTCGGCTCCTCGCTGCTCAAGGGCGCCAGCGACTACACCGCCGACGTGGTCCTGCGCGAGGGCGAGCCGTGCGCCAAGGTCGGCAGGCACTACCGCCCGTCCGAGCGGCTGCAGCCGGTCGACCTCGCCGCCCCCTGAGCCGACCCATACCGACCCACGAGAGGCAGGCAGCATGCAGTTCCGCAAGCTCGGCAGGCAGGGACCCGAGATCTCCGTGATCGGCGTGGGCACCTGGGCCATCGGCGGCCCGTGGCGCTTCGGCTGGGGACACCAGGACGACGACGAGTCGATCGCCGCGCTGCACCGCGCCTTCGACAGCGGCATCAACTGGGTCGACACCGCCGCGGTCTACGGCCTCGGCCACGCCGAGGAGGTCGTCGGCCAGGTCCTGCGCGAGGTCGGCGAGGAGATCCTGGTCGCCACCAAGTGCGGCCGGGTCTGGGAGGGCCGCCCCGAGGGCGAGATCGGCAACGACCTGCGGCCGGAGTCGATCCGCCGACAACTGCACGAGAGCCTGCGGCGCCTGGGCACCGACCACGTCGACCTGTACCAGTTCCACTGGCCGGACAACGCCACCGGGACCGCCGTCGAGGACTCGTGGGCGACCATGGCGGCCCTGGTCGACGAGGGCAAGGTGCGCTTCGCCGGGGTCTCCAACTTCGACGTCGGCCTGCTGGAGCGCTGCGAGCCGATCCGCCACGTCGACTCCCTGCAGCCGCCGTTCAGCCTGATCAACCGTGCCGCCGCCAGGGAGCTGCTGCCCTGGTGCGAGCGCAACGGCACCGGCGTGATCGCCTACAGCCCGCTGCAGTCGGGCCTGCTCAGCGGCTCCTTCGACGCCGAGCGGCTGCGGGGCCTGCCGCCCGACGACTGGCGCCTGCGCCACCCCAACTTCAGCGAGCCGCGCCTGTCGGCCAACCTGGCCCTGGCCGAGCGGCTGCGCCCGGTGGCCGAGCGCCACCGCGTGCCGGTGGCGGCGGTCGCGGTCGCCTGGGTGCTGGCCCAGCCCGGCGTGACCGCGGCGATCGTCGGCGCGCGCCGCCCCTCCCAGATCGAGGGCTGGAGCGAGGCCGGGACGCTGACGCTGAGCGCGGCCGACCTCGACGAGCTCGGCCAGGCCGTGGCGGAGACCGGCGCCGGCCAGGACTGACCGCCCACCCCGCTGGCGGGGCGACCGCCGCCGGGAGGCGCGTGGCAGGGGGCCGCGACCCAGCGGCCGCGGCCCCCAGCTCGCGCGGCCGTCTACCCGCGCCGCGGGTGGACGACCAGCGCGCTTCCGCCCCCTCGGCGCACCGGCTCGGCCGCGGCCTGCAGCAGACCGCCAGGGAAGAAGCCGATCGCGGTGGCCGCCCCGATCTCCGGGACGGAGCGGAACTGCTGGCCGAGCGCTGCCAGCTCGGCGGCCTCGGGCGTGGCCAGGAACGCCGGCTCGGCGTCGGCCTGGACGGCGTTGCGCTGCGACACCCGCGGCGCGGCCAGCGCGTCGGGCAGGCTCATGCCGAAGTCCAGCCGGTTGACCAGGATCTGCAGCACGGTGGTGATGATCGTGGCGCCGCCCGGCGAGCCGAGCGCGAGGACCGGCGTGCCGTGCTGGAACACGATCGTGGGGCTCATGCTGGACCGCGGCCGCTTGCCGGCGGCGGGCAGGTTGGGATCCGGCACCCCGGGGAAGAGGGGTGCCGGATCGAAGTCGGTCAGCTCGTTGTTGAGCAGGAAGCCACGGCCGGGGACGGTCAGGGCGCTGCCGCCGATCTGCTCGATGGTGAGGGTGTAGGCGACCACGTTGCCCTGCCGGTCGGCCACGGTCAGGTGGGTGGTGCTGCCGGTCACCTCCGCGGCGGTGCCGGCGGCCTGGCCGGCGGCCGGGCAGCCCTGGAACGGCGGGAACGGGTCGCCCGGTGGCACCGGGCTGGTCGCCGCGCGCGCCCCGACCAGGCAGCGGCGCTCGTCGGCGAAGCCCTGGGACAGCAGGCCGTCCAGCGGCACGTCCACCTGGTCCGGGTCGCCGACCCAGCGGTTGCGGTCGGCGAAGGCCAGCCGGGTCGACTCCAGGTAGTGGTGCAGGGCCAGGGTGCGCGACTCGCCGCCGAGGTCGAAGCCCTCGGCGATGTTGGCGGCCTCGCCGACGGTGGAGCCGCCGCTGGACGGCGGGCCCATGCCGACGATCTGCCGGCCGCGGTAGCCGATCCGGGTGGGCGCGCGCGTGACCGTGCGGTAGGCGGCGAGGTCGGCGGTGGTCATCGGCCCGGGGCGGACGTTCAGGGTGGCGCCGGGGACGAGCGGCGGGTGCTGGACCGTGTCGACGATCGCCCCGGCGAGCTCGCCGCGGTAGAAGGCGCCGGCGCCCTCCTTGCCGAGCAGGCGGTAGGTCCGTGCCAGGTCGGGGTTGGTGAACACCGAGCCGACCTCTGGCGCGTCGCCGCCGCGGAGGAACAGCTCGCGGGTCGGCGCGATCGCGCGGAAGCGGTCCAGGTTGGAGAGGGTCTGGTCGCGGAAGGTCTGGTCGACCACGAAGCCGCGCTCGGCCACGCGGACGGCCGGGGCGAGCGCCTCGCGCAGGCCGATGGTGCCGTAGCGCTCCAGCGCCCGTTGCCACAGCAGCGGGGTGCCAGGCACGCCCACGCCGAGGCCGCTGGTGACCCGCTCGGCGAAGGGGATGGGCAGGCCGGTGGCCGGGTCGACGAAGACGTCCTGGGTGTAGGCGGCCGGGGCCGTCTCGCGGCTGTCGATGGTCACCACCCGCCGCTGCCTGGCCAGGTAGGCGACCATGAAGCCGCCGCCGCCGAGCCCGGACGAGTAGGGCTCGGTGACGCCGAGGGTGGCGGCGGCGGCGACCGCGGCGTCGACCGCGTTGCCGCCGCGGCGCAGCACCTGGAGCCCAGCCTCGGAGGCGTCCAGGTCGACGGTTGCGATCGCCCCGCCGGTGCCGAGCGCGGTCGGCTGCGCGGCGGGCGCGGCCGCGCGCGACGGTGCCGGCGGGGCCAGGCCGCACGTCACGGCGAGGGCCATCGCCAGGGCGGCCAGCAGGACCAGTGTGCGTCGCTGCATCTGGAGGACTCCTCCCGGGGGGCGGGCGGGCGTGGAAGAGCCGCGGACGAGTGTCTAGGGAGACTAGTCCAAGAGACCTAGTCAATGGAAGATTTGGCGCTGAAGCGAGAACTGTCGCCTGCCGAGACGAAGCCAGGTACCGTGATGACCTGGCCCCGTCGTTCGCGAGGTGTCGAACCGAATGCCCCGTGCCTCCCGCCGTCCGAGCTCCGCCGACCGGCCCCGCACCTACGTACTCGACACCAACGTGCTGATCTCCGACCCGGAGGCGCTCGGCCGCTTCCAGGAGCACGACGTGGTCGTCCCGCTCACGGTGATCGAGGAGCTGGACAAGCTGAAGGCGCGCCCGGACGAGCTGGGTGCCTCGGCGCGCCGCGCGGTGCGCGCGCTGGAGGCGCTGCGGGAGCAGGGGAGCCTGGCCGAGGGGGTGGTGCTGGCCAGCGGCGGCCGCGTGCGGGTGGAGGTGAACCAGCTCCGGATCGCCCTGCCGGAGGGGCTGAGCGCCGACACGGCCGACAACCGCATCCTGGCCACCACCGCCAACCTCGCCAAGGAGCTGGGCGAGGAGCACCCCGTGGTGCTCGTCTCCAAGGACGCGAGCCTGCGCATCAAGGCCGAGGCGCTCAAGCTGGTGGCCGAGGAGTACCGCCACGAGCAGGTCGCGGTCGAGGGCTACGCGGGCGTCTCCACGGTGGAGCTGAGCGGCGGGCTGGACGCCCTCTACGCCGAGCGCGGCGGGTCGATCAGCGCCCCCGAGCCGCTGCTCGCCAACCAGTTCGTGGTGCTGCGCTCCGGCAACCAGAGCGCCCTCGGCCAGGTCGCCCGCAGCGCCGCCGCCGGCGAGCCGGTCGAGGTGACGCTGCTCGGCGAGGCCCCGGAGACCTTCGGGGTGCGCGCCCGCTCCAAGGAGCAGCACTTCGCCCTGCACCTGCTGCGCGACCCGAAGATCCCGCTGGTCTCCCTCGCGGGGCTGGCCGGCACCGGCAAGACCTACCTGGCGATCGCGGCGGGCCTGGACGCCACCCTGGAGAACCGCGCCTACGACCGCGTGCTGGTGTTCCGCCCGGTCGTCCCGGTCGGCCGGCAGGACCTCGGCTTCCTCCCCGGCGACGTGGAGGAGAAGATCACCCCCTGGATGAAGGCCATCTACGACGTGCTCGCCCAGCTCTTCCGCGGCTCCCACGACGCCGACCGGCGCGAGACCTACGTCCAAGACCTCGTCCAGGGGCTGCTCGACGACGGCACCGTCCAGCTCGAGCCGCTCACCTTCATCCGTGGCCGCACCTTCGTGCGCACCTTCGCCATCCTCGACGAGGCCCAGAACGTCGAGTACGGCGTGCTGCGCTCGCTGGCCAGCCGCCTCGGGGAGGGCTCCAAGCTGGTCCTGTGCCACGACACCACCCAGGTCGACCACCCCTACGTCGAACCCGACTCCGGCGTCGCCGCCCTGGTCGAGCGGCTCAAGGGCGAGGCGATGTTCGGTCATGTCACCCTGGTCAAGGGCGAGCGCAGCCCGGTCGCCGAGCTGGTCGCCCGCAGGCTCTAGACGTCCCCCCAGGAGGCAGCCATGTCCGACGCCGAGACCGATCCCGGCCCGCCGACGCCGCTCGACCACGAGCTGCTGGTCCGCGCCGAGCTGGCCCTGACCCAGCTCAACAACCGGCACGGGCTCGCGCCCGACCAGTCGGCCACGCTCACCGCCATCCGGCTGCGGCTCGAGGGCAAGACCCGCGCCTCCCTCGACGACCTGCTCGAGGCCGGCCACGACGTCGGCGGCAAGGACCCGCTGTCCGACGCGATGCGCCGCGCCGAGCGGCGCCCGAGCTTCGACGACCTGGTCGGCGAGGCCGAGCAGCGCCCCCGCAAGTCGCTCGACGACCTGCTCTGACGGGTTACGGCCTGAGGCTGGTCAGCGGCCGGCGCGGATGGCGGCAACCTCGGCGAGGACGGCGTCGCACTCCTCGTCGCTGGTGTAGAAGTGGGGGCCGAGGCGCAGGCCCGCGCCCGGCCGGTAGTCGCAGGTGTACCCGCGCTCGATCAGCGTCTCGGTGGCCCGCGCGGCGCCCTCGAAGTCGACCACCACGCTGCCGCCGCGGCGGCGCACGTCGGCCGGGCCGCGCACCACCGCGCCCTGCGCCTGGAAGCCGTCGAGCAGGCGGGCGGTCTGGCGCTGGGACTTGGCGCGGATCGCCTCGACCCCGGCGGCGGCGACGATGCCGAAGCCTTCGGCCGCCATCACGTGCGCCGGCACGTTCGGGGTGCCGGTGACGAAGCGGGCGGCGCCGGCGGCCAGGCGGATCGGGGCCGGCTCGAAGGCGAACGGGGCCTCGTGGCCGAACCAGCCGACCAGCCGGGGCGCCAGGCGGTCGGCCACCTCGGGCCGGGCGTACAGGTAGCCGGTGCCGGGCCCGCCGAGCAGCCACTTCACCGAGCCGCCGACGGCCAGGTCCACGCCGAGCGCGGTCAGGTCGACCGGCACCGTGCCGGCCGACTGGTAGGTGTCGAGCAGGACCAGCGCACCGACCTGGTGGGCGCGCTCCACCACCGGGGCGACGTCGAGCAGGGCGGCGGAGCGGAAGGCGACGTGGGTGACGGCGACCAGGGCGGTGCGCTCGTCGATCGCCTCGGCCAGGCGCTGCTCGTCCACGGTGAGGTTGTGGGACGGGACCACCTCGATCTTGGCGCCGACGGTCTCCTGCGCCCGGTACAGGTAGTCGCAGGTGGGGAACTCCAGGTCGGTGGTGACCAGCCGGTCGCGCGGGCCGTCCCAGTCGAGGCAGGAGAGGACCTGGCCGGCGAGCACCGACACGTTCGGCCCCAGCGCGATGCTGCCCTCCGCCGCGCCGAGCAGCGCCTCGAGCCGGGCGGCGGTCGCCCGGAGCTGCTCCATCCAGCCGTACCAGGCGACCACCCCCTGCTCCGCCCACTCGGCGGCGAAGCGGGCCAGGGCGTCCGGGGCCGAGTCCGGCATGGGGCCCAGGGTGTGGGCGGCGAGGTAGGGCCCGCGGGCGAGGGTGGGGAAGCGGTCGCGCCATGCCAGCAGCTCGTCGGCCATGTCCCCCTCCTTTACTCAAACGCTTCGGTGGGCCACCGGCGCTTGGTCGCCGGCTTCCCTCGTCGCTCCTTCGTCGCTCCTCAGTCCAGCCGGCGCGCGCCGGCGGCCCACCTCGCTAAACCCGGCGCGCGGCGGCGGGCCACCTCGCTAAACCCGGCGCGCGGCGGCGGCCCACCTCCCAAGGTAGCCGGGATCCGGCGGCCGCCGGACCGCTCAGTGGGTGACCTCGCGGTTGGCGTAGAGGGTCAGCCCTGCGGCGAGCGCGATCACGCCGACGCCCGTGACGACCAGCATCGGGCGGATCACGGAGGCGCCGCCCTGGCGCTCGACCAGCTCGGCGGCGGAGGCGTACAGGGTCCAGCCGTCGGCCGGCTCCCACAGCGGCGCGAGCCCCAGCTCGCCGAGCAGCCCGTAGGCGAGCATCGCGACCACCCCGGCGAGGGCGCCACGGCAGGCCAGCGCGCAGGCGGCACCGAGCAGCCCGTAGACCTCGGTGACCGCGAGCACGGCGAGCAGGGCGCCGCCGTGCGCCGGGGTCCAGATGTCTACCGCGCCAGGGCCGGTCTGCGCCTGCAGCAGCACGCCGAGCCCGGCGGCGAACAGGCTCTGCACCGCCGCCCAGGCCAGCGCCATCACCGTCACCAGGCAGAGCTGCAGCGCCACGAAGCGCAGGCGGCGCGGGTCGCGGGAGAGCAGCGCCCGCTCGGTCGCCCAGGTGAACTCGGAGCCGACGACGGCCGCGGCCAGCACCCCGAAGATCAGCCCGCCAGGCGCCGCGGCCGTGCGCAGGCCGAGCTGGACCAGGTCGCGGGTGACGACCTCGGGCGCGGGGTGCTGCAGGACCTCGATCAGCTCCACGGCGATGAGCACGCCGATCTGGATGAGCACGGCGGTGGCGACCACCGGCCGCCGCATCAGCTCGCGGCCGCGCAGCCGGATGGTGCCGGCGAACGGGTGCACGGGGACGCGGGAGCCGCTAGCCACCGGACATCCGCCCCCCGGTCAGCTCGGCGTAGGCCAGCTCCAGCGTGCGGGAGCGGCGCAGGTCGGAGGGGTAGACGCCGGCCTCGGCAAGGACCTTGGCGATCTGGCTGCCGTCCACCCCGTTGGGCCCCCGGCTGGTCTCGATCAGCACCTTGCCCTGATCCCGCCAGCAGACCAGGTGGGCGGCGCGCAGCGCCCTGAGGGCGGCGTCCGGGTCGCCGACGGTGACCTCGTAGCGGCCGGCCGCCGGGCCGAGCTCGGCCGGCACGCCCTCCTCGGCCAGGCGGCCGTCGGCCATCAGCCCGACGCGGGTGCAGAGCCGCTCGGCGTCGTCGAGCTGGTGGCTGGAAAGCAGCACCGTGCCGCCGGCGCGGACGTGCTCGAGCAGCAGGTCGTCGACGCGGCGGCGGTGGCCAGGGTCGAGCCCGACGGTCGGCTCGTCCAGCACCAGCAGCTCGGGCGGGCCGATCAACGCGGCGCCGATGGCCAGGATCTGGCGCATGCCGCTCGAGTAGGTGACGATCGGCCGCTCGGTCATGCGCCCCAGCCCGAGCTGGCGGATGACCTGGTCGACCTCGGCCTGGGGCGCGCCAGACCAGCTGGCGATCAGGGCGAGCTGCTCGCGGCCGGTGAGCCTGGGGGACAGCGCGGGGCCGTCGACCAGGCTGCCGACCCGGCGGCCACGGCCGCGGCGCCCCGAGCGCGGGTCGGCGCCGAGCAGGCTGACCTCCCCCCGGTCGGGCCGGAGCAGCCCAAGGGCGATCCTCAGGGCGGTCGTCTTGCCCGCCCCGTTCGGGCCGATCAGGCCGTACAGCTCGCCCTCGTCGATGGTGAGGTCGAGGCCGGCGAGTGCCGGGCTCCTGCCCAGCCGCCGGTGAACGCTCCTCAGTTCAACCGCCGCTACCAGCGTCGCTCTCCTTGCGCTCGGCCTCCCCCCGGACGCAGCCCACGCCCCGGCCGTCGCCGGACCGGGCGGCCGCGGCGGCGCGCGCCGCGTTGTGATGCTGCATTGAACACCAAGTGGGTCACGAACAAGCCACGGGGTCCACACCCCGGCGATCCGGGCCGATCGTCCACTGGCCACGGACCGCTCCCGCTTGGTAGAAACAACCATGGCATCGGCGATACGCGCGAGCGCGCCCGACACCGAGCGGCCCGCCGCCGTGCTGGCCGCGCTGGCCGGCGGCTTCCTCGGCCCCGACCACGCGCCCGAGGTGCCCGCGCGCGTGCTGACGATCCTGGACCGGCTCGCCTCCCGCCGCGACCGCGACCAGCTCCTCGGCATCCTGCGCCTGATCGACACGCGCGCCGGCGCGCTCAGCCTCACCGGCAAGCCGGTGCCCGTCTCCACCCTGCCGCCCGAGCGGGTCGAGGAGATCATGAAGCGCTGGCGCTCGAGCCGCCTGCCGGTGCAGCGGCGCGCCTACGGGGCGCTCGCCGCCGTCATCCTCAGCGCCAACTACGGCTGGGCGGGGCCCGCGTGGGAGCGGATGGGCTACCCGGGACCGCTGGGTCCCGCGCCCGACGCCCCCAAGCGGCTCGAGCCGCTCGCCGTCACCGACGACGAGGAGCTGGTCTGCGACGCGGTGGTGGTCGGCTCCGGCGCCGGCGGCGGCACGGTCGCGGCCGAGCTGACCCGCGCCGGGCTCGACGTGGTGGTGCTGGAGAAGGGCGGCTACTCGAGCGAGTCCGACTTCCACCACCGCGAGGGCGACGCCTACCGCGACCTCTACCTGTACGGGCTGACCCTGGCCACCGCCGACCTCGGCTGCCGCATCATCGCCGGCTCGACGCTGGGCGGGGGCACGGTGGTCAACTACACCACCTCGTTCAAGACGCCCGACTTCGTGCTCGGCGAGTGGGCCAAGGTCTCCGGCGTGGAGGCCTTCGTCGACGGCGAGCTGGACGCCTCGCTGGACGCGGTCTGCGAGCGGCTGGGGGTCAACCACGACTCCGCCACCCCGGGCATGCGCGACCTGCTGATGGAGCGCGGCCTGGAGAAGCTCGGCTGGCACTGCGCGCCGCTGCCGCGCAACGTGCGCGGCTGCGCCCAGGACGCGAGCTGCGGCTGGTGCGGCTTCGGCTGCCGGCTCGGCGCCAAGCAGTCCACCATGCGCACCTACCTCGAGGACGCCGCCGGCCGCGGCGCCCGCATCGTGGTCGGCGTCGACGTGCGCCGGGTGATGATCAACGACGCCCGCGCGATCGGCGTCGAGGGGCGCGTCAACGGCAACCGCCTGCGCGTGCGCGCCAAGGCGGTGGTGGTGGCCGGCGGCGCCATCGAGACGCCGGCGCTGCTGCTGCGCTCCGGCCTCACCGGCCAGGTCGGCCGCAACCTGCACCTGCACGCCGGCACCGGCGCGTTCGGCGTGTTCGACGACGAGGTGCGCTTCTGGGAGGGGACGACGCAGGCGCGCTTCTCCGCCGAGCCGCGCGAGCGCCTCGGCGAGTACGGCCCCATCCTGGAGACGGTGCCGGTCCATCCCGGCAGCGGCTCCGGCGCGATCCCCTGGATCTCGGCGGCCGAGCACCGCGCGCTGATGGACCGGTTCGGGCACCTGTCGCTGTGCGCCACCCTGACCCGCGACACCACCAAGGGCCGCGTGCGCATCGACCGGGACGGCAACCCGCGCGTCTCCTACCGGCTCAACGACGCCGACGAGAACTCGCTCGCGACCGGCCTGGCCATGTCCGGCGAGGTGCTCGCCGCTGCCGGCGCCACCGAGGTGTTCTCCCTGCACCCGGAGCGCTACGCGTTCCGCCCGGACGGCGAGGGGGCTGGCGCGCCTCAGCCGTCCAGTGCCCAGCAAGCCTGGGCACAGACGGTGCGCCGCGCCGGCTTCCGCGGCGGCCGCGTGACCCTGTTCTCCTTCCACCAGATGGGCTCGTGCCGCATCGGTGTCGACCCTGGCCGCTCGGCGGTCGGCCCCGACCACGAGACCCACCAGGTGAAGAACCTGTACGTCGCCGACGCCTCGCTGTTCCCGACCGCCTCCGGCGTCAACCCGATGATCTCGGTCATGGGCCTGGCCCACCGCGCCGGCGCCCACATCGCCGCCCGCCTCGCCTGATCCGCGAGCGCCCGCTCGGCTCCTGAACGGCTCGTGCCGCCAACGTCGCCCTCCGCGACGCGGGCCTGCTGCGCCGCGCGCTGGTGGACGTCGCCACGAACGGCACGCCGCTCGCGCGGGCCAAGGACCGTTACGAGACGGAGATGCTGCGCTACGGCTTCCAGGCCGTGGAGGACTCGCTGAGCAGGCCGTTCGGCCCTCCGCGGCGGGCTGGCTGACGGGGTGCCGGCGCGCGCCGGGACCGCCGGGGACGCCTCGGCGGCAATCCACGTTGCCGGCCCGGTCGGCCGCCCCCTAGGCTGCACGCCACCATGCCAACCTTGAACGGACGACTGCGCGCCCTGTGCGACCTGGCCGTGAGCGGCGTACGCGAGAACGCCGGGCTGCACGACTACGACGGCCGCATCCAGGACCTCTCCCCGGACGGCGTGCGCAGCGCGTTGTCGCGGCTGGGCGGCGACCCGCTGTCCGACCCGCACGACGAGGTCCACCTGGCCACCTTCGAGGCGCTCGCGCGGCTGGAGATGGGCGAGCTGGAGCTGCACCGCCGCAACCCGCTGCTGCACATCGCCGAGCTCGACCTCTCCTGCTACGACCGCGACTACGCCCCGGCACAGGTGCGCGCCGAGGCCCGCCGGAAGCACCTGGCCGCCTGGCCCGACGCGGTCGACGCGGCCGTCGCCAGCCTCGACGCCGTGCCCGCGCCGGTGGCCGCCGCGCTGGCACCGGCCGCCCGCGGGCTGGCGGTCGGTCTCGACCCTGCCGGCCCGGTCGAGACCGGGGCGCTGGCCGCCCACGCCCGCTTCGTCGCCCACGTGGAGAAGGCCGCCGCCGAAGGCCCGCGCGACCCGGCGCTCGGCGCAGGCACGCTGGCGCGCCTCCTGGCCACCGGCGAGGGCATGCCGGTCGACCTCGGCACGCTGGAGGAGCGGGCCGACGCCGAACGCGACCGGCTGCGGGCGATGCTGGCCGAGGCGTGCGCCAGGCTCGCTCCCGGCCGGCCGGTCGAGGAGGTGGTCGCCGGGCTGCTCCGTGACCACCCCGACGCCGAGGGCGTGCTGGACGAGGCCCGCCAGGTCACCGCCGAGGCGATCAGGTTCACCGCCGAGCACCGTATCGTCCCCGACCTGGACGGCGAGTGCGTGGTCGGGCCGGCGCCGCCGTCGCGTCGCTGGGCGCTGGCGATGATGTCCTGGGCGGCGCCGTTCGAGCCGGACGCGCCGTCGCGCTACTACATCACCCCGCCCGAGCCGGACTGGCCGGCCGACGAGCAGGAGGACTGGCTGGCGGTGTTCAGCCGCACCACCCTGCCGGCGATCACCGTCCACGAGGTCGCCCCCGGGCACTTCGCCCACGGCCGCCGGCTGCGGCGCGCCGACGGCGACGTGCGCCGCACGCTGCACTCGGCGGCGTTCATCGAGGGCTGGGCCCACTACGCCGAGGAGGTCTGCCTCGAGGAGGGCTTCCGCGCCGACGACCCGCGCTTCGCCGCCGGGGTGGCGCTGGAGGCGCTGCAGCGGGTCACCAGGCTGGCCGTCTCCATCGGGGTCCACGCCGGCAGCATGACCATGGACGAGGCGGTGCGGCGCTTCGAGACCGACTCCTTCGCCCAGGGACCGGCGGCGGCCGCCGAGGCCACCAGGGCCACCTACGACCCTACCTACGGCCGCTACACCTGGGGCAAGCTCGAGCTGCTGCGCCTGCGCGACCAGGCGAGGGCCGCCTGGGGCGCCGGCTTCTCCCTGGAGCGCTTCCACGGCGCCCTGCTCGCCCTCGGCGCCCCGCCCCTCGGCCTGATGGCCCACGCCCTCGACGGCCAGGCGCCCAACGGCGGCTGACCAGAAGCCGCGCCCGGGTTCGGGCAGGCCAAGGAGGGTCTGCCCCTGCCGGCGCACCAGCGCTGCCCAGGACCTAGATGCTGCTCAAATGCTCAAGTTGTCCTTGAGGCTGTTCCCGGATGCCCCGCAAGCGGCGTATCACCGACCCGGGCGCCCTCCTGCCGCGTCTGCCCGCCTCCGGTAGCGTCGATCCCGGCCGGATGAGACACCATGGGCGAACCGGGGGAGTGGTGATGGCCGAGGAGGCGAAGGCGAAGGTCGGTCTCGGCGGGGTGCCGGAGACCCTGCTGGTGACGCTGTACCACCGCGCGGCCGAGGCGCGCCGTCCCGACGCGCTGCTCCACGACCCCAAGGCGGTCGAGCTCGTCGACGGCATCGACTACCCGTTCGAGCGGCACTTCGGCACGCCCGGCCTCGGCCGCGGGCAGGGTCAGGCGCTCCGGGTCCGCTGTTTCGACCAGGCGGTCGAGCGCTTCCTGGCCACGCACCCAGGCGGCACCGTGGTCGCGCTCGGCGAGGGCCTCGAGACCCAGTTCTGGCGGGTCGACAACGGACAGGTCCGCTGGCTCACCGTCGACCTCCCCGAGACGCTCGAGGTGCGCCGGCGCCTGCTGCCGGCCGAGCCCCGCGTGCGCACGCTCGCCTGCTCGGCGCTCGACGAGCGCTGGATGGACGAGGTCGACACCTCACGCGGCGTGCTGCTGACCGCGCAGGGCCTGCTGATGTACCTCCAGCCAGCCGAGGTGCACCGCCTGGTGGCGGCGTGCGCGCAGCAGTTCCCCGGCGGCGCGCTGCTGTTCGACGGCGTCCCCCGCTGGCTCAGCACGCGCACCATGCGCGGCATGGAGATGAGCGAGCACTACCAGGTCCCGCCCATGCCCTGGGCGCTGGACGCCGCCGAACAGCGCAGGTTGCGCTCGCACTCCAACATCGTCGAGCTGCGCGAGCTGCGCCCACCCCGCGGCCGCGGCGTCTTCAACGGCACCCTGATGCCGCTGGTGACCCGTCTCCCACTGGTCGGCGGCCGCATCCCGCCATTGCTGCTGTGGCGCATCATGCTCGCCCGCTTCGGCACCTCCACGACCAAGCCCGGCTGAGCACCCGGCCACGCCGGTCCTCGCTGCCAGCCCTATGCCTTGGACAGCCAGACCAGGCCGACCAGCCCAACCGTGCGTGTTGCCGGCAGGACCAGGTACACGATCAGCCCCTCGTCCCCAACCGGGACGCTGAAGGCATTGGGCACCGCCGCGTACGGCTCGACCGCGAGCGATGACTCGCCTGGAAGCGGTCCCTGCGCGAGAACCCGGTACACCTGGGCGAGTGCCGCACGGGTCGACGGCGCCACCGACGCTACGGCCCGCGCATACTCCGCTGTCTGGATGATCCGCCAGCGGACCGTCGGTCACGTGAGTGTGCGGCCGATGAACTCCTCAACCTCGAGCGGCTCGCCGTCCCAGGCCGGCTCCTCGCCCGCACGCAGTCGTGTCTCGGTCGCTGCCCAGGCAGGACCGCCGTGCCGGCGGACCAGCACCAGCCGGTACCAGGCCTCGACCACGTCGGCGAGAGGACGCAGGTCGCGGGTCTGGCGCGCGATGTCGAGCGCTTCATCCAGCTCGCCGTCGAAGCGGTCCCGGTCGGTGGCAGGCAGCTCGGAGCGAACCAGCCCGGCCCGCTGAGGCAGGTCCGGCCCGTCTCCCCGCGCTGCTCGGCGCAACGCGACCTCCACGTCATTGGCCCAGGCGATTGTCAGCAACCGCTCCCGATCTGATTTCAGCCTAGCGTCGTGCGCGCACCGGGTCGACCGCTCCACGATCTCTGTGGATAGTCCGACGCTCAGCGGATGGTAAAGGTTCGGCTGGTGGCGTCGATCTCAGAGCCGGCGGCCTGCTCGAAGCCTTCCCAGGTCCGTGGCTTGATGCAACCATAGACGCAAGAGTGGACGGAGCAGCGGGCCGGTCGGGGAGGAGCCTTGTCGAACGCCGAGGGCGAGACGGTGGCGGTCGAGCACCGACGCGACCTCCACGACCCCTACCTCTACATCAACCGCGAGCTGTCCTGGTTGCAGTTCAACGACCGGGTCCTGAACCTGGCGATGGACCCGGCCACGCCGCTGCTCGAGCGGCTGCGCTTCCTGGCGATCTTCTCCTCCAACCTGGACGAGTTCTACATGGTCCGCGTCGCCGGCCTACGCGAGCAGGTGGAGGCGGGCATCTCCCGGCGAGGCTCGGACGGCCTCACCCCGAGCGACACGCTCGAGGCGATCGCCAAGCACATCGGCCCCGCGGTCGAGACGCAGGTGCGCTGCTTCCTCGACGACGTCGTGCCCCAGCTCGCCCGCCAGGGGATCCGCCTCGCGGACATGGGCGAGCTCGACAAGCACGAGCTCGACGAGGTCCGCGAATACTTCGACCAGCAGATCTTCCCGGTGCTGACGCCGCTGGCGGTCGACCCCAGCCACCCGTTCCCGCACATCTCCAACCTGTCGCTGTCGCTGGCGGTCACCGTCCGCGACCCCGACCGCCGCCACGCCCAGTTCGCCCGGGTCAAGGTCCCTGCGATCCTGCCGCGCTTCATGCCGCTGGCCGACGGCCGCACCTTCGTGCCCCTGGAGCAGATCGTCGCCACCCACCTCGATCGGCTCTTCCCCGGCATGACCGTGATCCAGGCGCACCCCTTCCGCGTCACCCGCGACGCCGACATCGAGCTGGCCGAGGACGAGGCCGACGACCTGCTGGTCGCGGTCGAGCAGGAGCTGCGGCGGCGCCGCTTCGGGGCGGTCGTGCGGCTGGAGGTCGCCGCCAGCATGCCCGAGGACGTGGTGCGGCGGCTGCAGCGCGAGCTGGAGGTCGACGACAGCGCCGTCGTCACCGTGGAGGGGCCGCTCAACCTCGGCGACCTGATGGCGCTCGCGGCCGCGATCGACCGGCCGGAGCTGGCCTACGAACCTTGGGTCGGCACCACCCAGCCGCGCCTGCTCGGCGCCGACGACGAGCCGATCAGCATGTTCCGCGCCATCCGCGAGGCCGACGTGCTGGTCCACCACCCCTACGACTCATGGGCCACCTCGGTGCAGCGCTTCATCGAGCAGGCTGCCGACGACCCGAACGTGGTGGCCATCAAGCAGACCTTGTACCGGGTCGACAACGACTCGCCGATCGTGTCGGCGCTGATCCGCGCCGCCGAGGCCGGCAAGCAGGTGGCGGTGCTGGTGGAGCTGAAGGCGCGCTTCGACGAGGAGCCCAACATCGGCTGGGCGCGCGACATGGTCAACGCCGGCTGCCACGTCGCCTACGGCCTGGTCGGGCTCAAGACCCACTCGAAGACCGCCCTGGTGGTGCGGCGCGAAGGCAACGGCATCCGCCGCTACCTGCACATCGGCACCGGCAACTACAACGCCAAGACGGCCCGCCTGTACACCGACATGGGCCTGCTGACCTGCAACGACGAGCTGGCCGCCGACGTCACCGACCTGTTCAACTCGCTCACCGGCTTCGCCAGGGGCGCCCGCTACCGGCGCATCCTGGTCGCCCCCAACGGCCTGCGCGAGAACATCGTCGGGCTGATCGAGCAGACCGCCAAGCGCCACAGCGCGCGCCGCCGCGGACGCATCATCATGCAGATGAACGCCCTGGTCGACGCGGCCTGCATCCGGGCGCTGTACGCCGCCTCCCAGGCCGGGGTCGAGATCGACCTGATCGTACGGGGCATCTGCCGCCTGCGGCCGGGCGTGCCAGGGGTCAGCGACCGCATCCGGGTGCGCTCCATCGTCGGGCGCTTCCTGGAGCACCCCCGCCTGTTCATGTTCGCCAACGGCAAGCAGAAGCAGTTCTACATCGGCTCCGCCGACCTCATGCCGCGCAACCTCGACCTGCGCGTCGAGGTGGTCACCCCGGTCGACGACCCCGACCTCACCGCCCGCCTCGAGCAGGTCCTCGGCATCATGCTGCGCGACAACGTGCAGGCCTGGGAGCTGGGCGAGGACGGCAGCTGGCAGCGGCAACAGCCCGGCGAGGGTGAGCAGCCGATCGCCACCCACACCGTCCTACGCGAGCTGGCCCTGCGCCAAGGCGTGGAGGCCCGCCGGCAGTTCGAGTAGCCGGGGACCCGGTCGCCGCGCCGCCGTGGCGGTGTCGATGCGGCCAGCGGAGGTAGCCTGGTCGGTGGCACGCCACCGGCGGGCGCGCCCGACCCTGTCCGTCATCACCAGGAGCCGCCGTGACCACCACCGAGCAGAGCGCCGGCCTTGACCGGCGCGCCATCGACACCGTCCGCACGCTGGCCATGGACGCCATCCAGAACGCCGGCGACGGGCACCCGGGCACGGCCATGGCGCTGGCTCCGGCCGCCTATGCGCTGTGGACCCGGTTCCTCACCTTCGACCCGGCCGACCCGGACTGGTTCGACCGCGACCGCTTCGTCCTGTCCAACGGGCACGCCTCGGTCCTGCAGTACAGCGTGCTCCACCTGACCGGCTACGACCTCGGCATCGCCGACCTGCGGCAGCAGCGCCAGTGGGGCTCGCGCACCCCCGGCCACCCGGAGCACTTCCTGACGCCCGGCATCGAGACCACCACCGGCCCGCTCGGCCAGGGGCTCGGCAACGCGGTCGGGTTCGCGATCGCCGAGCGCTTCCTGGCCGACCGCTACGGCCCCGACGTGGTGAACCACCGCACCTGGGCGTTCGCCTCCGACGGCGACATGATGGAGGGGGTGAGCTCGGAGGCGTCGTCGATCGCCGGGTTCCTCCGGCTCGGCAAGCTGACGGTGCTCTACGACGACAACCACATCACCATCGACGGGCCCACCGAGATCACCTTCGCCGAGGACGTCGAGGCCCGCTACCGCGCCTACGGCTGGCACACCCTCGCCGTCGAGGACGCCAACGACACCGAGGCGATCGCCGCTCCGCAGCCACATCGCCTGGGGCGCGCCGCACGCCCAGGACACCGCCAAGGCGCACGGCGCCGCGCTCGGCGAGGACGAGGTGCGGGCGACCAAGCTGGCCTACGGCTGGGACCCGGACAGGCACTTCTACGTCCCCGAGGGCGTCTACGACCGCTGGCGCGTGCGGGTGCCCGGCAACCAGGCGGCCAACGCGGCCTGGCGCGAGCGCCTGGCCGCCTATGCCGCCCGTGAGCCGGAGCTGGCCGCCGAGCTCGCCGCCAGCCTCGCCGGCAAGCTGCCGGAGGGCTGGGACTCCGACCTCGACAAGCTGTTCGACGAGCCCAAGAAGCTGGCCACCCGGACGGCGTCGCACACGGTGATGAACGCGATCGCGCCGCGCCTGCCGACCTTCCTGGGCGGCTCCGCCGACCTGGCCGAGTCGAACAAGACCGACCTGGCCGGCGCGGGCGACTACGGCCCCGACGCACCCGGCCGCAACCTCCACTACGGCGTGCGCGAGCACGGCATGGGCGCGATCTCCAACGGCCTGGCCCTGCACGGCGGCCTGCGCCCGTTCGCCGCCACCTTCCTGATCTTCTCCGACTACATGCGGGCCAGCGTCCGTCTCGCGAGCCTGATGGGGCTGCCGGTGGTCTACGTGTGGACGCACGACTCGGTCGGGCTCGGCGGCGACGGCCCCACCCACCAGCCGATCGAGCACCTGGCGGCGCTGCGCGCCATGCCCAGGCTGCGGCTGTTCCGCCCGGCCGACGGGCCCGAGACGGCCGAGGCCTGGCGGGCGGCGATCGGCCGCACCGACGGGCCCACCGCGCTCGCCCTGACCCGGCAGGACCTGCCGCCGATCGACCGCGACGTCCACGCCAAGGCCGACGGGCTGCACCGCGGCGCCTACGTGCTGGCCGACGCCGGGGCTAGCTCGCTTCAGCCAGGTAATACCGGGGCACCCGAGGTGGTGCTGGTCGCCACCGGCTCGGAGGTGTGGGTCGCGCTCGGCGCCCGCGAGCAGCTCGAAGGCGACGGCGTCCCCACCAGGGTGGTGTCGATGCCGTGCTGGGAGCTGTTCGAGGAGCAGGAGCAGGCCTACCGCGACGAGGTGCTGCCGCCCGACGTGCGCGCCCGGCTGTCGGTCGAGGCCGCCGCCACCTTCGGCTGGGCGCGCTGGGTGGGCGAGGACGGCGAGTCGCTCGGCGTCGACCACTTCGGCGCCTCGGCAAAGGGGGAGCTGGTGCTGGAGAAGCTCGGCTTCACCGCCGACAACGTCGCCGCCCGTGCCCGCGCGCTGCGCGACCGGCTGCGTGGCCCGCTCGACGACCTGCCGGCGTGAGGGGAAGAGGCCTGGGGACCATGACGTTGCACCGGATGACGAGCGTTCGCTTCAGCGAAGCGAGAAGGTAAGGAGCCATCACCATGGCCAATCAACTCCAGCGGCTCAGCGAGCAGGGCGTGGCCGTCTGGGTCGACTCGATCGCCCGCGACTGGCTCGAGAAGGGCGAGCTGCGCCGGCTGCGCGACCAGTTCTCCGTGGTCGGCGTCACCTCCAACCCGACCATCTTCCAGAAGGCGATGGGCGAGGGGTCGTTCTACGACGAGGACTTGGCGCGGCTGGCCCGCGAGGGCCTGGACGCGCGCACCATCTTCGAGCGGCTGGCGCTGGACGACATCCGCGCCGCCGCCGCCGACATGGAGCCCGTCTGGGAGCGCACCGGCGGGCTCGACGGGCGCATCTCCTTCGAGCTGCCGCCCGACATCGCCAACGACACCGACGCGTCGATCCGCGAGGCGCGCCGCCTGTTCGACGAGCTCGCCCGGCCCAACGTGTTCATCAAGATCCCCGCGACGGCCGAGGGCGTCCCGGCGGTGCGGGCGTCGATCGCCGACGGCATCAACGTCAACGTGACGCTGATCTTCTCGATCGCCCGCTACCGCGAGGTGATCGAGGCCTACCTCTCCGGGCTCGAGGACCTGGCCGACGCCGGCGGCGACCTCACCCAGATCGCCAGCGTCGCCTCCTTCTTCGTCAGCCGCGTCGACACCAACGTCGACGAGAAGCTGCAGCGGATCGTCGACGCCGGCGGCGCGGACGCCGAGCGTGCGCGGGCGCGCCTCGGCACCGCCGCGATCGACAACGCCAAGCTCGCCTACGAGGCGTTCGAGCAGGCGTTCTCCGGCCCGCGCTGGGAGGCCCTCGCCCGCCTCGGCGCGCGCGTGCAGCGCCCGCTGTGGGCCTCGACCTCCACCAAGAACCCCGCCTACCGCGACGTGGTCTACGTCGAGGAGCTGATCGCCGCCAACAGCGTCAACACCATGCCGCTGGCCACGATCGAGGCGTTCGCCGACCACGGCGAGATCCGCGGCCAGACCATCAAGGAGGACATGGGGCGCGCCCACGCGCTCTGGCCGGAGCTGGCCGAGCTCGGCATCCAGGAGGACCAGGTCGGCGAGGAGCTGGAGATCGACGGCGTGAAGAAGTTCGCCGATAGTTACAACGCGCTGCTCGACACCGTCGAGGGCAAGCGGACGGAGGCTGCCAGGTGAACATCGGCATGGTCGGCCTCGGCCGCATGGGGCGGGGCCTGTCACGGCGTCTGCTCGCCGACGGGCACCAGGTGGTCGCCTGGGACCGCGACGCGGCCACGGTCCAGGAGCTGGCCGGCGACGGCGCCGAGCCCGCCACCGACCTCGCCGACCTCGGCGAGCGGCTGACGCCGCCCAGGGTCGTGTGGGTGATGGTCCCGTCCGGCGCGCCCACCCAGGAGACGGTGGAGCGCCTCGGCGGGCTGCTCGCACCCGGCGACCTGGTGATCGACGGCGGCAACTCCAACTTCCACGACTCCACCGCGCGGGCGCGCGCCCTGGCGGAGCGCGAGATCGCCTTCCTCGACGTCGGCACGTCCGGGGGCGTCTGGGGCGAGCGGGAGGGCTTCTGCCTGATGGTCGGCGGCCCGGAGGCGGCGGTGGACCTGGTCCGCCCGGTGTTCGACACCCTCGCGCCGCCGGGCGGCTGGGCTCACGTGGGCCCGTCCGGCGCCGGCCACTACGCCAAGATGGTCCACAACGGCATCGAGTACGGCCTGCTGCAGGCCTACGCGGAAGGCTTCGAGGTGCTGGCGGAGACCGACACCTACGACTTCGACCTGCACCAGGTGTCCGAGGTCTGGCGGCACGGCAGCGTGGTGCGCTCCTGGCTGCTCGACCTGGCCACCGCCGCCTACGGCAAGGACCCGAAGCTCGCCAAGGTCGCGGGCTTCGTGGAGGACTCCGGCGAGGGCCGCTGGACGGTCGCCGAGGCCCTGCGGCTGGACGTGCCCGCCCCGGTCATCAACCTGTCGCTGATCATGCGGCTGCGCTCCCGCGAGAACGAGTCCTACGCCGCCAAGTTCGTGGCGGCGCTGCGCAACGAGTTCGGCGGCCACGCGGTGAGGACGGCCAAGTGAACGCCTCCAACCCGCTGGTGGTGGGGGAGCGCGTACGGGCCAGCCCGCCACCCACCGCCATGGTGATCTTCGGCGGCTCCGGCGACCTGGCCCACCGCAAGATCGTCCCCGCCCTCTACAACCTCGAGCTGCACCGGCTGCTGCCGCAGAACTTCCAGGTCGTCGGCTCGTCGCGGACCGCCTTCTCGGACGAGGAGTACCGCCGCGACATGCGCAAGGCGGTCGAGGAGTTCTCCCGCACCCAGCCGATCCAGCAGCAGGTCTGGGAGTCGTTCGCCAGCCGGCTGCACTACGTCACCGGCTCCTCGACCGACGCGGACACCCACGCCCGCGTCGGGGACCTGCTCGACACCTTCGACCGCGAGCGCGGCACCGACGGCAACCGCCTGTTCTACCTGTCGCTGATCCCCAAGCTGTTCCCGGACACGGTGCGCGGCATCGGCAAGTCCGGCATCGGCGGCCGCGGCTGGGACCGCGGCTGGTCCCGGGCGGTGTGCGAGAAGCCGTTCGGCCACGACCTGCGCTCCGCGCAGGAGCTGCAGGCGCTGCTGACCAAGGTCTTCCCCGAGGAGGACGTCTTCCGCATCGACCACTACCTGGGCAAGGAGAGCGTCCAGAACATCATCGCGTTCCGCTTCGCCAACGGCATCTTCGAGCCGGTCTGGAACCACCACTTTGTCGACCACGTCCAGGTCACCGTCGCCGAGTCGATCGGCATCGAGCACCGCGGCAACTTCTACGAGACCGCGGGGGCCATCCGCGACATCATCCAGAACCACGCCCTTCAGGTCCTGGCGCTGGTCGCGATGGAGCCGCCGGGCACCTTCGAGCCCGAGGACGTGCGCAACGAGAAGGCCAAGGTGCTCAAGGCCCTGCGCCGCCTGGAGGACGAGGCGGTGGACGCCGCGGTGGTCCGCGGCCAGTACGGCCCCGGCTGGGTCGACGGCCACCAGGTGCCCGGCTACCGGGAGGAGCCCGACGTGGCGCCCGACTCGGAGGTCGAGACCTACGTCGCCGCCGAGTTCCTGGTCGACAACTGGCGCTGGGCCGGCACCCCGTTCTACCTGCGCACCGGCAAGCGCCTGCCGAAGCGCGCCACCGAGGTGGTGGTGCAGTTCAAGGCCGCCCCGCACCTGCCCTTCGGGCAGGCCGCCCAGGACGGGCTCGAGCCCAACGCGCTGGTGCTGCGCATCCAGCCGGACGAGGGCATCACCATGAAGTTCGGCGCCAAGGTACCCGGGCCGTCGCTGGAGGTCCGCTCGGTCAACATGGACTTCACCTACGGCACCTCGTTCGCCGACGACCTGCCCGACGCCTACGAGCGGCTGCTGCTCGACGTGATGGTCGGCGACCCCACCCTGTTCCCGCGCTGGGACTCGGTCGAACAGGCCTGGCGGGTGGTGCAGCCGATCCTGGACCGCTGGGCCGAGGCGCCACCGCCGGAGCTCCCCAACTACGCCGCCGGGGAGTGGGGGCCGAAGGCGGCCGACGAGCTGATCGCCCGCCACCGCCCGGGGCGGCGGTGGCGCCGGCCATGAGCGGTCAGGCGGCGCTCCGGGGCCGCGGCGAGGTGCCCGGGTTCTCGCTGGAACCGGTCGGCCTCGGCGAGGTCGACCAGCTGCTGGAGCGGCAGCGCCGGCAGGAAGAGGACAGCCACGGCGTGCTGGTGCGCGCGAGCGTCTCCAACCTCGTGGTGGTCTGCCACGACCGCGCCGCCAGCCGCCGCGCCCTGGCGGCGGTGGAGCAGCTCGGGCAGCGCGCGCCGTCGCGCTGCGTCGTCCTGATCGCCGAGCCGCCGGCCGGCCACGAGGGCGTGCGCACCTGGGCCCGGGTGGTGCAGCGCCAGCCCGACGCCGGGCCCGAGGTGGTCTGGGACGAGGTGGTGGTGCAGACCACCGTGCCCCCCAGGCACCTGGCCGCCGTGGTGCTGCCGCTGCTGCTGCCGGAGCTGCCGGTGTTCACCTGGTGGACGGGCACGCCGCCGTTCGCCGACGAGGTGTTCTCCGAGCTGACCGCGGTGAGCGACCGGCTGATCGTCGACTCGGCCGCGTTCACCGACCCGCCCGCCGACCTGGTGCGCCTGGCGCGGGCGGCGACCGCGCTCACCCCGGCCCTGTCCGACTGCGTCTGGGGACGGCTCACGCCCTGGCGTGACCTGCTGGCCGCGCCGTTCGACGGCCCGCCCCTGCGCGGCGCCCACGACCGCATCCGCTCCGTGGAGGTCGACGCGGTCGAGCCGACCGCCGGCCTGGAGCTGGTCGGCTGGTTCGCCTCGCGGCTGGGCTGGGAGCTGGACCACGTCCGCCTGGCCGCCGACCCGAACAGCGACACCTGGCTGGCCCGCTGGACCACGGCCGGGGGCGCCTGCGAGACGCGCGTCACCACCAGCCTCGGCGCCGGCACCCTCACCAAGGTCGCGCTCGAGGTGGAGAGCGACGACGGGCCCGCCGGCATCCGCGTGGAGGCGCCGCCCGGCCACCTGGTCGCCACCGTGACCGCCCCCGGGCAGCACCGCGCCCGCCGCCGCGTCGGCCTGCCCACCCTCGCCGACCCTATCGGCCTCGCGGCCGAGCTGCAGCTCTTCGGCCGCGACCGCATCTTCGAGGCCGCCCTGCCGCCAGCCGCCGCGCTGGCCGAGGCCGGCAACGCCTGACCGTCGGGCCGTCAGGAGCAGGTATGCGATGGACGTGCGCTGGGTAGCCGCCGAGGGCATCGAGGACCACCAGGTCAAGGACCTCAAGGCCCTCCTTGAACGCGACGGCGGGTTCGTCTGGGTGGACATCCCCACGTTCGACGCCGAGGCCACGCAGGTGCTGTCGGAGGTGTTCGGCTTCCACCGGCTGGCCGTGCGGGCCTGCACCGAGCGCAACCACATCCCCAGGGTCCACGCCTACGCCGACCACATGCTCGTCGTCCTCAACGCGCCGGAGCTCGAGTCGGCCGGGCACGTCCACCTGCTGGAGCTCGACCAGCTCATCGGGCGCCGCTACCTGGTCACCGTGCACGGGCCGCTGGGGGCGGGGGTGCCGCTCGACGCCGCCCTGCGCGACACCAGCAGCGTGCTGGACCGGCTCAGGTCCGGTCGCCTGCGCCCCTCGTCGCCGTTCGAGCTCTCCTACGCCATCGTCTCCGCGCTGGCGCGTGGCATGGCCGAGCAGGTGCGGTCCCTGGCCGCCAGGATCGCCGCGCTGGAGCGGCGCATCCTGGACCAGGAGCACAAGGACCCGGAGCGGATGCTGCTCGAGCTGTTCCAGGTCCGCCACGAGATCCTCACCATGCGGACCATGGCCGGGCAGAGCCGGGAGATCTACGGGCGGATGAGCGCGGTGGCGCGGTTCGTGCCCGCCGAGGCGCGCCCGTTCATCGAGGACGTGATGGACCAGTTCGCCCGGGTTCGCAGCCTGTGCGAGGACGAGCAGCACTTCCTGCAGGGCGTGGTCGAGTTCTACCAGACCAAGCTGACCACGAGGATCAACGTGGCGATGGAGCGGCTGGCGCTGATCGCGGCACTGCTGCTGCCGGTCTCCGCGGTGTCCGGGATCTACGGGATGAACCTGATCGTCAACCAGGAGACCCAGCCGAAGGCGATCGCCTTGGTGCTCGCGCTCATGCTGGGTGTGGTGCTGGCGATGCTGTTGTGGGCCAAGCGCCACCATTGGTGGTGACCTCAGCGAGCGCACCGCCATGGGCCTGACGGTGACGTCGTAGCCGCCCACCGACGCTCCGGCGCGCAAGCATCGGAGCCCGCACCACGGCGGCGAGTCGCCCGCCCCGGCCGCAGTCGCCTTCCCTGCGGGGCAGTCGTGAGATGCTGGCGGCGCCGTGGACGTCGAGCGGAGGAGCGGCATGGCGCGCGTCGAGGTGGTGGCGGACGAGGACGCCCTGGCCGAGGCGGCCGCGCGGGCGGCGATCGCCGGGATCGGCGCGGCGGTCGACGACCACGACACCTGCACCTGGGTGCTGGCGGGGGGCGGGACCCCGGTGGCCGCCTACCGCCGCCTGGCACGCCACGACCTGCGGCACGGGGTGGAGTGGGAGCGGGTGCGGGTCGCCATGGGCGACGAGCGCTGCGTGCCGCCGGGCCATCCGGAGTCGAACTGGGGCCAGGCGGCGGCCGCCCTGCTCGACCACGTGCCCGTCCCCGACGGGCACCGCCTGCGGCTGCGCGGCGAGATCCCCGCCGAGCAGGCCGCCAGCGAGTACGAGGCGCTGCTGCACGCCCTGCCGGCCGCCCCGGCGGGCGTGCCGCGCCTCGACCTCGTCTGGCTCGGGGTGGGCCCCGACGGCCACTGCCTGTCGCTGTTCCCCGGCCGTCCCGAGCTGGACGAGCGCGAGCGGCTGGTGGTGGCGGTGCACGGCGCGCCCAAGCCGCCGCCCGACCGGGTCACCCTCACCCTCGCCGCCCTGGCCGGGGCGGCGCGGCTGACCGTGGTCACCAGCGGTCAGGACAAGGCGGCGGCGGTGGCCCGCGCCAGGGAGGGCGACGACTCCCTGCCGGTCGCCCGCGCCGTCGCCACCGTCGAGCGGGCCGGCGGCCAGGTCACCTGGCTGCTCGACCGGGCGGCGGCGGCCGGCGGGTAGACGGTACGGTTTCGTCACGCCACGAGGAGGAAGCGCCATGGCCGAGCAGAGCAGCACGCTGAGCGTGACCGACAACCGCACCGGCAGGACCTACGAGATCCCGGTCGAGGACGGCACCGTGCGGGCCACCGCGCTGCGCCAGATCCGGACCGACGGCGACGACACCGGGCTGGTCTCCTACGACCCGGCGTTCATGAACACGGCGAGCTGCCGCAGCGCGATCACCTTCATCGACGGCGACAAGGGCATCCTGCGCTACCGCGGCTACCCGATCCAGGAGCTGGCCGAGCGCAGCTCCTTCCTGGAGGTCGCCTGGCTGCTGCTGGAGGGCGAGCTGCCCGACGAGCGGCAGCTGGCCGAGTGGCGCCACGAGATCACCACCCACACCCTGCTGCACGAGAACATCAAGAAGTTCATCGACGGCTTCCAGCACGACGCCCACCCCATGGGCATCCTCGTCTCCACCATCGGCGCGCTGTCGACCTTCTACCCGGACGCCAAGGAGATCCACGACCAGGGCTCCAGGCACAAGCAGATCGTCCGGCTGATCGCCAAGACCGCCACCGTGGCCGCGTTCGCCTACCGGCACGCGCGCGGCCTGCCGTACGCCTACCCGGACAACGAGCTGTCCTACGCCGGCAACTTCCTCAGCATGCTGTGGAAGGTGACCGAGCCGCGGTACCGGCCCGACCCCGCCCTGGAGCACGCCCTCGACGTGCTGTTCATCCTCCACGCCGACCACGAGCAGAACTGCTCGGCCAATGCCATGCGGGCGGTCGGCAGCTCCCTGGTCGACCCCTACTCGGCCGCCGCCGCGGCGATCGCCGCCCTCTACGGCCCCCTCCACGGCGGCGCCAACGAGCAGGTGCTGCGCATGCTCACCGAGATCGGCTCGGTCGACCGGGTGCCGGCCTACGTCGCACGGGTCAAGGCGGGCGAGATGCGCCTGATGGGCTTCGGCCACCGGGTCTACAAGAACTACGACCCACGCGCCCGGATCATCAAGCAGGTCGCCGACGACGTCTTCAAGGTCACCGGGCTGAACCCGCTGCTGGAGATCGCGGTCGAGCTGGAGCGGGTGGCGCTCGAGGACGACTACTTCGTCAGCCACAAGCTCTACCCGAACGTCGACTTCTACTCGGGGATCATCTACCAGGCGATGGGCTTCCCGGTGGAGATGTTCCCGGTGCTGTTCGCCATCGGCCGGATGCCGGGATGGCTCGCCCAGTGGCAGGAGGGCCTGACAGACCCGGAGCAGCGGATCGCGCGACCGCGTCAGGTGTACGTGGGGCCTGCCGAACGCCATCTCCCCGGTCAGTGGGGCTGACCCGCCGCACCGGCTCTGGCTCGCGCTCGTGCAGCCAGAACACCGAGAGCAGGATCAACCCTGGTAGGCACAGCACCAAGGTCTGCGCCAGCGTGACCGCCCTCATCGACATCCCTTCTCTCCGGTTCCCGGATTCCACGGAACATGTCCAATTCGGCGGTATCGAGAACTACCATACGCTCCGCACACCCGGCAAGCGGTCCTCCACAGGTCCCGGCCCGGGACCGCCGAGGGCTCAGCGCGCCGACTGGAAGCCCGCCAGGACGCCGCCGACGCAGTCGGCCAGCGCCTCGAGCGCGTAGCCGCCCTCCTGGACGAACAGGGTCGGCAGGGCGAGGCCGGCGAGCAGCCGGCCGATGCGGGGGTAGGCCGCCCGGCCGAGGGCGAAGCCGCCGATCGGGTCCTCGCCGAAGGTGTCCACCCCGAGGCTGACGACCAGCACCGCCGGCGCGAACGCGGCGACCTGCCGCAGCGCCTGCTCGAGGACGCCGAGGTAGGCGTCGTCGCCGGTCCCGTCCGGCAGGGGCAGGTTGCGGGTCGTGCCCGCCGCCCGGCCGCCGCCGGTCTCGTCCGCCGCGCCGGTGAAGTACGGGTAGTGCACCGCCGGGTCGCCGTGGAGCGAGACGTAGAGCACCGCCGGGTCCTCCCAGAACACGTCCTGGGTGCCGTTGCCGTGGTGGAAGTCCACGTCGACGATCGCCACCCGGCCCAGCCGGCCCAGTGCCCTGGCGGCGACGGCGGCGTTGTTCAGCAGGCAGAACCCGCCGTAGTAGCCGGGACCGGCGTGGTGGCCGGGCGGGCGGCACAGCGCGTAGGCGGCGGGCGCGCCCCCGGCGATGAGGTCCGCGCCGGTCAGGCCGACGTCGGCGGCGGCGCGGGCGGCCGGCCAGCTCCCCTCGACCAGCGGCGTGGCCGTGTCGAAGCAGAACCAGCCGGGCCTGCCGACGCCGCCGGCCGGGGCACGGGCGCTGCCGCGGCCGAGCCCCGGCAGCGGAAAGGTGTCGGGGATCAGCGCCGCCCGCGGGCCGTGGCCGGCCCGCCACTCGGCCCAGGCCCGCTCGAGGAACTCGAGCAGCGCCGGCTCGTGCACGGCCCTGACCGGCCCCAGGCCGTGCTCCCGCGGCGCGACCACCGGGTGCCCGGCCGCGGCCAGCCCCTCGCGCAGCAGCTCGCCGCGGGCGACCCGCTCGTAGACCGGCTGCACGACCTTGCCGAAGTTCACCTCGTAGGGCGGGTCGTGGCCGCGGTGCGCGTCGCTGGCCACCACCGGCATCGGCTCCATGGCCCGGCAATGTACAGAAACGCTCGGTGGGCCGCCGTAGCCGCCCACCTCGCCAACCGGGCTGTCGCGCCGGTCCGGTATGGTCTTGCGATGCCCGACTCCCTCTCGATCAGGCAGGCGCGGCGGCTGGCGCTGGCCGCGCAGGGCCTGAGCGGCACCCGGGCGAGGAGGCCGGCGAGCGCGGCGTCCCTGGGCGCGGCGCTCGGCCGCGTCGGCGCCGTGCAGATCGACTCCGTCAACGTGGTCGCCCGCAGCCACGAGCTGACGCTGGCGGCCCGCGCGGGCGCGCACGACCCGGCCGCCTTCGACCGGCTCGTCTACCGCCGCCGCGCCGGCTTCGAGCAGTGGGGCCACGCCGCCTCGTTCCTGCCGGTGGAGTCGTTCCGCTGGTTCCTGCCGCGCATGCACGCCGTGCGGGTGGAGTCGGGGAAGTGGTTCCTGAAGGCGCGTTCCCGCCATCCCGAGTGGTACCCGCGGGTGCTGGAGCGCATCCGCGCGGAGGGGCCGCTGGCCGCCTCGGCATTCAGGGAGCCGGACGACGCCCGCCGCGGCCCCTGGTGGGACTGGGCGCCGGCCAAGGCCGTGCTCGAGGACCTGTTCGCCCAGGGTGTGCTGCTGGTCCACGACCGGGTGCGCTTCGAGCGCCGCTACGACCTCGCCGAGCGGGTCCTGCCGGGCGCGCTGGAGGAGCCCGTGCCGTCGCAGGAGGAGGCCGCGCTCGCGCTGACCGTGCTCGCCGCGCGCGCCCTCGGCGTGGCCACCGCCGCCGACCTGGCCGACTACTACCGGCTCACGGCGGCCGAGACGCGCCTGGCCCTGGCCGAGGCGACCGCCTCCGGCCTGCTGCGGCAGGTCGAGGTCGAGGGCTGGGGCAGGCCCGCCTACCTGCCAGCCGACGCGCGCGTGCCCGGCCGAGTCCAGCACCCGCCGCTGCTGCTCAGCCCGTTCGACTCGCTGGTCTGGTCGCGCGAGCGGACCGAGCGGCTGTTCGGCTTCCGCTACATCCTGGAGCTGTACGTGCCCCCGGCCAGGCGGCGGCACGGCTACTACACCATGCCGGTGCTCGCCGGAGGCCGCCTGGTGGCCAGGGTGGACCCGAAGTTCGACCGCCCCACCGGGCGGCTGCTGCTGCGCGGCGTGATCGTCGAGGACGGCGTTCCGGAGGCCGAGGCGGTCGCGTCGGTGGCCGCGGCGGCCGGCCTGCTCGCCGCCCACCTCGGCGCCGGCGCGGTCGAGCCGGACGAGGCAGTCCCCGCCGCGCGGGCGCGACCGTTGCGCGCCGCCCTCGCCGACACCGGCGTCCCCGCCTTGCCGGCCGTGGCGGGAAGCTCCCGCGGCGCCGCCCGCTGACGAGGGACCGGCGTCGTCAGAGGTCGCCGGACCCGGGATGGCGGGTCCGCTTCCACCTGGTGACGCACCCCGGACGGGGTGCAGGGCGTGCTGGCCGCCGGCCGGCCGGGAGCCCGTAGGGGCTCAGTGGCAGCGGCCGCTCCCGTGGTCGCTGAAGGTCTTGCCGGGCTCCGGCCGGAAGCGCCAGCTGTAGCGGCCGGGTGCGAGCCGGAGCTCGAGGATGCCGAAGGTGCCGGTGTTGCGGACCTGGCTGTTGCGCCGGATGGTGCGGAACCCGTAGTGGGTCTTGCCGCCGGTGCCGACCACGAACTCGCGGATGCCCTTGGGGTCAGGCCGACCGGCGGGGCTCTGCGGCGCGAAGCGCTCGTAGTCGTGGTCGTGGCCGCTCAGCACCACGTCGGCGCCGGCGGCGTCGAGCGCGCGCCAGAACGCGCCGAAGGCGGGGTCGTCGCCGTGCTGGCCGGAGCTGAAGCGCGGCTTGTGCCAGTACGCCAGCGTGCAGGCGGTGGGGTGCGCGGCCAGGTCGGCGCGCAGCCAGCGCACCTGCGGCGAGGTGGCGCCGCAGCCGCCGATCTTGGCGCACTCGCTGTTGAGGGCGATCAGGTGCCAGGCGCCGAGGTCGAAGCTGTACCAGCCGGTGGCGCGGTTGCCGGCCCTGGAGCCGAAGTAGTCGTAGTAGCCGGCGGCCCCCTTGGTGTTGTACTCGTGGTTGCCGGGCGACGGCCGCGTGCGCGCCTTGAGCCGCCCCCAGGTCGGGGCGTAGGAGCGGCGGTACTTGGTCAGGGTGCCGTTCTCGTACTGGTTGTCGCCCAGCGTCAGCACCAGCGCCGGGTCGAGGTCCAGCAGCAGGTCGGAGACGGCGCGCATGTGGCAGGCGTCGGCCGTGCCCCGGCCACCGTGGAAGGCGCCGCCGGTCGGGTCGCAGGCGATGTCGCCGGCGGCGGCGATCACCCTGGTGGCGGTGTCGGGCCGCGGCACCCGCTCGGCGGCGGCCCCGCCGGCGAAGTCCGGCGCCAGGGTCAGCGCCAGCGCGAGCCCGGCGACCAGCCAGACCGGGAGCATCCAGCTCGGCCGGCGCCAGGACGGGGTGGGGAGGGGGAGGGCTCGCAGCGTCAAGGTGAGGCGCGTGCTTCGCATCGTCGTCTCCGCGTGCCCGGCGCCTCGGGCCGCGCCCACGACGGGGTTGGAGGCCGCGACGCCGTCACAGGTCGGTGCAGGCCAGCGATGCGATCGTGCCCGCCCTCTCCGACGGTTTCGGGCACAGCGCCGGACATGCGGAGGAAAGCTGCTTTACAGGTGGCGGGCCGGAAGGCCACCAGACCGCGGACCCCTGGTGTCGTCACCGGTACGAGGCGGTGACCAGCCGCCGTACCCGGTCGGGGCTCAGGCGGGGAGGGACGACGGCCGCGGCGGGATGTGGAACGCCTCCACGAAGCGGTCCAGCAGCTCGGGATCGCCGCGCAGCCGCACGCTGCCGCCGGCGACCGCGTCGCCGGGGCTGAGCTCGCCGGCGAGCAGCGCCCGCAGCTGCGGCCCGGTCTCGATGACCAGGTCCGGCTCGGGCAGCGGCCCCTCGCCGACCTCGAGGGCGCCGTCGCGGACGCGGGCGTGGACGACGACCTCGCCGAGGCGCAGCTCGTAGCCGGCGTCGAGGCCGCGGGCGTGCTCGGGCCGGAAGGTCGACCGCAGCGCGACGATCACCGAGTCCTTGGTCAGGATGTCCTCCGGACCGGGCTGGGTGAGCGACCTGGCCCCCCAGAGGCCGAGCCGGAGCAGGATATCCTCGAGCTCGGCGCCGTACTCGGTGAGCTCGTAGACGACCGATCCCGCCGGCCGTGGCAGCAGGCGGCGGCGGATGACGCTGGCGGCTTCGAGCTCCTTGAGCCGGGCCGAGAGGATGTTGGTCGGGATCCGCGGCAGCCCGCGGCGGAGGTCGGTGAAGCGCTTGGGGCCGGGGATGAGGTCCCGGACGACCAGCAGCGCCCAGCGCTCGCCGACGAGCTCGAGCGCGTGGGCGAGCCCGCAGAACTGTCCGTAGCTCCGCTTGGTCATGGGCGTGATCCCCTCGTGCGTCGTCGATCCGACAGATCGTACTTGATTCTACGATGTTGAGTTGTTATAAACAACCAAACTTCTGTTCGACTGTGAGGGAGCCGTGCGGACCTGAGGACCGCCGGTGGCAGCTCGCGGTCGCCGAGGTGGCCTCCGAGGCGGAGCTGGCAATGGCCGAGGTGTGGGAGCGGATCGAGCAGCGCGCCCGGGACGAGCGGCACGGCGCCGCCGCGGCGGGCGACGGCTGAGCCGCGACCAGCGGACGACGCGCCGCGCATCCGGCGATTGCAGGTGCAGCTGGTCGACCAGATGCGGTCAGCTGGGCGCATGACCGACATGTCCGCCGCCGGCCGCCTCCTCCTGCCCGACTTCGTGGTGATCGGCGCGCCCAAGTGCGGCACCCACTGGCTCAACGAGTGCCTGCGGGAGCACCCGGAGGTGTACCTCACGCCGGAGGTGCACGAGATCGCCTTCTTCGACCGCTACTTCGACCGGGGCGTGGAGTGGTACGCACGCTACTTCCGCGGCTACGGCGGCCAGCGCCGGGTCGGCGACGTCACCCCGACCTACCTCGCCCACCCCCTGGCGGCCGAACGCCTCCACCAGGTGCTGCCGCGGGCGACGCTGTTCGTCTCGCTGCGCAACCCGATCCAGCGCGCCTGGTCGATGTACCTGCACCTGTGGCGCAAGGGCGACCTGCCGCGCGAGCAGTCCTTCCGCGACGCCTGCGCCACCGCGCCGGAGATCGTCGGCGACGGCGAGTACTTCCACTGCCTGGAGCCCTGGCGCCGGCACTTCGCGGCCGACCAGCTCAACTACCTCGTGGTCGACGACCTCAAGCGGGACCCGGCCGCCTACCTGCGCCGCGTCTACGAGCTCCTCGGGGTCGACCCGGAGTTCCGCGCGTCCCAGACCACCCAGCCCGCCAACGAGCACCAGACGCCCCGGTCGCACGCGCTGGCCAAGGCCGCCTTCCGGGCGTCGCGGCTCCTCCACCGCCGCGGCCTGCACCGGGCCGTCGAGCTGGGCAAGCGCGTCGGGATCAAGCGGGTGGTCCTCAGCGACGGCCGCGACCCGCGCCGCGACCCGCCGCCGCCGACCCCCGACGACCGCGCCTGGCTGGCCGCGCGGTACCGCGGCGACGTCGCCGCCCTCTCCGAGGTGGTCGGCCGCGACCTCGAGCGCCTCTGGCTGCGGCAGGCCGGCGCGCCCCAGCCCGACCCGCTGCCGGGCGCCGGCACGGCCGAGGCGTAGCCGGCCCCCGGCGGCGCGAGGCCGCGGTCCGGAGAAGACCTCAGCTTGATGGCCGGCGTCGCCCAGCGGGCCGAGGACATGGCATACCCTGGGCCTTGACCTGACCTCGACCGCGAAGGGGCCGCACCGGTGGGTGGCTACCTCGACGTCGGGCGGCTGGCGGGCATCCCGATCCGCCTGCACGTGTCGTGGTTCGCGGCCGTGCCGCTGTTCACCGCCGCGAGCCTGGACGTCTGGGCGCCCGCGGCCAGCGGGCTGGCCGCGGTGGCGCTGTCGCTCACCTTCTGCCTCGCCTTCTTCGGCTCGGTGCTGGCGCACGAGCTGGCCCACGCCCTGGCGGCACGCGCCCTCGGGGTGCACACCGCCGACGTCAGCCTCTACCTGTTCGGCGGCGCCGCCCGCATCACCAGCGAGCCGGACGAGCCCTCCGGCGAGGTGCTGATGGCGGCGGCCGGGCCGCTCGGCTCGGTGCTGCTCGCCGGGCTCGCCGGCCTTGCCGCCCAGCTCCTCGACGGCTGGGCCGGCGAGCTCGCCTGGCTGCTGGCCGCCGGCAACCTCACCCTGGCCCTGTTCAACCTGCTGCCGGGGTTCCCGCTCGACGGCGGCCGCATCGCCAGGGCGGCGGTGTGGCGCTGGACGGGCCGGCGCGTGCTCGCCACCCGGGTGACCGCCTGGATCGGGCGCGGGCTCGCGCTGCTGCTGGCCGGCGGCGGGGCTGCCGCCGCCGTCCTGGCCCACGCGCCCCGCTACCTGATCCAGGTCGCCCTCGGCCTGGTGCTGTACCGCGCCTCGGTGGAGGGCGAGCGCGCCGCCCGCCGTGCCGCGGTCGCCGCGGCGGGGGACTGACTCGCCCCCATCCCTCAGGACGGCCGCCTTGCGGCCGAATCAACCGCTGATCGAGTTGGTCCACCGGCCCGCCGCCGGGGTGGCTGCGGATCGGAGGGGAGCGCGTGGACGCAGCGACGGAGGCGCCCGCGGCGGCACCGGGCGGGCGTGGCCGGCGATGGGCCGACCCGCTGGCCTGGTGGGCCGCTGTCGCCGCGTCCTACGCCGCCTGGCTGGCCGTCGCGCTGCTGCTCGGGGCCGGCGCGCTCGTCGTCGACCTGGCCTTCGCCGGGCTGCTGGCCGGCGTGACCGCGCTGGTGTGCCGGCGGGCGGCCGCCGTGCCCGAGCTACCCGCGGCGGCCTCGCGGTTCTGGCGCCGCGCCACCTTCACCCTGCTGTTCAGCATGGCGGGCTTCCTGGTCGAGTCGGTCGCGGGGCTCCGCGCCGGACACGTCTCCCTGCTCGGCACGCCGCTGGCGGCCAACCTGCTGTTCCTCGGCTCGGTCACCACCGCCACCTGGACGATGCTGCGGGTGCCCGTGCCGCGGCGCCCGCCGGGGGAGTGGCTGCGGCTCGGCCTGGACGCGGGCACGGTGGTGCTGTCGACCGCGGTGTTCGGCTGGTACCTGCTGGCCGGCCGGCGCGCCGGCGACCCCGACGCCGGCGTCTCGTCGCTGGCGATGGTGCTCATCCTGGTGGTGGCGATGGGGCTCTGCGCACTGATCGCCTTCAAGGTGGCGCTCGCCGGCCAGACGCTGTTCGACCGCAAGGTGCAGCGGTTCCTCGGCCTGCTGGTGGTGTTCACCGTGCCGCTGGCGCTGGTGCGGGCGCTGGAGCTCGGCAGCGCCCTGCAGCACCTCGGGCTGGCCGCGACCATCGGCATCGACCTCATGATGGTGCGCGCCTCCGAGCGGCAGCGGCGCCAGCCGCACCTGGCGCCGGCGCCCGCCTGGACGCCGCGGCGGCAGCGGCCCTACAGCCTGCTGCCGTACCTGTCGGTGGCCGCGACCATCGGCCTGCTGCTGCGGTTCGCACCGGCACAGCTCGACGCCAGCGGCCGGGTGGTGCTCGGCGCGGTGGTGGGGCTGATCGTGCTGGTGGTGGCGCGGCAGGTCACCGCGCTGCGGGACAACGCCAGGCTGCTGGTGCGCCTGGACGCGAGCCTCAGCGAGCTGGGACGGCAGGAGCGCCGCTTCCGCTCGCTGGTGCAGCATTCCGCCGACATCATCGTGGTCACCGGCGCCGAGGGGGAGATCACCTACGTCAGCCCGGCCGTCGCCCAGGTCCTCGGCCACCCGCCGGAAGGCTGGCAGGCGCGGCGGCCGATCGACCTGATCCACCCCGACGACCAGGCGGAGGTCCGCGAGCACGGCGCCGCGCTGCTGCACAGCCCCGGCGCGAGCGTCGCCTACCAGGCGCGCGTCGCCCACGCCAACGGCGGCTGGCGCTGGCTGGAGGTGGTCAGCACCAACCTGCTGCACGACCCGAGCGTCGCCGGGATCGTGACCAACGCCAGGGACGTCACCACCGCCCGCGAGTTCCAGGACCGCCTGCGCCACCAGGCAAGCCACGACCACCTCACCGGGCTGGCCAACCGCTCGCTGTTCGACCAGCGCCTGCGCATCGCCCTCGAGGACGACCTGGCGGCCTGCGTCCTGCTGCTGGACCTGGACGGCTTCAAGCAGGTCAACGACCATCACGGGCACGCCGTCGGCGACCAGGTGCTGGTCGCGGTCGCCAAGCGGCTGCTCGGCTGCGTGCGCCCGCCCGACCTGGTCGCCCGCCTCGGAGGCGACGAGTTCGCGGTGCTGCTCGACGGCGCCGAGCCCGGGCGCGGCGACCTGGTCGCCGCGCGGGTCCTCGGGGCGTTCGCCGACCCGATCTCGGTGGAGGGCCGCCGGCTCCCCCTCGCCGCCAGCGTCGGCGTGGCGGTCGGCCTGCACAGCGACGGGGGCGACCCCGACCGGCTGCTGCGCCGCGCCGACGCGGCCATGTACGCGGCCAAGCGCGGCGAGAATTCATCCGGGGGGGAGCCCGAGGACAGCTCCCCCCCGGAGGCCCCCCCATCGGGTGCCTCGGCGGGATCCCTGCTGCGCCCCAGGTAGCTGCGGCGGGATCCCGTCCCCGGGCGCTGGCTGCGATGGGATCCACGGTGCCGAGGGCCCGCGCGCGCCGTACGGTAACCTTGCCCCGTGCTCGTCACCGCGCGACTGCGCCCACCCGACCGCACCGTGGAGGTGCCCGACGTGCGGCGCGTGACCGACCTGCTCGCGCAGCTCGAGGTGCTCCCGGGGGCGGTGCTGGTGATCCGCGACGGCGAGCTGCTGACCGGAGACGACGAGCTGCGCGACGGCGACCGGGTGGAGGTCCGATTCGCCATCTCCGGAGGAGGGTGACCGTGCCGATGCGCTGCAAGCGCTGCCGCGGCAAGGTGGTCATCGAGGTCCGCCGGCACAACGCCGCCTTCTGCCGTGACTGCTTCGTCCACTACGTCCGCCAGCAGGTCAGCCGGGCGATCGCCAAGCACCGCATGCTCGCCCCCAGCGACCGGGTGCTGGTGGCGGTCTCCGGCGGCAAGGACTCCCTCGGCCTCTGGGACCTGCTGCTCGACCTCGGCTACCAGGCCGACGGGCTGTACCTGGGCCTGGGCATCGGCGGCTACTCCGACCGCTCCAAGGACCTCAGCCAGGCGTTCGCCGACGCCCGCGGCGCCAAGCTGGTGGTCCACGACCTGGAGAGCGAGCAGGGCTACACGATCCCCGAGGCGGCCGGGGCTGGACGGCCGAAGCGCGCCAGCCCCGGGGGCCGCTCGTCGTGTGCCGTCTGCGGGCTGTCGAAGCGCTACCTGTTCAACCGGGTCGCCCTCGAGGGCGGCTACGACGTGGTCGCCACCGGCCACAACCTCGACGACGAGGCGGCGGTGCTGTTCGCCAACACGCTGCGCTGGGACACCGCCTCGATGGCGCGCCAGTTCCCGGTCCTGGAGGCGACCCGGCCGGGCCTGGTCAAGAAGGTGAAGCCGCTGTACCGCGTCGCCGAGCGCGAGAGCGCCGCCTACTGCGTGCTCAAGGGCATCGACTACGTGGTGGAGGAGTGCCCGCTGGTCGGCGGCAACACCCAGATGCGCCACAAGGAGACGCTCAACCAGATGGAGGAGGCGTCGCCGGGCACCAAGCACAACTTCTTGTTCGGCTACGTCGACCGGGCCGCCGCCCTGCTGCGCGCCGCCGACGTCGCCGAGCTGGCGGAGTGCTCGCGCTGCGGCATGGTGACCCAGGCGCCCGACGACCCGGCCGAGGCGCCGGTGTGCGCCTTCTGCCGCACCCGCGCCCGGCTGGTGGGGGAGGCCAGCTCGGGCGGCCGCACCCTGCCCGTGGTGAGCGGGCGGGCCGGTCCGTGAGCGGGCGGCCGCTCGAGGCCGGCGAGCGGGTGCTGCTGCAGGACCTCAAGGGCCGGCGCTACCTGGTGACCCTGGCGCGCGGCGGGACCTTCCACACCCACAAGGGGCGGCTGGACCACGACCGGCTCATCGGTGGGGCGGAGGGTGAGGAGGTCCGCACCGACCAGGGCCAGCGGCTGCTGGTGCTGCGGCCCACCTTCGCCGACTGGGTGGTCAAGATGCCCCGCGCCGCACAGGTCATCTACCCGCGGGTGATCGCCCTGATGGTGCTGGCCGCCGACGTGCGGCCCGGGCTGGTGGTGGCGGAGGCCGGCGCGGGCTCCGGCGCGCTGTCGATCGCCCTGCTGCAGGCCGTCGGCCCGGAGGGCCGGCTGGTCTCCTTCGAGCTGCGGCCCGAGTTCGCCGGCCAGGCCAGGCGCAACGTGGAGGCCTGGTTCGGCAAGGTCCCCGAGACCTGGGAGCTGCGCGAGGGCGACGTGGTCGACGGCATCGGCGACCTCGGCCCGGTCGACCGGGTCTGCCTCGACCTGCTCGAGCCCTGGCTGGTGGTCGGGCCGGCCGCTGCCGCGCTCGTCCCCGGCGGCGTGCTGGCCGCGTTCGTGGCCACCGTCCCGCAGGTGATGCGGACGGTGGAGGCGCTCGAGGCCAGTGGGCGCTTCGGTCTCACCGAGACCTCCGAGGCGATCATCCGGCCCTGGCACGTGGACGGCCTGGCCGTCCGTCCCGAGCACCGCATCGTCGGCCACACCGGGTTCCTGGTGGTCAGCCGCCGTGTCGCGGGGCCGTGGCCGGCCCCGCCGGCGATCCGCTGACGTCGTCCGACCGGCCCTCTCCCACTGTCCGCAAGGACCGGTAGCATGGGCGCACGCCGCACGCGACCGGCCATCGCGGAGGGCGCCCCGAAGCGGCCACGTTTCGATTCGGTCCGAACAACGGTACACATCTGGTCACAAGAACGACGGTGGGATGACCGATACGGTTGAGACCGCGTTAGCTTCGTCGACAGCTCCGGGACCGTCCCGAGCCCCGACCTTCCCGCCACCGCCCAAGGGGGACGCAAGGTGAAGGACGCCGACCGCCCGAAGCAGCCGAGAGCGCGCCGGGAGCCCGAGCCGGGCAACGACCCGGTCATCGAGGCGACCGAGCTGCGGCGCCAGATCCAGTTCCTGGAGGAGGAGACGGCCCTGCTGCGCCGTCGCCTGCACGACTCCCCCCGGCAGGTCCGCGTGCTGGAGGAGCGCCTGCTGGAGACCAAGGGCCAGCTCGCCCAGGCCCTGTCCCAGAACGAGCGCCTGGCCGCCACCCTGCGCGAGGCCCGCGAGCAGATCGTCGCCCTCAAGGAGGAGGTCGAGAAGCTCACCGCGCCGCCGTCGGGCTACGGCGTCTTCCTCGGGGTCAACGAGGACGGCACGATCGACATCTCCACCGGCGGTCGCAAGCTGCGCGTCAACGTGCACCCGGAGATCGACCCCAAGTCGCTGCAGCCCGGCCAGGAAGTGATGCTGAACGAGGCCCTCAACGTGGTCGAGGCGTGCAACTACGAGGTCCAGGGCGAGGTCGTCCAGCTCAAGGAGATGCTCGGCGTCGACCGCGCCCTGGTGATCGGCAACGCCGACGAGGAGCGCGTGGTCCAGATCGGCGAGCCGCTGCGCAACTCCAAGCTGCGCGCGGGCGACTCGCTGCTGCTGGACGGCCGCTCCGGCTTCGTCCTGGAGCACCTGCCAAAGCCCGAGGTGGAGGAGCTGATCCTCGAGGAGGTCCCCGACATCTCCTACGCCGACATCGGCGGCCTCGCCAACCAGATCGACCAGATCCGCGACGCGGTCGAGCTGCCGTTCCTCCACGCCGACCTGTTCGCCGAGCACCAGCTCAAGCCGCCCAAGGGGATC
>WNGA01000708.1_pt1 | contig 50871 bp, 43 predicted proteins | sample 5400061 | NCBI WGS metagenome assembly WNGA01 (sample SAMN13153366, study PRJNA577476) | soil metagenome | isolation source: 100 cm soil or saprolite under grassland replicate 2 | place: USA:California | collected 2016-06-15
TACTCCTGCGTGCGTGCGAACAACGGACAGTTCCAAACACTCCACATAACGCCGCGGCGAACCCGTGCCCGTGCGGGTACCTGGGCGACGGCGAGCGGGGGTGTCGCTGCGGGGCAGAGGACGTGCGCCGTTACGCGCGTCGCCTGTCCGGCCCGCTGCTGGACCGCGTCGACCTGTACGTACGGGTGGACCGGGTGGGCGCTGGCGAGCTGGAGGACTCCGCGACCGGGGAGCGGTCGGCGCCGGTGCGCGCGAGGGTGGCCGCGGCCCGCGCGCTGGGGCAGGCGCGCGCCGGGGTCGAGAGCGCCGGCATGCCAGTGGCCGAGCTGGCCGGGCTGTGCCGGCCGACCGCTGGGGCCAGGCGCACTCTGGCGCTGGCCGTGGACCGCCTGGGGCTCTCCGCGCGCGGGTTCCACCGTGCGCTGCGGGTCGCACGGACCATCGCGGACCTTGCCGGCCACGAGCGCGTGGACGAGCAGCACGTGCGCGAGGCACTGGGCCTGCGCCACATCCCGCTGAGCCCCGACGACCAGGCCGGTGCGGCGTGAGCATCGTGCCGGACGTCCACCGCGCCCGCCGCACGGGCGCCGGGACGGTCCGGCGGTGGGCTGGGGCGACCCGGCGATGAGCGGTCGCCGCAGTCGTCCCCGTGCGCTGCCGGCATGGTGGTCGCCTGATCTGCCGGCGCGTCGGGTGCTGCTGGGCCTCGCGGCCACGCCGGGCCCCTTGCCCGCGGTCACGGCGGCCCGGCTCGCGGCCGGCGAGGACCCGGCCAGCCTGCTGTGCGCCGACAGCCCGGAGCCGGGTCAGGTCGCCGCACGGCTCGGCGCCCTCGGTCTGCGGTTCCTCCTGCCGGGGGCCCCAGGGTGGCCCTTTTCGAGCGCGGAGCCTGACCCTGCCTGCGCGTGGCTGTTCGTGGCCGGCCCGGATCCGCCCGCGGCGGAGGCCTCGGTCGCGGTGGTCGGCGGTCGCAGAGCCTCGGTGCTGCGCCAGGCAACGGCACGCTCGCTCGCCAAGGGTCTGGCCGGTGCGGGCCTGTGTGTGGTCAGCGGCGGCGCGGTCGGGGTCGACGCCGCCGCTCATGCCGGCGCGCTCGACGCTGGCGGTCGCACCGTCGTGGTGCTCGGCTGCGGCCTCGACGTGCCGTACCCCGGCGGCAACGTCGCGCTGTTCCGCCGCGTGCGGGCCGCGGGCGGCACCCTGCTCGGCGAGCATCCGCTCGGCACGCCTCCGCTCGCCGCGAACTTCCTGCCACGCAACCGGCTGATCGCCGCGCTGTCGTCAGCGGTCGTGGTGGTCGAGGCGGCCAGCGGGTCGGGCAGCCTCTCCACCGCCCGTGCGGCGGGCAGCCGCGGCGCGGGTCGGGTGCTGGCCGTGCCCGGTGCGCCATGGGACCCTGGCGCCACCGGCTGCAACGACCTGATCCGCGACGGCGCCACCCTGGTCGGTGGCTTGGACGACGTGCTGGAGGCGCTCGGCACCGTTGCTGCCGGCGCTGCCGGACGGTTACGGGACCGCCCTGGCGAGGCTGACCGTGCGCACCTATTGCCGGGCGTGCCGTCTCATCCGTCAGGTGGGTCGTGCGTGCCGAACGGGTCGATGGCGCCCGGGAGGGCCTGGCCCGCGGGCGCCACGCCTGCGGCCCGGACGGTCCTTCACGCGCTCGCCGATGGCCAGGTGCTCGGCGTCGCCCGGCTCGCGGCGGCGACTGGTCTCCCTTCACCCGCTGTCGCGTCGGCTGTGCTCGAGCTCGAGCTTGCGGGCTTGGTGCGCCGCTCCGCCGCCGGCGCTGAAGCGCTGACCGTCCCGTGCTCACCGCTGTCGACTGGTGAGCGTCTGCCATGACCACTCGTCGAGCCCAGCATCGCCGGCTGAGCGGACCCGGCGGCGGCAGCCGCGCCCCTCCTCACCGGCCACACCCGCCGTATCCGGGACGTTCGCGCCTGGTCACCCCGAGGTGCTTGAGGCGAGCGCCGGCACCAGCGATCATGCCGCTATGACCTCCAGCTCGGATCAGCGAAGGAGCCCGATCCGGCGTGGCGACCCGCGGCGGGCGGAGCCGCTGGAACCAGCCACGCTGCTCGCCGCGGAACTGCCGCCGCTGGCCCGGCATGCGGTCGACGCCTTCATCGCCCACCTGCGGGATGAGCGGGGCTTGGCGGCCAACACCGTGGCGGCGTATCAGCGTGATGTGGTGCAGTTCTTCCTGTTCGCGGCGCGAGGCAGGGTGGTGGATCCCGGCGGGGTGGACCCGCTGCTGCTCCGGCGCTTCCTGGCCCAGCTTGCGACCCGCGGCCTGGCGGCTTCGTCGATCGCGCGCAAAGCCGCCGCGCTGCGGGCGTGCTTTCGCCTGCTGGCCCGGCGTGGACTGGTGGACGCCAACCCGGCGGCTGGGCTCGGATCGCCCCGCGGGCCTCGGCGCCTGCCGGTCGTGCTCAAGCAGCGCCAGGTCGAGGAGCTGCTGGCGCGACCGCGGCCGCTCGACCCGGTCGGGCTGCGGGACCGGGCCATCCTCGAGCTGCTCTACGCCACCGGTATGCGCGTGGGCGAGCTGTGCGCTCTCGAGCTGGGCGACGTGGATCTCGCCTCGGACCTGGTCCGTGTGCACGGCAAGGGCGGCAGGGAGCGCCTCGTGCCGTTCGGTGAGCCGGCCCGGGCCGCACTGCTCCAGTACCTGATCGAAGGTCGCCGGGTGATGCTTCCGGCTACCGGGAGCGGGCGGCGTGCGGGGGCGGCCGGGGGGCGTGCGCTGTTCTTCAACCAGCGCGCCCGGCCGATGACGCCCAGGGACGTGCGCGGCATGGTGCAGCACTATCGCGCCGGCCCGGGAGTGCCGAGCGAGGCGAGCCCGCACACCCTGCGGCACAGCTTCGCCACCCACCTGCTCGAGGGCGGTGCGGACCTGCGCTCGGTACAGGAGCTCCTCGGCCACGTTGCCCTGACCACCACCCAGACCTACACTCACGTATCGAACGAGCGGCTGCGCAGGGTCTACGAGCAGGCTCATCCGCGAGCGTGAGCCCCTTCCCCAGGGGGCATCCCCCAAGGGGGCAGGGCGAGGGGGCTCGGCCGGCCGCGACCGGGGGCAACGAAAAACGCCAGACGGGCTCATCGAGCGCCGGACGGCCAAAGGGGGGGCTTCTTTGGACGAGCCGTCGTCCGTGAATGGGCTGTGGGAGGAGTTCAAGCTCAAGTCGTCCGCCGAGGCGCGAGAGCGCTTGATTCTCCATTACGCTCCGCTCGTCAAGTATGTTGCGGGTCGGGTGTCGGTCGGCTTGCCGCCGAACATCGAGCAGGCCGATCTTGTTTCTTATGGGATCTTTGGCCTGATCGATGCCATCGAGCGATACGACCTCGAGAGGGGGATCAAGTTCGAGACCTATGCGATCTCGCGCATCAGGGGCGCGATCATCGACGAGCTGCGGGCGATCGACTGGATCCCACGCTCAGTGCGGTTCAAGGCCCGGGAGGTCGAGAAGGCATATGCCGAGCTGGAGAACCGCCTGCGCCGCACCCCGGCCGATGCCGAGGTCGCGCAGGAGCTGGGCATCACCACCACCGAGCTGCACCACATCTTCAGCCAGATCTCGTTCGTGTCGGTGGTGGCTCTGGACGAGCTGCTGTCGGTCGGGTCGGAGCGGGGAGATCGGCTCAGCCTGGTCGACACCCTGGAGGACAAGGCGGCCGAGGACCCGGTGGAGGCGTTCGAGTCCGAGGAGATGAAGACCATCCTCGCGGCCGCGATCAATCGGCTTGCTGAGCGGGAGAAGATCGTGATCACCCTCTACTACTACGAGGGCCTGACCTTGGCCGAGATCGGCCAGGTGCTCGGAGTGACGGAGTCGAGGGTGTGCCAGATGCACACCAAGGCGGTGCTCCAGCTTCGCGGCAAGCTCCAGGACGTTCGCTGAGCGCACCGGAGCGTCGGTCGCTGTCCTGACCTCGCCCCGGCCCGGCGCAGGTGGTCCGCGGTCCGGTCGGTCCGGTCCGGCACGCGGCCGCCCTCGGGGCTGGCACCCGCTGTTCCGCGGGTCGCACGCGATCCCGCGGGAGGGGCGAGGCCGCAGGCAGCCGGAATCTGCGAACTTGTCCACATTCTTCGCCGTGCATCCCACAGCCGCCGGGCCACGCCGTAGCGTTTCCCTCAGCCGCTCGCCCCCCGCGGCGCGCCTCGAGCGCCGCCGAGCGTCAAGGAGGCCTCCATGCGTGCCAACCGCACCGCGCGCCCGTCTTCCGGCGGGCATCGTTGGTGCCCTTGGCGTCCCGGCCGAGCCAGCGGAGCCGAGCCGCCGCGGAGCCGGTGGCAACCGACCCTCGCCTCCGTGCTCATCTGGCTCGTTGCCACGCTGCTCGCTCCGTCGACCGCGCTGGCGCTCGCCGCGGCGGCTGCTCCGGGCGCCACCGCCGTCTCTGAAGGGTGGCGGCCTCAGGGACCGCTGACCGGGACCTCCGCGGAGCCCTTGCCCGCGGTGCGGGTACCACCGTTGCTGCCACCCGTGGCTGGACCGCTGGTTCGTGGCTTCGAGGCGCCGGCGGGTCCCTTCGGTCCCGGTCACCGAGGCGTGGACCTCGCCGCCACGCTGGGAGCGGCGGTCCGGGCGCCGGCGCCGGGACGCGTGGCCTTTGCCGGCAGCGTGGCCGGGACGGTCTGGCTGAGCGTCCAGGTCGCCCCTGGGGTGGTGGTCACGTTCGGGCCGCTGCGGGCGCTGGTTGACGCCGGAGGGCAACATGTCGCCACGGGAACGCAGGTTGCGGAGCTGGCGCCCGGCCACGGGAGTCCCGGGCATCCCATCACCCTGCACCTCAGCTTGCGAGTCGATGGGGAGTACATGGACCCATTCCCCTGGCTCACTGGCTTCGGGCGGCCACGCCTGGCGCCTCTGTTCGAGCCGGGCGGTCCGCATTGAGCCTGGTGCGGAGGTTCGCTGATCCGCCCAAGTCGGCCGAGGCAGGAACATCGATGCTGTGCTATCGTCCGCCGGGGCCCGGGTTTTGCCCGGGCTACAACGCACGCCTGCCTACGGGGCCCGAACGGTGCCCGCTCCCAGCGGAGCGGGTCGGGTCACCCGGAAACCCCACGAAGTGACGCCGTGGGACACACAGCAGGCCGAGGCCCAACCGGATCGACCAAGGAGGATCACCTTGGCAGTCGTCACTATGCGGCAGCTCCTGGAAGCTGGCGTCCACTTCGGGCACCAGACGCGGCGCTGGAACCCGAAGATGAAGCGCTATATCTACGCCGAGCGCAACGGCATCTACATCATCGACCTCCAGAAGACCATGCTGGCGATCGAGGCGACCTACGCGTTCCTGCGCGACACCGTGGCCAAGGGCGGCAACGTGCTGTTCGTCGGCACCAAGAAGCAGGCCCAGGAGGCGATCAAGTTCCAGGCCGAGCGGGTCACCATGCCGTTCGTGAACTACCGCTGGCTCGGCGGGATGCTGACCAACTTCGCCACCATCTACCGGCGGCTCCAGCGCCTGAAGGAGCTCGAGGCGATGGAGACCACAGGGGCGATGGACGTGCTGCCGAAAAAGGAGGTCCTCAAGCTCCGGCATGAGCGCGAGAAGCTCGAGCGCAACCTCGGCGGTATCCGCGACATGACGCGGCCTCCGGCGGCGGTCTGGGTGGTCGACACCCGCAAGGAGCACATCGCGGTGACCGAGGCGCGCAAGCTCGGTGTCCCGGTGGTGGCCATCCTCGACACCAACTGCGACCCCGACGAGGTCGACTTCCCGATCCCCGGCAACGACGACGCGATCCGGGCGGGCAGCCTGCTCACCCGGATCGTCGCCGACGCCGTGGCGGAGGGCCTGCGCCTGCGCAGCGTGTACGGTGCCCAGGAGGCGGCACGGGAGGGCGCGACCCCGGTGGCGGCCAGTCCGGCCGATGAGGAGCCGCTGGCCGAGTGGGAGCGCGAGTTGCTCGAGGGCGAGGTCGAGGTCGAGCCGGCCACGCTGGTGGGCACCAGGCTCGCCGCCGGCGCGGACGAGGCGACCGACGAGAAGGCCCCCGACGAGAAAGCCCCCGACGAGCAAGCCCCCGAGGGGAGCGCCCCCGAGCGGGAGGCCTCCGAGGCGGGAGCCTCCGGGCAGAAGGCTCCCAAGGCCAGGCAGAAGGCTTCTGAGGCGAAGGTCCCTGAGGGGACCAGCTCGAACGGAGCCGGCGAGAGCCAGGTCGCCGAGACCGCCGAGGCGTCCCAGCCCTCGGAGAGCGAGGGGAGCCGGCCGTAGCCAGCTCGCCGACGAGCATGACGAGCAGTCGCCTGCCAAGCCCAGCGGCTTGGCAGGCGACCTGACGACAAGGAGCAACGCTTCACATGGAGATCACGTCCGCCCAGGTCAAGGCCCTGCGCGACGCGACAGGCGCCGGGATGATGGACTGCAAGAGGGCATTGCAGGAGGCGGATGGCGACTTCGAGAAGGCCAAGCAGATCCTGCGCGAGACCGGCAAGGCCGGCATCGAGAAGCGTGCGGGCCGTGCCGCCACCGAGGGAGTCATCGAGGCATACCTGCATACCCCGGACCCGAACCTGCCGGCCAAGCGGGGGGTCCTCGTCGAGCTGGACTGCGAGACCGACTTCGTCGCCAAGACCGACGAGTTCCGACGGCTGGCACATGACATCGCCCTGCACATCGCGGCCGCGGAGCCCGGCTACGCCAGCCGTGACGAGGTCCCGGCCGAAGTGATCGAGCGCGAGCGCGAGATCTATGCCAAGCAGGCCGAGGGCAAGCCGGCGCACATCGTCGAGCGCATCGTCGACGGCAAGCTGAACGACTTCTACAAGCAGGTCGTGCTGCTCGATCAGCCGTTCGTGAAGGACGCAAGCCAGACCGTCCAGGAGCTGCTGGACGCCTACTCCAGCAAGGTCCGCGAGAAGCTCGAGGTGCGCCGGTTCTGCCGATTCAAGGTTGGGGAGAGCGCATAGCGCTCGCGGCTTCGTCGCGTGCAGGTGGCGGGACCCTTGGAAGGGAGAGACGGGTGGCCTTCGTGATCGCGGGCGAGCAGCGGGCGCCCGACCCCTTCAATCGCAAGCCGCACTACCAGCGGGTCCTCGTCAAGCTGTCGGGTGAGGCGTTCGCCGCCGACGACTCCGGCTTCGGCCTCGACTTCGGCAAGATCGACGGGATAGCGGGCCAGCTCGCCGAGATCGTGGACCTGGGCGTGCAGATGGCGGTGGTGGTCGGCGGCGGCAACATCGTCCGTGGCCAGGCTGCCGCGGCGGTCGGGATGGATCGCAACCGCGCCGATTACATGGGCATCCTCGGCACGGTGATCAACTCGCTGGCGCTCCAGGACACCCTGGAGCGCCGCGGGGTGGTCACCCGGCTGCAGACCGCGATCCAGATGACCCAGATCGGCGAGCCGTACATTCCCCGCCGCGCCGTTCGGCACCTGGAGAAGGGCCGCATCGTCATCTTTGGCGCGGGCATGGGCGTGCCGTACTTCTCCACCGACACCACCGCCGCGCAGCGGTCGCTCGAGATCGGCGCCGAGGCCATCCTGATGGCGAAGAACGGCGTCGACGGCGTCTACGAGGCCGACCCGAAGCGGCATCCCGAGGCGCGCAAGTTCCTGCACCTCGACTATCTCGAGGCGATCCGGCGCGAGCTCAAGGTCATGGACACCACCGCGCTGTCGTTGTGCAAGGACAACGATCTCCCCATCATCGTGTTCGACCTGCTCACCGAGGGGAACATCCGGCGTGCGGTGTGCGGCGAGCCGATCGGGACGGTCGTCGGCTCGATGAGCGCCAGTGACCTGGATGCCCCCGGGGCAGCCAGACCAGCGACACCTAGCGACGAGGGAGCGCAGATGATCGAGGACACGCTGCAGGAGACAGAGGTGAAGATGCGTCGCGCCGTCGACGTGGCCAAAGAGGAGTTCAGCGGCATCCGTACGGGCCGCGCGAACCCCGCGCTGGTCAACCGGCTCACGGTCGACTACTACGGCGCCCCGACGCCGCTGCAGCAGCTCGCGTCGATCGCCGCGCCGGAGGCGCGCCTGCTGGTGGTCTCGCCCTACGACCGCAATGCCAGCGCCGCGATCGAGAGGGCCATCCGCAACTCCGACCTCGGCATCAATCCCGCCAATGACGGCCAGTTGATCCGGCTCGCGTTCCCGCCGCTCACCGAGGAGCGACGCAAGGAGTACGTCCGGCTGGCCAAGCATCGCGCGGAGGAGGCCAGGACCAGCATCCGCAACGTGCGCCGGCATTCCAAGGAGGTGCTGGAGCGGCTCGAGAAAGACGCCGAGATCTCCCAGGACGAGCTCCACCGAGCCGAGCAGAAGCTCCAGCAGGTGACCGACAAGTACGTGGCGGAGGTGGACTCGCTGCTGCAGCACAAGGAGCGGGAGCTGCTGGAGGTCTAGCGCCACCTCCAGCGTCACCCACCCTTTGACGACCCCGAATCGAGGAGGGCGCAGTGGTCGAGGGCACGGGTCGGGACGCCATGGCTGACCCGGCCCCGATCGAGCCTGTGCCCGCGCCGAGACCGCGGCGGGAGCCGGGGGCAGGACGCAACCTCCCCCTGGCGATCGCCACCGCGCTGGTCCTGGCCGGCGTGCTGCTCGGCACGCTGTTCACCTCGCGGCCCGCGTTCGTCGGCTTCCTGCTGCTCATCGTGGTGCTGGCGCTGCTGGAGCTGCTGGCGGTGCTGCGGGCGCGGGCAATGCGGCCGGCCTACGCGGTGGTCCTGGCCATGGCGGCGGTGCTGGTGATCGGCGCCTACCTGGAGGGCCCCGCCGCGCTGTCGTTCGGTCTGCTGCTCACCACCCTGGCGGCCTTCGGCTGGTACCTGATCGACCGGCAGCGTACCGAGGTGACCCGAAACGTCGGGGCCACCGTGCTGGCAACGGTCTACGTGCCCTTCATGGCCGCGCACCTGGCGCTGGTGATACGCCAGGCCGACCACTACGTCGGCGCGGTCATGGGCTACGCGGTGCTGACGGTCGTCTACGACACCTTCGCCTACGGCACCGGCGTGCTGCTCGGCCGCCACCCGATGGCGCCGGCCGTGTCCCCGAACAAGTCCTGGGAGGGCGCGGCGGGCGCCAGCGCCGCGTGCCTGCTCGCAGGCGCCTTCCTGCTGCCGCTCTGGGAGCCGTGGTCGCTCGCGCCCGGCCTCGCCCTCGCGGGCATCACCTGCGTGGTGGCGCCACTCGGTGATTTGTCGGAGTCGATGCTGAAGCGTGACCTTGCGGTGAAGGACATGGGCTCGCTCCTGCCGGGCCATGGTGGCATGCTCGACCGGGTCGATGCGCTGTTGTTCATGGCCCCGGCGCTGTACTACGTGATGGCATGGTTCAACCTTCTCGGCACCCCATGACGGGTGCCCGACCGGTCGCCGCCGGCCCGCGGTCGCTGTATGACCTGGAGGCGGCCGACCTCGCACGCCTGGTCGAAGAGACCGGCGAGCCCCCCTACCGCGGCCGCCAGCTCACCCGCTGGCTGGACCGGCGCAAGGTGGCCGATCTCGAGGCCATGACCGACCTGCCCGCCGGCTTCCGGGCCCGGCTCGCCGAGCGGCTCGCCGGCGCCGGCCTCGCCCTCGAGCGCCACCAGGTCGGCGACGGCGGCTGGACCCACAAGTTCCTGTTCGGGCTGCCCGGCGGGGACAGCGTCGAGTCGGTGCTGATGCTCTACCCGCCGGCCGGCGAGGACCTGGCCGAGGGGGACTGGGAGGCCGGCCCATCCTCCGGCCGCCAGGGGCGGGCGACGCTGTGCATCTCCACCCAGGCCGGCTGCGCGATGGGCTGCAGGTTCTGCGCGACCGGGCAGTTCGGCTTCACCCGGAACCTGTCCACCGGCGAGGTGGTCGAGCAGGTCGCGCGCGTGTGGTCGCTGCTCGGGGAGCTGCGGCCCGCGCCGTCCGCGCCGGACCACCTCACCAACGTGGTGTTCATGGGCATGGGCGAGCCGTTCGCCAACCCGAGCGCGACCTGGGCTGCGGCCTGGCGGCTGCACGAGGGCTTCGGGCTCTCCGCTCGGGCGATCACCATCTCCACGGTGGGGCTGGTTCCGGGTATCCGCCGCGCCGCCCGAGAGGCGCTGCCGGTGAACCTGGCGGTGTCGATCCACGCCGCCACCGACGAGCTGCGCGACCGGCTGGTGCCGCTGAACCGGAGCTGGCCGATCGCGGAGCTGCTGGAGGCCGTCGGCGCCTACGTCGCCGTCACCAGGCGCCGGGTGTCCTTCGAGTACGCACTGATCCGCGACCTGAACGACGGGCTTGACCAGGCGGACGGGCTGGGACGGCTGCTCGCGCCACTGCGCATGCCCTCGAGCGGCGGCCACGCCGCCCACGTCAACCTGATCCCCTACAACCCGACCCCGGGGCTGGACCTGCGCACGCCCTCGCGCGGCACCGTGCGGCGCTTCCGTGACGCCGTGGCCGCCCACGGCCTGCCGGTCAGCGTGCGGGCCAACCGCGGCGTGGGCATCGACGCCGCCTGCGGCCAGCTCCGCACGGTGGCCGGGCACCCCGGCCGCCAACCCGGCCTGCCGGTGGCAACCGCGGCTCCGCTGGCTCAGGGGGCGGGTGGATGAGCGGGCGGGCCGCGGGGCGGGAGACCGGCGTGGCGCTGCTCGGCTCGACCGGCTCGATCGGCGAGCAGGCGCTCGACGTCATCCGCGAGTCCGGCGGCCGCTTCCGGGTCGTGGCGCTGGCTGCGCGGCGCTCGGCGGCGCGGCTGGCCGCCCAGGCGCGGGAGTTCCGCCCGGCAGCGGTCGCGCTTGTCGAGGCGGCCGAGGCGGCCGAGCTGGCCCGCGATCTGCCGCCCGGCTGCCGGCTCGAGGTCGGTCCCGAGGCGGTGGCCGAGCTGGCCACGGCCGACGGCGCCGACGTCGTCCTGAACGGCATCACCGGGTCGGTCGGGCTGCTGCCGACCCTGCGCGCGCTGGACGCGGACCGCCGCCTCGCCCTGGCCAACAAGGAGAGCCTGATCGTCGGCGGACCCCTGGTGGCCTCGCGCGCCAGGAGCGGACAGATCGTGCCGGTCGACTCCGAGCACTCCGGGCTGGCCCAGTGCCTGCGCGCCGGCAGCCAAGAGGAAATCGCGAAGCTGCTGGTGACCGCCTCCGGCGGCCCGTTCCGCGGCAGGTCGGCGGCGGACCTGGCCGACGTCACCCCCGATGAGGCCCTCGCCCATCCCACCTGGAGCATGGGGCCGATGATCACGATCAACTCGGCCACGCTGATGAACAAGGGCCTCGAGGTGATCGAGGCCCACCTGCTGTTCGGTATCCCATTCGACCGCATCGAGGTGGTCGTCCATCCGCAGAGCATCGTTCACGCCATGGTCGAGTTCTGCGACGGTGCGACCATTGCGCAGCTCTCCTTCCCGGACATGCGCCTGCCGATCGGGCTGGCGCTGGGGTGGCCCGAGCGCTCGGAGCGGCCGGTGGGCGTGATCGACTGGTCGCGGGCGACCACGCTCGAGTTCCTGCCGGTGGACCGGACCACGTTCCCGATGCTGGACCTGGCCATCGGAGCCGGGCGCGCGGGGGCCACCGCGCCGGCGGTGCTCAACGCGGCCAACGAGGAGGCGGTGGCGGCGTTCCTGGCCGGTCGCCTGCGCTTCCCTGACATCGCCGAGGTCGTCCGGCAGGTGCTCGCCGAGCACCACGTGCCGCAGCAGCTCGATCTCGAGACCGTGCTCGCCGCCGAGCAGTGGTCCCGGGAGCGCGCCCGTACACTGGTCGAGAACCTGACCGTCACTGGGGAGACCGCATGAGCTTGCTCGGCATCCTGCTTTTCCTCTTCGCCCTGGTGCTGGCGATCTTCCTGCACGAGGGCGGTCACTTCGTCACGGCGAAGCTGTTCGGCATCAAGGTCGAGCGGTTCTTCCTCGGCTTCGGAAAGACCCTCTGGTCGTTCCGGCGGGGCGAGACCGAGTACGGTATCAAGCTGCTGCCGCTCGGTGGCTTCTGCAAGATCGCCGGGATGACGCCGCACGAGGTGGACGGCAACTTCCTCGAGCAGGAGCGGGGCCAGAAGCCCGAGCCGGTCCCATCCGAGCGCCAGTTCCGCAACAAGCCGGCCTGGCAGCGCACGATCGTGCTGGCCGCGGGGTCTTTCACCCACTTCCTGGTGGCGTTCCTGCTCATCTACGCCCTGCTGGTCCTGATCGGGCTGCAGGTCGGGCCGCCGACCACCACGATCCAGACCACGGTGGCCTCCACCCGCAGCGGCGAGGCCGCGCCGGCCGCCGCGGCCGGCCTGCACTCCGGCGACCGCATCGTCGCCATCGACGGGCGGCCCGTCTCCGACTTCGACCAGCTCCGCTCCGTCCTGGCAGACAAGGCCGGTCGCAGGATCACCGTCAGCTACCAGCGCGACGGTCGGCTGCACACCACCAGCCTGGTGCCTGCCAGGGAGGTCGACGAGAACGGCCAGGCGCACGGCTTCCTCGGTATCAGCCCCGCGGGGACGGTCGTGCGGCGGGGCTCGGTCGAGGGCATCGCCGCCACCGGCACGATGTTCAAGGATCTGATCGTTGGGTCGTTCAAGAGCCTCGGCGGTCTGATCCCCGGGCTCGCCGACCGCATCAACCCGAGCCCGCCCGCGGTCGGCGGCGGTGGTGGCGGTGGCGGCGGGTCGGCCCCGATCGGGCTGATCGGTATCGGCCGCCTGGCCGGCCAGGCGGTGTCCGCCGGGCAGTGGGCCATGTTCATCGTGCTGTTGATCGAGTTCAACGTGTTCGTGGGGATCTTCAACCTGCTGCCGATCCCCATACTGGACGGCGGCTACCTCGCGATGGTCGGTTGGGAGGCGGTCACCAGGCGCCAGGTCGACCTGCGCAAGATGGCGCCGGTCGCCGCGGTCGCCGTCAGCCTGCTGTTCGTGTTCGTGATAGTGGTGGTGTGGCTGGACATCACCAACCCGATCGCCAACCCGTTCAGATGACCAGCCTGGATGAGCCCGGCGAGCTTGCCCCCCTTGAGCTTGCGGGCCCCGTCTCGGAAAGGAGCTATCGACTGTGTCCTCCCCCCTGGAGATGACCGACCTTGCAGTTGGCAAGGGTCGCCGGCGCTCGCGGCGGATCAGCGTGGGCAAGGTGCCGGTAGGGGATGGTGCGCCGGTGAGCGTGCAGTCGATGACGATCACCAAGACCGCCGACATCAACGCCACTCTGCAGCAGATCGCTGAGCTGGCCACGTCTGGCTGCGACATCGTCCGCGTCGCCGTGCCTGACACCGACGACGCCGCGGCGCTGCCCGCAATCGCCAGCAAGTCCACCATCCCGGTGGTCGCCGACATCCACTTCCAGTGGAAGTACGCGATGGCCGCGATCGAGGCGGGCTGCGCAGGAGTACGGATCAACCCGGGCAATATCAAAAAGCACGACAAGGTCAAGCTGATCGCCCAGGAGGCCCAGGCCAGAGGCATCCCCATCCGGGTGGGAGTCAACGCCGGGTCGCTGCAGAAGGAGATCCTGGCCAAGCACGGCGGCCCCACCCCGGCGGCGCTGGTGGAGTCGGCCCTGTTCGAGGTGGGGATCCTCGAGTCGGTGGGGTTCGGGGACATCAAGATCTCGGTCAAGCACCAGAACCCGCCGCTGATGATCCAGGCATACCGGCTGCTTGCGACCAGATGCGACTACCCACTGCACCTCGGGGTGACCGAGGCGGGCACGCCGCGCGACGGCATCGTCAAGTCGACGGTGGGCATCGGCGCGCTGCTGGCCGAGGGGATCGGCGACACGATCCGGGTATCGCTGACCGCCCATCCGGTGGAGGAGGTCAAAGTCGGCAACGCGATCCTTGGGGCGCTGGGGCTTCGGCCCAAGAAGCTCGACCTGGTCGCCTGCCCGTCGTGCGGTCGCGCCGAGGTGGACGTGTTCGCGCTCGCCAACGCCGTCGAAGAGCGGATGGGCGAGATCGAGGCGCCGCTGCGCGTCGCGGTGATGGGCTGCATCGTCAACGGCCCGGGCGAGGCGCGCGAGGCCGATATCGGAGTTGCCTCCGGCAAGGGCAAGGGGCAGATCTTCCGGCGGGGCCAGGTGATCCGCACGGTGCCGGAGTCGGAGATCGTGGACGCCCTGATGCTGGAGGCCAAGCTGCTGGCCGAGGAGCACAAGGCCACCGGCGCGGGCGCCGGTGGCAAGCCGGAGGTGATCCGGGCCTGAAGATGCGCCTTGCGCGATCCGGAGGCGGGGCGCACGGATCGCCTGGCCTCGAGACCCGCCTGCTCGGCCGCAGCGACGAGGGCCGAGTGCTCGAGTTCCTGGACCGGCATCCGGCCAAGGACGTGTTCATCGCCAGCCGGGTGCTCAACGACGGGGTCCTGCGAGCCCCCGGCTGGAGCCCGCTGTGGGGCGCCTTCTCCAGCTCGGGCGAGTTGCGCGGCGTGCTGCACGTGGGCCCGAACGTGGTCCCGGCGATCGACGACGCGCCTGCCTGCGAGGCGCTGGCCGCTGCGGCGTCCGGCTCGGTGGCCACCCGCATGCTGGTGGGCGAGCGCCGCTCGGTTGAGCACCTCTGGGGACTGATCGGGCGCAGCTATCCCGCGCCCAGGGAGATCCGCGTCCGCCAGTACGTCTACTCCCTGGAGCTCGACGAGCTCGTGCAGCCAGGAGGTCGCCGCAGGGGCCGTGCGCGGCTCGCCACCCCCGCCGACGAGGAGCGGGTGCTCCGCCTCTCGGCCGCGATGTACACCGAGGAGATGGGGGAGAACCCGCTCGCCCGCGATCCCACCGGCTACCGCCGGCGGGTCCAGATCCTCACCGCCCGCGGCTGGACCTATGTCTACGAGATCGGCGGCGACCTGCTCTTCAAGATGGACATCGGCTGCGCCAGCAGGCGCAGCGCCCAGATCCAGGGGGTCTACGTCCCGCCGGAGCTGCGCGGCCGCGGGGTGGGCACGATGGCGATGTCGGCCTGCTGTGCGCTCGCCTTCGAGCGACAGCCCGCCCTGTCGCTGTACGTCAATGACTTCAACGCTCCAGCGGTCGCCCTCTACGAGCGCATCGGCTTCCGCCGCGAGCCGTACGACTTCCAGACGATCATCCTGCCGTAGCCGCCCCACGGGTGTCTTCGAGGCGTTTGTCGTGGTGCTTGGGCGCTTCCCTGGACGGCGAGGCGCGCCTTGCCGCGGCGGTTGGACACCGTTGGCGGATTCTGAGGGCTTTGCCGCGCGGGATGTGGTGCCTTGCCGTGCCGGTTGCGGTGCTCTGCCGTGCCGGTGCCGCTCTGCCGCGCAGATCGCTCCACGAACCCCCCAAAACGGGCGCCCCAGCGACAAGTTGCGCGGCAAGGCTGCATTCGCGCGGCAAAGCACGACCACGCGCGCGGCAGAGTGTGCCCGCATGGACGCAGTGGATAAGGTTGAGGCCAGGCCTCACGCCGGCCATCGGTCTCATCGGGTATTGGGCCCGGCTGTCCACAGATCGGTCCCGACGTCCCACAGCGCGGGCGCGGCGCTGTAGGTTCGAGCGGCCGAGACGAACGACTGCCCCGACCCGCTCGGTCCCGCCGCATGACCGACATCACACACCGCCACAGCGACACCGATCAGGCCGCCGACCAGGCCGGCACCGGCCGGTTCGTCGTCCATCGGCCGCCGCGTTCCTACCCGAGCCCGGTGCCGACCGCCGAGGTGGTGATCGCCCCGCCGCCGCCACGCCGTGGGGGCACCGGCGGCTGGCTGGCCGCCCTGCTCCCACTGCTCGGCAGCGCCGGCTCGCTGCTGCTGCTCGGGACCACCGCGCCGAGGCGCCGCTGGCTGATCCTGGCGATCGTCGTCTCGCCACTGCTGGCGCTTGGCGCCGGGCTCGTCCCGCTGCTGCGGCAGCGACGAGCCGCCCGCCGCGAGCGCGCCCGCTATCTCCATCATCTCGGCAGCATCGCCAGAGCGCTCGAACGGGTCGCAGCCATCCAGCGAGCCGCCGCCGAGCACCTCTACCCCGACCTGCCGGGAATCATGAAGCTGGCCGGCGAGGACGAGCGACTCTGGGAGCGACGCACGGTGGACGAGGACTTCCTGGCCGTGCGGATCGGTCGTGGGCCGGTACCGCTGGCGGCGCCGGTTCGCCTGGACAGCGGCCCCGACCCGCTCGCCGAGCGCGATCCGCAACTGCTGGCGGCGGCCGACGAGCTGGTGCGCCACGCCGGCTGGCTCCAGGCATCCCCTGTCGTCGCCCCGCTGCGCCGAACCGCGGTGCTGGCGGTGACCGGCCCGCGGGCGCCGGCCCGCGCCCTGGTCCGCTTCCTGCTGGCGCAGCTCACCGTCATGCACGCGCCCGAGGACCTGCGCATCATCGCCGCCTGCGCTGCCGCCGACGTCCCCATCTGGGACTGGCTGAAGTGGCTGCCGCACGTCCGCGACCAGGCCACCGGGCCGGGCGCGACCGTGCCGAGCTGCCTGGTCGCGACCACCCCCCAGCAGCTCACGGCTCACCTCGAGCGCGCGCTCCGTCCCCGCCTCACGGCCCACCCCCCCTCCGGCCATGCCTCCACTGTGCCCGTTCCGGCCGCCAGGGTCGCCCACCTGCTGGTGATCCTCGACGGGTTCTCGCCGCGCGGTCCGTTGGGGCGGCTTCCGCTCCTGGACGAGCTCCGCCGCCGGGCGGCGGAGCTCGGCGCGACGGTTCTCTGCCTGGTCGACCGGCGTACCGACGAGCCCGCTGAGCTCCGCGCCAGGATCGAGCTGGACGGCGCCGGAGGCCTGGTCCTTCAGGAGGCTGGGCCGGGCGGTGCCGTGGTGCGGGCGCGGGCCGACGGCGCCGACCGCGCGAGCTGCGAGGCGCTGGCCCGGCGGCTCGCCCCGCTTCGTCTGCCCCGGTGCCAGGGTCCCGCCATGACGGCACCCGGCGCTCCCGTCCGCCTGTTGGAGCTTCTGGGAGTCGGCCGGCCTGGCGCCGTCGACCCCGCCGAGACCTGGCGACCCCGTCCGCAGGCCGACCGACTGCGTGTCCCCGTCGGCCTGCGCGGTGCCCGCCACCAGGGCATGCTCACCGCGGACCCGCTCCTCCTGGACCTGAAGGAAGCGGCAGAGGGCGGCATGGGGCCCCATGGTCTGCTGATCGGCGCCACCGGCTCCGGAAAGAGCGAGCTGCTGCGCACGATCGTGACCGGGCTGGCCATCACGCACCCGCCCGAGCTGCTCTCGTTCGTCCTGGTCGACTTCAAGGGCGGCGCGGCCTTCGCCGGCCTCGACGCGCTGCCGCACACCGCTGGCCTGATCACCAACCTGCAGGCCGATCTGGCCATGGTCGACCGCGCGCTGGCCGCCCTCCAGGGTGAGCAGGAGCGCCGCCAGCGCCTGCTCCGAAGCGCCGGCGACCTCGACGGGATCGCGCGGTACCAGGCACGCCGGGCCGCCGACCCGAGCCTGGAGCCCCTGCCGTACCTGCTGCTGGTGGTGGACGAGTTCGGCGAGCTGCTCACCGCCCGGCCAGAGTTCCTCGAGCTGCTCACCGCTATCGGGCGGATCGGGCGCAGCCTCGGCATCCACCTGCTGCTGGCGTCGCAACGGCTCGACGAGGGTCGTGTCCGCGGGCTCGAGAGCCACCTGCGCTACCGCATCTGCCTGCGGACCTTTGCCCGCGCCGACTCCGTGGCGGTCCTCGGCACGCCTGATGCCCACACGCTGCCGCCGTACCCCGGCTGCGGCTGGCTCAAGGTCGACAGCGATGCGCAGCAGCGCTTCGAGGGCGCGGTCGTCTCGATCGCCGGGCTCAGCCGCCGCCCTCCAGCTTCCGCTCCCGCGATCCTCCCCTTCGAGGCGGTGGTGCCGGTCCCCGCGGTGGTGCCGGTCCCCGCGGTGGTGCCGGTCCCCGCGGTGGTGCCGGTCCCCGCGGTGGTGCCGGTCCCCGCGGACCGCCGCCCGTCAAGCCCGGCCGCGTCCGTCCCCGTCCCAGAGCGTGGCCATGCCGGGGCGGGCACCGACATCGACGCCGTGGTGGCGGCCCTGTCGGGCACGGGTCTGTCCAGCCGGCGTGTCGACCGGGTGTGGCTGCCGCCGCTGGCCGCGACGATCACGCTTGACACGGTGCTGGCCGAGATGCCCCGACCCGCCCGAACGGGGGCGCGACCCGCGACCGACGGATGGCTGCGGATCCCGATCGGAGTCGCCGACAGGCCTCTCAAGCAGCTCCAGGAGCCGTTCCTGCTGGACTTCGCCGGCGCGGGCGGGCACCTGGCCATCGTGGGCGCGCCCAGGAGCGGCAAGAGCACACTGCTCGCCACCATCGCCGCCGCCTTCGCGCTCACCCACGCCCCGGACGCCGTGCAGCTCTACTGCGTCGACCTTGGTGGTGGTCTGCTCCGTGAGCTCGCGGGCCTTCCCCATGTGGGTGCCGTCTGCGGCCTGCACGACCGGGGGGAGGTTCGCCACCTCATCCATGAGCTCGGCGCCCTGGTCGCGGCCCGGGAGCGGAGTCTGCGGGAGCGGGGTGTGCGGGAGCGGGGTGTGCACGACCGGGACCTGCACGACCGGGACCTGCACGACCGGGACCCTGGTGTGGAGCGCCCGTGGTCCGGTCTGGACGACAGCGGCCACGGCGAGGTGCTGCTGCTGGTCGACAACTGGGCCAGGCTCCGACAGGAGCTGCCGGACCTCGAGCCGGAGATCGAGGCGCTGGCGGCCACCGGCCTGCATCACGGCGTGCACCTCGTGGTCACCGCCAACCGCTGGGCCGACCTGCGCCTTGCGCTGCGTGACAACCTCGGCGGCCGGCTGGAGCTGCGCCTGAACGATCCGCTCGAGTCGGCGGTCGGCCGCGCGGCGGCAGCGGCGCTGCCGGCGGACACGCCAGGTCGCGGCCTGACCATGGCCAGCCTGCAGTTCCAGGCGGCTCTGCCCGTCCTCGGTGAGCCAGTCCGTGAGGCCGGCGCGGCCCGGTCGCTTGCGACCGCGGTCGCGGAGATCGCGTGGCGTGCCGTGCAGAGCCCGGACGGCACGGCGGCACCATCCCTCCGCATGCTCCCCGCGGTGGTGGATCCGAGCGACCTGCCCGCCTCCGCGGGGGAGGCTCCGGGCGCCATTCCTCTGGGGCTCCACGAGCACCGGCTCGCGCCCGTGTGGATCGACCTGTTCTCCGGACCGCCCCACTTCCTGGTGCTGGGCGATGCCGAGTGCGGAAAGAGCAGCGTGCTGCGGTGTCTCGCCGGCGGCCTCAGCGCCCGCCATTCCCCGGAGCGGGTCCGTCTCGTCGTCGTGGACTACCGCCGGGCCCTGGTCGACCTGGTCGACCTGGCGCACTGCAGCGCCTACGCCTGCGCGCCGGCGCCAGCGGCGGAGGCGGTCGCCCAGCTGCGCCGGATCCTCGAGCGGCGGCTGCCAGAGCCGGAGCCGCTCGTCTCGCGGCGCCGGAGCGAGCCACGCCATGTCGTCCTGGTGGACGACTATCACCTTGTGACCGGTGGCGGCAACCCGCTCGAGCCGTTGCTCGACCTGCTCGCCCTGGGAGGTGACGTCGGTCTCCACGTGGTGCTCGCCTGCGCCGCCGGCGGGGCCGCGCGCGCTGCCTTTGACCCGTTCCTCCGCCGGCTGCACGAGGTGGGCAGCCCCGGTCTGGTGATGTCCGGGGACGTGCGGGACGGTCCACTGCTGGGCGGTCGCGCGGCCGTCCCGCTCCCGCCCGGCCGGGGCCTGCTGGTACGGCGCCAGGGTACGAGCGGCCTCGTCCAGGTCGCCTGGACACCGCCTCCCGTCACGACCCCGGCGGTCGGGACCCCGGCGCTCAGGTCGCATCCGCCGTGATATGACGACCCTGGTCGTCACCGTGGCCTGGCGAGGCCGTCGCCGCGACCTCGCAGTTCCCGCCGACGTGCCCGTTGCCGACCTGCTCCGGCCGCTTGCCACCGCCGTGGTGGGTGGCGACGCGCCGTCGCCCGGCTCTGGCGGCGTCCGGCAGAGCGCGGCGGGCCCCGGTGGCGAGCTGGCGCTCGCGCCGCTCGGCGGCGCGCCGTTGCCTGCCGACCGCACGCTCGGGGTCTGCGGAATCGGCGACGGGGCCGTGCTGGTGCTGATCGACGGGCTGCCGCCGAGCGTCCACGCCGACCGTTCGACCTGACGCCGCTCGGACTGCTCGGCCGGCCCGGCGGAGGCGGCGCGCCGGGGGCGGCCCCTCTACCAAACCCGCAGGCCAGCCCGTCAATCCGCTTGCCGCCTCAAGGTGGCTGGTGCTATCGTGCATGCAGTTGACGTGTGGTACCCCCGCGACGGGCGATGAGAATGACGAAGTGGGCGCTGGCCCACTTCTGCTTTGTCCGGGGGATCGCTGCATGTCGGCAAGATGAAGACGAACAGGTGCCGCTACCGAGAGGGCGACCAGCAACGTAGACGCGTGAGGGAGGTCATCCATCATGATGATGCTTCCTTCGCGTGCCCGGGAGTTGGCTGAGCAGGTCGCCGCCGAGAACGGCGTCGAGGTGCTCGAGCTCGCCCTCCGCCGCAACGGCAGGTCCCGGGTGTTCAGCGTGGTGCTCGACTCGGACGAGCCGGTCGATGCCGGGGTGATCGAGCGGGTCACCAAGGGCCTGTCGCGCGCGCTCGACGACGACGATCCACTGCCGGGTAGCTACACGCTCGAGGTGACCACCCCTGGATTGGATCGTCCTCTGCGGACTGGGCGCGACTTCCGGCGGCAGCGCGGGCACGAGGTACTGATCCTGCGAGAGGCCTCGGGCGACCAGCCCAGGGGCGAGATGCGCGGGGTCGTGGTGACTGCCGACGAGCAGGCGGTGACGCTCGAGGTGAGCGGCGACCAGCTCAGGGTGCCGCTGTCCGTAGTGGTGCGAGGAAAGGTGGTGTTGCCGTGGTGACAACCAGTGGTCCAAACCACCCGACTCCCACCCCTGACGAGAGGACGGCGACGTGAACATCCCAATCGAGGAGCTGCGGTTTCTCGAGCGAGAGAAGGGCATCTCGCTCGAGACAGTCATCACGGCTCTGGAGAGCGCTCTGGCCGCGGCGTACAAGCGGCGGCCCAACGCGCCCGACGACGCCCGCGTGGTGGTCGATCGCAGCAGCGGGGAGGTCACCGTCTACGCCCAGGAGCTCGACGAGAACGAGCAGGTCGTGCGGGAGTGGGAGGACACGCCCTCGGACTTCGGCCGGATCGCTGCGGTCACCGCCAAGCAGGTGATTGTGCAGCGGCTGCGCGAGGCCGAGCGCGACGTCACCTTCGGTGAGTACGAGGGCCGGAAGGGCGATATCGTGACCGGCATCGTGCAGCAGCGTGACCCTCGCCACGTCACCGTCGACCTGGGCAAGGTCGAGGCCGAGCTGCCTCACTCCGAGCAGGTGCCGAGCGAGCACTATCAGCATAATGACCGGATCAAGGTCTACGTGACCGAGGTGTCGCGCTCGCCCCGCGGGCTCAGGGTGGTGGTCTCCCGCACCCACCCCGACCTCATCAGGCGCCTGTTCGAACTGGAGGTGCCGGAGATCGCCGAGGACATCGTCGAGATCACCAACGTGGCGCGCGAGCCGGGGCACCGGACCAAGATCGCGGTGCGCTCCAACGACCCGGGCGTCGACCCGAAGGGCGCATGCGTCGGCCCGCGCGGCATGCGCGTGCGCTCGGTGGTGAACGAGTTGCGGGGCGAGAAGATCGACATCGTCCTGTACTCGGACGACCCGGCCCAGTTCGTCGCCGAGGCGCTGTCGCCGGCCAAGGTGAAGAGTGTCCACATCGACGAGGCGGAGCGGACGGCGCACGTCATCGTGCCCGACTACCAGCTCTCGCTCGCGATTGGAAAGGAGGGCCAGAATGCCCGCCTGGCCGCGCGGCTGACCGGTTGGCGGATCGACATCTCGAGCGAGAGCCAGGCGGCCGAGCGGCGCTCGGACCGTGTGTACGAGCCGGCCGGTCCCGCGGGCCGGTCCGGCAGGGCCAGCACCCAGCAGGGTGGTGCCGGAGGGCGTTTCAGCGGCTAGAGAGGATGAAGGAGGACAGGGAATGGCGGCAGCGCGTCGGCGTGTTGAACCACAGCGCACCTGTGTGGTTTGCCGGAGCTCGGCCGCCAAGAGCACGCTCCACCGTATTGTTCGCTCGTCGGATGGCACCGTTCGGTACGATCCGTCGGGCAAGGCACCGGGCCGCGGTGCCTACGTGTGCGGACGGCCGGGTTGCCTGGAGCCGGCGAGCAAGCGGCGTGCCTTGCAGCGAGCCCTTCGAGGGGCCGACGCCGCCGAGGTGCAGTGCGCCGTGGAGGCCGTGAGGGCGACACTGGGAAGCGGCAGCATGATGGGAGCTCCCGCTATGGATTGACACGAGGAAGTGAGGACTGGTTGAGCAATCCGCGCGTCTACGAACTCGCCAAAGAACTTGGGGTCCCGTCCAAGGACCTCCTGTCGAGGCTTACCTCCATGGGCGTGGAGGCCAAGAGTCATGCCTCGACCGTGTCGCCAGACGTCGCGGACAAGCTGCGCTCGGCGACGCGTGGGGGTGGCCGGCAGCGGTCCGGAGCCAGCGGCGCTGGCGGTCCGCAGGGAGGCCGCGGGGACGATGCTGCGCAGGCTGCCGGGCGTCAATCGGACGCTGGCGCCCAGAGCGGCCAGACCCGCACCCAGGATGACCAGCAGGCCCAGACCCGCGCCAGCCGGCCGGGACAGCAGGGTCCCGGCCAGCCGGGGCAGGCCCGGGAAGGCTCCGGTCAGCCTGGGCAGCCTCGCCCCGGGCAGGCGCCTTCGGGCCAGCCACGCCCTGGCCAGACGCGACCTGGTCAGCCTGGCCAGGGCCGTCCGGGCCAGCCCGGCCAGCGCCCCGGTCAGCCGGGTCAGGGTCGCCAGTTGCCGCCCGGGGTCCGTCCGTTGCCGCCGGGTGTGCGCCCGGTACCGCCGGGTGGCCGTCCGGGTCAGCCGGGTCAGGGTCGCCAGTTGCCGCCCGGGGTCCGTCCGTTGCCGCCCGGGGCCCGACCGGTCGGGCCAGGAGGTCGTCCGCTGCCGCCCGGTGGTCGTCCAGGCGCAGCCGGCCGTCCCGGTCAGCCGGGCGCCGGCCGTCCCGGTCAGCCAGGTGGCCGTCCCGGTCAGCCGGGCGCCGGCCGTCCCGGTCAGCCGGGCGCCGGCCGTCCCGGTCAGCCGGGCGCCGGCCGTCCCGGGCAGTCAGGTGGCCGTCCCGGTCAGCCAGGCGCCGGCCGTCCGGGTCAGCCAGGCGGTGGCCGTCCGGGTCAGCCGGGCGGTGGCCGTCCGGGTCAGCCGGGCGGCGGTGCCGGCCGTGGCGGCATGGCTCCACGTCCCGGCCAGGGTGCCGGCCAGGGCCGTCCCGGCGGCGGTGGCGGTGGCCGCCCCGGCGGTGGCGGTGGCCGCCCCGGCGGTGGCGGTGGCCTCGCCGGCCGCCCCGGCGGTGGCGGTGGCGGCCGCGGCGCGCCCGCTGGCGGCCGCGGTGGTCCCGGTGGTGGCGGCGGCCGCGGCTTCACCAACTTCCGCGGGCCCAGGCCGAAGCGGCGCAGGGGCGCCCGGCGGCGTGAGGAGTTCGAGGCGCTGAACGCGCCCCGCATCCAGGACCGGCCCGAGATCTCGGTCGACGGCGTCATCCGCGTGCCTCGCGGTGTCACCGTGCAGGACTTCGCCGACCGCCTCGGCCGGCCGGCGGCGGACCTCATCCGCATCCTCATGCAGATGGGCGAGATGCTGACCGCCACGCAGTCCATGGCCGACGAAGCGGTCATGCTGCTCGGCGACGAGATCGGCGCCCGCATCGAGATCGTCGACCCCGCAGAGGCCGACCAGCTCGAGGCGATCGAGGGCTGGGAGGACAACGAGCCCGACCGCGACGTGGACCTGAAGCCGCGCCCGCCGGTGGTCACGGTGATGGGCCACGTCGACCACGGCAAGACCAAGCTGCTCGACGCGATCCGCCGCACCAACGTGGTCGCGACCGAGGCCGGCGGCATCACCCAGCACATCGGTGCCTATCAGGTCAGCGCCGGCGCGGACGGGCGACTGGTGACCTTCATCGACACGCCCGGCCACGAGGCGTTCACCGCCATGCGAGCTCGCGGTGCCGCCGTGACCGACGTGGTCGTGCTGGTGGTCGCCGCCGATGACGGCGTCATGCCGCAGACGGTCGAGGCCATCAACCACGCCAAGGCGGCCGGAGTGCCGATCGTGGTAGCGGTCAACAAGGTCGACAAGCCGGAGGCTAACCCGATCAGGGTGCGCCAGCAGCTCACCGAGTACGACCTGGTGGCTGAGGAGTACGGCGGCAAGACGCAGTTCGTCGACGTCTCGGCCAAGACCCTCCAGGGTCTCGACGAGCTGGTCGAGACCATCCTGCTGGTCGCCGACGTCGAGCTGAACCTGCGCGCGAACCCCAATCGCCGCGCCCAGGGCACCATCATCGAGGCGCACCTCGACAAGGGCCGAGGCCCCGTGGCGACGATCCTGGTCCGGCGCGGCACGCTGCACGTCGGCGACGCGATCGTGGCCGGCACGACCTACGGTCGCGTGCGCAACATGTTCGACGAGAACGGCAAGGAGGTCGCCGCGGCGCTGCCCGCGCAGCCGGTCCAGGTGCTCGGCCTGTCGGCCGTGCCGACAGCCGGTGACGAGGTGCGCGCGGTCGCAGACGAGCGGGTGGCCCGCTCGATCGCCCAGACGCGCGAGGCGCGCCACCGTCAGGCGGAGATCGCCTCGACCAAGGCGCCACGCCTCGAGGACCTGTTCGCCAGGATCAAGGAGGGCCAGCTCCAGGAGCTGCCGCTGGTGATCAAGGCCGACGTGATGGGGTCGGTCGAGGCGATCGACGACGCCCTCAGCAAGCTCGAGGTGCCCGAGGTGCGCCTGCGCGTGCTGCACAAGGGTGCCGGCGCGATCACCGAGGACGACGTGAACCTGGCCGCGGTCACCGGCGCGATCATCGTGGGCTTCTCGGTGCGGCCTTCGCAGGCCGCACGCGAGCTGGCCAATCGCGAGGGCGTCGACATCCGCCTGTACTCGGTCATCTACCAGCTCGTCGAGGACATCGACAAGGCGCTCAAGGGCATGCTCGCCCCGGAGTTCGAAGAGCGCCAGCTCGGCGTGGCCGAGGTGCGCCAGCTGTTCCGCGTACCCCGCATCGGCGTGGTGGCCGGTTCCTACGTCACTTCAGGGGACATCCAGCGCGGTGCCAGGGCCAGGCTGGTGCGCGACGGAGTGGTCGTCTACGACGGGCGCATCGACTCGCTGCGCCGCTTCAAGGAGGACGTGCGGACGGTTGCGACCGGCTACGAGTGCGGCATCGGTCTGGAGAACTTCCAGGACGTCAAGGAGGGTGACCAGATCGAGACCTACGAGATGGTGGAGATCCCCCGATGAGGGCCGAAGGACCTCATCGGGGGAAATGAACAGATTATCGGGCCCGTAGGGCCCCGACACCGAGCCCCGTTATCCTATGTTCGTCGCCCTGCTTCGCCTGGACCTCCGCCTACCCGACGCCACCTCGCTCAAGGACAAGCGCTCGGTGGTGAAGGGCATCGTGGCCGACCTCCGCAAGCTCAACTGCTCGGTGGCCGAGGTCGACCATCACGACCTGCGCCAGCGTGCGGCGCTGGCGGTGGCGGCGGTCGCCGGCGAGGGCTTCCACGCCCGCAAGGTGCTGCTCACGGCCGAGCGGGAGGTCGAGCGGAACCCGGGCGTCGAGGTGCTGTCGCGCCAGGTCTCAATCTATGGGCCGGAGGACGGTTAGCCATGGCCAAGCCAAGCTATCCTCGCTCCCGGCGCCTGGCCGAGACGGTCAGGCGCCTGGTCAGCGAGTGGCTCGAGGAGGAGCAGCATGCAGAGCGCCAGCCCGGCCTGGTAACGGTGACCGATGTCCAGGTCACCCCGGACCTGCACCGCGCCACCGTGTACTACACGGTCCTGGGCGAGGAGGAGGAGCGCGAGGGCGCGCGGGCGCGGCTCGCCGAGGCTGCCCCGCAGGCGCGCGCCTTCGTGGCACGCCAGGTTCGGCTGCGTCACGCCCCGACGTTAGAATTCGTCTCCGACGACGTCCCTGCGCGTGCCGCGCGAATCGACCAGCTCCTGGCCGATCTCGGTGAGCGGCCAGAGAAGCCTGAGTAGGCCCACCGAGAGGAACCCATGAGCATCGAGGCACACGAGTGGCAGGCGGCGGTCGCCGCGATCGTCGGCGCCGGGCAGACGGTGATCTCCTGCCACCTGCATCCTGACGGGGACGCCCTCGGGTCGGCCCTGGCGCTGCACCGCGCCCTGGCCAGCTCGGGCCGCCAGGCGGTCGTCAGCTTCTCTGAGCCCTTCGAGGTCGCACCGCAGTACCGTTTCCTGCCCGGCGTCGACCAGCTCACCTCGCCGGGCCAGGCGCCGCGCTCGGCCGACCTGTTCGTGTGCTTCGACACCGGCTCGCTCGACCGCCTCGGCAGCCTGGTGAGGGCGTTCCAGGGAGCCCGGCGCACGCTGGTGATCGACCACCACGCCTCCAACACCCGCTTCGGCGACGTGAACCTGATCGACCCGGCCGCCCCGGCCAGTGCCGTGCTCTGCCGCGAGCTGCTGCGCCGCCTCGACCTGCCAATCGACCGGGAGATCGCCACCGACCTCTACACCGCTCTGGTGACCGACACTGGCCGCTTCCAGTACCAGTCGACGACGCCCGAGACCCACCTGCTCGCCGCCGAGCTGCTCGCCGCCGGGGTCGAGCAGTACGAGGTCGCCAAGCAGGTGTTCGAGACCAACGACATCCGCTACCTGCGCCTGCTCGCCGACGTGCTGGGCCGGATCGCGCAGGTCCCCGAGGCGTCCCTGGTCTGGACCGTGGTCACCCGCAAGGACCTGGAGGTCCACGGGATCGGCATGGACGCCACCGAGGGCCTGATCGACCTGGTCCGCACCGACGGCGCCAGCGACGTCGCCGTCGTCCTCAAGGAGCAGCCCGACGGCGGCTTCAAGGCGTCGCTGCGTTCCAAGGGCGCCGCCAACGTCGGCCAGCTGGCGGGGGGCTTCGGTGGCGGCGGGCACGCGCTGGCCGCCGGCTTCACCGCCGCCTCCGGCCAGAGCGCCGAGACGATCGTCCAGGCGGTCGCCGAGGCCCTGGCGGCGCAGCGGGCCGCGGACGGCAATGGCGCGCCGCCAGGAGCCGCGCAGGGCCTCCATGGCACGGCGCCGCCGCACGACCGCTCCGGGAGGTGAGCGCGGCACTGGACGGCGTGCTCGTCTGCGACAAGCCGGCCGGGATGACCTCGCATGACGTGGTCGCGCGGGTGCGGCGCCTTGCGCGGCAGCGCCGCGTCGGGCACGGCGGCACCCTTGATCCGCCGGCCACCGGCGTGCTGGTGATCGCGCTCGGCCGGGCGACCCGCCTGCTGCCGTTCCTGCCGATGGAGCCCAAGCGGTACCTGGCCGTCATCGCGTTCGGTGCCGAGACCGACACGCTCGACGCCGCCGGCAGCATCACCGCCACCGTTCCGGCCGACGGCATCGACCAGGCCGCGGTCGAGTCCATGCTCGCCCGCTTCACCGGCCGCCAGCAGCAGGTCCCGCCGATGGTGTCGGCGGTCAAGCAGGGGGGCGAGCGGCTCTACCTCAAGGCCAGGCGGGGCGAGACGGTGGCGCGCGAGTCCCGGCTCATCACGGTCCACGCGCTCGAGCTGCAGGACTTCCGGCCGGCCCCGAAGCCATGCGCGACCGTCGCGGTCACCTGCTCAGGGGGCACCTACGTGCGGGTGCTCGCCGCCGACCTCGGCCGGGCGCTCGGCAGCCTTGCGCACCTGGTCGGCCTGCGGCGCACCGCGGTGGGCGCCTTCACCGAGGCGGAGGCCCATGCCCTCGCCGAGCTGGAGGCCCGGGCGTCCGAGGGGCCCGACGGCCTCGAGGCGGCGGTGATCGGCCCGGCCGCGGCCCTGCGGTCGGTCTCGGTCCGCCCGGTGACGGCCGGCGAGGCCGCCGCCCTGGCGACCGGGCAGAGTCTCGAGGCGACGGGACTCGGTGAGCCCGTGGCAGCCGTCGGCCCCGACGGCCGTCTCGTCGCGGTCATCCAGGACGGCGCCGGGCGCGCTCGACCCAAGGTCGTGCTCGCATGAGCGGGCAGAGCCCGCCGAGCACCTTCCTCGGTCTCGGGCAGGTGCCGGCCGAGCTGGGCCCGACCGTGGTCACGATCGGCACCTTCGACGGCGTCCACCGCGGCCACCTGGCGCTGCTCGGCCGGGTCGCGGAGGAGGCGGCAGCCAGGGGGATCGCGGCCGGCGCGATCACCTTCGACCGCCATCCCAGCGAGGTGCTGCGGCCTGGCACCCGCCCGCGGATGCTCTCCGCGCTGCGCCGGCGGGTCACGCTGCTGGGCGCGGCCGGCATGGAGTTCGTGCTGGTGCTGCCGTTCACGCTGCGGCTGTCGCGCATGCGGGCCGAGGAGTTCGCGATCAAGGTCCTGCTGGAGTCGGTCTCGGCGCGCGCCATCGTGGTCGGCGCCAACTTCCGCTTCGGCCACCGTGCCGCCGGCGACCCCGAGCTGCTCGCGGCGCTCGCCCGGCCGCGCGGGGTTGACGTGATCGCCATGTCGCTGGACGCCGAGGGCGGCGAGGCGATCTCCTCGACCCGCATCCGGGCGGCCCTGGCCTCCGGCGACGTCAGCACCGCGACGCGGCTGCTCGGCCGGCCCTTCGCGGTGGATGGCCACGTGGTCCTCGGCCAGCAGCGCGGCCGCCTGCTCGGCGTGCCCACCGCGAACCTGCGCGTCCCGGCGCGGCTGGCGCTGCCCGCCAGGGGCATCTACGCCGGGCACCTGGAGACCAGGGACAGCGGCCCGCTGCCGGCGGTCTCCAGCGTCGGCGTCAACCCGCAGTTCGGCGGTGCCGACCTGCGCGTCGAGGCACACGTGCTCGACTTCGACGGCGACCTGTACGGCCGCCGCGTCAGCCTCTCCTTCGAGCACCGCCTGCGCGACGAGGCCGCGTTCCCCGACGTTGCCGCCCTGGTTGCCCAGATGCGGGAGGACATCCGCCAGGCCCGGCGGCTCCTGGGACGCACAAGTGCTAACCTGAACTCCGGTGGCTGGGCCTGATGCCCGGCGACCGCCCGGGACGCGGGACAGCGCGGCGGCAGATCCGCCGCGGGGCCCCCGGGCAGGATCCCGCAGCAAAGGGAAAGGACGAGGCAGCGGATGCTGGTCAAGGACGAGAAGACCAAGATCATCACGGAGTACGCGACCAAGGAGGGTGACACCGGCTCGCCGGAGGTCCAGGTGGCGATCCTCACGCACCGGATCAACGGCCTGACCGAGCACCTCAGGCTGCACAAGCACGATCACCACTCGCGTCGTGGCCTGCTCCAGATGGTCGGCCGTCGCCGTCGACTGCTCCGCTACCTCCAGAGCACGGACGTCACCCGGTACCGGGCCCTGATCGAGCGGCTCGGACTACGCCGCTGATCCCGTCGGGACCGGCAGCGTGCAGCGGGTGGCGGCCACAGCGGGCCGAGCCGCCCAGCGCGAGCCGTGCCCGCGAGGGATGGTGATGCCGCTGGCGTCGTGATCCGAGCACGATGAGCGACGGTCGGCGAGCCCGGTCGTGTCAGTTGTCAGTGGTGAGTCCTGGAACGGCTTCCAGGCCTTTCGACTGAGAACTGGCACCCGGTGCCCACCCGGATGCCGGTGCCACTTCGCTCCGTCGCCGTGCCCGGTGGTTGCAAGGCCGCCTTGAGCGAGCCCCGGCGCTGATCGCCCGGTCGTCGCCTTGGAGGCCGGTTCGAAGACCCGCAACGAGCGGGTGCCGGCTACGCGCGCTTGTCCCTTGCGCGGCAATGGCGAAAGAGAAAGAGAGAATTCATGGCAGTTCATCGTATTCAAGGCGCCGTCGGTGGCCGAGAGATCTTCCTCGAGACCGGGAAGCTCGCCAACCAGGCCGGTGGCGCCGTCGTCGCCGGCCTCGGCGAGACCCAGGTGCTCGTCACCGCCACCGCGAGCAGGTCCCCGAAGGAGCAGCTCGACTTCTTCCCGCTCACCGTCGACGTCGAAGAACGTATGTACGCCGCCGGCAAGATCCCCGGCGGCTTCTTCCGTCGTGAGGGTCGGCCGTCGGAGACGGCGATCCTCACCGCCCGGCTGGTCGACCGGCCATTGCGCCCGTCCTTCCCCAAGGGCCTGCGCAACGAGATCCACGTCGTCGCGACGATCATGTCGGCGGACATGGAGAACAACCCCGACGTGTTGGCGATCAATGGGGCCTCTGCCGCCGTGCTGCTGGCGGGCATCCCGTTCTCCGGCGCGGTCGGTGCCGTCCGTCTCGGCCGCCACGGCGGCGAGTGGATCGTCAACCCGACCTATTCCGAGCTGAAGGAGTGCACCTTCGACATGGTGGTCGCCGGCCGGCTGAACGAGGCCGGCGCGGTCGACATCCTCATGGTCGAGGCCGAAGCCACCGAGCACGCCGTCGCCCTGATGGAGGACGGCGCGCCCAAGCCGACCGAAGAGGCCATCGGGCTCGCTCTCGAGATCGCCAAGCCACACATCGCCACCGCCTGCGAGCTGCAGCGCGAGCTGGTGCGCCAAGTGGGCGTCCAGCCCAAGGACTACCCGCTGTTCAGCGAGTGCTCCGACGACGTGGCCGAGGCGGTGCGCGCCACCGCCGAGGAGCCGACTCGCGAGGCGATCACCATCGCCGAGAAGGCGGCGCGCGAGGCGCGGCTCGACGAGATCAAGGCGGACACCGCGCAACGGGTCGCCGAGCGCCTCGCCGAGGCGCTGGCCGGTCGCGAGCGCGAGGTCTCTGCCGCCTTCCGTAGCCTCACCAAAGAGCTGGTGCGCCAGCGCATCGTCAAGGAGGGCAGGCGCATCGACGGGCGCGGCCCGCGCGACATCCGGCCGTTGCAGGCCGAGGTGGGCATCCTGCCACGGGCGCACGGCTCTGGCCTGTTCCAGCGCGGCGAGACCCAGGTGCTGAACATCACCACCCTGGGGATGGTGCGCATGGAGCAGATGATCGACACGCTCGACCCCGAGGACCGCAAGCGCTACATGCACCACTACAACTTCCCGCCGTTCTCCACCGGCGAGACGGGCTTCATGCGTGGGCCCAAGCGTCGCGAGATCGGGCACGGGGCCCTGGCTGAGCGTGCCCTGCTGCCGGTGATCCCATCGCGCGAGGAGTTCCCCTACGCGCTGCGCCTGGTCAGCGAGGTGCTCTCCTCCAACGGCTCGACCTCGATGGCGTCGGTGTGCGCCTCCACCCTGTCGCTCATGGACGCCGGCGTGCCGATCAAGGCACCGGTCGGCGGTATCGCCATGGGCCTGGTGGCCGAGGGCGGCGAGTACGTCACCCTGACCGACATCCTCGGCGCCGAGGACGCCTACGGCGACATGGACTTCAAGGTCGCGGGCACGCGCGAGCTCGTCACGGCGCTGCAGCTCGACACCAAGCTCAGCGGGATCCCGAGCGAAGTGCTGATCAGCGCGCTTACCCAGGCGCGGGACGCGCGCATGGTGATCCTGGACGTGATGCAGCAGGCGATCGCCGAGCCGCGGGCGGAGATCGCCCGGCTCGCCCCGCGGGTCCACATCGAGCAGATCCCGGTCGCCAAGATCGGCGAGCTGATCGGCCCGAAGGGCAAGCGGATCAACGAGATCCAGGCCACCTCTGGCGCGGAGATCTCGATCGAGGACGACGGCCGGGTCTTCATCGGCGCCGTCAACGGCGAGCAGCTCGAGACGGCGCTGAACATGATCCGTGAGCAGATGAACCCGGTGATGCCGCAGGTCGGCGAGCGCTACCTCGGCACGGTGGTCAAGACCACCACCTTCGGGGCCTTCATCTCGCTGACGCCCGGCAAGGACGGCCTGCTGCACATCTCCAAGCTCGGCAAGAAGGGCCAGCGCGTGCGGGCCGTCGAGGACGTCGTCAACGTCGGCGACAAGCTCCTGGTGGAGGTGACCGAGGTCGACCGCCAAGGCCGGATCTCGCTACGGCTGGCCGAAGAAGAGGAGCAGGCCACGCCCGCCCCGGCCGGCGAATCCGACGATGACACCAGGAGCCGCTGAGCCGATGGAGACGGGCGCGTTCGAACGCACAGAGCTGCCCAGCGGCCTGCGGATCCTGACCGAGCGCATGCCCGCCGTGCGCTCGGTCGCGCTCGGGATCTGGGCTGGCGTGGGGTCCCGCAACGAGACCCCACGCCAGTCCGGTGCCTCGCACTTCCTCGAGCACCTGCTGTTCAAAGGCACCAGGCGCCGCTCCGCGCGGGACATCGCCGAGCTGATGGACGCGGTCGGCGGCGAGACCAACGCCTTCACCTCGAAGGAGTACACCTGCTTCTACGCCAGGACACTCGACCGCGACCTCGAGCTGGCGGTCGACATCCTCGCCGACATGCTGCGCTTCTCAAAGCTGGCCAGAGACGACGTCGAGGCGGAGCGGACGGTGATCCTCGAGGAGATCGGGATGCACAACGACGCTCCCGACGACGTCGTCCACGACCTCTTCGCCGAAGTACTGCTCGGCGACCATCCGCTGGGCCGACCGGTGCTCGGCACGGTCGAGTCGATCGGCGCGATGAGCCGCGACGCGGTAGCCCGCTACTGGCGGCGCCGCTACGTGCCGGGCAACCTGGTGGTCGCGGTGGCGGGCAACTGCTCCCACCCGGAGGTGGTCGAGCTCGTCACCGCCGCGTTCGAGGGAGCCGAAGGCCAGTCGCCAGAGACGCGCGCCGCCCGCAACGAGCCCCGCGTCCACCGCGGCGTCCAAGTACGGCGCAAGCCCACCGAGCAGGCCCACGTCGTGCTCGGCACCAGAGGGCTGTCACGCTCCGACCCGCGCCGCTTCGCCCTCGGAGTGCTCAACATCGCCTTCGGTGGCGGCATGAGCTCGCGCCTGTTCCAGGAGGTGCGCGAGAAGCGCGGCCTGGTGTACTCGATCTACTCCTACGCCACGCAGTACTCCGAGACCGGCTCGTTCTCCGTCTACGCCGGCGCGGCACCCAAACGCATCCACGAGGTGCTGGCGATCATCCGCGACGAGCTCGACCGGGTGATCGCCGACGGCATCACCGACGAGGAGCTGGAGCGCAGCAAAGGACACCTCAAAGGCTCGCTGGTGCTCGGGCTCGAGGACACCGCCGGGCGCATGACCAGGCTCGGCAAGTCGGAGATCACCAGCGCCGAGATCCTCACAGTGGACGACATCGTGCGCCGCGTGGACGAGGTCACCGACGAGGACGTGCGCGCGGTCGCCAAGGAGACACTCGGAGCCGGGCCCCGCGCCCTTGCCCTGATCGGCCCGTTCGACGCGGACGGGTTCGAACGGTACCTCGGCTGACCCGCGAGACGACGATGGGACTGTCGCTCTGCGTCTTCTGCGCGTCGGCGTCGGCGCTGCCGCAGGTCTACCATGAGGCCGCGCACCACCTGGGGGTCGAGATCGCCCGGCGAGGCCACCGGCTGGTCTACGGCGGCGGCGACGTGGGCCTGATGGGCGAGGTTGCCCGGGCGGTGCACGCCTCCGGCGGGGAGGTGTTCGGCGCCATCCCGCGCTCGCTCGTCGAGCGGGAGCTGGCCTACGGTCCCGCCGACGAGCTGGTCGTGACGGAAACACTACGGGAGCGCAAAGCGGAAATGGATGCGCGCTCGGACGGCTTCATCGCGCTGCCCGGCGGCTTCGGCACGCTGGAGGAGCTGCTCGAGGTGCTCACGCTGCGCCAGCTCCGCCTGCATGATCGGCCGATCGTGCTGGTCAACGTGGCCGGTTACTGGGACCCGTTCCTGGCCATGGTGCGAGCCATGATCGATCAGGGCTTCGCCACCAGCGGCGAGGGCTTCCTGTTCCAGGTCGCGACCGCGCCAGAGGAGGCGGTCGCCCTGATCGAGGCGGGTCAGGGGCGCGTGCCGAGCGGTGCCGCGACCGCGGAGGCGCTGGTGGAGGACTGGACGTCGGAGCCGACCCCGCCGCGCGAGGCGTAGCGGGGGTCAGGCGGCGCTGCGGGCGAGGGCGTGCTCGACCAGGGCGGTGAGGGTGGTCAGGCAGGACCGGGGGTCGCGGGCGTCCATCCGGACCAGGGGGCAGCCGGGCGGCAGCGCCATGGCGTCGCGCACCGCGTCGTCGGTGAACCCGTCGGTTCCCGGGAACCGGTTGAGGGCGACGACGAATGGCAGCCGGCGGTCCTCGAAATAGTCGATCGGGGGGTAGCAGTCGTCGATCCGGCGCAGGTCCACCAGCACGACCGCGCCGACGGCGCCGCGTGCCAGCTCGTCCCACATGAACCAGAAGCGGTGCTGACCAGGCGTGCCGAACAGGTAGAGGATCAGCTCGCGGTCGACCGTGATGCGGCCGAAGTCCATCGCCACCGTTGTGGTGGTCTTGGCCGGAACCGCGGAGGTTTCGTCGACGCCCACGGACAGGGCGGTCATGTCCTGCTCGGTCGTCAGCGGCGGGATCTCCGACACCGACCCGACGAACGTGGTCTTCCCGGCCCCGAATCCTCCAGCCACCAGTACTTTGAGCGGGATGAGCTCCTGATCGGCAGCCAGCGGCTGCGACCAGGTCTCAGCGGGCGCGAAGTCCATCCAGCAACCTCCCGAGAACGGCTTGGCTCGGCCTACCGTCGCGCTCGGCGGGCTTGGGCAGGTGCACCACCAGATAGCCGGCGTTGGCCAGATCGCCGACCAGCACCCGTGCCACCCCGATCGGCACCCGCAGCATCGCACCGATCTCCGCCACTGACATCGGTCGAGCGCACATCTGGACGATGGCCCGCCATTCCATCTGCAAGGTCATGCCGTGCTGGCCGGCGACCTCAGTCGAGGTGGCCAGTGCCTCGATCGGAAGCTCCCGCTCCCGTCCGGCGGTGCGGGTGCGTCCCTGCGTGAACGCGTACACCGGTACGACCCGGTCGTCGCGGGACCCGCCGTAGCTGCCGCCCGAGGTCACTGCACTCTCCCGTCCGGCCCGACCCGGAGCGCCGGCGTGAGCACGTGCCCCACCCGCGCCGCGAGCAGCGTCATCTCGTAGCCCACCATGCCCATGTCGCACTGCAGGTCGGCGAAGACGGCGAGCGAGGAGGCCCTGCTGACCGGCGTCACGAACAGGTAGCCTCCGGCCATCTCGACCACCGTCTGCCGCATCGGCTCGGCCGCGAGCGACCGGGCCACACCCTGCGCGAGGCTGACCAGCCCGGAGGTGACCGCGGCGAGGTGGTCGGCGAGCCTGGCGTCGACGCGCTCCGATGCGGCGAGCGGCAGGCCGTCGCCGGTGACGACCAGGGCGTGCATCACCCCGGGCGTGCCCTTCGCGAAGTCGATCAGGAGCCAGTCCAGCTGCCGCCTGTCGACCGCGCCGAGGGCGGTCACGCCCAGTCACCACCGGAGGCAGACGGGTCGTCGTCATCGGTGGCGGTCCCCTCGACGATCGCCCGCGCGGCTCGCCGGCTGGCTTGGTAGCGGGACAGCGCGGTCCGTGTCTGGGCGGCGTCCGGAGCCGGCGGACCCGGGGCGGTGACGTTGTCGCCGGTGGCCGCGTCGTCGCGGCGGAGCTCAGGGGCGAGGTGAGCCTGCGGCACGCGCCGGCTGAGCCGCGACCCGAACCCACCGGCGGCATCCGGCGCCGGGCTGCTTGCCGGCCCGGCCGGTGGCGCCTGGGCGGCAGGCGGTGCCGGCGGCACCGGGGGAGCTGCGGGCATCGGCGGCGCCACCGGAAGCGGCCGAGCCGGGGAGCTGGCCGGCGCCGGCGTCTCCGGGTTCTGCCCAGAGCTGTCGGCGGCCGGGAACCAGCCGGGCCAGGTCGGGGTGTCGGCGCCGTCCCCGAAGCCGCTCGAGAAGCTGGAGCCGTTGGTCTGCGAGTTGTTGGCCTCGGGGCCGTTGGTTGGGAAGCTGTTCCAGGCGGAGCTGTTCACGGGCGGCTGCGCCAGCATCGCACTGGGAGCCACCGACCCGGCAAGGACCGCCTTCGCGGGCCGCGCCGCCGCCATGGCAGGCACCGGCTGAGGCTGATCGTCGGGCTGGCCGACTGGCGTCGCGGCCTCATCGGAGAACAGCTCCGGCGGCATGACGACCACCGCGGTGACGCCACAGCCCGGGGTCGGGGTGAGCGAGACGCCGATGCCGTGGCGTCTGGCGAGCCGGGCGACCACGTGCAGCCCGAGCCGCCGCGACACCGACAAGTCGACCTCGGGCGGGTCGGCGAGCAGCTCGTTGGCGTTTTCCAGGTCCTCGGGCCGTAGGCCCACCCCCCAGTCCTCGATCGCGAGCACCTGCCCCCCGGGCAGCTGGAGGTATGGCCGGGTCCGGATGATGACCCTCGCCTGGGGTGGGGAGAAGTGCACCGCGTTCTCGACCAGCTCGGCCAGCAGGTGGGTGAGGTCGGCCACGGCCTTGCCGGACACGGCCAGGCGCTCCTCGATGTCGAATACGACCCGGTCCAGGTCCTCGGTCTCGGCGATCGCGGCGCGCACGACGTCGACCAGGAGCACCGGGTTGCTCCAGATACGCGGCGCGTCCTCGCCTGAGAGCACCAGCAGGCTCTCGGCGTTGCGTCGGATCCGGGTCGCGAGGTGGTCGAGACGGAACAGGTCCGCGAGCGCGTCCGGGTCCTTCTCCTGTTCCTCCAGCTGGTTGATCACGCCGAGCTGCCGGTAGAGCAGGCTCTGGTTGCGCCGGGCGAGGTTGACCAGGAGGTCGGAGGTGAACTTGCGGCGGCTGATCTCCGCGTCAGCCAGCCTGGTCCTGAGCGTCAGCGTCTTCTGCTGCTCGTCTTCGGTGGTTCTCCAGAAGAGGACGACGCCGACGCAGGCCGCGAGAACGGCGAGCCCGTGGATACCGGACCACACCCACGGGTTCGTCTGTCCGGCCGGATGGTTGAAGATCAGATTGCTTTGCCAGATCGAGCCGACGCCATGACTGACGACCGTGAACACGATATTCCACAGGAATGGTACCCAGTCCTGGTAGAGGGCGATGAAGCCGATCATGACGAAGAAGTGGAAGTGAGCTTCGATCGATCCTCTGGACAGCCCCACCAGCGCAGCCGAGCAGTAGACCAGCCCCGCCGTGATGGACAGCGACGCGAAGCGGCGGTGCTGCGTGAGCATGCCGCCCGCGATGCAGAGCCCCAGCGGGGCCACCGCCCAGAACGTGAAAGTCAGCCCCCGGCCCACGCCCAGACCGAACAGGAACAGACCAGGCACGTGCAGCAGCAGTATCCACTGCAGGAGCAGGTGGCGCCTGCGCCAGACCTTGGCGTCGAGCGTATTCCCCCGCGGTAGGTAGGCCAGCAGTTTATTTACCACGGGTAAGCCCCCTCAGCTGTTCCGGTCGTGGACGGGTCAGCATAATGAAGCCCCATCGCAGGGTGCGGCAAATCGGGCGACAGCAAAGAGCCCAATCGTTACGTAGCGCCTGGGGTTGAGTCGTCCTCGCCGTACTCGATTCCAATGCGACGATCAGGCACGATGGCATGGTAGCGGCCGAACTCGTGCAGGCCGACCGATTCGGCGACCTTGGCGGAAGCGAAGTTGTCCGGGGCGTGGTTGTAGAGCACCGCGCGGCCCTCGGAGAGGACGTGACGGGCTGCGGCCGCCACCACGGAGCGGGCCAGCCCGCGCCTGCGGGCGCGCTCGGAGGTCCCGACCGAGATCTCCCGCAAGCGGTCGTCGTAGCGCTTGAGGACGGCGCTCGACAGCACCTTGCCGTCCCCGTCCAGAACTACCCACGCCTCACCGGTGAAGTGCCCGATGACCCAGTCGGGCAGGCGCGGGTCGGTGGCGTCGAGCACGGTCACCGTGACCGTCGGTGGCGGGATCGCGACGCCGGTGCGCGCGACGCCGGAGAAGAGGTGACCGTGCAGCTCCGCGGCGGCGCGCTCGAGCGGGGGCAGCACGTTGACCGCGCCGTCGAGCAGGCGTCGCAGCAGCGCGGCGTGCTCTGGCGCGACGGCGAGCACCGCCCCGCCCTGGCGGGTGAACGCCCGCACTGGCAGGCTCGGGTGCTGCACCTCCGCGATGGCGATCTCCCCCGGAACCAGCCTGTCCATCGGGAGGCCGTAGCGGTCGGCCAGGACGGCAAGAACCACCGCTTCGTTATCAACCGGCGCGAGCATGACGCAAGGGTAGCGCCCGTGCATACCGAAACGATGAATCTCGCACCTGGGTGCGGCCGATTCGGATATAACGGGCACACACGCGATCTGACAGGAAGCGGATCACGGTATCCTGACTCGCCGTCTGGGTACTTGAACGGTCAGGAGGCGAAGGCGCATGCGGGTCGGTGTGCTGGGCGCGACCGGGCGGATGGGCCAGGCCGCCTGCCGTGCCATCCTCGGGACGGACGACCTGGAGCTCGTCGCCGCGGTCGCCGGACATGGGAGCGCCGGGCGTGAGCTGCGCGAGCTGGTGCCCGAGGCGCCTGCCCGCATGCGGGTGCTGGGCGCACCGCGGGATCTGGTCGACGCCAAAGTCGAGGCGGTCGTCGACTTCTCGCTGCCGGATGCGACCCTGGCGGCGGCGCGGCTGCTGCTGCCCGCGGGCGTTCACCTGGTTTCCGGCACCACCGGCCTGCCCGCCTCCGGCATGGAGGAGCTGCGCGGCCTGGCTGAGGGTGAGCGCAACGGCAACGTCGTGTGGGCGCCCAACTTCGCGCTCGGCGCGGTGCTCGTGCAGCGCTTCGCCGCCATCGCCGCCCGCTACTACCAGGCTGTCGAGGTGATCGAGCTGCACCACGCCGGAAAGGCCGATGCCCCGTCTGGAACCGCGATGCGTGCCGCCCAGGCGATCGCGGCCGCCAGGGAGAGCTGGAGTGCCGCGCTGGCCGCCCCGCCGGGCCCGCCTGCCGCACCCAGCCGCGAGCTGGTGACCGGCGCGCGCGGCGGGGAGGTCGAGGGCGTCCACGTCCACTCGGTGCGCCTGCCCGGCCTGGTGGCGCACCAGGAGATCATCTTCGGCGGCCAGGGCGAGGTCCTCACCCTTCGTCACGACTCCCTGGACCGCTCGAGCTTCATGCCCACCGTGCTGCTGTCGCTGCGCGCGGTCCCCAACCGTCCCGGCCTCACCGTGGGCCTCGAGCCGGTCCTCGACCTGTGATGGCGATGAGCAGGCAGCCGCCGTACCGGGTCGAGGCGTTCGACGACGAGGAGCGCCGGCGACTGGCGCCGTACTTCAGCAACACCGACGGGCCGGTGTTCGCTCTGCGGAACCTGCCGGAGGTGGTGAAGGGCGCGCTGTTCGCCCGCTACTCGCGCAGCGGCAAGAGCCTGCGCCGGCTGTTCCTGGACGAGTTCCACGACCAGGTGGCCGGCGAGGCCGCGCCGCGCACCCCGTCGGTCGGCGAGGCACGGGCGGGCGCGCTGTACCAGCGGGTGCTGGACGACTACGGCGACGACTCGGTGGCCCAGCTCGCCGGCGCCCACGTCGCCTGCGAGCAAGCCTCGAACCTGCTCACCAAGGCACTGGAGTGGGGACGGCTGGCGGCCTACATGGAGCAGTCGACGCGCTACGTGTCCTACACCGACCGGCCGGGCGGGCGCTGGCGCTACCATCTCGACCCGGACGTGGAGGCCGACCCCGATGCCGGCCCGGAGTACCGGCGCGTGCTCGACGACGTCTTCGCCACCTATGCCGAGCTGGCGCCGGCCCTGACCGACCACCTCGGGACGGTCCTGCCCCGGGACCCGGGCGCCGGCGACGCGGCCTGGCGGCGGGCGGTCAAGGCGCGGGCGCTCGACGCCCTGCGCGGGCTGCTGCCGGCCGCGACCACCTCCAACGTCGGTATCTTCGCCTCTGGCCAGGCGTACGAGGCGCTGCTGCTGCGGCTGCGCGCGAACCCGCTGCCCGAGGCGCGCGGCTACGCGGACCTGCTGCTGGCCGAGTTACGGCAGGTGATCCCGAACTTCCTCACCAGGGTGGACCGCGAGGACCGCGGGGTGGCGTGGTCGCGCTACCTCGCCGAGACCGCCGAGGAGACCGTCAAGGTGGTCGACGCGCTGCTCGGCGACCCGGTGCCCGCCGAGGAGGGGCCGTCGGTGCGGCTGGTGGAGTCCGACCCGGCCGCGGAGGACAAGGTGCTCACCGCCATCGCCTACCCGGTGCTGCGCAGCGGCGAGGCGGAGGTGGCCGCCAAGGTGGCGAGGCTCGGCGCCGAGGACCGGGCCCGCCTGCTGGCCGCCTACGTCGGCGAGCGCGGCAACCGCCGCCACCGCCCCGGGCGCGCCTTCGAGCGCGCCGTCTACACCTTCGACGTGGTCTGCGACTATGGCGCCTTCCGCGACCTCCAGCGCCACCGCATGTGCACCATCGTGTGGCAGCGGCTCACCCCCGACCTCGGCTACGACCTGCCGGCCGACGTGGCCGCGGCGGGTCTGGGAGAGCGCTACGGCGCCCGCATGCGCGACCTGGCCGCGCTGTACCGCGCGCTCGAGCCGCATCATCCGGCACAGGCGCCGTACGCGGTGAGCATGGCGCATCGCGTACGCTTCGCGATCACGATGAACGCCCGCGAGCTGATGCACCTGGTTGAGCTGCGCTCCACGCCGCAGGGGCACCCGACCTACCGGACGGTGGCGCAGCAGATGCACCGCCTGGTCGCCGAGCAGGCCGGACATCGCGGCCTGGCCGAGGCCATGCGCTTCGTTGCCCATGACGACGTCGACCTCGGACGCCTGGCCGCCGAGCAGCGGTCACAGGCGCGCCGTAGCGGGGTGTTGCCGGCCTGATCCGAACCCATCGTGACAGTCGTGCCATGCGCCGCCGCGACAGCGGCGGCCTGGTCGGCCTGTTCTTCGTCGGCCTGGTCCTGGTCGTGCTGTTCTCCAGCGGTGCCGTAGGGGTGCTGGCGACCAGGACGCCGACGCCGCCGGAGACCACTGTCAACACCGTCCAGTCCGCCGAGCGGGTCGAGGTGACCGCGCGCTTCCAGCAGATCATGGGGCTGCGGCAGCAGGCCCTGATCAGGCTCGACGTGAGCATCCTCCGCGGCATCTACACGCCCGACTCGCCGCAGCTGCGCAAGGACCGCTCCGAGATCCAGACGTTGCGCCGCAAGCAGGAGCGTTGGGTCGGCCTGCACCTGCCGGTGTCGATCCTGAAGGTCAACGCCGAGTCGGACCGGCGCTGGACGGTCGTTGCCTTGCTGGGCCGCTCCGACAGCCGCCTGGAGACCGACTCCGGCGAGCTGATCAGGAGGGTCGACGGCAACCGCCAGGTGTACTGGTGCTCACTGGTCAAGGACCCCGGCAAGGGCTGGCTGCTGTACCGGCTCGTGCCGCCCGAGTCGCTTCAGGCTCCCAGGTGATACAGCCGGCGGGCGTTGCCGCCGAGCAGCCGTTCGGCCAGGCCCAGCGCGGCCGCCTCGTCGAGGCCGCCCGAGCGCACCTCGGCGGCGAGCACGCGCCCCAGCGCGCGGCGCCAGACGATCGCGCCCCACCAGTGCATCTCCGGGAAGGAGTGGCCGTCTGAGGCGGCCAGCAGCTTGCTGGCGGGGCACAGGCCCAGCGCCTCACGCACCAGTCGCTCGGCGATCGGCTCGGCCAGCGGGATCGCCAGCGACAGGTCCAGGTGGACCTGGGGGTAGAGCCCGGCCAGGTAGGCGGCTCCGGCGGCGAACGGGTAGCAGTGCAGCAGGACCACCGGGCACGCCTCGGTGCGCGGGTCGGTGAGCAGCGGCCGCAGCAGCGCCGGGTCGGCGCGGGGCAGGTCGATGTCGGCATCTCCGAAGCCGGTGTGGAACTGCAGCGGCACGTCGCGCGCGGCGGCGAGCTCCGCGGCGCGGCGGACCAGGAACGGCTCGAGCACCGGATCGTCGAAACGGCGTGCCTGCGCTGCCAGGTCCAGCTCGGTGAACGCGCGCCGCAGCTCGGCCGGGCCGCTGGAGGGCAGGCGCAGGCCGGCGCGGTAGGCCAGCACCGACTTGAGCGCCACCGCGCCACCCTCGATCGCCTCGCCGACCCGCGTCTCGAACGCCTCGGCCAGGGCGTCCAGCGAGCGGGTCGCCCGACCGCCCGCGCCGAGCAGCGCCTCGACCACGGACTCGAGCCGCACCACCTCGCGCACCGGCCGGCCGGTGGCGCGCTCGAGCTCGTCCAGCGCCAGCGTGCCGGGCCCGCCGTAGCCGGTGTCGACCAGGAGGGCGGCCATGGCGCAGTTGCCCAGCAGCATCCGCAGGTACGCCTCGGGCTCCGCCCCGGCCAGCCGGTCGCGTGCCTCGACCACCGCCAGCTCGCCGCTCCCCTCGGCACCCACCAGCGGAGCCAGGGCGGTCAGGAAGCGGCGGTAGCCGAGCAGGTCCGGCACGTCGCGCGCGAGCACCCGACGATCGGTGGACTCGGTGAAGCATCGGCGCCATGCAGGCCACTCGGAGGCCGATGCCTCGGGCCAGCTCCGCAGCAGGCTGTGGCAGTGGTGGTCGACGAACGGCACGGTGGCGGGCGGCCCGCCCGCCACCGTGCCCCGTCGCTCGTCGTCCATCGAGTGGCCGGCTGGCGTCAGCCGCCCGGGCCGGCTGCCGGGAGCGGGTCATGCCGGGCAGCGGGCGCCTCGGTGCGCCGGCCCAGCAGGTAGAGCAGGGCGCCGACCACCATCGAGACGAGCGCGATGCCGCCGACCCACCAGAACCAGCTGCCGTAGGAGATCTCGGCGCCGAGCACCGAGATGGTGCCGGTGTCGTTGGAGATCAGCGGCGTCCACGAGCCGCTCAGCGTCGCGATGATGCCGATCAGGGCGGCCAGCGCGCCGATCACCGAGCAGACCCAGAACACGGCGGGGTTCGCCAGCCGCCGCCGCTCGAACTGGTCGGCGTAGCGCCGCAGGATGATCAGCACGTCCACGAAGAGCACCACCATGGAGACGCACCAGATGACCGTGACGGCGGCCTGGAGCACGTCGTAGATCTTGGTCTGCACGTCGACCGGCTTGGCCCCGCCCGAGGCGGTCGGCAGGATCACGAAGGCGAGCAGGGCGAACAACGCAGCCACCACCGTCTGGATCATCACGGCCACGTCGGGCACCTTGTTGGCGTTGACGTGGCTCATCACCTTGGGCAGGCGCCGGTCCAGGCCCGACACGAAGATCAGGCGCGCGAACGAGTAGTTGTAGACCACGGTGATGAACAGGAAGAAGCTGGCGAGGATGAGCGCCACCAGGTCGCCCCAGAAGCTGCCGAGCGAGACCTTGACCGCCTCAGCGACCGCGGTGACCTGGGCAGACTGGCCGTTCGCCGCCGGCACGGTCACCATGACCGCCCAGGTGGCGACCAGGTAGGCGGCCATCACCGCGAGCGAGCCCCAGAACAGGTAGCGGGTGATGGAGCGGGTGTCCTTGATCTCCACACCCATGTTGAGTGGCACCTCGACCCCGAGCAGGGCGAGGATGACCAGCCCGAAGAACGTCCAGTTGGTGAAGTTGAGCCCGGTCGGCTTCGACGGCGCCCACGCCGAGAACTGGGCGGGATCGACCTCGGCGTGGTTGCCGCCCGCCAGGTGCACGATACCGGCGATGAGCATGAGCGCGATCGCCACGCCGTAGAGCACGAAGACGACGTTGACGATGTTCTGGGTCACGCGGAAGCGCAGGACCGCGAGCACCGCCGAGAGCAGGACGAAGCCGATGATCAGCAGGCCCTGGACCTGGACGCTCCAGGAACCGATCGTGCCGGGGAAGACGTAGCCGAGGTAGGCGAGTGTGATCGTGCCGGTCGCGACCATCACCAGCACGCCCGGCCACCAGGCGCAGAAGCCGGCGAAGAAGCCCCAGAACGCGCCGAACGCCTTGTGGGTCCACAGATAGATGGAGCCCTCGCCGGGGAACATCATGCCAAGCTGCCCGGTGACGATCGCGCTCGGGATCAGGAACGCGAGGAACCCCAGGATCCACCAGCCGAACGCGCTCGGGCCGGCCGTCTGGATGACGGCGGCGTTGGTGATGAACAGCACGATGGCTACGAAGATCGCCACCATGTCGAACGAGTTGAGAACCCTTGGCAGGATGCCGCCGGCGATGCGCTCGGAGAGCAGCTCGCCTGTTGCGGCAGGTTCCACCGCGGCCATTGCGTCTCCTTCCTTGGTGCTCAGAACTTCGTGAAGTAGTGATAACACTCATAGGCGGTGCCGTGGGCGGCGAAGGCGGCCGCCTCGCCGCGCTTGACGGCGAGGTAGGCGGCGCGGCGCAGCGGCCCGAGCACCTCCATGAGCAGCTCGTCCTGCTCGAGCGCATCGAGCGCGGCCGGGAGCGACTCCGGCAGGCGCCGGATGGCGCGCCGACGCCTGGTCGAGGTGGACAGCCTGGCCGGGTCGACGTTGGTCGGCGCGCCAGGGTCGAGCTTGTTGCGGATCCCGTCGAGTCCCGCGTGGATGTAGGCGCCCAGCGCCAGGTAGGGATTGGCGGTCGAGTCGCAGGGCTTGAGCTCCAGGTTGGTCGAGGGCTCGTCAAGACCCCACATGGGCGAGGCGATGCGCACGGCCGCCTCGCGGTTGTCCATGCCGTAGCAGGTGAAGGCGCTGCTCCACGACTGCGGCACCAGGCGCCGGTAGCTGTTCACGCTGCCGCTGGTCAGCGCGACCAGGGCCGGCAGGTGCGCGAGCAGCCCGCCGATGAAGTGGTAGGCGAGGTCGGACAGGCCATGGCGGTCGCCCGAGCCGTAGAAGGCATTGCGCGCTCCCGGCGCGCCGCTGTCGTCGAGGTCCCACAGGGAGGCATGCAGGTGCGCGCCGTTGCCCGCCTGGTCCGGGATGGGCTTGGGCGCCAGGCTCGCCCACAGGCCTTGGCGCCAGGCCACGCCCCGTACCGTCTCCCGGTACCAGACCTGGTTGTCGGCCGCCCGCAGGGCCGGCGCGTGCCGGATCGACAGCTCCTGCTGGCCGTGACCCAGCTCGGGGTGGTACTGCTCGACCACCAGGCCCTGGGCCTCGAGCGCCCGGACCAGCTCGATCGCGTAGTCGTGGGCGAGGCCGAACCCGGTGCTCGAGAAGCACAGGCTCTTGTCGATCGGCACCAGCCGGTCGAGAGCGGCTCCCTCGCTCTCGGTGGCGGGGTCCTGCCGCACCGCGGGTTCCGCGGGCTCCGCCGCGGCGGCCGGCTCCCGCCTCGGCGCCGCTTCCCGCCGGCCAAGGGTGAACTCCGGCTCGAACGCGGCCACCAGGGCGAAGCCATCCCTGGCCAGCTCGGCGACGGCCTGCTTGAGGAAGCTGCGCGGGCACGCCTCCCAGGGCTGGCCGTCGAGCTTGACCATGTCCGCGACCATGGCGCCGGCGCTGGGCGCGTACGGCAGGGCCACGAACGACCCCGGATCCGGCACCAGGCGGATCTCGCCGACCGGCCCCATCCCCTCGACCGGCTGCAGCTCGTCGAGCATGGTCATGGCCTGCATCGCGAGCGTCAGGCCGATGCCCGTCCCGAGCCGCTCGGCCAGGCGCGAACGGGAGGTCGCCTTGCCACGGACGACCCCACCGTGGTCGACGTACAGGAAGCGGATCAGGTCGAGCCCCGCGGCCTCGGCCCGCTCGACCACCCCGGCGCCGTCGCGGCGCTCGCGCCCGTCGCGGTCCTTCTTCTTGGCCATCGCCACCCTCCCCGCACCCGGCCCCGCTCGGCGCTCCGCCGCCGCCCATGTCGGCAGATTCTGGCAGAACGGTGGCGGCCACCACCACAGTGGTGCGTGGTGTGGGTTCCGGGGGCTGCTTTGCCGCGTGGGTGCAGCTTTGCCGCGCCACTTGTCGCTCGGGCGCCCGGTTTGGGGGGTTCGTGGAGCGATCTGCGCGGCAGAGCTGCACTGGGGCGTGGAGAGCTGGTGCTAGGCGCCGTCTGGCCGCTGGGGTGGGCTGAGGACCGCTTCGATCTCGATGAAGATCTGGATCCTGTCGCCGACGACCACGCCACCGCCGTCCATGGGCATGTTGGTGGTGATGCCGAAGTCCTGGCGGTTGATCTCGGTCGTGGCCGAGAACCCGGCGCGGGTGCCGCCGAAGGGGTCGCGGGTGAACCCGTTGACGTCCAACGCGAGGGGCACCTGCCGGGTCACTCCGTGCAGCGTCAGCTCCCCGTCGACGTCGAAGCCGTCCTCGCTGTGGCGGATGCCGGTCGAGCGGTAGGTCATGGTGGGATGGGCCTGGATCTCGAGGAAGTTCGCCGAGCGCAGGTCGTCGTCGCGCTGGGAGTTGTTGGTGTCGATGGAGGCAAGGTCGATCGTGGCGGTCACCGTGGAGGCGGCCGGGTCGAGGGCGAGGACCAGCTCGCCCTCGAAGCGGGTGAAGTGGCCGCGGACCTTGCTCACCATCATGTGGCGGACGGTGAAGGCCACGTCGGAGTGGACGGGATCGATCGTCCAGGTGCCGGCGATGTAGCCGGGGATCTCGACGGCAGTGGTCGACATGCTGGTTCTCCCTCGTGTGCTGGTTCCGTTTGTATCCCTGGTTCTCTCTTGTAACCGGCCTAATGATGGCCGACCATGAGGGAGACAGGAAGGCGGCACTTCAAGATGCCTTGGTTACGCGGGGAGAACCATGAACCCACCCGACCCGGCCGGTAGCCTGGGACCGCTGAGCGGCTGCCGGGCCCGCGAGGTGCTCGGCCGCATCGGCGACAAGTGGTCGCTGTACGTCATCCACCTTCTCGGCGGCGGTACCAGACGGTTCAGCGACCTGCGCCGCATGATCGACGGCATCAGCCAGCGGATGCTCACCGTCACCCTGCGCGGGCTGGAACGCGACGGGCTCATCGCCCGCACGGTGCACCCGACCGTGCCGCCCAGGGTCGACTATGCTCTGACGCCGATGGGCCATACCCTGCTCGCCACCGTCTGCAGCCTGCTGCAGTGGGCCGACGAGCACCTGCCCGACATCGACGCCGCCCGGGCCGCCTACGACCACCGGACCGCCCTGCTCAGCGCCTCCCTCAACGGCAACCCAGAGCCCGACGACGCGAACGGCCGACGCCAACCAGCCAACAGCTAGAGCGATCGTCTGACGGTGCTGTAGAGCTTGCGCCCGGAAGCAGCTATGCTGCAGACATCGGATGTCTCCGTCCTGACCACGGAACTGATCATCCGACGTTCCTCGCATCCAGGCTGGTTCTTCAGAACATTTATACCAAAAGCTGGAAGCTAGACATTGGATGTCTGTTGACCTACGGTAGGGCTCTCCGGAGGACGGAGCCTGGCGGCCGAGGGCGGCCCAGCGTCAGGAGGGAGCGACGATGCGGCTTGGGGCGGGGTTGCGCCCGGTGCGCGTCCCCCTGCCGCCGTTCCGCGATCTCACGGCGAGATGGGCAGGAGACGCCAGAGGCGGAGCGAGCGTGAAGCGTGAGAGGAGGACAGCATGACCAACCGTCGATTCCGCTGGTCGGCCGCATGCATCGCCGTGCTGGCGCTGTTGGTCGCCGCTTGCAGTAGCGGCAAGTCGCAGTCCACGGAGAAGGCTGGCGCGAAGGCCCACGAAGGCGTCTCGGTCACCGTCCTGACGTTCACCGGGCCGCAGATCGCCGAGCCGCTCCAGCGGCGCGCGCCCGACTTCCAGCGGCTCACCGGCGCGAAGATCAAGGTGGTGACCGTCCCCTTCAGCGATCTGTACGACAAGATCCTCACCGACATGGCAACCAGGACCAACAGCTACGACGCCTTCATCTTCGATCCGCAGTGGATGGGGGACTTCGTCCCACCCGGCTACCTGGAGGACATCGGCGATCGCGTGCAGGGTGACCAGGCCCTGAAGTGGAACGACATCGCCCCCTTCTTCCGCGACTTCAGCGCCTCCTACCAGGGCCACACCTACACCATCCCGGTCGACGGCGACTTCCAGATGGTCTACTACCGCAGCGACCTGCTGAAGAAGGACGGGCTGCAGCCGCCGGTCACCTGGGACGACTACCTGTCGATCGCCCAGAGGTACAGCGGAAAGGACCTGAACGGCGACGGCAAGCCCGACTACGGCTCGTGTATCGCAAAGAAGCGGTCCGCCCAGTCCTACTGGATGTTCTGGGCGATCGCCGGTTCCTTCCTGCAGACGCAGGGCACCAGCCAGGGCTCGTTCTTCGACGTCGAGACCATGAAGCCGCTGGTGAACAACCAGGCGTTCGCGGCCGCGCTCGACATCTACAAGAAGACCACGCAGTACGCGCCTCCGGGCGAGCTGAACCTCGACGTCGGCGACACGCGCGGGCTGTTCACCTCGGGCCGCTGCGCCCTTTCGATGGACTGGGGCGACATCGGGACCCTTGCCATCGACCCGAAGACCTCGACCGTGCAGGACAAGGTCGGGTCGGTGATCCTCCCCGGATCACGGCGGGTTCTCGACCGGGCGACCGGCCAGCTCGCCGACTGCAGCACCACGACGTGCCCACGTGCGGTCGACGGCGTCAACCATGCCCCCTTCGCCGCGTTCGGCGGCTGGTCGGGCGCCATCAACGCGGCGGCGAAGAAGGACGTCAAGGATGCCGCCTACGATTTCCTGGCCTACATGAGCGCGCCGGGGGAATCGAACGTCGACGTGACGCTCGGCAAGACCGGTTTCAACCCGTACCGGGTCTCCCAGTTCGACAACATCGACCTGTGGGTGAAGGCCGGGATGAGCGAGGACGCCGCGAAGAACTACCTCGGCGCCATCCGCGACAGCCTCCAGAGCCCGAACATGATCCTTGACCTGCGGGTCCCCAAGTCCGCCCAGTACGAGGGCGTCGTGCTCGACACCGCGCTCGCGCAGTTCCTGGCGGGAGAGCTCAACGTCGACCAGACCATGAAGCAGATCGAGGCGGGCTGGGAGAAGCTCACCAACGATCAGGGACGCGACAAGCAGAAGCAGGCGTATACCGCGAGCTTGAACATCCAGCGATAGCCGTCATGGATGCTGGAAGGCTGACTCGAGGCCGCCCCGCCACCGCGCGGGGCGGCCTCGAGGCGCGAACGACCGGACCGCGGGCTGCGCTCGGCCCGACCTTCGCGATCCGGACCGCGTTCATCTGGCCGGCGCTGCTCGTGATCCTGTTCGTGTCGGTCTTCCCGCTGTTCGCCTCCCTGTACATCAGCCTGTCCCGCCTGGAGCTGGTGCGGGGTGGATTCGCGTTCCATTTCATCGGGCTCGCGAACTTCCGCGAGCTGCTGTTCGGGGGCGAGCGGACACACTTCCTCGGGTTGGCGCGTCCCCTGACACCGCTGGGATGGCTGGTCCTCGTGGCCGGGCTCGCGGCGCTCTGCTGGGGGCTCCTCAAAGCCTGGCGGGGCGGCGTCCCAGTCGCGGGGATGGCCTTTCGTCTCGTGGTCGCACTCCTCGGGGCGGGGGGCCTGTGGCTGGTGACCCATACGCTCCTGGCCCAGGGCGGGCGCCCGGGCACCGTCGTCGTGACGCTGGTCTACGTCGCCGTGGGCATCGCGGCGCAGTTCCTGCTCGGGCTCGGCCTCGCGCACCTGCTGACCCAGGGACTTCCAGGGCAGCGCTTCTTCCGGGTCGTGTTCCTGCTGCCGATGATGATCACGCCCGTGGGCGTCGCCTACATGTTCCGTATGGTGACCGACACCGGCAAAGGGCCCTTGGAGCCGCTCTGGGCGGCCTTCGGGCTCACCAACTTCTCCTGGGTGAACAGCCCATGGGGCGCCAGGGTCGCCGTGATGGTCGGCGACATCTGGCAGTGGACCCCGTTCATGTTCATCGTCCTGCTGGCCGCGCTGGAGAGCCAGGATCCCGAGACCGTCGAGGCGGCGATGGTGGACGGCGCCAACCGCTGGCAGGCCTTCCGCCACGTCACCCTGCCGGCCATCCTGCCGGTGTGCACGACCGTCATCCTCATCCGGCTCATCGAGGCTTTCAAGATCATCGATCTCCCCAACGTGCTGACCAACGGCGGCCCTGGAACGGCGACCGAGTCGCTGAGCCTCCATGCCTATGTCCGCTGGCGGACGCTCGACCTCGGCCAGTCAGCGGCGGTCGCCTACTCCCTGTTGTTCATCGTGACCCTCGTCGCAGTGGCCTACGTCAGCCTCCTGCGACGGCGGTTCGCGGAGGAATGAGCCGATGAGCAGGCAAGCAGCGCCACGGCTGCGGAGACGGACGGTTCGGCACCCGTTCCGGCGCCGCTCGGTCAGGGACCTGTCACCGCGTGGCAAGCTGGTCGCGTACCTGATCCTCGGGTCCTGGGCGCTCGTGGTGCTGTTCCCGCTGTACTGGCTCGCGATCACCTCGTTCAAGCTGCCGATCCAGGTGAACAAGGGGCCTGTCTATCTCCCCTTCGTCGACTTCCACCCGTCCCTGGATGCCTGGCACTACATCTTCGTGGACCTCAGGGACGACACCCTGCGGCCGTACCTGAACTCGATCATCGTCGCCGTGGGCAGCTCGGCGCTCGCGATGCTGTTCGGGTCGACCGCCGCCTACGCCCTCATCCGCTTCCGGTACCGGCCGCGTATCGGAGTGATCGCGCTGTTCGCCGGCTGGCTGGTTCTCGCCGCCGTCGCCATCGGCCTCGGCGTGCCGCCGCTGCTGGCCATCGTCGTGGCCGCCGCGTGCCTCGCCGTGCTCGCGGGCGCGGTCGGCCACCGCTTCAAGCGGACCATGTCGAACCGCGACATCGCCTTCTGGATGATCTCGCAGCGGATCCTGCCGCCGGTCGCGGTGGTCATCCCGATCTACGTCCTGTTCCAGCACCTCGGCCTGCTCGACACCCGGACCGCGCTGATCATCACCTACGCGGCAACCAACCTGCCGATCGTCGTGTGGCTGATGAGGGATTACTTCAACCGGCTTCCGTGGGAGCTCGAGGAGGCCGCGTTCGTCGACGGGGCTTCGACCTTCCGGGTCTTCCGGTCGATCACCTTGCCGCTGTCGGTCCCCGGCCTGGTCGCGACCTTCCTCATCGTCTTCGTCTTCGCCTGGAACGAGTACCTGCTGGCGCTGTTCCTGTCGAGCGCTGACGCCCAGACGATGCCCCTCACCGTGGCCGCCCAGAACGCGACCCGAGGTCCGCAGTGGTGGTACATGTCGGTGCTGATCCAGATCATGATCCTTCCGGTCATCGCGCTGGCGATCGGGCTCGAGCGGGTCATCTCGC
>WNGA01000720.1_pt1 | contig 50822 bp, 48 predicted proteins | sample 5400061 | NCBI WGS metagenome assembly WNGA01 (sample SAMN13153366, study PRJNA577476) | soil metagenome | isolation source: 100 cm soil or saprolite under grassland replicate 2 | place: USA:California | collected 2016-06-15
GAGGCGATGTGAGTGGGGGTAAGCTCCCCTGGCTGATCGCCGGGGGAGCCGCGCTGGCGCTGGTGGCGGTGCTGGTGGTGGCGCGGGGCGGCAAGGCGGCCAACCACCCCGACCCGCGGCCCGGCGTTACGGCCGAACGCGTGCTTCCCCCGCTCGTGGTGCCCAACACCCCCTCCGCCGCGGAAGCGTACGCGGCGGCGCGCGGGGCCCCCGCCGTGCTCGATGGGATCTACTGCCACTGCAACTGCTCGCGGACGGTCGGCCACCGCTCGCTGCTCACGTGTTTCGAGAGCGAGCACGGCGCCTACTGCGACATCTGCACGGGGGAAGCGCTGCTGGCATCGCAGCTGGCGGCCCGCGGCAGCACCCTGCGGCAGATCCGCCAGGCCATCGACCGGCAGTTCGGAAGCTAGCCTAGCGTTCCGGGCGGAACTCCGCCGAGCGCGCTTCGAGGTTGAGCCGGGGCAGCCCGGCAATCCGCACCAACACCCGCTGGGCCCCCCGGACGAGAGCGTCACCGAAGCTTCCACCCCCGGACACCGCCGGGCTCACGTCGCCTTTCAACCAGCGCTCCAGCTCCTGGAGATCGGTGTCGTTGAGGGTGGTCACCTCGAGCCGGCATAGGAAATCCCAGGAGACTTCGCGCACGAACTGGTCGAACCAGCCCGAGCGCACCTTCCAGAGCTCCAGCCGGTAGTGCAGGCGCAGCGGGAAGCCGGACCGCATCAGCCCCACGAACTTGCCGTCGGCGAGCAGACCGGCGACCTGCACGCGCGGCTGAAAGCGCTCCACGGTCAGCGACAACGACGGGCTTTGGGCCGCGGCCGCGCCGGTCAGCGCGACCGCGGCGAGGGCGAGCGGCAGAACCGCCGGCCCGCGCCGCACGCTAGAAGCGGTGCTCGAGGCGCAGCGTGAAGCGCAGCGGTTGCCCCACCGTCACGGCTTTGGCGACGTACACGCCGAATCCGCCCCAGTCCACCCCAAGGCCGACGTCCGCGAGCCAGCTCGAAAGGCCCGGGATGCTGCCCGAGGGCACCCGGCCGGGCCCACTGCCGACCAGCCACGCCTGCCCGGCCTCGCTGAACACGACGAGGTCCGGGCCCTCGAGGCGGATCAGCGTCTCGCCGCGTCCCGCCTCCTCCCGGCCCGGGTTGTAGCTCCAGTGCAGGGAGATGTGGCCGCGGTACTCCGCCTGCACGGCGAGCACCCGGTCGCAGGCGGCGACCCGCGTGTCGAAATACTCCGCCGCGATGATCGACTGATTGCACGCCCCCTGGCGGAATCCGTAACCCGGCAGCACTTCCGGCCCGCCGAGGCTGACGCGGCGCTGCAGCGGCAGCGGGTCACCCCCCGCCCACCCGCCCGCCACCAGCCGCAGGTTCAGACGCCCGCTCGGGCTCACACGACTGTAGCGACGCAGGTCGAGCCAGACGCGGTTGAACCGGTAGGAGCCGTCGGTCGGAATGTTGTCCCGCACGGCGACGGGGACGCCCGGCTGGGGAGCGACGTCTTTGCTGCCGCCCCGTTCGAAGGTGGCGATCACCAGCCAGCCGGCGGTCGGGTTGTCGTGATCGTTGCGGGTGTCGAGGATCGCGGTCGCGGCCCAGGTATTGAAGTGGCCGTCGTCGATCGGCGGATTGGGCCGCCACACCTGATCGTTGCGCGTGAGGGTGAGCGGGTCGCGCGGCGTGACCGACGTCATCCACTCGCGGCGGAACTCGAGGCTCACCGTCAGGGGGTGCTCGGGCTGGAGGTAGGCCCGCGCCGCCCATCCCTTATTGAGGAAGTAGTCGCGGTAATCGCGGTGGAACAGGAACGCCGCCCATCCGACTTCCTCGGCGTGCAGTCCCCAGTCCTCGATCGCCGTCACGACGTCGGTGGCGCGCAGACCGAAGCCCATCGTCGGGTTCTCCCCGGTCCCCGCGCGCACTTCGGCGCGCAGCCGGTAGCCCAGGTCCGAGCGCTTGTCGGAGAGGTCGCCCGCCGTGCGGAACACGCCGAGCGCGTCGAAGCGGAGACGGGTCGTGCTGGTGACCTGCCAGTCGAAGACCGGCCCGAACACGATCGGCAGGCCTTCCACGCGGTTGAACGTGCCGCCAGTGGCGAGCGTCAGGGCCGAGCGGGCTTCCGCGGTACCGAACGTCAGCTGCGCCTGCGGATTCCGGAACCGCCGCCGCAGGTTCGGCGCGTACACCAGCGTTTCGCCGGTGATGCGGTAGGGCAGGGGGTCGCGGTACTCGCGCACCTCGCCACCCACGCGCGCGCCGGGGGCGCGGCTCACCGTCCCACCGACGACGAACAGGTCGCCGGTCACCTCGGCGGTCTCGGTCAGCGCGGCGTCGCCGTTGACGACGAGCACGGCGCCCTGCACGCGGCCCTCGATCAGCACTGGGCCGTTGCGCACCGCCACGTCGCCGCGCCACTCGTTGCCGCGCGGCAGATGCGCGAACCCCGCCAGCCGTGTCGTGGCGGGCGCGTTGTACAGCCGGATCGCCTCCTCGGCCACGACGCGTGGCAGCTCGGAGGGCACGAGGTGCACTCCCGTGCTCTCGGGGTGGATGACGATGGCCGTGTCTTGCGCGGCGAGCGCCGCGGGGCCGGTGAGGCCGAGGACGAAGAGCAGGGCTGCACGCATGAATGGGATCCGCGTTGGAGGCGACCGCCGGTCGTGCAATGGTCGTGCCGCGCGCCGGGGGCCGAGCCGCGCCGCGCGGCCCGTCCGGGCGGGGAGCAAGCGTGTCATCCCGTCACGTTGCGCGGCGGTTCGAGCCCCAGCCGCCGCATCCGCCGGTACAGGTTGGCGCGGTCGGTGGCGAGGCGGCGCGCCGCCTCCGCCACGTTTCCTTGCGCCGCCGAGAGCGCGCGGGCGATGAGCGTCCGCTCGTACGAGTCGAGCGCGTCGGCGAGCGCCACGTCGCGCCACTCACCGGCGTCGCCGCCCCCCCCTGGCGACGCCGGCCTCGCGCCGTCCAGCGGCAGCACCCGCACCACCTGCTCCGCGGTGATCGTCTCTTCAGTCGACAGGATCACCAGCCGTTCGACGATATTGGCCAGCTCGCGGACGTTGCCGGGCCACGCGTGGGCCGCGAGTAGCTGCATTGCCCCCGCGTCCACCTGCACGGGGCGCCCGAGGCGCGCGGCCTGCCGCGCCGTGAAATGCTTGACCAGCGGCGGCACGTCCTCGGGCCGCTCGCGCAGCGGCGGGACGTGCACCGGGAGTACGTTGAGGCGGAAGAACAGGTCCTCCCGGAAATGGTTCTGCTGGACCGCCTGCTGCAGCTCCTTGTTGGTCGCCGCGATCACGCGCACGTCCACCTGGATCGGCCGCTCGCCGCCGACGCGCTCGATGACGCCGCTCTCCAGGACGCGCAACAGCTTCGCCTGGGCCTCGGCCCCCAGGTCCCCGACCTCGTCGAGGAACAGCGTGCCGGTGTCGGCCAGCTCGAACCGTCCCAGCCGGCGTTCCGCGGCGCCGGTGAAGGCACCCTTCTCGTGGCCGAACATCTCCGATTCGACCAGGTCCTTCGGGATCGCGGCGCTGTTCACCGTCACGAACGGCTTCGCGGCGCGCCGGCTCTGCCGGTGGATCGCCGACGCGACGAGCTCCTTGCCCGTGCCCGATTCGCCGGTGATGAGGACGCGCGACTCGGTGGGCGCGACCCGCGCGATCCACGCGCGTAGCTCGTCCATCGCCGCGCTCACGCCCACCAGCGGGTCCGCGTGGCCCAGCTGCTCGTGCAGGCGGCGGTTTTGCTGCAGCGTGCGCCCCAGCTCCAGCGCGCTGCGGATCGCCACGAGCACGCCCTCGGGCGTGAGCGGCTTCTCGAGAAACTGGAAGGCGCCGAGCTTCGTCGCCTTCACGGCGTCGCTGAGCGTCGCCTTGCCGCTCATCATGATGACGGGGACGTCGGGGTCGCGGCGCTTCAGCGCTGCGAGCGTCGCGAGTCCGTCGGGACCCGGCGGCATCATCAGGTCGAGGAGGATCGCGTCGGGCGGATCCTGCTCCACCGCGGCCAGGGCCGCCGTGCCGTTGGGGGCCTCGGCCGTCTCGAATCCTTCGGCCTGCAGCAGCGCTCCCACCATGCGGCGGATGTTGGCCTCGTCGTCGACGAGCAGGACGCGCGGGCTCACGTCGCGAACACGATGGTGAAGGTCGCCCCGCCGCCGGGCGTCTCCCCCACGCTGATGGTGCCGCGATGGGCTTCCATCGTCTGGCGCACCAGCGCGAGCCCCAGCCCGGTGCCGTCGGTCTTGGTGGTGAAGTACGGCTCAAACACCCGCAGGCGCAGCTCTTCGGCGATCCCCGGCCCGTGATCGGCGATGGTCACGACGAGCCCCCTCCCCCCGCCCAGCGTGTCGCTGGAGACCCCGACGTCGATCGCCCCCGTGCCGTGCATCGCTTCGGCCGCGTTGCGCAACAGATTGGCGAACGCCCGACGCAGCGGCTCGTAATGCCCCATCAGGGAGCACCGGCCGCCGTTGCCCCGCACGGTGACCGCCACGCCGTCGGGCACGCCCGTGCGCGCCAGCTCCTCCAGCAGCTCCTGCACGTTCACCTCGCTCTGCGGCCCTTCCGGCAACCGTCCGAAATCGGCGAACTCGCGCGCCAGCCGCTCGAGCCGGTCGGTTTCCGCGGCCATGACTTGCATGGCCATATCGGTCCGACTGTCCGACAGTCCGGCCGTCCGACCAAGGGTGTCGACGGCGATCCGCATCGACGTCAGCGGGTTCTTGATCTCGTGCGCCACGCGGCGCGCCACCTCGCGGAATGCGCGCAGGCGTTCGGCCTCGAGCTCCTGGTCGCGCGCGACGTCGAGCGCCGTGGCGAGGTCGCGCAGCGCCTGGCGCAGCGCTTCGAACTCCGGCGCCCCGCGCGCCGGCGACCCCGCCGGCAGCGGTTGGTGCACCCGGATCAGCTGGGTCCACCCCACCAGCTCGTCGATCGGCCGCGACAGCTGCCGCGACAGGTGCCCTGCGACCCGCACCGCGGCGAACAACACCACCGCGCCGAGGCCGACGATCACGATCGCGAAGCCCGCCGTGTAGTAGCGGAGGTACGTCTCGCCGCGACGCGCGAGGCTCGCCGAGCTGGAGACGCTCTCGAGATGGTGGCGCAGGGCAGCGCGGGCGTCGGGCGGGAGCTGCGTCGTGTCCACGCGTTGCAACACCACGCGGGCGGAGTTCACGACCTCCTCCAGGGACGCGCGCGCTCCCGCCGACGGAGCGAGCGTCCGGACCGACAGCACCCAGCCTGCCACGGCCAGAATGGTGGGAACGGCCGTCATCACGACGAGGATGACGAAGATCCGGCGGTGGAACGGCTGGGCCATATTTGAAGCGTCAATCTATGGATTTAGCCGCGGCGTGACAATTCGACACGGGGAGGCTCGGGATGAAGTCCCATACGCACTATCTGTGGTTCAACACGAAGCAGCGGCAGGAGATCATCGACATCACCGACGCGGTGGCGGAGGAGGTGAAGAAGAGCGGGGTGGGGGAAGGCTTCGTGCTGGTGAGCGCCATGCACATCACTGCCTCAGTGTTCGTCAACGACCACGAAACCGGCTTGTGGCAGGACATCCTCCATTGGTTGGAGCACACGGTGGCGCCGTGGGAGCCGCACCGCTACCAGCACAACGAAACCGGGGAGGACAACGCCGCGGCGCACCTGCGCAGTCTGACCATCGGGCACGAGGTGATCGTGCCCATCACGAAGGGCGCGCTCGATGTCGGTCCGTGGCAGCGCGTCTTCTACGGCGAGTGGGACGGCCGGCGCAAGAAGCGGGTGATCATCAAGGTACTGGGGGAGTAGCCTTGACAGCGGCGGGCGGAGTAGTCACTGTATTACTACAGTAATACGCCAGGTGGTTCTCTGTTCGAGCGCATCGATCCCCGGAGTCCCACGCCGCTGTACGCGCAGATCGCCGAGCGCGTCCGCGGCGCCATCGCCGCCGGCGAGCTGCGACCCGCCGACCCGCTGCCGTCAGTCCGCGACCTCGCGGCCCAACTACGGGTCAATCCCGCCACCGTCGTGCAGGCCTACCGGGACCTCGAGCACGAAGGCTTCGTCGAGATCCGCCACGGCACCGGCTCGTTCGTGCGGGAGCTCGCGCCGGGTCGGAAGGCCCGCGAGCGGTCGCGCCAGGCGCGGGCGCTCGTCCGTCGCCTGCTGACCGACGCCCGCCGGATCGGCGTCTCGCCGGCCGATCTGCAGGGGGCCTTCGACGCGGAAATGGGGGTGAAGGCACCATGAGCAACGCGATCGAGACCACGAATCTGCGATACCGCCCCGGCAAGGGGTTCGAGCTGGCCGATCTGAACCTGCGCGTACCCGTGGGCTCGGTCTACGGTTTCCTCGGTCCCAACGGCTCCGGAAAAACCACGACGATCCGCCTGGCCCTCGGCCTCCTCCGTCCGGATGCCGGCCAGATCGCGGTGCTCGGCGAGCCGATGCCCGAGCACGCGCCCGTCATCCTTGGCCGCATCGGCTACGTCCCCGAGCAACCGCACCTCGATCCCACGCTCACCGTGCGCGAGCTGCTGCGGTTTCAGTCGGCGTTCTACCGGACCTGGGATGCGCCGCACGCCGAGCAGCTGCTCCGCCAGTTCGAGCTCGACGAGGATCGACTGTTCGGCAGGCTCTCCAAAGGACAAAAAGCGAAGCTGATGATCCTCCTCGCCCTGGCGCAGCGCGGGGAGCTTCTGGTGCTCGACGAGCCCACCGATGGCCTCGACCCGGTGGTGCGGCGCGACATCCTCGCGGCGCTGCTCGAGTACGTGTCCCAGCGGGGAGCCACCGTCTTCATCTCGAGTCACCTGGTCCACGAGCTCGAGCGCATCTGTGATTGGGTGGCCGTCCTGGACGACGGCCGGCTCGTCACCGAGTCCCCGATGGAGCAGCTCAAGAACGGAATTAAGCGGCTGCGGGTGGCGCGCCCTCCGGCCGACGTGGGAGCGGCACCGTTTGCCCTGCTGGCGCGCGAGTCCTCCCCCGGCAACGGCGGCGTCGAAACGTGGGTCGTGCGCGGCTGGGACCCGGCGATGGCCTCGTACTTCGTGTCCGTCGGTGCGGCGCTGGAAGACGTGATCGACCTGGACCTCGAGGACAGCTTCGTGGAGTTGCTGCGCACCTTCCGCTCGTCGAGCCGCTAGGAGCCCGCTATGTACCGTGTGATTCTCTACAGCCAGTGGAAGTGGTCCCGCCTGATCGTGCTGCTCGGCACCATCGCCGGGTTCGCCCTCCCGATCATCTCCCTGCAGGGCGCCGCCGGGGCGGACCGTAATCCGCTCGCGGCCCAGGAGCTGCTGCGCGCCGTGCAGTCGTGGGGCACGCTCTACCCGGTACTCGCCACCACCCTGGGGCTGCTCGTGGCGATCGCGACGTGGGCGCCCGATCACCGCGGACGCCACATCCACGCCCTCTCGCTCCCGCTGCCCCGCTGGCGCTACGTCTTACTCCGCTTTGCGGCGGGCGTCACCGTCCTTGCGGGGCCGATCGTCGCCGTGCTGCTGGGAGCCGTGTTGGCGACCGCGCTCGCGACCATCCCGCCGGGGTTGCAGGGCTACCCGCTCGCGCTGGCGCTGCGCTTTGCCTTGGCGTTGCTCGTGGCGTACGCGGTGTTCTTCGCCGTCTCGGCCGGCACGGCGCGAACCGCCGGCATCATCCTCGGCGTGATCGCGGCGGTGATCGTCGTGCAGATCGTGGCAGGCGTCGCCAACGTCGAGCTGGACCTGTGGGGGAAGCTGGCGCTCGTCATTCTCAACTGGCCGGGCCCCCTGGCGGTGTTCACCGGACGCTGGATGCTCGTGGATGTGTAACCTCCGGACGCCACTCTTCCTCCTCCTCCTGTCGCCGGCGCTGTCCGCCCAGGACAGCGTGTTGGCGAAACTCCAGCGCCGCGCCGACAGTCTCGCGCGCGAGTGGCGCCAGGCGAATGCGATCGCCGATCTCGCCGACAGCCTGGAGCACGAGCGCGCCGTCACGGGGCGGGATACGGTCGCCGTGGGCGCCTTGCGGATCGTCGCGAATCCTTCACCCCTGCCTCTGCGCGAGGCTGCCGCGCGGGCCTGGCCGGTGATCGACAGCTTCTACGGCAGCGCGGCCCAGGACCTGGCGCAGCGCCCCTACATCATCAAGGCCATCGATCCCGACACGACCGTGCCGCGGTCCCGGTTCCATGTCGGCATGGAGCTGCCGTGGAACATGACCGAGGCGTCGCTGGTCCTGCTGCTGATCTCCAACGTCCCCGTCGCGCCGCCGGACTCCGCGCTGCAAAGCTGGCTGGGCGGCCCGGTGCACCCCTCGGTGCGCGCGCTGCGAGACCGGGCCGGGGTGTACGTGCAGCTCGTCACGGCCCCGTCCCAGGCCGCTCGCAGCTGCTTCCAGGGACGACTCGACAGCTGCGCGCTCGCGCTGGGTCTCGCGACGGCGCCGACGCTGGAGGCATGGTATCCGAGCGCGGCCGAGCGGCGTTCGCTCGTGATGACGGCGTTCACCGACTACTTCGATCACGGCGCGACCGTTGCGGCGTACCACTCATGCGTCGCCGGAAGCGACTCGGCGTGTACCGGACTGCTGCGAACACTCCCCAAGGGGTCGCTCCCGCGGCCCCTGGGGGCGGACGCTCGCGTCACGCTCGTCCACCTCGCGCTGCGGCTCGGCGGGCGCGAGGCCTATCACCGACTGGTGGCCGGCCGCGACGCGCCCATCAGCGCGCGTCTGGCGTCCGCGGCTGGCGTGAGTGAGGACTCGCTGGTGGCGCGCTGGCGGGCGGAGATCTTGGCGTCCCGCCCGTCGGCGGTGGCGCTCCCGCCCTGGGGGTTTCTGTTCGCCCTCGGTTGGGTCGCCTTCTTCGCGGGCTGTGGTCTGCGGAGCTCCCGATGGCGCGTGGGTTGAGATTGCGACTCTGGCTCGCGGCTGCGCCCGCGGCGTGCGTCGTCATCGCGTTGGCGTACCTGCCGCCGCGCGGTGGCGTGCGGGCGCCCCCGGAGCTCCTCCGCATGCGGCTCCCCGAGGCAACCCCGGCACGCTTACGAGCGCAGGAGTTGGCGGACGCCTGGCGCGCCGTCCAGGCCGAGGTGCGGCTGCGAGAATCCCGGTCTCGCTTCGCGAACGATTTGGACCGGGTCGACTCGACCGAGAGCGGCCCCACGCTGCTGGTCGACGGGCCTGATTCCGCCGTTTCGCTGGTGCGTCCGGTGCTGCGGGCCGAGTTGGACACGGCGTGGCGTCGCCTCGGCCTCGGCGCGACCAAAGTCACTGTCGTCGTGATCGTGCCCCTGCCGTTTACAACTGTCCGCGCTTTCGGAGCCGCGACCCCGGTCCAAGAGCAGGTTGGAGGCGCGTCCTACCTGCTCCCTGATTCCACCGACCGCACGACCTGCGGCGTGTTCCTCCCAGCCGGGTATTTGCTCCTCACCCTCGTCCGGACCGGGCGGCTCGAGCGCATCGAGCAGTTCCGCGAATCGCTGAAGAACAGCCTCGGCCCCTGCGCCTTCTATGCCGCCTACGGCAATCCGGGGAAGCCGGTGCGCCACTGGCTGGCCAATCGGAACTTCGACGTGGCGCTGTCCCCGAGCTGGAACGCCCCCGGGAATCTCGAAAACACCACGTGGTGGCTGACCGACTTCCGTACCGGCCAGTGGTGGTGGGAAATGATCTACCGCAATCCGCCGTCTACCGTCGCCTGCCTCGGCGGGCGGCCCGCGGGTTGCCGAGAGGCGGTCCTGAAGGGAGTAGAGTACGGCTTCGACGATTCTCTGCCGCGCGTGATCGCGCCCGCGCGACGTTGGTGGCTGCGGCAGGGGTTGGTGCCGGGGGAACGCTATCTGGCCGACGTGGCGCGCGAGGTCGGGCGCGATCGCTTTCTCCGCTTCTGGAGCTCATCCCAGCCGGTGGATACCGCGCTGGCGGAAGCATTGAAGGCGCCGGTGGGGCGATGGACGGAACGCTGGGAGCGGCGCTTCGTCCCGAAGGTGCCGTTGGGCGCTGCCGCACCGCTCGGTGCCTCACTGCTCGCGTCGCTGCTCGGCGCGGTTGCCGTCGCGAGCACGGCGGTCACGGTGCGACGCCGGCAGGTGCGATGACGGGCCTCCGGACGCTCGTCGAGATCGCCGTGCTCGCCCTCCTCCCGGCCGCACCGCTCTGCGCGCAGGGCAATCGCTGGGAGCGGCAGGTTCGCGAGCAGCTGCAACGCGCGGCCGCGACACTGCAGAACGCGCGCGCCGGCCCCGCCCAGCTGACCCGGACCGGGACGTTGAACGCCGAGGAGTCAGAATCGTTCGCCGTCACGCTGCAGGCGGGCGTGTCGTACGAAATCGTCGGCGTCTGCGACAACGACTGCACCAGTCTCGGTCTCACTCTCGCCACGATGTCCAACAACGACATCGCGGCCGACCGTTCCAGCGAGAACTTTCCCGTGCTCCACGTCACGCCCAGGACGACGGTGGCGTATCGCGTGAAGGTCGTGATGGCGGCGTGCCAGGTGAGCCCGTGCTGGTATGGGGTGGGCGTGTATCGGCGGTAGAGCGGGGAATGCCGTTGGGAGGCCGAACGTTACGCCACTCCGGGCCTGGTGCGCTCTTTCACTTTCCGCGCAAGTCGTTTAGTTTCAACGCGTCCGAATGTTGTGGCAGGGTGGACGACGAGATGGTGCCAGGTCATCTGGCGGTGCTCCGCGCCTCGCAGAGAGGCTAGAGCCGCTGGATCTCCTCCGCGCATGCGCGAACAGACAGCCGCGCGGCGCTTGAGCCGCTGTCCTCCAGGCCCCCCACACATCGGCGACGCGTGCGCCGCTTGAGGCGCCGCGAACCCGAGTTGACGACGCGCCGCCGGCCCTCCGCCGGGGCCTCGTCGCCGACCGCCATGTGCCTGGCCGCGCGTGCGGCCGAGCTGGAATTGAGTACACCGACATGAATCCGCAGCCGCCTCACCTGGTCCGTTCGGCCCGTCCGGAGCCGACCTCCCACGCACCAAACGCAGCCCTGCTCATCGATTTCGACAACGTCACCATGGGGATCCGCTCGGATCTCCAAACCGAGCTGAAACGCCTGCTGCAATCCGACATCATCCGCGGCAAAGTCGCCGTGCAACGCGCCTACGCCGACTGGCGCCGCTATCCCCAGTATGTCGTCCCGCTCTCCGAATCGTCGATCGACCTCATCTGGGCTCCCGCGTACGGCTCCAACAAGAAGAACGCGACGGACATCCGCCTCGCGGTGGATGCCATGGAGCTGGTCTTCACGCGCCCGGAGATCGGGACGTTCATCCTGCTGTCGGGCGACAGCGACTTCTCGTCGATGGTGCTGAAGCTCAAGGAGTACGGCAAGTACGTCATCGGCGTGGGGATCCGCGAGTCCTCCAGCGACCTGCTGATCCAGAACTGCGACGAGTACTACTCCTACAGCGAGCTCGCGGGGCTTACCAAGGAGAGCGACATCGTCCACCCGCGGCGCGATCCGTGGGAGCTCGTGGTCGAAGCGGTCAAGCAGATGACCGCCCACAACGACGTGATGCGCTCCGACCGGCTGAAACAGGTGATGCAGGAGATCGACCCCACCTTCGATGAAAAGGACCACGGCTACTCGCGCTTCAGCAAGTTCGTCGACGCGGCGGCGGGCCGGGGCCTGCTGGCGCTCACCAAGCGCGACAACGGCCAGTACGAGATCGCCCTCGGGCCCGACGTGCCCGGCGCGCGCGCGCAACCCGAGGGCGGCGTGGTCGAGCGCCCCGCCCCGCGCGAGCGCGGTGACCGTGGCGATCGCGGCCGCCGCGGTGGTCGGGAGCGTGAGGCGCCTGCGCCGCGCGCCGAGCCGACTGAAAAGCCAGCGGCGCCGCGCCGTGGCGGCTTCTCGCTCGGGTTCGGGCTGATCAAGCAGGCGCTCCAGAGCCTCGGCGGCTCCGAGCATCCGGTCAGCTCCGACGAGCTGCGGGAGGCCGTGGCCGAGATCAAAGGCGACGAGCCCGTGGCGCCCGCACAGGTGAACAAGATCCTGCGGCAGGCTCACGATCGCGAGCTGGTGGACCTCGCCAAGGAAGAGGATGGCGGGTACTCGGTGCGGCTGCGGGACGGGGGGGGGGCGGAGCAGCCGGCTGTCTCCGCAGCCGAACCGGTCACCCCGGCCCCGGTTCCTGAGCCGTCCCCACCTCACACAGCCGGGGTCTCCCGCGGTCGCTTCCGTCGCGGCTCGCGTGGGGGTCCTCGCGCCGGGTCGCCCGAGATTCCGAAAGTCGGCGTCGTCGAGGTGGATCCGAACTACCGGCCGCGGGTCGGGCCGCCCACGACCCCAAAGGTCGAAGTGCTGGGCACGCCTGCCCCGCCGGCCGTCACGCCGCACAGCGAACCACCGGTGGAGCGTGGGGACCGCGGTGAATCCCGTGGCGGTCGTCGTCGCGGGGGACGCGGGCGCGGCGGCCGGGGGCACGGAGGCGGGAGTGGAGAGCGGGGAGCAGCTGAAGGGCGGGAACGCAGCGAACGCGGGGAGCGCAACGGTGAAGAGGGCCGCAGCCGCGGCCGGCGCGGCGGGCGGGGTCGGGGCGGCCGCGGTCGCTCGCACGACAATGGGGACGCGATCCCGATGCCGGACAGCGCGGCACGCGAGTCGAGCCCGCCTGCTCCACCGCCGCCGACTCCCAAGCCGGAGCCGCAGGACGAGTCGGAGTCCTTCTGGTCCCGCGTGAAGCGGGGGCTTACCGGCGGAGCGTGACCGGCCGGCCGCTCGCACCGCGGTTCTACGCGCGACCGACGCCCGAGGTCGCGCGTCGGCTTTTGGGGCGCATCGTCGTGAGCCGCGTCGGCGACCGTCGCACCGCCGGGCGCATCGTTGAGACGGAAGCGTACGTCGGCCCGCACGATCCTGCCTGCCACGCCTTCGGCGCGCGGCGCACTCGACGCACCGAGGCCCTGTACGGCCCGCCCGGCACCGCCTACGTGTACTTCACCTACGGTATGCACTGGTGCCTGAACGCGGTGACGGAAGCGGACGGGTACCCGGCCGCCGTGCTGATCCGGGCGCTGGAGCCGCTCCACGGCGTGCCGACGATGCGCCGCCGCCGCCGCGGCGCCCCTGATGCGGCCTTGTGCGCCGGCCCCGCCCGGCTGTGCGCTGCCCTGGGCATTACGGGACGATTGAACGGCGCGCCGCTGTGGCGGGGGCCTCTTCAGATCGTCGACGACGGCCGCCGCTCGCGGGGCCCGGTCCGCGTCGGTCCGCGGGTGGGCGTGTCGCGGGCCGCGGACTGGCCGCTGCGCTTCTTCCTCGAGGACTCGCCGTGGGTCTCCCGCTAGGGCTGCTCGTGATGCTCCAGGCGCCGATCATCGTGGACGGCCATATCGACACGCCGCAGCGCATGCTCGACGCCCGCGCCGACATCTCGGCGCGCCTCCCCGACGGGCACATCGACATCCCGCGCATGCAGGCGGGTGGGCTCAGCGCCGCGTTCTTCTCGATCTGGGTGAGCGACAGCTACGGCCCGGGCACCGCCTTCCGGCGCGCGCTGGCGCTGATTGCGGCGGTGAAGCAGCTCGCCGACACGAATCCCGCCGTCGAGCTCGCCACGACAGCTGAAGAGGTGCGGGCCGCCGTGGCGCGGGGGCACGTCGCGGCCCTCATGGGAGTCGAGGGCGGCCACGCGATCGAGAACTCCCTCGCCAACCTCGACAGCCTTTACCACCTGGGCGTGCGCTACATGACGCTCACCTGGAACAACGGCAACGACTGGGCCGGGGCCTCGATGGATCCCCGCCGGCGCGGCGGCCTGACGGCCTTCGGCCGGCAGGTCGTCCAGCGCATGAACGAGCTGGGAATGCTGGTGGACATCTCGCACGTCTCGGACTCGACGTTCTGGGACGTGATCGCCGCGGCCACCAAACCGGTGATCGCGTCGCACTCCTCCTGCCGGGCCCTCGCCCACCACCCGCGCAATCTGACCGACGACCAGCTGCGTGCCGTGGCCCGGACCGGCGGGGTCGTCGGGATCAACTTTTTCCCGGCGTTCCTGGACGACGGCTTCCGGGCGCGCTACGCGGCGCAGGGCCGGCGCCTCCGGCCCCAGGTTGATTCCATCCGCGCGCACTGGAAGGAGCAGCCGGGCCTGGCGGAATTCGAGGTGGACAAGTTCCGCGCCGCGCACCTCGATGGCCTCGAGGTGCCGGGGATCGAGCGGCTGGTCGATCACATCGACCATGCGGTGCGGGTGATGGGCGTGGACCACGTCGCCCTGGGGAGCGATTTCGACGGCATCGCCGTCCTCCCGGCCCCCATGAACGACGTGACGTCGCTGCCGCTCCTCACCCGGGCCCTCGAGGCCCGCGGCTACAGCGACAGCGACGTCCGGAAAATCCTCGGCGAGAACTTCCTGCGGGTGCTCAGTTCCGCTCGGTAATCCCTTCCCTCGCCGTGCCCAGCGTGTAGCGAATCCCACCCTGCAGGCTGTGCGTGGTGCCATCGAGCAGGAAGCCGCGCGCCGACGACGTCAGAATGTACTGGCCGAACACTGACAGCTTGCCGTAGCTGATCTGCACGCCGCCCGAGAGCCAGAAGAATGCCTTGCTGGACGCTTCGTCGGCACGGTCCTGGGCAGTGATCACGTCCGACAACGTCGGGCAGTCGGCGTTGGGGGACCCGCCGCTGCAATCGACCACCGGATTGAGCACCTGCATCAGGGCGAAGCCGCCCCCGGCGTAGGGCTCGATCACTTTCTGGGTCGGGAACGCCAGCACGCCGAACATCAACCGCCGCATGTCGTGGAAGGTGACGTCGCGCAAGCCGGTGCTGGAGTTGGGATCTGCGATGATGGCTGGATCGTCCCCGAGGAATACCGCCTGCTCGTATGCCACGTACAGTGCGGTGCGTCGTGCGGTGATCAGCCAGTGCCCCCCGATCATCGGGTCGTAGGTTGTGCCCTGTACGTTCGTCTTGCTGATGAAGGCGCCGCCCTGCGCTCCCCAGTACCACTGGTAGTTGTTCGCGGCGGCCCGGTTGCGCCCCTGCGGCGGGATCAGGAAGTAGGACAGCCCCGCTGAGCCGATGACCTGCCCCCCCCAGGTGCCGCCGGGGTAGTTGGTCTTGGGCGACCAGATCGCCCGCCCCTCGAGGCGCAGGGCCCAGTGCTGGTTGAAGAAGAGCCGGTCACCGAAAGCGCCGTGCAAGCCGTTGTCGGTAAAGCTGTAGGGCGCCGCATCACCGAAGGTCAGGCGCGTGTACCCGCCCAGCAGATAGAACTCGTTCTTATTCCCGTACGGGAAGTTCAACACCAGACTGGCGCTTGCCAGCGAGAGGGTCGCCGTCTGTGTCTTGGAGAGGTTGATGGGATTCTGGTAGCCGCCCTCCAACTCGATCCCCACGCGGTTGCTCGTGTAATAGCCGATGCGTACGCCGCCGCCGATCTGGTTGGAGAGCAGGAACGCGCGGTCATACCGCGTGAACGAGGCAAACCCGCCGATCTCGATCTGCTCGGCGCGTTGGGCAACGGCGGGGCCGGCCAGCAGACCCAGCAGCAGGACGCTCGTGAGGAAACGCGACACCGGCTTCATCGGACATCCTCCCGCAGCCGCTCGAAGGGGCTGCCACTAAGAGGCTCCGAAGATAAGATGCTAGCCTGTTGCGCACAAGCATTTTAAGGCACTATACCGCGAAACTACTTGAAGTCCACTTCCTGGGGCACACTGTCGCTATGGTGGCGACAGTTTGCACGGTCACGGCGATGCCAGGAGCACCGCATTGAACAGCAGCTTGAACGTGCCCTGGGTCTGGCCCCGGAATTGGGATCGGAAGCCGAAGAGGATCACCCGCCCACGGCCTGCCGGCACCTCGACCAACGCTGCTTTCCCCTCGATGCGCTCGGCGTGTTGCACATACCCGGATCGCAGCGGGTCCGGTGTGTAACGGGCCAAGGCGCGAGCAGGGCTGCGAACGTCGAACGCGCCGCCGTTCTGGAAGTAGACGTTGAGCGAGTCGGGAACACCGACGGTGACCGGACCGCGCGGGCCTTCGAGCGCCACCGCGAACACCGACCCCGGAGCGTAGAATCGCGAGCTCTGCGGCCCCGAGGCCTCTCCTCGGAGGACGTTGGTGACCGGCAGTTCGAGCTGATCGATGGCGAGATCGCTGGCGCCATCGAGACACACCAACGTCCCCCCGTCCCGAACAAATGCCGAAAGCGCTGACGCTCCCATTGCTCCCATCCCGCCGGCGTATTGCACGGGAATGCGAATCGAGTCCAGCCCGTGGAGCAGTCGCTCGGCTGACTCGTCTGGTAGAACGATTGCGTCGAAGCGGTCGCGGAGCCGCCCGCCTTTCAAGTCGCCGTCGTGGACCGTCGTGTAGGCGATCCCATACTGCTCGAACAACCACCGCGTCCACCCTTCGTCGATCGTCGCCGTCCACGGCTGATAGATCGCGATGCGCGGCAGGCGGCGTCGCGCCACGCCGCCGCGCGGTGCCCGGGTGGCCGTCGCGGTGAAGCCGCGACGTGCCGCGAAGTCGACGAGGATCGACCGGGCCCGGGGTCCGCCTACGTACACGCTCTCACCCACGACCATCACCTGCTGCCCCGCAGCGAGCAGCGCCGCGATCACGCTCGACTCGCCGTTGGTCCGGTTGGCCAGCGCGTACGCGTCGCCGCCGCCCACAATCCGGCCCGGGGGTACCGCGACGGTGTCCACGCTGGCCAGGCGCGCCACGAACGGCTCGCGCACCGCCACCGCGGGCACGTTCATCGTGAGCGGCAGCGTCCAGCCCGCCACATCGTACGGGGGCTGTCCCGTGATCATCGGATAGCGCTGCGGCTCGAGCAGGTCCTTGGCATGCGCGCGAAACGGCTGCGCCATGGGCACCACGAGCGTGCCGGCCGGATACTGGCGGCCGTCCGCGCTGAACGCGGAGTCGGCGCGCTGCACCTCGACGCCGGTCTCCAACAGCACGGTGGCGAGCCGGGCGCGGGCCTCGGGGTCACGCGCGCCGGGTGGCAGCAGATAGGCGAAGGGATCGCCCTCCCGACCGGCCTCGACCGCGCGCCGGCCCAGGGCGACGAACCGGTCGATGAACGCCACGCGTTCATGGGCGGCCAATCGCACCAGCGCCTCCGCGGCCACGAGCTCGTAGCGCGCGATGTCGCCGATGCGCCAGGTGCCACCCGGCCAGGGGCCAGGGTAGTTCACCCCCCGCGCGGGTTGCCGCAGGGCCTCCGTGGGCAGCGGAATGGGGGACGCGAGGCGGACGCTCGCCGCTTCGGACAGGATGCCGATCATGTTGTGCCGCGCCGGCACCGACCGGAACCCGCCGTGCCACCACAGGTCGAAGCTGACCTGGTGCGCGACGCCCGTGTACCCCGAGTCGTAGAGGGCGCTCGCCATCGTCGTGCCGACGAGGTTCGTGGCCTCGACGAGCATCGGATCCAGATTGGGGTTCACGGGATCTGCGAACGGAGGCAGGAACAGCCGCGGGCCGTTGCTCCCCATCTGGTGCACGTCGTAGGCGACTTCGGGGAACCAGTCGTGGTAGAGGACTCGCGTCACGAGCCGCGTCTCCACCTGCGTCAGCATGAACCAGTCGCGATTGTTGTCGTGGCCGACGTACGGGTGGTACAGCCACGGCAGCGGCCCCCCTTCGTACGTCGTCCCTTTGTACTTGCGGTACCAGGCAACGACGGTGTCGAGGCCGTCGGGGTTCATCGAGGGCACGACCAGCACCACGACCGAATCGAGCAGGCGAGTCAGGGCCGGGTCGGTGGCGAGCTGATAGGCGAGTGTCATCCCCATCAGACTCGAGGCGATCTCGGTCGAGTGGATGTTGTTGTCGATCAGCACCACGGCGGGCTGCGTAGCCCGCAGCTCCGCGAGCGTGGCGGGGGTCAGCCCGCGGGGGTCCGCGAGCAGGCGCTGGCCGCGCTTCAGCTCCTCGAGCCGCCGCTGATTGGCGGGCGAGGTGATCGTGAGCAGCAGAAATGGCCGGCCGAGCGTCGTCCGGCCGAGCGTGTCCAATCGCACGAGCGGACTCGCCACGGCCACCGAGGTCAGGTACGTCGTGATCTGGCCCCAGTCGGCGAGCACGGAATCCGTGCCGGGCTCGAAGCCCAGGCCGGCGAAGGGGGACGGGAGCGGCACCTGCTGGGCGGGCAGGCGGTCGGGCGGTCGGGCGGTCAACACCAGCGCGAGTGCGAGTAGGCGTTTCATCAGATCAACCCCAGTTTAGTGCCGACTCTCTTGAAGGCGCCGAGCGCGAAATCGAGGTCGTCTTTGGTGTGGGCGGCGGAGATCTGGCAGCGCACGCGAGCGTGGCCCTGCGGTACGACGGGATAGCCGAAGCCGGTGACGAACACCCCTTCGTCGAGCAACATCTCGCTCATGCGGATCGCCTTGGCCGTCTCGCCGAGGATGACGGGGATGATCGGCGTCGCGCCCGGGAGCGGTCGGAAGCCGAGCGCGGCGAGTTGCTCGCGGAAATACGTCGCGCTCTCCCGCAGCCGGGTGACGAGCGCCGGGTGCGCCTCGAGGTGGCGCACAGCGGCGAGTGCGCTGGCGGCCACGGTCGGGGGCAGGGCGTTGCTGAACAGCTGGGGACGGGAGCGCTGGGTGAGGTAATCCGTCAGGGCGGCAGCGCCGGCGGTGAAGCCGCCAGCGGCGCCTCCCAGCGCCTTGCCGAGCGTCGACGTGATGATGGGCACCTCGCCCAACACGGAGTAATGCTCGGCGGTGCCGCGTCCCGACTTGCCGAGCACGCCGGTCGCGTGCGAGTCGTCCACGGCGACCACCGCGTCGTACTTGCGGCCCAGCTCCAGGAGCTCCGGCAGGCGGGCGATGTCGCCCTCCATCGAGAAGATGCCGTCGGTGAAGACCAGCTTGAGCCGGCGATCCGTGGCCGCCTTGAGCTTCGCCTCGAGGTCCGCCATGTCCGAGTGCTGGTAGACGGCGGTCTGGCACTTGGTGATCGTCTTGGCGAGGCGGATGGCGTCGATGATCGACGCGTGATTCAGCTGGTCCGAGATGACGATGTCCTGCTCGCCGAGCAGGGTGGGGCCCAGTCCCTCGTTTGCGTTCCAGCAGCTCACGTAGCTGAGGCTGCTTTCGCAGCCGACGAGGCGGGCCAGGGCGGCTTCGAGCTCACGGTGGATAGTGAACGTGCCGCAAATGAACCGCACCGACCCGGTCCCGGCGCCGTAGCGGTCCAGGGCCGCCTTCCCGGCGGCGACCACCTCGGGGACGTTGCACAGCCCGAGGTAGTTGTTGGACGAGAGGATGACGACCTCCCCGCGTCCCTCCATGACGGTGCGCGCACCCTGGGGAGCGTCGAGGTAGTTGAGGCGTTTGTAGACGCCTTCCTTCTTGAATTGGGCGAGCTCGGTCTCGAGCCGGGCGGCGAAGCTCATGCGATCTCCAGAATGACCTTGCCGGCGTCGCCGGCGCGGATCGTGGCGAGCGCGTCGTCAATCCGGGTGAGCGGGAAGCGGTGCGTGATGACGGGGCGGGGATCGAAGAGGCCCGCCGACAGGAAGCGGCGCATCTGGTGCCAGGTCTGGTACATCTTGCGGCCGATGACGCCGTAGACGAGCAGGCCCTTGAAGATGATCTCGTTGGCGAAGTCCACGGGCACCGCGCCGGTGGGGAGGCCGAGCAGCTGCACGCGGCCGCCCATGCGCACGGCGGCGAACGCCTGGTGCACGGCCGCCGGGACGCCGGACATTTCGCAGACGACGTCGGCGCCTTCGCCGCCCGTCGCGCCGAGGACCGCGCGCACGACGTCCTCTTTGGCCGCGTTCACGGCGACGTGCGCGCCCATCTTCGCGGCGAGCGCGAGGCGCTTGGGGTTCACGTCCGAGGCGATCACGCGCGACGCCCCGGCGGCGCGGGCGATGCCTACCGCGAAGCAGCCGATCGGCCCGCATCCGGCGACGAACACGGTGCTGCCGGGGATCTCGGCGGTCAGCACCGCGTGGAAGGCGTTGCCCATGGGGTCCATGATCGCGCCGATTTCCGTGGGGATGCCGTCGAGGGCGAGGACGTTGGTGGCGGGCATCGCGATGAACTCGGCGAACGCGCCGTCACGGTCGACGCCGATAATGCGCGTGTTGCGGCAGATGTGGCCGTTCCCCGTGCGGCATTGCAGGCAGTGGCCGCAGACGATGTGCCCCTCGGCGGTGACCAGTTGCCCCACGGTGAGCTCCGTGACGCCGTCACCCAGCGCCACGATCTCGCCGGCGAACTCGTGTCCGACGACAACCGGCGGCTTGAGCCGCCCCTGCGCCCAGGCGTCCCAGTCCGCGATGTGGAGATCGGTGCCGCACACGCCCGCGTGGCGCACGCGGATCAGCACCTCGCCGGGGCCGGCGGAGGGCTTGGGGACGGTCGTGACCGTCAGACCGGGGGCGCGCTGCTCCTTGACGATGGCTTGCATGAATGACGGGGAAGGGGGAGGGTCCGACGTCGTCACACCGGTGCGGGGGCGTGCACCGGTTCGATTCGCACCGCGCAGATCTTGAGCTCGGCCATCTTGGCGTAGGGGTCCAGCACCGGATTGGTCAGCAGGTTCGCCGCGGCCTCGCGGAAGTGGAACGGCACGAACACCTGCCCCCGCGCCACGCGGTCGGAGACTCGGCACGCCGTGACCATCGAGTTCCGGCGCGAGGTGAGCCGCACCAAGTCGCCTTCGGTGACGCCGAGCGCGGCGGCGTCGGCGGGGTGGATCTCCACGATGGCGGTGGGCTCGCGGGCATCGAGGCCGGTGGAGCGCCGCGTCATCGTCCCCGTGTGCCAGTGATACAGCTGGCGGCCGGTGTTCATAATGAACGGGTAGGCATCATCCGGCAGCTCCGCGGGGTCGGTGTAGTCGACGGGCACGAAGCGGGCCCTGCCGTCGGGCGTGGGAAAGCGGTCGGCGAACAGGAACGCGGTGCCGGGAGAGTCGGCTGTCGGCACCGGGTACTGGAGGCCCGCGCCCTCGAGCCGCGCATACGTGACCCCCCGCCAGCTCGGCGTCACCGTCGCGATTTCTTCCATGACGTCTTCCGCCGTACGGTGAGCGGTTGTTAGTCCGAGCCGGTTCGACAGCTCGAGGAGGATCTCGAGATCCTCCCGGACCTGTCCGGGCGGGTCCACGGCGCGGCGCACGAGTTGAATGCGCCGCTCGGTGTTGACGAACGTGCCTGTCTTCTCGGCGAAGCTCGACCCGGGGAGGACGACATCGGCGTAGCGGGCGGTCTCCGTGAGAAACAGGTCCTGAACGGCCAGGAACTCCAGATCCTGAAACCAATGCTCCGCGTGGGCGATGTCGGGGTCCGAGATGATCGGGTTTTCCCCCATGATGTACATGCCCTTCACGCCGCTCTCGGGCTTGACGACCTCCGTGACCATCAACCCTTCCTTGAGGGATAGGCGCTCGGGTGCCACGCCCCAGGCGCGGGCGTATTCGGCGCGGTTGGCCGCGTCCTTGACCGAGCGGTAGTCGGTGTAGACGAAGGGAATGGCTCCCACGTCGGAGGCGCCCTGCACGTTGTTCTGGCCGCGCACCGGCAGCATCGCGGCGCCCCAGCGGCCGATCATGCCGCACGCCAGCATGAGATTGAGCAGCGACGTCACGATGTCGGTCCCGTTGGCGTGCTGCGTGAGGCCCATCGCCCACAAGGTGCTGGAGTTGGGGCCCCGGGCGTAGGTCTCTGCCGCCCGGCGGATCACGTCGGCCGGGACGCCGGTGATGGTGGCGGCGCGCTCCGGCGTATACGGCTGGACGCCGGCGCGGACCTTGTCGAAGTCGTGGGAGCGCTCGGCGATGAAGGCCCGGTTCTCCAGCCCTTGGGCGATGATGTGCTGGAGCATCGCCGAGTAGAGAGCGACGTCGGTGCCCGGTTGCATCTGGAGGTGGATGTCGGCGCGACCGGCGAGCTCGGTGCGGCGCGGGTCGGCGACGATGAGCGTGGCTCCGCGCTCGTGCGCCCGCTTGATGGCGGCGCCGAACACCGGATGCGACTCGGTCGTGTTCGCGCCGGCGATGAAGATGACGTTGCAGGCGGCCTCGATCTCGCGCATCGACCCCGACGCGGCCGATGTGCTCAGGGCCCGCTGCATCGCCGCGACGGACGTGGAGTGGCACAGCCGCGTGCAGTGATCGACGTTGTTCGTTCCCAGGGCGCCGCGGAACAGCCGCATGAGGAGGTAGTTCTCCTCGTTGGAGCACTTCGCCGAGGAGAAGCAGGCGAGGGCGTCGCCGCCGCGGGCCTGCTTGATGCGCAGCAGCTCCTGGGCGGTGAGCTCCATCGCCTCTTCCCAGGTGGCCTCCCGGAACGGCTGGTACCAGGACGGCGGCGTGGCCACGCGGTCCCGGATGTCCATGTCGAGCCGCTCGAGCAGCGGGAGCTCGCGCACCGACTTACCGGTGGCCCGGGGCGGGGTGCCCGGCTTGGACCGCTGGCCCTCGCCTTCGATGGTCTGCCACGGCCCACCGCGGCGCGCCGCGCCCCGACCACCCTTCCACACCCAACGACCGCCCCCCCCCTCCCGCTCCCAGCCCCTGCGGATCAGGGGCTTGGTGAGCCGGTCGTGGTGTTGCGGGAAGTCATAGCCGAAGCGCCCCTTCACGCACGTCGAGCCCTGGTTCGGCGTGTCCAGCTCAATGTCCGGGGACGTGACCCGCGAAACCTGGCCGCCGGCCACGTGGAGATCGACCTGGCATCCCACGCCGCAGTAGGGGCAGACCGACCGGACCACGCGCTCGGGGTTCCGGATCTGCTCGGGCGTGAAGCGCTGGCGCGGCAGGGCCTCGAAGATCGCCCCGGTGGGACACACGCGCACGCACTCGCCGCACCAGGTGCAGCCGGCCTTATCGGGATCGCCGTCGGCTCCGACCACGATTTCGGCGTGCTCCCCGCGCCACGCAACATCGAGAACGCCGACCACCTGGATGTCCGCGCACGCCCGCACGCAGCGGGTACAGAGGATGCAGGTGGACATATCGTGGCGGATCATCGGGTCGCCGGGGCGCTCATCACCGCTGCGCAGCGGCAGGTCGCGGCTGGCGAGCGGGGTGGGATCGACGGCGTAGCGCACCACATACCGCTCGAACTCGTTGCGCGGCCGCGCCCGCCCGCCGTTACGCAGGTGGTCGGCGGGGTACCGCTCGAGCAGCAGCCGCAGCACGCCACGGCGGTTTTCGACGGCGGCGTGGGACTCGGTCGTCACCACCATGCCATCGGCCACCTTCGTCGCGCACGCCGGCACCAGCTTCGGCTGCCCCTCCACCGACACGAGACAGATGCGGCAATTGCCGACGATGGGCAGCTTCGGGTACCAGCACAGGGTGGGGATGTCGATCCCCGCTGCGCGCGCGGCGTCGAGGATCGTGGCGTCAGCGTTGGCGGTGAGGGTGCGGCCGTCGATGGCGAGGGCGGGCATCGTCCGGTAGATATAGAGGATTACGTCGCGGGCGGCAACCGTCGCATCACGTTGTGGTCACGGAGGATGCACGATGCATACCACACTCGCGTTGGCGGTCGGACTGCTCACGGCCCGGGCGCCGGTGGACACCACGATCACCGTGCGGGGCATCTTGCAGCTGCAACTCGATTCCGCCGGCCGCCCGGCCCGGGCGATCATCGTCGTGCCGGCGCCGCTTCTCCTGGATGGTCACTCCGTCAACGCGCTCATCATCCAGGGCGACGCGGGGCGCTGGCGGCGCTACGACAGTCATTACGTCCAGGCGACCGGCGCGGTGGGCGCGCCGGGTCCCGACGGCGTGCCGTTCTATCCGCAGCGGGTGCGCGAGGTGGAGCCCGAGGGAACGGTCGGCAAGACGGTGTCGCTCAGCTTTTCGCAGCGGGCATTGCTGTCGTTGGCCGTACTGCCGCCACGCTTCGCGTGGCAGGTGGAGGGCCGTCCCAGCGGAGTCACGCCGGTCGCCTTGTTCCGTATCGGCAACCACGGCGAAACGGAGCTGCAGTTCGAGTTCGCCTCGAACGAGTTCGTGTGCGTGTCGGTGCGATCGGCGGATGGTGATGAGGTGTGGAGCTATCAGTGGCGCTATCCGGCCGCCGACACGCGGCTCACCGTCCGCGTGGGCACGGTGTTCTGGGCGATGGTCCCGCTGCCGCGGGGCGCTCTGCCCGACCGGGGGCGCTACACGGTGCGCGCTTCGTTATGCGGCGTCCCCGATTATCAGACGGAGACGACCGTCGAGGTGACGGGTTAGGGCGCGGCGGCCGTCAACCTGATATCGACGCGCGCGGTGTCTGGGGGCGTCATGCCGACTCGGACGATGGGACTGTAGACCACCGTGTCCCGAAGGCCGCCGCCCGCAGGCAGTAGGACGCGAAGCTCGACCCTGCCGTAGCCCGGCTGCGGGGACGTCGGCACTTCAACGCGATAGAAGCCCGCAGCGTCCGTCTTGGTCGCTACGCGCCCCCAAGCCTCGTCCAGACGATTGGCGGAGAGGACCACGGTTGCGCTGGGGAGCGGGCGTCCGTCGGGCACACTGACCTGGCCGAACACAACGACGGACCCGAGACAGGACGGACACTGATAAGTGGGAATGGGACTGCAGGCGACGGCCGCTGGCAAGGCGACCAACATAAGACGCAGGCGCATAAACACGCCCTCGATCTGGGGTTCGTGGTGAAGTACCCCATTTGAAACGAAAGGAGCCGGCTGTGTGCCGGCCCCTGTCGTTTCGTCAATCGCCTGGTTCCTACAGCGTCGGATCCACAGGCAGATGCCGGTGGGTATGATCGCCGTCTTCGCCCTCATCAGCGAACCAGCAATAGGCCCAGATCTTCGCCGGGCGCAGGGCCAGATGGCCGGCCCGCAGGATGATGCCGAGGGGTTCGTCGTCGAGTACGAGCGGCAAGCTGGTCATGATCGGTCGTCGGTCTTCGGTTGTCGGTACTCCAAGGCAAAGACCCTGCCAGGCGGGGCAGTTTGCAACTTGGCGTCTTGGAAGGTGTTACGGGGCTGGGTCTGCGGGGGGTGGCTAGTCCGACACGTTCGCCCGCGTGTCCGCCTGACGCGCCGGCTTCAACGCCGTGAACCCTCCGCCCTTGCCGCGCCGGTGGCGTTGGACCTGCCAGCCGTCGTACTCGCCCTGGAGGCCTTTCAACGCGAGCGGGATGACGGCTTCGCCTTTGGGCCCGGGGAGGATGATGTGCACCCCGCCCGGCCGGGTCCGCGCCTGGAGGTCGGTGAGGAAGCTGCGGCGATCTCTGGCGCGGGCGGAGGCGAGGGCGCCCGGGTCAATCACGACGAGCGAGGGGAGGACGTCGGGGAGCCAGCTTCCGAAGCGTACGACTAGCGACTCGAACCGGGCCGCCAGCTGCTCGCTGACCGCCCGGCTCTCGGCGCCCTCGACGGCGGCCAGCTCCTGATCGAGGAGCAGCACGGCGACGTCGTGCGCGGCGATGAGCAAGGCCGCCGGCAGCGTGGCCGCGCCGATCACGAGCGCCAGGTCGCCCGCCTCGAGGCGCGGGGCCCACGGCACGACCGGATGCTCGGCGTCGAGTCCCCAATGCGTGGGCTGGCGCTGGGCGTCGCGCAGGGCGCGGTGCTTCTGCCGCCAGCGCTGGAACGACGGCAGGCGCAGCCGGCGGGCGATGACGCGGTCCACGTGCTCGAGCAGCAGCACCTCGGTGAGGAGATACTGGTCGTGGGCGTTCGCTTCCAGCTCGCGCACGGCCTCGTCGCCGATGCGCAGCAGCTCTTCGCGCGACAGCGTGTTCTTGTATTCCTCGATGCGCTCGAGCAGGAACTCCTGATACTCCTGCTTGAGCGATCGGGGCGGACGCCGCAGCCCACCGCGCGATTCGTGCGATAGGGAGGTCAGCACGGCTCGACGTGCACCGTGACTTCGTCGAGTTGCAGGTCGCGCTTGAGTCGCTCCTCGACTTCGTCGGCGATGGCGTGCGCAGCGGCGACGTTCGCGTCCTTGTCCACCGCGATCGTCACTTCGGCGTAGCGCGCCGCGGCGCCGTCCCGGGAGCGGATCCCGTACGCGCCCTTGACGCCCGCCACCGCCTCCGCCGCCCGCTGAATGTCTCCCGCGAAGATCGCGCGCTGATCGACGAGCACCGGCACGGCGCTGTGGAGGATCTGGTAGGCGACGCGTACGATGAGGACGGCGATCACGAACGTGAGGATGGGATCGACCCACCACCAGCCGCGCGGGCCGAACAGCATGCCGATCACCACGCCGATGGTGATCACGACGTCGGTGCGGGTGTGGGCCGCGTCCGCGATCAGCAGCCGGCTCCCCAGCTGCTCGCCGCGCCGCTGCTCGTAGCGCGTCACCAGGACGTTCACCGCCAGCGTCGCCAGCAGGATCGCGAACTGGACTTCCGACAGCAGCGGCGTGTGGTGATCGCCGGAGAAGCGGTTGGCCGCCTGGCGCACGAGCTCGAAGCAGGTGATCGAGAGGAAGCCGACGATCGCGAGGGCGCCGAGGGTCTCGAATTTCCCGTGGCCGTACGGGTGGTCCTCGTCGGGCGCTTTGGTCGCCACGCGCATCACCACCAGGCCGAGCACGTTGTTCAGCGCATCGACACCGGAGTGTAGCGCGTCGCCGAGCACGGCGAGCGAATGCGCGAGGAGCCCGACGCCGACCTTGGCCGCGACGACGACGAGGTTGGCGAACAGCAACCCGAACAACACTCGCCGGATGCGGCTGGTCCGGTCGGGGGTTGTGGGCTGCTGCATCGGCATGGCGTGCAAGCTTGTAAATGGCGGCGGCGGAGTCAACGGACTTGACAATATTTAGACATCCGTCTAATTAACTTCCCCGTGCGGGACGCCCTGTTCCGAGCGCTGGCGGACCCTACCCGGCGGCGGATCCTCGAGCTCCTGGCCGAGCGGGATCACATGGCGGGGGAGATCGCCGAGCACTTCCCGATCGCATTCGCCTCGGTGTCCCACCACCTCGGGGTGCTTAAGGGTGCCGGGCTGGTGGCGGCCGAGCGCGAGGGTCAGCACATCCGTTACCGCCTCAACACGACCGTTTTTCAGGACGTCGTTCGTTATCTGATGGCCAAGTTCGCGGGAGGGTCCGATGCGTAATCGCTGGCTCGGGTTGGTGATCGCGGCGGTGGCCCTGGCGGTCTCGGTGTGGGCGTGGCCGCGGCTGCCGGCCCGGGTACCGACTCATTGGAACGTGCACGGCGTCCCCGACGGCTACTCGTCGCGGCTGGCCGCCGCGCTCATCGTGCCGCCGATCGTCGTGGCGATGAACGGCCTGTTCCGGATTCTGCCCCGGCTCGACCCGAGGCGCGTCAACTACGCGAAGTTCCAGGACACCTACTGGCTGATCGCCAACGCGGTAGCGCTGTTTCTGCTCGGCAAGCACGTGCTGGTGATGGTCAACGGGCTCGGGTACCCGGTCGCGATGTCCCGCCTCATGCCGGTGGGCGTGGGGCTGCTCTTCATTGTCCTCGGCAACTCGCTGGCGCGCGTACAACCGACGTGGTTCGTCGGGATCCGCACGCCGTGGACGCTGTCGAGCGACACGGTGTGGCGGAAGACGCACCGCACCGGTGGCTTCACGTTCGTGATCGCCGGCGTGCTGATGGTCGCGACGGCGTTCGTGTCCGGACCGATGGTGTGGGTGCTCCTTGTCACGGCCGCGGCCCTGGCCGTCGCCGTGCCGGTCGTGCAGTCGTACGTCTTGTGGCGGAGGGAGCAGCATGAGAAGCCCTGAGATGGTGGCGCTCGCGCTCGTGGTCCTCGCGCCGCCGGTGCGCGGGCAGGCCGTCCCACCGGCGAAGGCCGACACCGTCCCGCCTGCGGCGGCTATCGAGTCACCGTACACCATTCGCAGCGGCGACCTGGGACTCGCCGCGACGCTCACGGTGCCACGAGGGGCGAGGGGGGCGGTGCCGATCGCCGTCATCATCGCGGGCTCGGGCCCCACCGACCGCAACGGCAACTCCGTCATGGGCATCCGGCCGAATTCCTACGCGCAGCTGGCGTGGCGACTCGCCGAGCGGGGCATCGCCACGCTGCGCTACGACAAGCGCGGCATGCCGGGCACGCAGGGCATGTTCGATATCACCAGAACGACCGTGGAGGATTTCGCGGGCGACGCCCGGGCGGCGGCGGAGTCGCTCGCGCGCGATCCGCGATTCTCGCGCGTCGTGTTGGTGGGGCATAGCGAGGGAGCGTCCCTGGCCCTGCTGGCCGCTCGCCAGGGCGCGCCGGTCGCCGGCGTGATCAGTGTTTCCGGTCTGGGCCGCCCTCTCGGAGAGGTGATGCGCGACCAGCTCAGCCGGCAGTTCGACAGCGCGACCATGGTGCGCTACGACACGGCGATGAAGCATTACCTCCGGGGCGAGCAGCCCGGGGACGTGCCTCCTCAGCTCGGAATGCTCTTCCTCCCTGTGAACCAGACTTTCATGCGTTCACTCGCTTCGTTCGATCCGCCGGCGGCGATCCGCGCCGTCCGCCGGCCGGTGCTGATCGTGCAGGGGGAGACCGACCTGCAGGCGTCCGTCGCCGACGCCGAGCGGCTGCACGCCGCCCGGCCCGACGCGCGGCTCGTCATGGTGCCGGGGGCGAATCACGTGCTGAAGCACATCACGGACCGGACCTTGGCCGGGCAGATGCCGACGTACACCGACCCGTCGATCCCGATCGTGCCCGAGGCAGTGGCGGCGATCGCGGACTGGATCCTGGCGCTGGGCCGGCCCTAGTCGAGCGCCTGCAGCAGCGCGCCCTTCAGGTAGCCCGTTTCCGGCACCGTCAGCAGCTCGGGGTGGTCGCCGCCGGCGCCGATCCAGGCGAGGACCTGGAGGCGGCGCCCGGCGTCCTGGGCGGCCGTGCCGAGCATCTCGGCGAACACACCGCGGTTCACGTGATAGGAGCAGCTGCAGGTGAGCTGCACGCCGCCCGGCGCGAGGATGCGCATGGCGCGCAGGTTGATCTCCTTGTACCCGGCGACCGCACGCGGCACGCTGTCTTTCGTCTTGGCGAACGCCGGCGGGTCGAGCACGATGGTGTCGAAGCGCTCCTCCCGGCGCTCAAGCTCGCGCAGGAAATCGAAGGCGTTCGCCTCCCGCCACACGATGTTGGTGAGGCCGTTCAGCGCCGCGTTCTCGCGCCCGCGCGCCAGGGCGTCCGCGCTCGAGTCCACGGCGGTGACCTCCGCGGCGCGGCGCGCCAGGTGCAAGGCGAACGAGCCGTGATACGTGAAGAGGTCGAGGCCGCGGCCGCCGGGCCGCGTGTGCGCCCCGACGAGCACGCGGTTCTCCCGCTGGTCGAGGAACGCGCCGGTTTTTTGCCCGCGGTGCGGGGCGGCGAGGTAGCGCACGCCGGCTTCCTCCACCTCCACCGTGTCGGGCACGGTGCCGAGCGCCGGGGTCACCTCGAGGGGCAACCCCTCGTGACGGCGGATGGCGGCGTCGTTGCGCAGCAGGATGCCCTCGGGTGTGAGGGCGGCGGCGATCCCGGCGACCACCTCGCCCTGCACTCGCGCGAGACCCGCCGAGAGCAGCTGGGCGACGACGAACGGCCCGTAGCGGTCCACGACGAGCGCGGGAAGGCCGTCGCCCTCCGCATGGACGACGCGATAGGCGGTGGCCGGGATCGTGCCGCGTCGCTCCAGGGCTTCACCGATGCGCCGGCCCCACCACGCGGCATCGATCGCCGCGTCGTCGCGCGTCAGCAGCCGCAGGCGGATCTCGGATCGCGGGGAGTACAACGCCTGCCCGAGAAACTTGCCGCGCCGGTCCGTGACCCGGACCACGCCGGGCTCGGATGGGGCTTCCGCGACGTCGCTGCGGTAGATCCACGGATGGCCGAGCTTCCAGCGCTCGGCGCCTTTGGCCTTCACGACGGCGAGGGCGTCGCTCATCGGGTCGTGTGCCGGTCCGGCCGCAGCTTCGCCGCCTCCCGCAGGTACATATGTTTCAGCTCGCGCTGCGCCTGCGTCGTGTAGAAGTGGAGCAGCACGCGGATGCAGCGGGGCAGGCCGCCGGGGACCGCGACCTCGCCCGCGCCGAGCAAGGGGACATCGCTCCAGCCGAGCAGCCGGGCCGCCCGCGCGGGATACTCGGCGGTCAGGTCCGGCGACGATGTGAAGATGGCGCTTTCGACATCGTCGGGCCGGAAGCCGTTCGCCTCCTGCAGCGTCCGCAGCAGCTCCGCGGTCGCCTCCAGGATCGCCTCGCTTGTGTTCGCGGTCGCCGTGGTGGCGCCGCGCAGTCCCCGCAGGATCTTGGCCATGGCTCTGGTCGACTCGTTGCGTTTGATGGTGCTCACCGACGCGGCCCTGCTCAAGGGCCGCGACGTCGTAGACGTGTGCCGGCGCGCCGTGAGCGGAGGCGCGACGATGATCCAGGCCCGGCTCAAGGGCGCCCCCGCGCGCGATCTGGCCGCGCTCGCCCGCGCCCTGGTAAGCGCGCTCGCCGTGCCGGTGCTCGTCAACGACCGGGTGGACGTCGCGCTCGCGACCGGCGCCGCGGGCGCCCACCTGGGGCAGGACGATGCGCCGCTCGACGCGCTCCGCCCCCACGTCCCGCCGGGGTTCATCCTCGGTCTGTCGGTCGGGTCGCGGGCGGAAGCCGACCGCGCGGCCGCGTGGCCCGCCGACTACTGGAGCGTGGGCCCGTGCTTCGCCACGGCGACGAAACCCGACGCCGGCGCGGCGCTCGGCGTCGAGGGGTTCGCCGCGCTCGCCCGCACGGCGCCGCCCGGCGTTCCGGTCATCGCCATCGGTGGTCTCACGGCCGGGAACGCGGCGGCGATCGTGGCGGCCGGCGCGGTGGGCATCGCGGTGACGGCGGCCGTCGTCGGCGCTAGCGACCCGGCGGCCGCGGCGCGCGCGCTGCGCGCTGCATGCGGTGGACCGCTTGAATCGCGGCCTGGTGCTCCCGATACGTGACCGAGAAGATGTGCTTGCCGTCCGGCTGCGCCACGAAGAAGAGGAACGGCACGCGCGCCGGGTACAGCGCGGCCGCGAGGCTCGCGCTGTCGGGCTGGCTGATCGGCCCCGGCGGGAGGCCCGGGATGAGGTACGTGTTGTACGGAGAACGGATCCGCAGGTTCTTCTCGTAGACCCGGTTGAGGCGGCGGCCGTAGGCATAGATCACGGTCGGATCGGCCTCGAGCCGCATCCCCTTACGCAGCCGGTTGTGGTATACGGCGGACACGTACTCGCGGTCGGGGGCGTACCGGACCTCGGCCTGCACGATGGACGCGAGCGTGACCAGCTGGTGGCGGGTCATGCGCAGAGTGTCGAGGCGCGGCTGCCACTCCGCTTGCCAATGCGCGAGGAACTGGTCGGTCATGAGGCGCACGAGCTCGCCCGCGCCGACGCGCATGCGCACGGTGTAGGTCGTCGGGTAGAGGTAGCCCTCGGCGGTCCCGGCGACGCCGGCGAGACCGAGTCGTCCCAAGAGCGCGGGGTCGGCGGCGGCGGCGAGCAGCGAGTCGTGCGGCACGCCCAGCTGGCTCTGGGCGAGGTCCGCGATCTCCCGCAGCGTCAGCCCCTCCGGCACGGTCCAGCGCGTCAGCGCGCCGCGGCCGCGCTTCAGGGCATCGACGAGCTCGCTCCACCGTTCGTCGGCGTGGAAGCCGTAGACGCCGCTCTTCAGGTTCCCGGGGAGGCCGTGGAGGCGCGCGTACCAATCGAACGTCGTGGGATGAGTGACGACGCCGTGCGCGACGAGCGAGTCCACGGCGGCGTCGAACGTGGCGCCGCGGGGGATGGTGACGATGACGGATGGGGCATCCGGCGCCGGCGAGGCGCAGCCGATGACGGCGATCATCGCGCCCACGGCCGCTATTCTCCTCATGCCGCCGTCCCCCGCCGCGCATCGAGATAGTGCTGCAACAACAGCGCGGCGGCCCACGCGTCCACGTCCGCCTTGCGGCCGCGCGTGGAGCCGCCCAGCTCGCGGACGGCCTGGAGCACACGAGCGGTCGAGAGCCGCTCGTCCCACAGCTCGACCGGACGGCCGCTGCGCCGGGCGATGTCGTCGGCCAGGGTGCGCGCGGCGGCGGCGGCCGGCCCTTCGGCGGCCGCGGCGTCCAGCGGGAGGCCGACCACGATTCCCACGACGCCGTGGGCGTCCAGGAGCGCGACGAGTTTTTGCATGGGGAAGCGCTTCCCGGCGCGGCGGGTCAGCGTAGCGAGGGGCTGCGCGAGCGTCTGGGACTCGTCCGAAAGCGCCAAGCCGATGCGGCGCTCACCCCAATCGACACCGAGCAGCCGTCCCGCCCCCGCCCCCGCGGTCATCCCTGCTGCATCGTCTGGAAGAACTCGGCGTTGTTCTTCGTGCGCTTCATGCGCTCGAGGAGGAACTCGATGCCTTCGACGGGCGGCATGTCGGCCAGGAAGTTGCGGAGCAGGTAGATCTTGTTGAGCTCTTCCTTGGAGAGGAGCAGCTCTTCCTTGCGGGTGCTGGTCTTCTGCACGTCGATCGCGGGGAACGTCCGCCGCTCGGCGATGCGCCGGTCGAGGACGACTTCCGAGTTGCCGGTGCCCTTGAACTCCTCGAAGATGACCTCGTCCATGCGGGAGCCGGTGTCGATGAGCGCGGTCCCGACGATGGTGAGGGAGCCGCCGCCTTCGATCTTGCGCGCCGCGCCGAAGAAGCGCTTCGGCTTCTGCAGCGCGTTGGCGTCCACGCCGCCCGAGAGGATTTTGCCGGAGTGGGGCACCACGACGTTGTGGGCCCGGCCCATGCGCGTGATCGAGTCGAGCAGGATCACGACGTCCTTACCGTGCTCGACCAGACGTTTCGCCTTCTCGATCACCATGTCCGCGACCTGGACGTGGCGGTCGGCCGGCTCGTCGAACGTCGACGAGATAACCTCGACGTTCTGCCCTTTGACGTTCTCCTCCATGTCCGTCACCTCCTCGGGCCGCTCGTCGATGAGCAGCACGATGAGGTAGATCTCGGGATGGTTCTCGATGATGGAATTGGCGAGCTTCTGGAGGAGGATGGTCTTGCCGGCCTTGGGCGGCGAGACGATGAGGGCGCGCTGCCCCTTGCCGATGGGGCTGAGCAGGTCGAGGACGCGCATCGAGATGTCGCCGTCCTTGCGCTCGAGGTGGATCTTCTCCTCGGGATAGCGCGGGCGGAGGTTCTCGAACGCGACGCGATGCTTCGCCTTCTCCGGCTCCTCGCCGTTGACCGTCTCGACTTTGAGCAGGGCGAGATAGCGCTCGCCCTCTTTGGGCGGCCGCACCTGCCCGAGAATGGTGTCGCCGGTGCGCAGGTCGAAGCGCTTGATCTGACTCGGCGAGACGTAGATGTCGTCGGGGCCGTAGAGATAGTTCCAGTCGGGGCTACGCAGGAACCCGTAGCCCTCCGGGAGGATCTCCAGCACGCCCTCCCCGCGGAGCACGGTGTCCGTGTCGAGGAGCGACTGCTCGATGCGGAAGATCAGGTCTTGCTTGCGGAGCCCCGAATAGTTTTGAATGTTGAGGCTCTCGGCCATCGCGTGCAGCTCCGCGACGGATTTCCTCTTCAGCTCTGCAATGTCCACGTGTGCTTCGGCTCCGTTGAGGCTAAGGCGGGGGAACCCCGGATCTGGGGGAATGACGCGTTGCTAGTGGGTGTCTGGGAAAGCGGCGACGGGTGCAGGAGTTATCCTAGACCCCGGACGCGCCTCCGTCAAGGTCGCGCGTGGACCTGACACCGTTCCTGGTGGCCTGGCGCCACGCCGCCCTCCGCGACCGCGAAGTCATTGACGCGCTTGTACATCCGGCCCACGCCGCCCCGTCCGCCGAGCTGGCCGCCGCCTTGGCGGCGTGGCCCGGGAGTTCCTACTGGTCGGATGAGCCCGACGGCCGCCACCTGATCCTCACGCGGCCGGTGCCGGGTCGGCCCCGCGAGCGCTGGGGTCTGCACGCGGTGCTCTTCGCGCTGACGCTCGTCACCACGACGCTCGCCGGAGCGATCCTGGCCGGCTCGATCGGCTACGAACCCAATCCCCTGCGCCTGATTCGCGCGCTGCCGGCGGTGGGGCTCGGCGCATGGGTGTCGGGGCTCGCGTTCTCGTTGCCGCTCGTCGCGATCCTGCTCGCCCACGAACTGGGGCACTACCTGACGGCGCGCCGTTACGAGCTCGACGTCTCGCCGCCGTACTTCATCCCCGTGCCGCTGTTCCCGTCGTTCGTCGGCACGATGGGCGCGTTCATCCGCCTGCGCACCGTCGTCTCGGACCGGCGCCAGCTCTTCGACGTCGGCGTGGCGGGACCGATCGCCGGCTTCGTCGTGGCGCTCCCGGTGCTCATGGTCGGGCTCGCCCTCAGCCGTCCGCCCTCGCCCGATCCGGCATTCCACGGGATGTACCTGCGCATCGGCCAGGCTGCCGCCGTGCTCGGCGATTCGCCGCTGACGTGGGTGCTGCGACGGCTGATCGTGGGACCGGCGCCGAGCGTGTCGATTCACCCGGTGGCCTTCGCCGGCTGGGTCGGCATGTTCGTCACGATGTTGAATCTGCTGCCGCTTGCGCAGCTCGACGGCGGGCACCTGCTCTATGCGGTGTTTCCCGGTTGGCACGAGCGCGTGGCGCGGGCGTTTCTGCTGTTGACCGCGGCGCTGGGGGCGTGGTGGTGGGGCTGGTGGGTGTGGGTGTTTTTGGTGCTGGTGTTGTCGCGCGGTCGCCTGGGGCATCCGCCGGTCCTCGATTCGTACCGCCCGCTGCCCGCCTCGCGGCGGCGGCTCGCGTGGGCGGCGCTGCTGCTGTTCGTGGTCACGTTCATCGCGGTGCCGTTTCCGCTCTAACAGAGACGGACAGGGACGGACAGGGGCGGACACCACCAACCCCGTCCGCCTCCGTCCACCCCCGCCCGACTCTGTCCGCCCCTGCCCGCCCCTGTTTCACCATTGCGCAACTCTTCTCGCCTTATATCTTTACCCAAACCAGCCTACGGGTCGGCAATGCCCGCACAACCGGCGCGATTTGGCGTTTCGGAACCCCGCGAAGCGGTCGTTCACGACCTCCCCCCGATTCGGTTCGATGGACAACTCATCGCTGTACGCCTCGCCGTCCGGCGCTCGGACGACGCCATCTGGCGCGGGCGCGTGCTGTTCGGCGCCCCCGACACTGAGCACGAGCGCGCCACCGCGGAGATCTTCTGCGCCACGTCGGAACCGGAGCTGTGGCAGGCGGTGCGGGACCTGCGCGATCATCATCTGCGCGATCTGTACCGCTCCCTGCTGTAATGCCGGGCGATCCCATGTCGAAGCTGCGGCATGACCTGTCGAACCCTCTCTCGGCGATCCTCGCGGAGGCCCAGCTGCTGTTGCTGAACGCGGACCGCTACGACGCCGAGACAGTCCAGGGGCTGAAACAGATCGAGGCGATGGCGCGCAAGATGCGCCAGATGATCCACCCGGACGCGTGAGCCGGCCCCACCGCCCGCGGTTCACGTCGACGACGCGCTGGTGGAGCCCGGCGCGGTTGCTGCGGCGGAGCCGGGAGTGGGGAGGGTGGCGGCCTAGGCGCTGGCGGCGGCGGTGGTGGTAGCCGCCTTCCGGACCCGCCAGCCGTTGGTGAGATAGAGGACGAGCAACAGCGCCGACGCCGCGCTGACGGCGAACTTCCACCCGGCGGGCGCGTCGCTCGTCGACAGCAGCCCCTCGATGGTCCCCGCCAGCGCCAGCAGGCACACCACCGCGCCGATCATCCGCACCGCGATGGCCCCCTCCAGCACGAGGGCATCGCGGCGCAGGCGATCGCCGGGGGCGATCAAGGCCCGCGCGAGCCGCAGTCCCGCCCCGCCGGAGATGAAGATCGCCGTCAGCTCCAGCACGCCGTGGCCGGCGACGAAGGTGAGCAAGTACGCCGTCGCGTGGAAATTCCCGAACACACCGAACGCCAGCCCCAGCACCAATCCATTGAAGACCAGGGAGTAGACCGTCCATATGCCGGCGAGCAGGCCCCCGGCGAACGCGCCGAAGCACACCCAGATGTTGTTGGAGATGATCCACGCGGCGATCGGCGGGCGGCTGGCGGGGTCGGCCTGCGCGTACGTCTGCCCGCGCGCCTCGCGGTCCGCCGCCTGCTGCGCGCGGCTCACCATTACCGGCATGAGCTCTTCGGCGACCTCAGGACGCGTGCGCGCCACGCCGTAGCCGACCACCGCCGGCGCCGCAAAGAGGAGGAAGGCGACGAGCACGTAGCGCCACGAGACCACGACGGCGGCGGGGAAATCGGCCATGACGTACCGCGAGAACGGCGGCCGGTCCCGGCCGCGACTGCGGTACAGCGCGTTGTGCCCCGCGCTCACCAGCCGTTCGAGATACTCGACGACCCGCGGGTCCACCCCGTACGTGCGCGCCCGGGCCAGGTCGGCGGCGACTTCGCGGTAGCGCGCCGCGAACGCCGGGATCTCGCCCGGCGGGAGCGCGGCGACCCCCGTGCGCTCGACGCGCGTCGCCACCGTGTGAAACGCCTCCCACGTCTCGCGCTTGCGCGCCACGAAGCGCTCGGCGGGGATCGAGGTGCGACCCGCCACGCCCCCGCCGGTGCGCGCGCGCGCGGCGAAGCGGCCACGGCGCTTGTGCTGCTCCGCGGCAAACAGCTCAAGGAGGTACTGCTCCGCGTCTCCTGCGCCCGGGCGCTGTGGCACTTTGGCCGCGAAGCGGTGCGCCAGCTCGTGCGTCAGCCGCACCTGAACCTCCGGCGCGAGGTCGCCCAGGCGCGCGAGGAAACGGTCGAGGAGGCGGAACTCCTCTTCGGACAGGTCGGGCGGACCGGCTTCGGTGGGCTCAGCGGGGGCGGCCGCGGCGGCGGTCAGGGCGGCGAGGGCGCGCTCGATGGGACGGTCGCGCACGACGATCGTCCCCGCCGCCATATCGCCTAGGCGCTTATGACTCTTGGTCAACAGCACCAACAGGACGCCGGGGACGAATGGCGCGAGGGGGAAAAGGAAGTCGATGAGCCGCAGCAGGTTGCGCACGACGGCCGCGCCCACCGTCACGGCGCGCCCGGTGTCCATGACGACGCGGATCCCGAGCGCCCGCTTGCCGACGGTGCGCCCGCCCCAGAAGCCCTCCAGCAGCACGTAATAAAGGATTAGCCCGAAGGCGGCGAGGAGGCTGAGCAGCGCCGTGGCCCAGCTCGCGGCGATGCTGTCGAGCAGGGACACGGCTCCGGCGACGATCTGGATGATCACCAGAATCGCGATGATGAGTAGCGCGTCGAGCGCCGCGGCGGCCGTGCGCGAGCCGAGGCCCGCCAGCTCCAGCCGCAGCTCGACGTGCTCCGGGGTCTCGACCTCGTGCCGCTGCTGCAACCACTCCGTCGGGGGCAGCGGCCCTCGCGCAGGGGCGCTCACGTCCTCATCTTACCGCGGACTGGGAGAGGGGGCGAGTGGCGGATGAGCGACTTGCGGCCGATGAGCTTCGGCGAGGTGCTGGACGGCGCGTTCACGATGTACCGCCGCCACTTCGGACTGTTCATGAAACTGAGCGCGGTGACGTGGGGGCTGCCCGCCGCGCTGCTCCTGTACCTGCGGCTGCGGTTCAGCGGCACCACCCCGGATCAGAGCCTCGCCATCTTTCAAACCCACCTGCCTGAGCTGATCATCCTGGGCCTGGTGTGGTTGGTGGCGATCGTGGTCGCGACCGTGATGCTGACAGCCGGATCGATCCGCGTGATCTCGTCCGCCTACCTTGGCGGCGCCTCGACCTTCGGCGACGCGGTGCGCCTCGCGGCGTCGAAGATCGTGCCGCTGGTGCTGGTGGGGCTGGGGAAGGGACTGCTGCTCCTCATCATCTGGATCGTGGGCTTCGTGGCATGGGCCCTGCTGGTGTCCATCGCCAACCTGTTCGGCGGGGCCTCCGCCGTCCTCGTCGGGGTGCTCGGGCTCGGCGCCCTGTTCTGGTTCCTGGCCTTCGTGCTTTGCGGCTATGCGCTGACGACTCCCGTCGTCGTCCTCGAAGAGCTGGCCAGCTCCTTCGATGCGTTCGGTCGCTCCTGGGACCTGACGCGCGGCTTCAAGCTCAAGGCGTTCGGGCTGTGGCTGGTAGTCTGGATCCTCACCTGGCTCGTTCCCTTCTGCTTCTTCTTCGGCGTGGGGTACGTGGTGCAGACCAAGGCCCCCGGGCTGGAGCTGGCGGTGAGCGTGGTGAACTCGCTCGTCAGCATCGCGCTGGCCCCGGTACTGCCCTGTATGCTGACGCTGTTCTACTACGACCTGCGGATGCGGCGGGAGGGCTTCGACCTCCAGGTCCTCGGCCAACAGCTGGGGATCGGCTGACCGCAGTGGTGCTCCAAGGCGTCTCCGCGGATTCGGTGCGGCGCGCCGTCGGCGAAGTGTTCGCGCGGCCCGAGTTCCGGTGGGAGCAGCGGCGCTACGCGCTCCACTGGCTGGGCGACGCGTGGCGCCGCTTCGAGGCGTGGATCGACGGCTTCGGCGATCGGCACCCGCTGCTCTCCCAGCTCCTGCTCTGGGCCTGCATCGTCGCGTTGGTCGTCATCGTGGTGCATTTCGCGTACGTGACGTGGCGGATCTATCGGGCGACGGTCCGCCCGGTGGCGGCGGGCACGGCTCTGGGCGCGACGGCGCTCGCGGACCCGGCCGCGCACCGCCGCCTCGCGGAGGCGTTGGCGCGCGAGGGGCGGTACACGGAAGCCCTCGCGCACCGCTTCGTGGCGCTGGTGCTCGACCTCGAGCGGGCACGGGCGCTTCGCTACCATCCCTCCAAAACGCCCGCCGAGTACGTCGGCGAAGTGCGGCTCGACGAGATGGGCCGCGCGACGTTCGCCGGGCTCGTCGCCCGGCTGTATCGCCACGTGTTCGGCGCCGCGCCGTGCGACGAGCCGGCGTACCTGGAATTCGGCGCGGCCGCCGACGGCCTCCGCGAGCATGTCGTACCGAACTGAAATCGCGCTGGGGCTGTTCGTGGCGGTCGCCATCACGCTCGCGGTCGCCCTGGGCCGGCGCGCGCCCCGGCCGGCCGCCGAAGACGAGCCGCCCTCGACCCTGCTCACCGGCCCCGGCGGGAGCAAGGCGGCGTACGAGGTGCTCGCCCGGCTGGGCATCGCCGAAGAGCGGCGCCGCCGCCCGCTGTTTGACCTGGCGCGCGAGGGGCGGAACCGGCCCGCGCTGCTGGTCGTCGTGGCTCCGCCGCTGTTCCTCCAGGCCGCGGAGCTGGATCAGGTGGTCGATTTCGTGCGCGGCGGCGGCGAGGTCGTGGCTGCCAGCCGCGGCGGCGGCATCGCGCTGTGCTTCGGGTGGAACGCATCCGCCAACGTCGTGCGCTTCGAGGCCGAGAGTCTGCGCGTATTGCCGCCGCGACCGGGCCTGACCCTGCCGCGCGTGCTGTCGGTTCTCAAACCCGCCACGGACAGCGCCGCGGCGGGCGACAGCACCGCGGGCCGGCGATCGGCCTCTCCCACCCCGGTCGAGCGCCTCCAGAAGCTGCGCAAGGAGACGCGGTGCGGCGGTCTGGGCCGCGCGACCGTGGACACGCTGCTGACGACGCGGGATGGCCGCCCCGTGATCCTGCGACTCGCCTACCCGGGCGGCGGGCGGGTGACGCTCGTCGCCGACCGGGGCTACTTCCGCAACCGCGCGTGGCGCGAGAGCGACGTGCCGTTGCTGCTGGTGCCGCTGCTGACGCCGCACCGGCGTGGGCGCGTCAGCTGGGACGAGTATCACCACGGCAACGGGGAGGACGTCTCGCTCACCGCCGCGGTGCTCGGCTGGCTGCGCGGAGCGCCGCTGGGCTGGGCGCTGCTGCAGGTCGCGGCCGTCGCGCTGCTGGCGCTCGCGACGTTTGCCGTGCGCTTCGGCCCGGCCCAGGCGGTGATCCAGCGCCGCCGGCGCTCGCCGCTCGAGCACCTCGAGGCGCTGGCGGCGGGTCTGGAGGGGGCGGTGGCCGGCGGCGCCGACACGGCGGTCGCTCTCACGGTCGGGGGCCTCAGGCGGCGTCTCAGCCGCGCGGGGTACGTGCCGCGCGGCGACGTGGGGCCCTGGCTCGCAACGCTGGAACTCGCGCTGCCGACCACCCGCGACCGCCGCGCGGTGCGGCAACTGCAGGACGCCATCACTCACCCTGGCGGCGCCGAGCGCGTGCTCGCCGCCGCACAAGCCGTGGAGGACGTGTGGGAGGATCTTCGCCCGCGGACGACGCGCGCCGCCTCGTAGCGGCGCTCCGCCAGGTGGTGCTGGGGCAGGACGCGGCGACGCGCGACGTCGTCGTGTGCCTGCTCGCGCGGGGTCACGCCCTGCTCGAGGGGGTGCCCGGCACCGCCAAGACGCTGCTGGTGCGCACCCTGGCGCTCGCGCTCAACGTCAAGTTTCAGCGCATCCAGTTCACGCCCGACCTGATGCCGGCCGACATCACCGGCATCTCGATTCTCACCGGCACGCAGGAATTCCGTTTCCGGGAGGGGCCCATCTTCGCCGACCTGGTGCTCGCCGACGAGATCAACCGCGCGCCGGCGAAGACGCAGGCGGCGCTGCTCGAGGCGATGCAGGAGCGCACCGTTACGGCGGACGGTGTGTCGCACCCGCTCTCGGCGACGTTCAGCGTATTCGCGACGCAGAACCCGATCGAGTTCGAGGGCACCTATCCGCTCCCCGAAGCCGAGCTCGACCGGTTCATGATCAAGGCGCTGTTCGGCTACCCGCCCGCGGACGTGGAGCAGGGGATCCTCACCCGCTACGTGGAGGGGTTCGAGGCCGACCGGCCCGCGACGTATGGTGTGTCCCCGGTGACCGATGCGGCGGGGCTCGAGCAGCTGCGTGGCGCGGTCGAGGCGGTGCGGGTCGAGCCGAAGATCACGGCGTACATCACGGCGATCGTGCGGGCGACGCGCGAGGCGGCGTCACTCACGCTGGGGGCGAGCCCGCGCGCCGGTGTGTCCCTGCTCAAAGCGGCGCGCGCGACGGCGCTGCTCGAGGATCGCGACTACGTGATCCCCGACGACGTGAAAGGCCTCGCCCCCGCGGTGCTGCGCCACCGTGTGAGCGTGGCCCCGGAGCTCGAGCTCGAGGGGGTCACGCCCGACGCGGCCTTAAAGGCGATCCTCGACCGCACCGAGGTGCCGACCGCGTGATCCTGCCCACGACACGCGCGCTCCTTGTCGCGGTGCTGCTTTCCCTTGTGGCGGTCGCCGGTTACCGGTGGCCGGGGACCCTGGACGTGATGCTGCTCGCGGACGTCGCGCTGCTCGCGGCGGTGTGGATCGACGCCGTGCTGGCGCCGCGCGCGGGGCCCGGAGTAGGGGGGCGGGTGACGGTCGAGCGGGAAGCGTCGCCGGCGTTCTCGGTGGGGCATGCTGGCGAGGTGTTCTATCGCTGGCGCAACGCCGCGGCGCGCGCCGCCCGCCTGCGCGTGCGTGAAGTTCGGCCCGACCTGCTCGGCGGGCCGCAGCCGCCGCGCGCCCTGCGGCTCGCGGGGGGCGGCGCGCTGCGCGAACGCGTTCCCGTGGTGCCGGTGCGACGCGGTCGCGAGACAGCAACGGGCGCGTTCGTGGTGGACAGCACCGGGCCGCTGGGCTTGGGCCGCCGTCGCGCCACCCTCGCCCTCCCCTGGACGGTCACGGTGTATCCGCCGCTCGTGCCGATGCGGCTGCGCGCGTCGGTGGCGCAGGCCTTGAAGCGCCGCGAGCTGGGGCGCCAGCCGTTCCGCCGCCTCGGCGAGGGCCGGCTGTTCGAGTCGCTGCGCGAGTGGGTGCCCGGGGATGACTTGCGGCACATCGACTGGAAAGCCACGGCGCGGCGCCGCAAGGTGATCACCCGGCAATACGAGGCGGAGCGGCGCCAGCACGTGCTCCTGGTGCTCGATGCGGGCCGGCTGCTCACGGCGGATGTGGCGGGCGTGGCGCGGCTCGAGTACGTCGTGCAGGCGGCGCTGGAGCTGGCCTACGCGGCGGTGCAGCACGACGACAATGTGGGCGTGATGGTGTTCGCGGACGGCGTCGAGCACTTCGTCGCCCCGCAGCGCGGGCGGCGCGGCCTGCGGCAGGTGCTCGACGTGCTCGCGGTCGCGGCGCCGAAGCTCGTCGAGCCCGACTATCCCGGGGCGTTCCGCTACCTCGCGGCGCGAAATCGCAAGCGGGCGCTGACGGTCGTCTTCACAGACGTCATCGACCGGCTGGCGAGCGAGGCGCTGGTGGCGAACATCGCCACGCTGCGGCCCCGCCACCTGCCGCTCGCGGTCACGCTGCGTAACCCCGAGCTCGACGCCGTCGCGGCGTTGCGGCCGCCGGACGCGCGGGACGCGTTCCGCAAAGCCGCCGCCGAGGAGCTGCTGCGCGCGCGCGAGGAGGCGGTGGGTCACATGCGCCGTGCCGGCGTCTTGGTGCTCGACGTCCCGCCGCAGCGGGCGGCGCGGGCGGTTGTCGACCAGTACCTGGAACTGAAACGCCGGGGTCGGTTATGACGTCGCTCCTAGCGTCGGAACCCGTTGTGCGGTAGGTTGATAGCTCGCTCGCCCCAGGGGCCCATCGATGCGCGCTTCCGTCCGCCTGTCCTGGCTCGCGGTTCTGGGTGTTGCCGCCGTGCCCCTCATGTGCTCCTTCCCGACCGACAAGAGCGACGAGGTCTTCGTCGTGGTGGTCCCGTCGGACTCCCTGGCGGCCCACGGGATCCTTGACCGCGGGCGGCGGGACCAGGTGTTCGCCCACGCCTACCACCGGCTGAGCAGCGGCGACTCGGTGCAGCTGACGAACATCGCGTTCACGTGGTTCAGCTCCAACAAGAACGTCGCCACGGTCGAGGGTGGAGCCGAGGGGTCCGCCGAGGTCACCGGCGTGGACACGGGGTTGGCGCAGATCACGGCGCGGGCCGTGCCGTTCGAGAAGGCGCTGGACGGCGCGGCGACGGTGCGGGTGGCGGACCGGTTCATCATCGATTCGATCCGGCCGTTCTCCATTCACTATGGGGACAAGCTGCGGTTCTACGGAGTCCGCATCCAACAGCTGTTCGGTGTGAACCAGGGCTTCGGCAGCCTGATCCCGGATATCTTCTCCTACACCGGGAATCTGGAAGGGCTCGGTTACATCGACTACTGGGTGCCGTTCCCGTCCACGTCCGGCAGGCCGTTTTACATCGGCCCGGGCTTCTTCGGCAACGCCAACGATTCCATTACCGTCGACTCCACCGACCTGTATGAGCCGAACTATGCCCTGCCGTCGCTGATCGACATCAACGGGAACGGCGGTCCGCGGACGTTCGGCGGCTTCCCGACGCTGTTCTTCAATCCGGCGCTGTACTACGAGCCGTACAATCCGGCGACCGACGGACCGTTCGCGGTGGACTGGTATCGATTCGTGCGGACGGACACGACCCAGGCGGTCACCTACATCCTGAACTCCCAGGTCTTCGACGATACGGCGTTCGCCTATTTCACCGACAGCGTGCACTTCGTGGGGACCAACTACAGCGCCGACGGATGGCTCAACTCGCCGGGCAACGGGACGTACTTTTGCTACGGTCAGAACTTTTTCCCGTTCCGGGAAAAGCGGACGTCGTCTTCGATCGTAGCGCTCAAGACTCAGACCGGGCCGGTGATGCACATTCTCTCGAACTACGGCAAGGACGGCCCCTACTCCCTGATCGTGGTGCGCGGCTACCTCACCGTGGACCGACGGTTCCCGCCCGACAAGTACGAGGAGAACGACAACTGGTGCCGCTACGCGGACGCCAACTTTGCCGACTCGATAGGGCCGAACGCCAGACAGATCATCGTCAGCATCGGCGCACCCTTCGCGACGACCGGTCGGCCATTCGATGACTCGACCCTCACAATCGACAACCCGAACGACATCGATTGGTATCGCTTCCGGGCGGTGCAGTCCGGCTTCGCGACGGATACGATGGTCACGATCCACGCGAAGTCGCGCCCGTTCGGTGTCATAGACGCGTCGGACATCGATCTCTACGTGATGAACGCCAGCACGTTCACCCAGGTTGCGACTTCCACGAGTCCGGGCTCTACGGAAGCGGTCACGTTCCGAGCCGCACCGGGGGGAGAGTACTACCTCGGCGTCGTCGACGCGGCGTCTGAACCCACACGGTACTCCATCTGTATACGTCACGGGGCACCTGGCGTCACATGCACGCCGACGGGCTCGCTCGTTGCTGCGACCATGGCCCAGTCGGTGTTGCGTCTGCCGAAGGCAGATCTCCGAGACGTCACGACGCCCCCCGCCCGGCTCAGGGGCCGGCTGCCGATTCGCCGTCCGTGAGCACGACGATCGACTGCATCAAGTGCCACACGCCGCTGCCCGACAACAGCAAGTTCTGCTTCGCGTGCGGGGCGGATCAGACCGGCGGCGGCGTGGACGCGGCCACCAGCGGGCAGGTCGAAAGCCTCATGACCCGTCTGCAACGCATCGTCGAAGGCAAGTACAAGCTCGAGCGCCTCGTGGGCAAGGGCGGCATGGGCGCGGTGTTCCTCGCCCAGGACCTGACCCTGGACCGCGAAGTGGCGATCAAGGTGCTGCCCCCCGACATCTCGCAGGACCCGCACGTCATCAAGCGCTTCCAGCAGGAAGCCAAGACCGCCGCCAAGCTCGATCACACCAACATCATCCCCATCTACCGCGTCGAGAGCGAAGGCGGGCTCAACTACTTCGTCATGAAGTACATCGCCGGCGTGTCGCTCGAGGACGTGCTGGAACAGAAGAAGGAGCCGCTCACCGCCGATTATATCCAACGGGTGGTGTGGGAGGCTGCGTGCGCCCTGGGCCACGCGCACTCGCGCGGCATCGTGCACCGCGACGTCAAGCCGGCGAACATCATGTTCGACCACGACGGCAAAGTGATGCTGACCGACTTCGGCATCTCCAAGGCCCTGCAGGCGGCGAGCGGCTTCACCGGCACCGGGATGATCATCGGCACGCCGCACTACATGGCGCCCGAGCAGGCGAAGGGCCAGGCCGTGGACGGCCGCGCCGACCAGTACTCCCTCGGCGTCGTCGCCTACCGTATGATCACCGGCCAGCTGCCGTTCAGCGGCGATTCGGTCCACACCATCCTCTACAAGCACATCTTCGAGGAGGTGCAGGCGCCGAAGACCCTGCGCGCCGACATTCCCGAAGCGCTCTCGGCAGCCGTCAAGCACGCGATGGCGAAGGAGCCGGACCAGCGCTTCCCGACGATGGAAGACCTCGCCACCGCCGTATGGCCGGAGCAGCCGGTCAGCGCCGCCAAGGGCGGCCGGCCCGCCACGCCGCCGCGGCCGCGCGCCAGACCGGTCGTGACGTCGGAGACGCCGACCGAGCACGTGGCCACCGCCGCGCCCACGACGCCGCTGCCGATGCCCAAGGGTGGCCGGGCGCCGGCGCGGCCGGAGAAGAAGTCGCGCACGGGGCTCCTTGTCGGCGTGGCGGTCGCCCTGGTGCTCGGCGTCGGCGGCTTCCTCGTGCTGGGACGGGGCAAGACGCCGCAGAACACCGAGCCGCCTCAGCAAGTCGCGACACCGACGCCGCCGCCGCTCACGACGGGGGGCACCGATTCGGCCAAGGCTCCGCCGGTACAGACCCGGACGCCGCCGCGTCGCCAGACCCAGACGCGCAGAGTGGAGACCCCTCCCCCGCCCGTGCAACCGGCCGAGGAATACGGATCGATATCCGTGACCGCCAACCCCTTCGGCACCGTGTTCATCGACGGCGCCGAGGTGGGGACGACGCCCGTGATCGGCTATCGCGTGAAGGTTGGCCGCCATACCATCCGCGTGGAGCGGGCGGGCTACAAAACGAAAACTGAGACCGTGCAGGTGGATGCCAACAACCCGGTCCGACGCGGGTACACACTGGAACCCGAAGGATGATTCCTCAAGGATGACTGCCATGTCCCGGATTCGTTGGGTGGTGGTACTGAGCCTCGTTGCCGCGTCGGCTCCTCCCTTGGGCGCGCAGAACGTCCAGAACGCCGCGCTGCGCAGCGCCCTGCAGGCCTACGACAACCTCGACATCTCGCGGGCGATCTCGCTCGCGCGCCAGGCGCTGTCGCAGCGGCTGGGCGGCGACGATCAGGCGCGCGCCTGGGAGCTGCTGGGGTTCGCCTACAGCGCGTCCGACTCGTTGCTCAAGGCGGTCGACGCCTTCAAGCAGGCGATTCTGATCGACCCGGACCGCCAGCTCGATCCCGCCAAGATCTCGCCCAAGATCACCAGCTCCTTCATGCTGGCGCTCGCTCAGGTGCTGGTGGTGCGCCAGCTCCAGGTGGACAGCGCGGGATTCGTGGCGGGGCAAGGCCCGGGCGGGGGAGGCGTGCCGATCCGCTTCACCGTGACGAGCCCCGCGCGGGTGCGCACCCGCGCCGTGAGCGGCGCGACGTCGGTGGTCATCGACTCGAGCATCGCAACCGGACAGGTGAACCTGCGCTGGCCGGCCCAACTCGCCAACGGCGACCCCGTGCCCGCCGGCAGTTACCTCATCATCGTCGACGCGGCGGCGGGACAGAACACGTTCTCCGCCTCACAACCGGTGCGCATCAGCCACGGCCAGGTCGACACGCTGCCGTGGCTCGACAAGCTGCCGGGCTACGATTACCTGCCCGAGACGGAGTTCCCGCCGCAGAGCGGCCGGCCGCTGGCGCAGGCGCTGATGTACGGCGGTGCCGCGATCGGCGGCACGGTGGTGCTGCGCAATAGCGACCTGGGGAGCGGGGGCACGGGGCCGGCGCTGGTCGTCGGAGCGGGAGCGCTGATCAGCGGCTTCGTCATGAGCCTCAAGAAGCCGGCGGCACAGCCCGCGCGCGCGAACCTCCTCTATAACCGGCTGCTGCGCGACCAGCTGGCCCGTCGCAACGCCGACATCGCGCGGGAGAACCAGACTCGGCGCCAGCAGGTGCGTCTCACGGTGGCGCCGCTTCCCAAGACCGGGGGAGCCCGATGAGCCGCCTCGTCCGCAGCGTCGCGTGCCTGCTCGTGGCCTACGCTGGCGCGGCCGCGGCACAGCAGCGTTTCACCGTGGGCGTCCAGGGCCTATACGCGGATTACCGCGAGACGGCGGCGTCGTTGAAGTTCACGGGTGGGGGGTTGGGGGCGAGCTTTGCGTTCGCCCTCCACAAACTCGGCGCGGACGTATCGTTCGCGTCGATCAAGCTCACGCCGGTGGACAGCACGTCGACCTCGGGCCAGGAGTTCACCGCGAAGGTCTTCGACGCCAACGTGCGGTGGCGGGTGCTGGGCCAGGTGAGCGCCGAGGTCGGCGTCACCAGCCGCAAGATGGATCCCGAGTTCGCCGCGCAGGGGTTCGGCGCGGTGCGCATCGGCGGGCGTGGGGCCGTGAACCTCGGCCCCGGCGCCGACCTCACCGTGCGCGCGCACTACCTCGCCGGCGCCAAGTTCTCGGGTGGCGGCACCGCGTCCTTCCCGATCGATCTGGGGCTCGCCTTCTCGCTCGGTCGCGCCGACGGGCGATTGCGCGTGACGGGGGATTACGAGTTCCAGAGCATCAACCGCAAGACCACGGCGAAGGCGCCGGTGCAGCAGGCCCTGCTCCGCGTAGGCGCGTCGCTGGGGTTCTGATAAGCAAACGACCGTCGTGAGAATTCAGCTTCGTTCGCTCGTCGTCGCGGTGGTCGCCACGGCGGCGTGCAAGGGCACGGAGCCGTTGCTCCCGGCCCCGACCACGATCACGATCAGCCCCGCCGCCCTGCTGTTCGGGTCGGTGAACACCACGCGGCAGCTCACCGCCCAGATCTTCGATCAGCACGGCGACCCTTTCCTCGGCGCGCAGCTCACGTGGTCCACCGGCAACACGGCCGTCGCCAACGTGAGCGCCGCGGGGCTGGTGACGTCGGCGGGCGGCGGCAGCACGCAGATCACCGCGATGGCCGGCCATGCCTCCTCGTCGATCACGGTCAACGTCACGCAGGTGCCGGCGTCCATCGCGAAATCGGCCGGTGACGGCCAGACGGGTCTGCAGACGTTCGCCGTGAACGTCCCGCCGGCCGTGATCGTGCGGGACTCGGGCGGCGCGCCGATCCCTGGCGTGCAGGTCACGTTCACCGTGACGGGCGGGGGCGGCGGCGTCACCGGGGCCACCCCCACATCCGGGAGCGACGGTGTGGCGACGGTGGGGAGCTGGACGGTGCAGTCGGGCGCCAACACACTCCAGGCCTCCGTGGTCGCGAGCGGCGTGACGAACAATCCGTTGAGCTTCGGGGCACTGGGGGTAGCGGGCGCGTACAACATCGAGGTCCGCCCGCTGACAACGCTGTCGCCGACGCAGCAGGCGGCATTCGACAGCGCGGCGGCTCGCTGGCAGCGGCTGATCTACGGGGATGTCCCGGACGTCCCCGTGAACATCCCTGGAGACACGATTAAGAAGTATTGTATCGGTGACGGCCCGACCCCGCCCACGGTGAACGAGACGATCGACGACATCGTGATCTTCGCGTTCCTCGACTCGATCGACGGACCCGGGGGAACCGTCGGCCAGGCGGCGCCCTGCACCCTTAGAGCCAGCTACCTCCCTCTCATCGGCGTCATGCGGTTCGATACCGCGGACGTGGCGCGTCTCGAGAGCGGCGGCTTGCTCGACGAAGTCATTCTCCATGAAATGGGTCACGTGCTCGGGTTCGGGACGATCTGGAGCGCCGCCTTTCTCAGGCTGCTGGTGGGTCCGGCGTCGCAGGGCGGGACGGATCCGCATTTTGTCGGGCCTCAGGCCATCGCCGCGTTCAACCGGATCGGCGGAACCGGCTACACGGCGGGAGCGAAGGTGCCGGTCGAGAATTGCCTTCCCCCGACGATGTGCCCGGATGGCGGTGCGGGGATCCGGGACAGCCACTGGCGCGAGTCGGTGTTCAGGAACGAGCTGATGACCGAGTTCATCAGCGCCAAGGCCGACCCCTTGAGCGTCGTAACGATCGCGTCGATGGGGGACGAGGGCTACCAGGTGAACTACGCCGGGGGGGACTCGTTCTCGCTGAGCTTCGCGGCGGCGGCGTTACGCGCGTCGGAAGCCGCTCCCGCGATCCAGCTGGGCGACGACGTCCTGAAGCTGCCGATGCACATCGTGGACCGGCAGGGGCGGGTGATGGGGGTGGTGATGCCGAAGTAGAAGTGCGCCAGGCGGGATTCGAACCCACGACCTTCGGCTCCGGAGGCCGACGCTCTATCCAACTGAGCTACTGGCGCGTATCAGCGTGCCTCGAAGATACCCGCCAGCGGCCACTAACGGCAGCTGTGGCTCCCCGTACAGCTCGGGCACGGGCATAGCCCGCGCAGATAATCGTACGGGTACACGCCGGTCGCGTGTCCGTCGCTCCACTCGAACTGAATCCCGTACCCGCCGATCGCCTCGATGGCCACGGGATGTACGTCCGCGTCCAGGTGGCCGGCGTCGGTCCCCTGGCAAACGACGCAGCAGCAGTGCTGCCGCAGGTAGCCGGCGGCGTACACGGCCTCGTGCCCGTCGCTCCACCGGATCCGCACGTCCCATTGGTTGGCGCGCGTAATCGCGACGGGCACCGGGTTCCCCCGCGTCATCAGCCCCCCGGACGCCGCCCCAGCTGAGCGCTGGCCCACAGCCCCGCCTGCACCGACGTCTCCGCGGTCGGCCCTTCGAAGCGATTGACGAGGATCACGGGCCGACCGGCGCGGCTCGCCGCAACCAGGTGCAGAATCGAGATCGTTCCTTCGGCCGGCGCGTACTTGAGGCGGAGTTGCGCGCCCCCCGCCTCTCCACCGGAATCGAGCGGGATCGCAGCCCGGGCGCGCTCGTTGTAGCGGTCGAGCCACGCCTCCAGCACGTCCATTCCGTCTTTCTGGGGCCCAGCGTCCGACATGGCTATCCTCCTGGCTGCCACTGTTCGAGGATCAACGCCGCTTTTCCTGCCTCCAGGAGCCGGGAGCGGACCTGGCCGGCGCCGTCGCGGTCGACCACCTGCGCCAGATACGCCGGCAGCCAGGCGGGGTAGTGGCCGGATGGACCCCAGCCGCTCGCATCGAACACGCTGTGACCGTCGACGACCCGCAACAACCCGACGCCGGCCTCCCGTCCGGCCGCCAGCGCGTCCGGCGTGAACTCGACCGTGCTGAACACCAGGGCCGCTTCGGCGGCGGCATCCTTCAACCGCGCCTTCAGCGAATCCACGACCTCGCGCGCGATCGGGGCTTCCTGCCGACGGCAGGCAATAAGGACCTGCCTGGTCCATGGCGGCCGGCTCAGCAGGGCGAGCAGCTCCAGGACGAAGCCGCGTTCCGGCTCGGGGAGCTCGGCGCGCCGGTGAATGCGGACCGCGCCTACCTCGAAGCCGACTTTGCGGAGCTCGCGTACGACGAGGATCTCGAAATAGTCCGGCGTCACTGTCGGCAGGTCGGCCATACGCCGTAATCCTAACCTCTCCGGGGTAGCCTTGCGGCGGGCAGGGGGCCTCCTTATATCATCGGCATGACTCGTCAGGGGACGGGTCGCACTCTGTTGCTGCAGTGCTCGCCTCCGTCGGATCGATGGGCGCGACGAGCGCGTGTCGCGCCCGGGTCGTGCGGGTTCCCTTCGCAACATTCCGAAGTGTAGGTCTTCACCCCAGACTCGAGGGGGCAAAGTCCTATGCAGGTCAGTCGACGCGATTTCCTCAGGGTGACCGCCGGAGCGGGGGCGGGGACGGCGATCGGCGGGCTGGTTGGGCTTGGCGCGACGCTCGCGCCGGCGCGAGCACAGGCGCAGGAGCTGCGGATCAAGGATGCCAAATCGGTGCCGAGCATCTGTCCCTTCTGCTCGGTCGGATGCGCCACCCTCATCCAGGTCAAAGATGGCCGCATCGTCAACATCGAGGGCGATCCGCGCAGCCCGCACAGCGAGGGCACCCTCTGCCCGAAGGGCGCGGCGATCTACCAGCTGCACGTGAACCCGAATCGGGCGACGAAGGTCCTGCACCGCAAACCCGGCGCCAAGGACTGGGAGGTCGTCGAGCTCGAGTGGGCGATGGTC
>WNGA01001137.1_pt1 | contig 50781 bp, 32 predicted proteins | sample 5400061 | NCBI WGS metagenome assembly WNGA01 (sample SAMN13153366, study PRJNA577476) | soil metagenome | isolation source: 100 cm soil or saprolite under grassland replicate 2 | place: USA:California | collected 2016-06-15
GCGAGCTTCGACGAAGCGGTGCCGGCGCCGCTCATCTACGACTCGCTCGTGTTCGACACCATGCCGCAGCCCGCGGAGCGCGATCCGCGCTACACCATGCTCGTGAATCAACTCATGCTGCATACGAAGACCGGGTCGGTGGCGCGCGCGCCGATCCGCAACACGGGGCCCGCGCGCTTTCGAGTACCCGACGCGCCGAAGGCGGCCGAGCTCGTTTCGCCGCGTTTCAGGATCGTGCCGCTCAGTGAGGGCGCGCCGGCGCCGGTCGATCCCGGCACGAAGAGCTGGAGCGAGTATCGCGCGGCACTCGCGAAGTTGAATCGCGGTGCGGCCAACTGGCAGGTGGTGCCGTTGCATGAGCTCGTTGCCTGATCGCACCGCGTCGGAGATCATGTGTGGCTTATTGGAAACAGTGAAGACGATCGATGCCTGATCCGGCTGCCAACCTGAGCTTCCTGCCGTGGGTGCGTGAGGGCGCCGCAACGGCGATCCCCGCGCTCGACACGCTGCTCCCGCAGCGCGGTGTCGCCGATCTTTCGGCGTCGCTCGCGATCAACAGCGCGCCGGGTGTGTCGCTTTCGATCCGGTTGCGTGGACCGGCTGATATCATCGGCGTCGATGCGCGGCAGATCGTGCGCATGGAGCCGCTGCCCGACAGCCGGGACTTCGAGCCGAACTTCCTCGCCTGCGTCGAATTCGATCGGCCCGACTTTCCGTGGCTGTTCACCCCGGCGCGCGCGAACACGAGCGGGCAGCTGCGGCCGTGGCTGTGCCTCATCGTCGTGCGCGAGCAGCTCGGCGTGAGCGTCGAGCCGGCGAGCGTGACCTCGCTTCCGGTTCTGCGCATCGCATCACCGGCAAAGCCGATCGACGAGCTTCCGGACCTCGCCGAATGCTCGGCGTGGGCGCATTCGCAGGTGGCGGCGGTCGACACGAGCGCGACATCGGTCAACGCTGCCCTGCGCGGCGCGACCGAGCTTTCGCTGTCGCGTCTCGTCTGCCCGCGGCGGCTCGAGCCCGACACCGCGTACGTCGCATGCGTCGTTCCGACCTTCGAGCTTGGCCGCAAGTCGGGGCGCGGCACGACGGTTGCGGACGACGAAGCTGCCGCCGCGAACGCTCTTGCGCCTGCGTGGACGATCACGCGCGCGCCGCCGGCGCCGCCGACGGGGCCGACCGACGTCGAGCTCCCGATCTACCATCAGTGGCGATTTCGCACCGGCTCGGTCGGCGATTTCGAATCGCTCGCTCGCGCGTTGCATCCGCAACCCGCACCCGACCGGCTCGGCCTGCGCGAGATCGACATCAGCCATCCCGGCTTCGCGGTGTCGTCCGGCATTGCGCAGGGCACGACGATCGATCTCGAAGGCGCGTTGAAGCCGATGGACGCGCCCGATGCGCTGCCCGCGTGGCCTGCCGGCATCGAATCGCCATTCAAGGCCGCTCTTGCGCCGATCGTCAATGCACCGGGTCTCGCCGCGATCGCTGACCCCCACGCCGATCCGCTACTCGCGCCGACGCTCTACGGTCGCTGGTACGCGGCGAAGCCGACGGTGGGGCCTGCCGCGTCGTCGTGGCTCGACCAGCTCAATCTCGAGCCGCGTTATCGCGCAATCGCCGCGTTCGGAACGCAGGTTATCCAGCAGCAGCAGGAAGCGCTGATGGCGTCGGCGTGGGAGCAGGCTGCCGAATTGCATGAAGCCAATCAGCGCGTGCGCCGGCTGCAGCTTGCTCTCGTCGTCGGCAAGACGATGCACGCGAAACATTTCTCGGTGCTCGCCCCCGAAGCCATGATGCGCGTCGCCGCGCCAGCATTCGGACGTCTGCGCACGACGACGCCGTCCGACCCGGTCGCGAAGACCGTCGTCGCGCGAATCGCGTCGACCGCGCTGCCCGTGCATGCGACGAGCAGCGCGATGAGCCGCATCGGACGCGTGCGCGGTCCCCTCACGCGGCGGGTGAATGCGCAAGGGCTGACGCGCTCGACCACGTCGACGTGGATCGGAAAGATGGCCGGCGGTTCCGGGGCGATCTTCATGACGCTGCCGACGGCGATGCTTGCAACGATTGGCGCCGTGCGGCAACGGCTGCCCGCGAATGCGAACATCGCGAGCTTCGGCGCGGTCACGCAAGACGTCGTCGCGAACATGCGCGGGCGGCCACTGTTCGTCGTGGCCCCCGAGGGTCAACCGGTGGCCGTACCGCCGATGCAGGGGCTGCCGCCAACCGCCGACAGCGCGGCCGCGCATGACTTTCGCATCGCCGCGCGCGAGCACCTGCAGCGCGTGAATCCCGGTCGCACGACTATTATTACGCCCTTTCCGGTGCCGGTTCACCTCGACGAGCTTCGCGTCGCGATGGTGCGTTCGCTCGAGCCGCGCACGAACTTCACGCTGCTGACGCGCGCCGTCATCGCGACCGGCGCGAACGCGACGTTGCCCGTCGACACGCCGGCGAGCGCGCCGGTGGGCATCGACACGATCGCCGCCGCGCCGCATTTTCCGCAGCCGATGTACGAGTCGCTGCGCGACCTTTCGCAGGATCTGCTGCTGCCCGGCCTCGCGAGCGTCGATCCGGACACCGTGCTCGGGCTCAAGACGAATCGCCGTTTCATCGAGGCGTACATGGTGGGACTCAACGTCGAGATGGGCGGCGAGCTGCTCTGGCGCGGCTTTCCAACCGACCAGCGCAGCACGTATTTCGATCAGTTCTGGGATGTCGCCGCGGCGAAAGAGGCACGGCCGGACATCGATCCGATCAGCGGCTGGGGCGAGCGCAAGCTCGGCGACGCCACGGGTGCTCCGGTGCGCGAGCAGTTCGTGATGCTGATGCGCAGCGCGCTTCTGCGCCGCTATCCCAACGCGATCATCTACGCGGCGCCGGCGATCGCGAGCGGCGGCACGCGAACGCCTGATCTCGATCCTGCGCACGAGCTCTTCCCGGCGTTTCGCGGTGAGATGAAGCCCGACGTGTCGTTCTTCGGCTTCGATATCGCACCCGCCGCGGCGCAAGGCTCCGATGGCACGGCGGGCTACTACATCGTGATCCAGGAGCATCCGACCGAGCCGCGCTTCGGGCTCGACGTCGGTACACCCGCCGGAAGCGGAACGCACCTACGCGTCGCCGACGGGCCGCCCGAAGGTCTTGCTTCGAGCACGCTGACGTGGGGCCGTAACGCGGCGCACGTCGCCGGCATGCTGCGGCGGCGCCCGTTCCGTGTCGCGATCCACGCATCGATGCTCGTTCATCGTTAGAGCAAGACATGCCGACCGTGCCCGCAACGTCGTTCCGATCGAGCTTTACGCTGCCGCGCGCCGATGTGCCGCTGCCTGCGTTGATGCAAGAGCCGCTGTGCGCGAGCGATCAGCCGCTCGCGTTGCTGCCGGTGCGATTGGAGACGCGGTTCTTCGCGCAGCCGGACGGAAGCAGCGAGCTTCGCGTGCGGATCTACCCGGACAAGATTCATCTCGACTCGCACGAGCGCGAGCTCACGCGCAGCGAGCGCGAATGGGGCGTGCATGCGTGGGAGTCGATCTGGCGCGCGGGCAACGACGTCGAAGCGCAGAAGACGGCATGGCGGCAGCTCGCGGATCGCTTCGCCGACGAGCGCGCCGCCTGGATCCTCCACGCGCTCGAGCCGACGAACAACGCGCAGCGGCCGACATCGCCGACCGCGGCGGGCCAGCCGCTGCCTGTTTCGCCGGCGTTTGCGCAGGTCGCCGTCGTCGACGACGACGAGCAGGCGTCGTGGCGGCGCGCGCCGGTCGCGCGGCTCATGCCTGATAGCTGGTTCGCGATCGTTCAATCGGACGGCCGACCGGTGATTGCCGTGCGCGGCCGCGACATCGAGAAGCCCGTGGCGGTAGGTCCCGATCCGCAGGCGCCCCCGACCGACGTAGGCGACGAGACGATCGTCGTCGACAAGGGCATGCAATGGATGGTCGACTTCGACGTCGCGGAAGCGAAGGGCATGGCGCTTCGAATTCCAATCCCCGCCGCGACGCTCGCCGCCGGGCTCGACGGCCTGCTCGTGCTCGGCGTTACGGCGGCGGCACCGCGGGACGTCGCGGACGAGCTCGCCGACCTCATCGATGCGCATCACTACACCGACGGTCTCGAGTTCCTGCATGTCGGCACGCCGACGAACAACACGGCCGATCGCCGTGCCGGCTACCAAAGCGGCGGTCGCGATCACGACGCGAGCTTCGCCGTCGAAGTCGCGTCGGATCCGGCGACGCTCGACGAAAACTCGAACGCGATGAAGCTCGGCGTCGCGCTCGGCCTGCCGCGCGAGCGCATCGCGCGTGTGCTGGGTTACGTCGGACGCGCGTCGGAACAGCACGACGGCGACCAGCGCTGCATGAACGGCGCGCTGTGGCAGGCGAGTTGGGGCTACTACCTCGGCAACATGATCGGCTTCGACGGCACGGGGTTCACGCCCGACGGACTCGCATGGGCGCGCGATCATTTTCTTTCGCACGTGCGCGCAGCGGGCTCGTTCGCCTGCGTGCGTGCCGGCCGGCAGCCGTATGGGCTGCTTCCGGTCACCTCGCTCGATTTGTGGAAGCCGGGTACGGGGGCGGAAGTCGCCCTCTCGCGCGACGCGTTCGTCAAGGATTTCCTGATCCGATTGCGCGATATCTTCTGGCGGCCGAAGTTCGATCAGGTCGCGCGCGTCGGTCAGCGTCAGGATCCGCCGGATCCCGACGCGGATCTCGCCGACGTGATGCGAACGGAAGCATTCTCCACGAGCTACCGCGTGCGAAGCCTCTTCGGTCGCCACTACCTGCAGCATCTTCGTGCGTTCATCGGCGAGGATCTGCAGGCGATGGGATTCATCGCCGCGCAGGATGCAATCACCGGCGGCGTGCTGCAGCGCCTGGGAATCCCATGGCGCCCCCGCATGGCCGCAGCGACGTTCGCCGAGTTGAGCTTCGTGCTGAAGTCCGCGCTCGTGCAAAGCGGCGAAGTTTCGCCATGGAAGCCGCTCGAGCCCGATTACATCGCGGCGTTGCTTGCGCAGTCGAGCATCGACGCGTTGATCGCTGCGCGCCCCGCGGTCGACGCGACCCATACGAGCGTGGGCCTTCTGCAGACGCTGCTCCGCCATGGACTGCTGCGCGAGATTGCCGAAGCCGCGGCTCGGATCGCCGCGCACGCGCCGGGTGCGAATGTGACGTCTTTGCTGCGCGATGCGGAGCTCAACGATTTGGTAAGCGGCAGCGCGCTTTCGCCGACGTTCAAGCGCCAGCTCGACACGAAGGTCACGGCGATCACCGGCGATCGCACCATCCGCGAGGTCGTCGAAGACGCACTTCGCGATGTCGTCGCTCCCACGGCTGCAGCCGAGCTCGCCGCGCTTGCCGAGTTTCGCGCGAGCCTCAAGACGTTGCAGCGACGCGACAGCGAAACGCTGCAGTTGCTTATGCAGGGCGCGCTCGACCTCGCTTCGTATCGGCTCGATGCATGGATTACGTCGTTCGCGTCCAAGCGGCTTGCGACGCTGCGCGCGCAAAACGCTATCGGTCTGCGGGCAGGCGGCTACGGCTGGGTCGAGAACCTGCGTCCGAAGCCGCCGTCCGCAACAATCGCAGTCACGCCACCGCCGGGCGAATCGCTGCCTCTCGTGGCGTCGTCAGATGACACCGGGTTCGTTCACGCGCCGTCGGCGACACACGCCGCCGCTGCAGCGTTGCTGCGAAACGCGCACCTCGGTGCGAGCGGCATCACCTCGGCGGACAGTCCTTTCGCGATCGAGCTCTCCTCGCGCCGCGCGCGCGAAGCCGCGAGGTTGATCGATGGCACGCGCCAGGGCCAGCCGCTCGGCGCGCTCCTCGGTTATCGATTCGAGCGCAGCCTGCACGACTTGGGGCTGGATCGTTTCATCGCCCCTCTTCGCAATCTTGCGCCGCTCGCGGCGCGCCGGCTTGAAGCGACCAACTTGCCCGTCGAGAAGATCGCCGCCAACAACGTCGTCGATGGACTCGTGTTGTCCGCGAAATGGCACGATGCGCAGACCGAGGTGACGAATGCATTGCAGCCGGTGAGCCCGACCGCTGACGAGCTCGCCAGCCTTCGGCGCGAATTCGACGGGCTCGCCGATGCCATCGACGGCTTGAGCGATGCGCTCACCGCGGAGATTGCATACCAGATGGCGCGCGGCAATACGTCTCGAACCGCCGCGACGCTTGCGGCGATCGCGCAGGGTGACGCGCCCGCTCCCGAGCTCGAAGTGGCGCGCATCCCGCGCAGCGGCACGGCAGTGACGCATCGAGTTCTGGCGCTGTGGAGCGGCGCGAACGCGCCCGCCGGCGATGCGAGCGCAGCGTCGCCGATGGCGCGGGCCGAGCCGGCGCTCAACGCCTGGGCAGGCAAACTGCTGGGCGATTTCGGCAAGGTGCGCTGTACGTTCGAGCGCGTGGGCGAGGGTGGCGCGGTGCTCGAGTCGCGAGCGTTGAAATTGAGCGAGTTCTCGCTCGCGCCGCTCGACGTCGTGTATGGCGTGCCGGCAATCGGCAGCGCGTCCTCGGCCGAAGCGACGGCGAGCGACATCGAAGCGCGCGTGGTCGATCTCGTGCAGCGATTGCGGTTGGGCTTTTCGCCTGGAGCGCAGTGGCGCATCCAGCACGTCCGTCCGACTGATCTCGCGAGCGACGAGCTCACGCTCTTCGACGTGCTGGAGCAGGCGCGTGCGGCGCGACGTTTGCTCGCGACCGCGCGCAGCGTGACGCCGCAGGATCTCTCGCCGCCATCGCGAACCGCGACGAGCGCGCTCGATCTCGCGGAGCTCGAGGCGCGCGTCGTACAAGCCGAGGCGTCGCTTCGCGATGCGCACGGCGCGCTTGCCGCGCTCGCGCAGTCGGGTGCCGGTGCGAGCGCCGGTGCGCTCCGCACGTCGATCCTGAAGCTCGGTGATTTCGGATTCACCTTCACCGTGCCGGTCGTTGGTTCGGGAGACGATCCGGCGGCGCGCGCCGCGCTGTCCCAGCAGGCGAGCGGTCTGCTGGCGGAATGCAGCAAGCGCATCGATCGGATCACGGCGCTGCGCGACGAGCCCGCTGCGACCGACGCGCGGTCGCGTTTCGCGCAGCTCGGCGAGCGCATGCGCGCAGTCTTCGGCTCGTCGTTCGTCGTGCTCGCTCGCTTCACGTGCGATGCAGCGACTGCGGGCGAGCTCCGTTCCGCGATCGCCGGCAGCAAGGCGATGCAGGGCGGCGACGAGCTCGCCGTCTACACGTGGTTCGCACGCTATGCGCGCGTGCGCGACCCGGTGGCACGGTTGGCTTCGTGCGTCAGCGGTGCGGAGGTGCTCGGCGCCGGCGAGCGTCTCGCGCTCGAGGTCGCGCAACTGCCGTTCGACAACAACGATCGGTGGATAGGCCTTCCTCCCGCTGCGAACAAAGCGATCCCGGCCGGAAAGCTCTCGCTCGTCGTTCATGCAGTCGCGCCTGTCGATTTCGCACAGCCACTTCGCGGTCTGTGGATCGACGAATGGACCGAGATCGTGCCGAGCCGCGAGGAAACCACCGCCGTCACGTTCCAGTACAATCCGCCGGACGCCTGTGCACCGCAAACGGTGCTGCTCGCAGTGCCGCCGGTGCCGGGCGAGGACTGGACGGTAGCCGCTCTGCACCGCGTGCTCGTCGAAACGCTCGACCTCGCCAAGCTGCGCGCCGTCGACAGCGATGCGCTCTCCGAATGCGGTCAGTTCCTGCCCGCGCTGTGCTTCGCTTTCAACGCGAAGGACGACGCGGTGTCGACCGATTTCGCGCCGTTGACGCGGTAAGAAGCCAGCGGCCTCGAACATCATGCCCTTGCCGCCCGATCCTCCGCATTTGCCGCCGCGGCACCCGCCGGAGCCACCCGAGCCGCCGGAGCCGCCGGAGCCGCCGCATCCTCCGCGACCGCCGCGTCCTCCTCCGCCACCTCCGCCACCTCCTCCACCTCCGCAGCCCGGCGGCACGCCGTCGATCACGAGCTGGACGCGGCTCGAGCCGCGCTCGCGGGAGGCCGACATGCGCTCGAGCGTAAGCGCGCGGCTGTTCGATCCGCTGTGGCTACTGACGCGCCAATGGCAAACCGGCGAGTTTCAGGCCGAGGACGCGGGAACGCCAGTAGTGGCTCGCGTTCGCGCGTCGAGTGCGATGTTCTCGCGCTGTCACCTGGGCGAGCTACCTCCGAACACGATGGAACAGGCGCCGCGCTACGACGCAACGGGCATGCCGCTGGATGCGCTCGTCGAGCGTCGTCCGATGCGGCCGGCCGACGCGAACGATCCGCGCATGCTCGCGCTGACGGTGGAAGCAGGCTTGCATTTCCTGCGCATGCTCGACCCGCAGCCGATGGCTCGGAGCTACCGCCGCGAGTTCACCGACCTCTTTGCGCTGCAGGCGATCGGGTCGCCATCGTCGCCGGGCACGACCGATGCGGCTGCGCTGCGTTTCGTTCAATGCATGGCGGGACGCGCGCTCGATGCGCGACGTCTCGCGGCCGCGCTGCGCAGCGGGACGGCCGCTGCGCTCGCGGCGAATCCGGCGTTGAACATCGATGCCGGCGACCGCGCCGAAGTCGCGCAGACGGCGACCGCATGGCTCGAGTGGTACGACGGCCTCGCGATCGAGCCCGACCATGCGGCGAAGGATGCGTGGCTGCCGGAGCGGATGGAGTACGCGGTTTCGATCGCGGCCCACCTATCCCCGCGGCCCGAGGACGAAGTGACGCTGTCCGCGGACGAGTTCGACGACGGCGTGCTCGATTGGAGCAGCTTCGACGTGAACGCCGAGGTCAACATGGGTACGGCCGCCGATGACGCCGTCGTCTCGACCACCCAAACGACCGTGCCGGCGCCGCTCACTTTCCGCGGTACACCCGCGCCGCGCTTCTGGGAGCTCGAGGACGCTCTGATCGACTACGGCCTGACGCCGGTCGGTCCCACCGATCTCGCGCATCTCATGATGATCGAGTACGCGAACAGCTACGGCAACGACTGGTTCGTCGTGCCGCTCACGCTGCCGATCGGATCGCTGACTCGCATCGATTCGCTGGTGGTCACCGACAGCTTCGGTGTACGCAGTCTCCTGCGCCCGATCGGCGATCCGTCATTGCCGCAATCGAATTGGGCGATGTGGCAGATGTCGTTTCGACGCCGACCGGGTCAGGAACCCATCAAGAGGCCGGTTTCGAATCTCTTCTTCCTGCCGCCCACCTCGGGACAGCGAACGGAGGGCGGCGCGCTCGAGGACGTGCTTTTCATGCGCGACGAGATGGCCAACCTCGCGTGGGCGATCGAGCGCGTTGTCGAAAATCCGCTCGAGCAGCCGATGCCGCGTGTGGAGCAGGAGTCGGAAGCCGGTGATGCGGGATCCACCGACGTCGCGAGGGCCGCACAGGCACCACCGCGGTATCAGCTCTCGTCGCGCGTTCCGAATCATTGGATTCCTCTGTTGCCGATGCAGACCCGAGCAGCGGACGGCAAGGTCATCTCGCGGCTTCGCCGGGGTGCGGTATTGCAGCCCGACGGATCGCAGCGCGTGCACCGTGCGTTGAGCGATGCGCTCGCAGCGTCCGCCGGCCTTCTTCTCTTCGATGAGGAAGTGCCGCGAGAAGGCCAACATCTCACGCGCCGGCGAGTCGTTGCGCGCTGGATCGATGGATCGACGTGGATGTGGACCGCATTCCGAAAAGAGGTCGGCCGGGGCGAAGGTTCGAGCGGTCTCGTGTTCGATCAGCTTGACCAGGAAGTGTTGGCGCGCCGCGCGAGTGAGACGACGAACATGCGTCGGCGGTCACCCAGCGGAACAAAAGGAATTCAGTGTTCGAGCTGCTTGGCCACGCTTCCCGAGGCGGCCAAGTTCTGCATCAAATGTGGCGCGCCAGCGCCCTCCGTCTGTTCGGCGTGTGGGTTCTCCAACGTCGCCTACGCAAACTTCTGCGCCGAATGCGGCGCGAAGCTTGCCGCGGTCCGGTCCAACGAAGTACAGACCGCACCGCCGTTCGCGAGCAGTCCATTCGCCACGGACGTCAACCTCGCTTCGGTCGAGCGGCGGCAACTGACCGTCCTTTTTTGCGACCTCGTCGGATCCACTGCGTTGTCGTCGCGACTCGATCCCGAGGAATTGCGCGACGTCATCGGCACCTATCATCGCTGCATCGCCGACACCGTGGAACGCTTCGGTGGCTTCGTCGCCCGGTACATGGGGGACGGTGCGCTGGTCTACTTCGGCTTTCCCCATGCCTACGAAGACAACGCCGAGCGCGCCGTGCGCTCTGCGCTTGCTCTCAGCTCGAATGTCGCCGGGCTCGGTGTGCTCCCCGCGCGCTTGCATGTGCGCATCGGTATCGCGACCGGCCTCGTGGTAGTAGGCGAGCTTGTGAATGCCGGCGCTGCGCGCGAGCAAACGGCGCTGGGTGAAACCCCGAACCTCGCGGCGCGACTGCAAGCCATCGCAGAGCCCGACGCCATCCTCATCGCCGACACCACCCGACGCCTGGTCGGCCGACTGTTCGTATGCCAGGACCTCGGTGCACTGGAACTCGCCGGATTCGCGGTGCCCGTGCGTGTCTGGCGAGTCGTTGGCGAGGAGCGGTCAGGGCGTCGCTTCAGCGCCCGTGAGTCGAGTCGCGCTCCCTCCCCAACCGCAACCCCCGATATCGGCGCGAGGCCGCTGGTCGGGCGTTCGCAGGAACTGGGGCTGCTTCGAGATTGCTGGAAACAGGTGAGCGAAGGTCGCGGCCGTGTCGTTCTCCTATCGGGCGACGCCGGGATCGGCAAGTCCCGCCTGGTGCAAGCCGTGGTTGCATCCTTGGATCAGGAGCCGCACGCCCACCTCGAGTTCCGCTGCTCGGCGTACTACGCCAACAGTCCGCTGTACCCCGTCGTCGCTTTGCTTCCGACGGTCCTCGGCTGGAGCCGGGAAGATGCGGACGAAGCGAGACTCGACAAACTCGACGCATTCTGCACACGCCATCACCTGCCACCTGCCGAGGCGGTTCCGCTGCTCGCTTCGCTGCTCTCGCTTCCCGCCTCCGACCGCTTTCCTTCGCCGTCGATGAGCCCCGAGCGCCAGAAGCAGCGAACCTTGCAGATGCTGATGGCGATCGTGCTCAGTTTTGCCGCCGAGAAGCCGCTGATGATGGTCATCGAAGACCTGCATTGGATCGACCCGACGTCCAGGCAGCTGCTCGGTCTTCTCATCGACCAGGCTGCGACGGTGCCATTGTTCTTGCTACTGACCGCGCGCCTGGATTTCGAGTCGCCGTGGCCTGCCCAGTCTTACGTGACGCAGTTGATGCTCACCCGCCTCACGCGGAGCGAAATCGAGGAGATGGTGAACCGGGTCGCAGGCGACAAGCCGCTTCCCGTCGAAGTCGTGAACGAGATCGTCGCCAGGACCGATGGCGTGCCCTTGTTCGTCGAAGAGCTCACCAAGATGTTGCTCGAGTCGGGATTGGTTCAGTCGCAACAGGATCGGTATGAACTCACCGGTCCTCTTCCTCCGCTCGCCATTCCGACTACGCTGCAAGACTCGCTGGCGGCACGCCTGGATCGACTCGCTGCCGTGAAGCCTCTTGCTCAACTCTGCGCGACGCTGGGTCGTGAGTTTTCTTATTCACTGTTGAAGGCCGTCTCGGCTTTCGACGATGCGACGCTCCAGCGTTCGCTCATCCAATTGGTCCACGCCGAGTTTCTTCACCAGCGCAGCACACCGTCCGAAATCGTCTACATCTTCAAGCATGCAATGATCCAGGAAGCGGCGTATCAGTCGCTTCTCAAGAGCAGGCGACAGCAATACCATGAACGGATCGCGCGCGTGATCGTCGATCAGTTCGCAAGCGAAGCCGAGGCGCATCCCGAAGTGGTGGCCTTTCACTATGTGCAGGCGGGCGACATCGATGCGGCCGTCAACTGGTGGCAAAAGGCCGGACAGCACGCGTTCCGTCGCGCCTCGTACGCCGAGGCGATCGCACACTATTCGAACGGCCTGCGCGCGCTGGAATCATCTCCGAATCAGCGCCGGCGCGATCAATCCGAGCTTGCGTTGCAGGTCGAGCTCGGCTATTCGCTGATCCCGCTGCGAGGCTGGGGCGCCGCCGAGACTGCGCAAGCCTTCAGCCGGGCCGGCGCATTGTGCCGTCAGATTGGCGACACACCGAGTCAGTTCCGCGCCCTCTGGGGTTTAGGCGCATTCCACTTCGTGCGCGGTGACCAGCACAAGGCGCTGGAAGTTGCGCAACAGTGCCTCGAGCTTGCCGGACACGCGAATGACGAGGACGCGCTGATCGAGGCGCATTACCTGATGGGCATCGTGCGCTGCGTGCGCGGCGATTTCGTGTCCGGCTGTTCCGAACTCGAAGCCTGCATCCGCCTCTACGGCAGCGACGTGCGCGAAATGCACCGACTTCTCTACGGTCAGGACGCCAAGGCCTCCGCGCTCGGCTGGCTCGCGATGGCGCTGTGGGTGCTTGGGCACCCGGAAGACGCCCTCGCGAAGGCAGAAGAAGCGCTCGCTTTCGTGCGCGATGCGACCCAACCGTTCCTGCTCGCTCGCGGATTGGCAAGCGTCGGATTCGTACATGTCTTCCACCTGGAGCCGCGGGGACCGGACACCGAGCTTCCGGCGGCCTTGGCACTTTGCGCCGAGCAAGGGTTCACGTATTTCCGTGCCGTAGTCTCCGCGTTTCAGGGAGCGAATCTGGTTCTCCTCGGCAACACCCGCGAAGGCATCGACCTGATGCAAACGAGCATTCGGGCGCTTCGCACGATGGGTTCGTCGCTGCTCTCGACGCCAATCCTCGCCAGTCTCGCGAGCGCGTACGTCGCTTCAGGCCAGGCGGATGAAGCTCTCGCCGCTGTCGACGAAGGGCTCAGGTCCGTCGAACAAGGCGGTGAGCGCTGGGCCGAGTCGGAGCTCCTCCGCATCCGCGCACAGCTTTTTCGCGGGGCAGAGCGAACACAAGCGGAGTCGTTGCTTCGAAAGGCGCTCGAGCTCGCCCGCCGCCGGAAGGCGAAGTCGTACGAATTGCGGGCCGCAACCGCGCTTGCATCGCACTTACACCTACACGGACGGAATGATGAAGCGAAGGTGCTGCAATCGCAGGCGGTCGGGTCGTGGCCGCGAAGTCTCGACAGCGCGGACCTGCGCGACGCGCGAGAGCTCCTCGCGAAGCTAGGTTGATCCGAATACCCGTCACAATCGCGACGCTTGCGAATGCACGATCGCGTTCGGATCACAGGCTGAGCTCATCGTGTCAGAGGCAAAACCACGCTGGGCGGCGTGCTGTTCCCGGCGACAGCGGCCAGAGCTCGAGCTGGTCGGCGATCGCATCGCCGATGTTCGGCGGCACCCCTTGCGCTCCTCTGCCTGATTCGAGCACTCGCGCAATTCGCTCGCAGGCGTAGTCCGCCACCTCATCGCTTGCCTTGCGCAAGGTGAGCAACAGCGTGCCTCGCGGGCGAGCTGGCTCCACAGCACGACCGCCGGATCTTCCGCAAGCAGCGCGTCGGCGAGACCATGCGCGGACACATCCGCGACTGCGGGATCGACCTCAAGCTGAAGCTGATGCCCGCGCGTCGACACGCTCAATCCGGGCAGACGCTGCAGGCGCGCCTTCACCCGCATTGAGCCCGGCGCCCGTGCTATCCGTGCCGACGCTCGTTTTGCACGGTGCCGCCGACGCGTGCAACCATATCGACAGCTCGGCGGGCAAGGAACGCTTCTTCGTCGGCGAGTACCGTCGCGCATTGCTCGATGGTGTGGGCCATTTCCCGCAGCGCTAAACGGTCAACGTAGTTGCCGGTGAGATTCTTCGGTTCTGCAATTGACGGCCGTCGCAGGAATTGCGTTGCGGAAACCTGACGTGCGGTCGTTTACGCCACGCTCGCCATCACGCGGCGCAGCCGCGAAAGACCTTCGGCAATCTCGCGTTCGCCGATGCTGCCGTAACCGAACACAATGCCTTGCCGCGGCGTGCCCTCTAGATAGTACGGCCGCCGCGAGTAGACGCCGACATCGCGCGCTCGCGCCCGCTCAACGATAGCGTCAATATCCACCGACGGCTTCGCGAACGCCGCGATGTGCAGTCCCGTAACGGACGGTATCGGTTCCAGCCAATGGCTGAAATGTGCAGCCGCATGAGCAACAGCTGGAGACGAGCTGCGTAGATCGGCCGCATCCTGCGCACATGCCGCGCCATATGGCCCCCCGCAATGAACGCCGCCAGCGTGTCCTGGTCGGTCACCGAGCAGTGAACGTCGGCGCAATGCTTGGCGGCGACGAGCGCGCGCTGCGCCCACGAAGGCGCGACGACGAAGCCGAGACGGATGCCGGGAAACAGACTCTTCGAGAACGTGCCGGCCGAGCCGAGCGCTGTCGTCGAACTGCGCCAATACACACTGCGCCCTGGTCAACGCGATGAGCTGATCGAGTTGTTCGAGAATCGCCTCGTCGCGGGCCAGGAAGCCGCCGGCATGCGGCTGCACGGCGAATTCCGCGACGCCAACGATCCTGACCGCTTCATCTGGTTGCGCGGCTTTCCCGACATGCCGGCGCGCTCGCAGTTGCTCGAGGCGTTCTATGACGGCCCGGTGTGGAAAGCCGCTCGGCGTGGGACGCAAACTGTCCGCGGCACATACCCCAGCGTTTTGACGCCGCTGACGTTGCAGCAGCGCTCGCGGACCGCGACCGGCATATCGAAGCGCTAGAGGCTGAGCTACGGCGTCTGCAGCAATCGAAAGAATCCGTTAGGTCGAGCTCGGCCGAGCGCGCGCGATAGTTGTGCCTCCGGGGTGCGCGCGCGATGGACATGTCGCGCGCCCCCGCCCATATTTTCCAGCTCGATCGCCTGCGAGAGAAGAAACCGCCTTGAACAGCTACGGGAACTCGCTTGCTTGCAGCGCCGGCCGATGGTGCGGACAATTGGGGCATTACCGAAGTGCGTGAACCAGCGTTTTGGCCGAGGAGGCGGCTGATATGTTCAAGCGTATCGACCATATCGAACTAGTCACTGCACATCCGGAGCGAGCGGTGCAGTTCTATACCGAGATCCTCGGCTTCACCGTGCGGCGCCGCGACCGGGTGCCGTCAACGCCGGTGGGCCCGCTTGAGCTTGTCTATCTCGACCTTGGCGGCACGACGGTGGAGTTGATGAGCTACCCAGATGCGAACGTCGCAGAGCCGCAAGCCGGCGAGAGACTCGGCTACCGAATGATGGCGTTGGAAGTGAACGACATGGACGATGCGCTGGCCTTTCTGAGGGCGAAGGGTATCGATGCCACGTGGGGACCAATCAAGCGCCAGGCCTATGCGCGCGCCGAGATCCGGGATCCCGACGGCAATCCCATCGAATTGCGTCAATGGTTGTGACCGTCCACACCAGGACACGGTTCGCGAGAGTCACGAATCGGGCAGAGCGCAGCTCACTGGCGATCACGACACCGACTTCGCGCTAGCCGCCTGTGCCGCATGAATGCGCGCTCCACCACGTGCGTCGCCCCGTGCACGCCAGTGATGTACGTGAAGACGCATTTCCCGCGTAATGCGATGTCGACTCCAGGGTAACTGCGTCGGACCGGCTCGCTTTGCGATTACAGCGGCCCCGTGGAGTATGAAAAGTGAAAAGCTTCTCTCGTCTTCGTTAACGGTGTTCGCTTTCCGCCTATTAGACGCAGACGACTCGAGTTGTCGCGAGCTCGCGATTCGCACGCACGCAACGCGTTCACAACTTGTAGGCGACACATCGTGTGCACAAAATGGTCACCCACAGATTTCCGACGAGCATGGCTTGACGGTGCCGTGCATCCGATGAACCATTGTGCTGCACGCAACGCGACGCTCTTGCGTGCGCAGTATAGAAGTACGCGGCAAAACTGCCGTAAGGCAGTGACGCAAAGCCTCCGGCCCGTAAGTATGCGTGGGGTAGCGGGGTTGCCGGCGGAAAATCCGCCGTCTGCATGAATGGTGCGCGAACGCGTGGTCGGCATCATTTATACGTCACTGTCTTTCGGGCTTTACCGGGAGGCGCGACGTGAACGCATCAGGTTCTAATCCATCGCATAGGGCAGTTACTAGGCAGTCGCAGGTAAGCGCGGTCGACGAACCTAATAATCGCCACAAACCGACGGTGCGGTGCGCGACGAACGCGTCCTCATCGCGCGAGTCGGCCAGATCGGCTGGTGCCAGGAAGATCCGACTGATTGCGGATCAGCAGTATTTCGGCCTCGATGCGTTGGCCCTTCATATCGCTGCCGAACGCGTTCTTGCGCGCATCGCCGCGCAGGATCCTCAGCGGCGATGGATCGACGTTCGCGCCCTCAGTGAGGATTTCCGCCTAGATTCCGCGGCAAGCGGAAGGCTGCTGACGGCGTTAGTTGTCGAGGGCTTGCTCGAATCTGATGGAACGGGCCGCTACCGTCCCACGGCGCTTTTTCGCGAATACGCTCGTGCGTGCGTTGTAGCTCCGCTGTCACGAGAACGTGCCAAGACCTTGATCGACAGAGCGACCGAAGTAGCGGCGCGCATCAATGCCAATTGGACACGCAATCCATACCTTGTCCAGACGGTCGCGGTGTCGGGCAGCTACATGAGTCGCCGTGACCCGCTGAAGGAGCTTTCCCTGTGGCTCGTCTTGTGCGCGCGTCCAAAAACGCAAGCGCGACGCGTGAGTCTTTCGCTAGACAAAGACCAAGCTTTACGCCAGATCGGCGCAGCGATGAAGGCACTCAGTTCCTTTGTGGTGGTGCGCGTCGCGGCCGATCGCCAAAGCGTGCGGCGTCCGTTCAGTGTGGTATTTGAAGCCAGCGAAGAGCAGATCGACTTTTCCCCACCGGCTTTCGAAAAGTTGCGGGAATGGGGGATTTCGGTCAGTCGTCGGCTGGTCATGAAGTGAGCGAAGCCGGCATCGACAACGGTATTGACATGGATTCGCGAAGGCATCGGGGGCCGCCTTAGGTGCGACTGTGGCGACTCGGGCTAATTCAGCTGACCACGACGGTTGACGCGTCAATGCGAACCGCGCGGCCCAGCAAGTCAGCTCCGAACTCGCACCGCGGTGTGACACCATCCGGCCGCACATCGACCTATGTCGCTCAGCTGCCCGCGCTCGACAGGACCGATGCTTGCTCCAAGGGACGCCACGGCCCCTTGAAGCGATCAGCCTTCGAAGACGCTCCATGAAGTCGCACAACGTGCGTTGGAACGTATGAAAGTGAAGGTGACCTACGTCCGTCAAGACGGGAAGCAGCACAAAAGCGTCGAGTACGATTCCGCACAAGCATCATTTGCGGGCGTTTTGGCAGAAGTGCGCGCCAACAGTCGCCAACAAGGTAGATCGCCCGGGCTGAGCGGACGCGCAGACTGCTACCACATCGTCGTCGACGCGTACGGCCACCGTGCCGTCGTGCACGCTACTGCACCGAAGCGCAGTTAGAGAGCGCGCGCCGAACGCGGCTAAGGCGCGATCGGATAGTCGCGGTCCTGGCTGGTGCCAAATCCGTTGCCAAATGCGGCGGCTCCAGGCGGAGTCTGGCGGTGCAGCTGCCTGATTTTATTGGCACGTCTTTGTTTTGCTTGGGCTGGCGAATAGGTTCGAATCCCGCCTTCTCACCAGTTACCCCAATCTACTAGCGTCCGCGACTGTCCGCAGATTTTCCGGCGCAGAGATTCGTTTCTTTGTATTCCCTATGATAGGTCGGCGGAAGCGGAACGCCTCGCGGCGCGGCCAAGCGCGGACGTCCGCTGCCCAGCCGCACCGCGTAGCGGTAGAAGGAATTAGTTCAGGATGGGGGCGAGGGCCTGACCAATGCGGGCCATCTGCGCGTCGCTCACGCGCTTTTGGAGCAACCCGGCAAATCGCGGTTCCTGTACGCCCGACACGATGTACTGCCAGCGATACGCGCTCAGCAACGCCTTCCCGACCTGCGACTGCGCGTCGGCGGACAGCCGGTCCGCACATCGGGTCACGAAGTATTCCGTATCGGCCGTGGCTTGCACCTGTAGCAATCCATCGACGGCGCCGACGAGCTCGATCAAATCGCCGACTGCCTGCTCGCGCGCCTCGGACGAAACCTTCGCATCCTCGCGCTTCCACTCGAGCTCGTCGAGAATTGCATGCTGCGATTCTTCCTTCGCGTGGAACGTGAAGACGTCCTTCCAGACGGCAGAGAGATTCGCGTCGGGCGCGATCGCCTCGCGGTAATGGGAAAGAACGAAGATCTCGATGTGGCAGATGAGCGCGAGCACCGACCAGGTCGACTTCCCGAGAACAACCGACGCCACCGCGTTCGCATCCGGCAAGAACTTGTAACCGTCCGGCATTCCGGCCGCGCACATGTGCTCGATGCGCCGAAACAGCTCCTGGTGCTTCAACTCTTCGTCGGTGAACCGCACCAGCGCTTCAAAGGCGGTCTGATCGCCGAACCAGTGATCGCGACTTACCTCGAGAATCTTTGGGCCGATGAACCGCTCCACGAGCCCGAACATGTTCGCGTACGTACGCCCCTGGACCTGGCTGAAGAACCGGCGATCGGCCGCGCAGAGGAAAGGCAGCCGGCTTACCTGGGACAGACCATCCGGCATGAACTTCTCGTCGAAGTCGAACGCGCGACCCCGGATGACGTCACGCTCGATTTCCCATCGGATCCGCTTGGACACCTCGACACATTTCGCATAAACCTTGGCGTCGGCGAGCTCGGGTTGCATCTGTGCTTGCATGGTGCTTCTCCTCGTAGTGAATGACGGATTTACGCCGTCACCGAAACCGTTCGATGCGGCAGCGTGCAGCGCCCACGCTTCAGCTTGTGCGCGCCAATGCAGGTTCTCCGAAGCCTCATCGAATGCGACGCCCGGCGGCCTCGAATGCGAGACTGTTTGCGTCATATGTGTCTTCAAGCAGCAGCGCTACTCAAGTACGGGTCCGATTCCATTGCCGACGAGGCCTGTCTCGCAATGAAGGTCTCGATACGGCCATTGACGATCTCGGGCGCCGTCACCGGTCCCATGTGGTCGAGCCCGTCGAACATCTCGACGTCCGACGCGGGCAACCCATACGCCAGCAACTCGGTCAGCCGCCGTGTGGATGCCCTCGTTCGCGTGCCCGCCATGAGCAGCACGGGCATGCGGAGTTGCTGGTAATCCTTGAGCGTCGTCGTGTCGGCTGCGAGCGCCTTGAAGTGCCGATCTATCGCCGGCATGCGCGAGGCGATCGTCGTTCGCTGCAGCCCGCTCAACCGCTGCCACGCGTCGTTGCCGGACCAATAGGTGACGAATCGTTCCGCTGCGGCTTCGATGAATCCGTTTCGAAGCGAACGGTCGATGCCATCGGCGAGGGTGCGCACTTCGGCCGCCGCTGGATTGCGAGCGTCGTACGCGAACAAGGTCGCGAAAGGCACCGGTTCGTACAGGGTGAGACTAGCAACGCGCTCCGGCAGCTCGAACGCGATGTGAAGTGCAACGGCGCCTCCGTACGAGTGCCCGACGAGATGAATCGGTCGGCTCGAACCGGTCAAGACGCGCATCACCCGCGAAGCTTCGTCACGCAGCGTCAGCGCGCGCGCCTGATTCCATGTCGGCGCTTCGCCATGCCCGTAGAAATCCAGCGCAATGACGTGAGCCTGATGACCGACGCGCTCGATCAGCGCATTCCATTGCCGCGACGAGCTTCCCGACGCGTGCAGGCAGACCACGGTCGCAAAGGGATGACCCGTCAGGTCGATCGCCGAGAGATTCGTTTTCATTAGCTCTACCTTTTCGTGTCGTTTTGCAAGGTCGCGCTTGATCGCGCGACGCATCCGCTAATGCAGCGGGCGTGCCACGCCGGGATCGACACGTTTTCCCTGCGGGATCAGAGAGTTGGCGGCGGCGCTCGAACCGCCGCGCCGTCGGATGCGGCGGAACCGTCGAATGCGACGGCGGGTGCAGCGAATGCGACGCTAGCCCGTCTTGCGGATGCCGAGCTTGCGCATACGCCCGCGTAGCGTGCTCGGATTGAGACCCAGCAGCGCGGCGGCGCCTCGTTCGCCTTCGATGCGCCAGCCGCTTTGCGCGAGGATGCTCCGGATATGAGCGCGTTCGACGTCTTCAAGCGTTGCGCGCGTCGGCGGCGGGACAGCGCGCCCGTTTCCCGTATCGAGCTCGAAAGACAAGTGCTGTGCCTCGAGCGTCCCATCGTTCGACATGATCAGTGCGCGCTCGACCAGATTCTCGAGCTCGCGGATGTTACCGGGCCAGTCGTAGGAGCGCGCGCGTTCGAGAAATGCCGGAGAAACGGAAGTGAACGGCCGGCCCATCTTGCGCGCAGCCGTCGCCGCCAACCGTTCCACGAGTCGAGGAATGTCCTCGCGACGTTCGCGCAGCGGCGGCACCGAGATGGGAAAGACGTTCAGCCGGAAATATAGATCTGAGCGGAATGTCGAAGCGGCCACCTGCGACTGGAGGTCGCGATTCGTCGCGGCGATGATTCGGACGTCCACTCTGAGCGTTTGCGCGCCGCCCACGCGCTCGAACTCACGCTCCTGAAGCACGCGCAAGAGCTTGGCCTGCGCTTCGAGCGGAAGCTCGCCGATCTCGTCGAGGAACAGCGTGCCGCCATCCGCGATTTCGAAGCGGCCGCGGCGCTGCTGCGTCGCGCCGGTGAAGGAACCTTTTTCGTGACCGAAGAGCTCACTCTCGACGAGCTCGCGGGGCAGCGCCGCGCAGTTGATCTTGACCAGCGGGCGCTCGCGGCGGTTGCTCCGATCGTGAATCGCGCGCGCGACGAGCTCCTTGCCGGTGCCCGTCTCGCCCCGGATCAGCACCGTGCTGTCGGTCGGAGCGACTCGATCGATCTGCTCCAGAACGCGACGCAGCGCAGGCGAATCGCCGATCATCGAACGGCCGGATCGTATTTCGTCCACGAGGCAAACGAGCGTCGCCTTCGACCTGCGATGCGCCTCGATCTCGCGGCGCAGCGCGATGTGCGTGCCGATGCGTGCGAGCAGCTCCTGCGGCTCGAACGGCTTCGACACGTAGTCCACTGCGCCCACACCGAAACCTCGCACCTTGTCGAACGTCTCGGTGAGCGCCGTGAGGAAGATGACGGGAATCGCGCGCGTGGCTTCGTTCGACTTCAGCCGACGGCACGCCTCGTAGCCGTCCATCCCGTTCATCATCACATCGAGCAGGATGAGATCGGGACGCTCGTTCGCGGCGATCGCGAGCGCTTCGGGGCCCTCGGTCGCGGCAATCGTGTCGTAACCCGCCGCTTCGAGCTCCTGCTCGAGCAGGTCCACGTTGAGCGGCTCGTCGTCGACGACGAGCACGACGGGCTTGTCAGTCGCCAAGATATCGGGCCAGCGTGCGGTACAACAGTGTCTCGTCGATCGGCTTCGTGAGGAACGCGTCGCAGCCGCTCTCGCGCGCGCGCTCCTCGTGAGCGCGCATCGCATGCGCCGACAGGGCGACGACCGGAATGCGACTGAGCGCGCGATCGGCTTTGAGCTTGCGCGTCGCTTCCCATCCGTCCATCCGGGGCAGCGACAGATCCATGAGAATCAGATCGGGACTTTCGTCGCTCGCCCGCTCGATTGCGGTTTCTCCGTCCTGGGCGACGACCAGGCGATAGCGGTCCTCGAGCAGCTGGATCAGCAAGTCCCGATTGAGCTCGACGTCTTCGACGATCAGGATTGTCTTCACCGCATCAGGAACCGTAGCGCAGGGGCAGCGTGAGCGTGAACGTCGAACCCTTGCCGAATGTGCTTTCCACCCGGATGTCGCCCTTCATCAGCCGGGCGAGTCGACGAGAGATCGCGAGGCCGAGACCGGTGCCGCCGTAGACGCGTGTGCTTGTCGCGTCGGCTTGCTCGAATTCCTCGAAGATCGCATCGAGCTTGTTGGCGGGTATCCCAATTCCGGTATCGGCCACCGCGATGTCCACGCAACCGTTGCGAGCCGAGGCACGCACCTCGATGCTGCCCGCGGGTGTGAACTTCACCGCGTTGCTCAGCAGATTGATCACGATCTGCCGCAGCTTTTCGTCGTCGACCACCATGGTCGGAAGATCGTCGTCGAACTGCTTGACCACCACCGTGTCATTCTTCACCAGCGGCTCGATGGTGCGAATGGAGTGTTCGAGCACGCTCGCGAGCTCGGTCTCGCGTGGATTGATCTCGATGCGGCCCGCCTCGACCTTCGCGAGGTCCAGTATGGCGTTGATCAACGCGAGCAGGTGCTGACCGCTCGCCAGGATCTTTTCCAGGTTCTCGTACTGCTTCGGCTCCAGGCGTTCCTGCGAGCGGCGCATCACGATACGAGTGAAGCCGATGATCGCATTGAGCGGCGTGCGAAGCTCGTGAGACATGTTGGCGAGGAACTCGGATTTGTGACGGTTCGCGACCTGAAGCTGGCGGCTCTTCTCCTGGATCTCATTAAACAGTCGGACATGTTCGATCGCGATCGCGGCTTGATCGCCAAACGTCTTCAGCAGCGCGATTTCGCGCTCCGAGAACGAGCTCACGTAATCGCGGCCCACGAAGATCACGCCGACGCCGCGTCCTTCCCAGAACATCGGTGCGAAGAGGATCGACTTGATGCCGATAGCGGCGCAGCCCTTCTTCGTCGGCGCAGGAACCTCTGGCCCGCCCTCGACATCGGGGTAGTGAACGACGCGCCGAGTGACGATCGCGAGGCCCGATCCCGACTCCTCGGCTACGCGCAGCGGGAAGACGCGCTCGAGCTCGGCGCGTCCCGAGCCGTGAAACGCGCCGATGTGGATCAGACCGTCATCGCCGATCAGGTTCAAACCGACGATCCGCCCCGCGAACAGCCGCTGGCAACTTTCGAGAATCTTGTCGAACACCGGGCCAGTGTCGGCGATCGACTTGCTTATCACGCCGAGCACCTCGGCGGCCGCTTCCTGCTGTTCGAGCGACTCGCGGATCTCGTTGAAGAGGCGCACGTTGTCGATCGCGATAACGGCCTGCGCCGCAAAGGTGCCGAGCAGAGTGATCTGCTTCTCGGAGAATGGCCGCAGCTCGCGGCGGCCGATCACGACGGAACCGAGGAACGCCGAGCCCTTCACCAATGGAACGGCCAGCAACGTGCGCACGTTCAGTAGCTCGGCCGTCTTCGTCCGCAACGGCTCCGAGGGAAACCATGCGTCACCATCGCGCAGATCGTGAGCATGAATGGGCTCTTTGGTGACGAGCATGCGGCGAAGTGCCGAGCGCAGCGCCTCGACATCCGAGGGACCGAGTGCGTCGTGCCAGTTTGCCTGCTCGTGCGCGTCGAGGCCGCTTGTCGCGGCAAGGTGCAAACGCATCCCGTCGTCTCGGAACACGAGACCGATCTGCGCATCGCACAACGCGATCGCGCGTTCGAGGATCGCATCGAAAATTGGCGCGAGCTCGTTCGGAGAGCTGCTGATGACCGATAGAATTGCGGCCGTCGCGGTTTGCTGTCTCAACGCCTCTTCGGCGGCATCACGTGCGCGACGGAGCTCGATCTCGGCGAGCTTGCGCTCGGTAATGTCGCTGAGCGCACCGACGAGCTTGGTGACGCGTCCGTCGGGCTCTCTCACTGCCACACCCCGATCGAGCACCCATTTGTAGCCTCCGCTGCCGTCGGCGATCCGATACTCGAGCTCGAAGATTGGTTCGCGCCCCTTGAAGTAAGCAACCAACGCTGCACGGTACGCCTCGAAATCGGCGCCGTGTACACGCGAATTCCACGCCGCCGGCGTAAGCACGTCTCCGGAGAACGCAAAAAATTCCTTGGCACGGTCGGTCAGGAACAGCGTGCCCGCCGTCACATCCCATTCGTAGATGCCTTCGACGGCCGCCGAAGTCGCGAGCGCATACCGCTCCTCGCTCTTCCTCTGTCCTTGCTCGATCCGCCGCTGCTCGGTGACGTCCGTGTACGTGGACACCAGGCCGCGCCGGTCGGGAAGAGGCTTTCCCTTGATCGCGATGACCGTCCCGTCCGGCCGCGTGCGCTCGATCGCGTGCGGTCCGAGGCGGCGGGCGAGCTCGACGCGCTCGCGCACCATCGTTTCGACGTCGCCGGGCCCGTATTCGCCCCGTTCGGCGTTGAAGCGAAACGCATCCTCCAGATGAAAACCGACGGTGAACCGATCCGCGGGCAGGTCCAGCAGCTCGAGGAATCGTCGGTTCAGGGCGATGGTTCGCAAGTCCGCATCGACCATGGTGATGCCCTGATCGATGTTTTCGAGCGTCGTTTCAAGGATCGCTGTCTTGTGCGCGAGCTCGGATTCGCGCTGCTTGAGCTCGGTGATATCGCCGATCGAACCGATCATGCGAACCGCACGCCCGGTTGCATCGCGCACTGCCACCCCGTGATGGCGCGCCCACCGCAACGTTCCGTCGAAGCCTTCGAAGCGGTACTCGCACTTGAAGCGCTCGGTAGCCTGCTTGAGGTGCGCGATCAGCGTGCTGTCGTAACGCGACCGATCATGCGGATGGATGCGATCCGACCAGTCCTTGACGCTCGTGAGCATCTCGCGCGGCAGGCCGAGGACGCGCTGCATATTCTCCGAATAGAAAATGCGATCGCACGCAATGTCCCATTCGTAGAAGCTCTCGTTGAGCGCGCCCATCGCCGCTTCGTAGCGCTCTCGCACCGCGTGCAGGCTTGCCTCCGTCTCGCGAAGACGTTCTCGCAGCGCGGCCAGCTCGTTTTGCTCCGACATACCGCCCGATCCCCGTTCGCACTCCATTGCCGTGTAGAGCGTGTGGCCGTGCTTTAGCATAACGTCTTTGCCGCAGCACGACCACGGGGCGCAGCGAGCCGATTCGAGCCTGCACCCGTCGCGCCACGGGCCACCTGTATCGCGCGTATGCGCGGACCGGCGACAATTTAACGTCAGCCTATTCAGCAGCAGACGATAGTCCCTCGGTTTGTCCGCAATAAATTGGTTGCGGTGGTTGCGACCCGGCGTAGGCCGTAGCCGCGCCGCGCTAACGACGGGCGCGCTAAAGAATTAACGGCGGCCGTGTCCCAGAGAATATCGCTGACGCTGCGGGATTCGCGTGAATGACGCGTTAGGGGACGTCACAGCTGCGAATTTCCGCTAAGCGTTCGCGTTACGCGGGATCGTCCTTGTGAAATTGGTCCTCGGCAGCTTGCATCACGAAAATTGGTAAGAGGACAGCCGGTGGGTGCGCCGACTGCCTTTGTTGGCTACAGCTTGAACCTTCCAGGGCTCCGGCGCAACATAGCTTGAAGCGCCGGCAGTTGCGCACGAGACGCCTGTGTCGCCTCCTCGCCGCACATCGGCAGTTAACCCAGCGCTGCTTCAGCGGGCCCCGCGCGGGTACTGTTCTGGTTCACGCATCGAGTCGACACGCTGTTCGGCGAACGCTGATGCCTACGCGCCACGGCTTCGTGACGTTGCAACCACGCGATGATGCTCAAGCCGATGGCAACGGCGGCGACCGTCAGCGATCCGGCGACTCAGCTCCGTTGTCTGCGTGTAGCGGCGACACGGCCGGCGGTGATGAACCGGTGCGGGAGGGAGCCTGCGGCGGTTGCATGGCAATCCAGCGTTCGGCGAACTCGAGCGCCGGGCCGCGGAGCAGGTCGCCCGTACGCCGGCCGTCGCGATCCCACTGTCGCGCGAGCTCACCAATCCTGGTGTGCTCGCGGATCCAGGCGATGTCGGCCTGCAGCGCGAAGCGCAAGCGGTCGACGCCTGCGTCGAATTCATCGCCGTCTCGCAGGAAGATGAAATTCAGCTTCGCGATCGCGGGCGGGATTGCCGCGTCCCGAGAGTCTCGCAGCACAACAGGAACGATGGGCTTGCCGAGACGGGTCGCAAGATTGGTCTCCCACCGGCAGACTTCGGATGTCAGCGAATGGGGCGTAAGGCAAAACACGAACGTATCGGCGTGGCTGATCAGCGACTCCAGACGCACTCGTCAGTCCTCCACGGGAAGTATGTTCTGCTCGTCGCGAAATACATCGAATGTCCCACAACAGAATCGTGTTGTCTCGGCTGCGGCTCGCCAACAACGTTCCGTCGGGGCTAAACGCGATACTTTGTACACGGCCGGCATGGCCTCGAAGCGGCTCGCCGAGTGATCTTTCCGCTGGCCACGTACGATGCGTTCATACGCGACAGCTTCACAATCGATGGATTACGGATCGATGCCGCCGAGTTTTTCGAGCCCGTTCCGTTCTACGCCGGCGATAACTCGATCATGAAGCTCTATCGGTTCTCGGTGTATAACGGAGATGAAGTGGTCACTCGTTATTACCTGGAAGAAAGCAAGTTCACTGCGAGTCCATTCTACGTTTCGGGAAAGAGCGAGGCTCGCGACGGGCCCACTCGCAGGTTCACGTGTACGGCGCCAGGCTACCGAGCTACTGGGTGGTCAAGGAGAACGTGGTGCAGGATTTGAAAGCGCCTCGTGCGGCACCCAAGTGAAAACTGAACATTCTGAACACGCTCAAAGCCGTGTCGGAAGTGTGCGGCATCTACTGCGCCACGGCGAACCCGGTGGAAGTGATCGTGGCTGAGACGGAAGGTGGCCGGGGCATCCTCGGCGTCATCGACGGGATGAAGAGCAAAGGCATCGAAGCGGAGTCCGACATCGAGGCGCGCAAGCAATTGCTGCGCAAATTCGGCTACAAGCTTTGGATGACGTGCAACCGGGTCGCGTCTAGATGCCCGAGCGGACCGCTTCGACTCAAGCAGCGGCGCAGCCGAAACAGTTCTACGGGCAGCCTCCGTTGGTGCCGGACTTTTGCTGGGTTCAGCTATGCACTGTGCTGCACGGTCATGCAGTTTGCAACGGGCGTAGCCGCGAACAATCGCGCTGATTCAAATTTCGGGCTACGAACTAGCAGGTCATCATGAGTCCGCAAAGTGTGACGACTAGCAACCATGCGGAACGCCCATGCTGCCGGTGGAGCAGATTGAAATTATCCGTACGTAACTCCGCACTCGTCGGGCGGACACGAATCGGGCTCAGCGCGGAACGAGCACCGGTTGCCGAAAGCGAAGGATCAGTCCATTTCTCGAAGACCTTCGTTATCAGAGAATGTATAACGCATACGATCTCGAGGAGGTCGCCCAAGAGTGCATGCGGCAGCTTCGGCACGCGCGAGCTCTTTCGATCCCGATTTCTTTCCCGGCGACTTGGTAACGTTGCAGGCGCTCTCTGTCTGAGAGTCGCGGCGCGCGGATCGCATTGTTATAGGGATGTCGAGTGGTCGAAGCCCGATAGCCATCACTACATAGCTTGGCAACTGACTACCCGCCGATGCTTGTCTCAGCGTGGTCCATCGTGGCTGTCCCGCGGCAAGGCCGTGCAAATTGCGGGCTGTGATGACGCCTTACCAGAAGCGACGCTGGGGGAATGCAAGTGTTTCCGGGACAAGGCTCGCGCGTTCATGAACAACGTGCGCGACGGCGGCGAGATAATAGAGGCTGCCTTTATTGAGGCAAAGCAGCGCGCGCATGAGATAGGGAGCCTTAATGTAGGACCGATGCCGATTCGCCGCTGTACCAATCGCTAGCCAGTCTGCAGTCTGTTGCCAAATCCGTTGCCAAATGCGGCGGATCCCAGGCGGACACTGGCGGTGCAGCTACTTGATTTTATTGGCAGGTCTTTGTTTTGTTTGACGTGCCGAATGGGTTCGAATCCCGCCCTCTCCGATCATAACGTTAAGTAGTTCCATCCGGTTTTAGTGGCCAAATTGCTAAATGCCGCGACCAGTTTGGCGCGTTCGCGGCCGCGATCGGCACGCTCGATCCACTTCGCGTAGACCCGAAACAGCATCTGGCCGTTGGCGTGTCCCATCCGTCGCGCGACCCACGCGGGATTCGCGCCGGCCGTGATGGCAAGCGTCGCGAACGTGTGCCGCGTCTGATATTGCTCGCAGTGTCGCATTCTGAGCCGGCGCCCGAAGGTGAACGCAATTTGGAAAGAAATGAATTCGGTTCGAGCGGTTTACCAGCTCGAGTCGCCCCCACGTGAGCGGATCTTAGCCGCGATTCACCCGGGCAGGTTCGGACAGGTCTTCCGCGGCTGGCCGGTGCCGATAAACCTCTGCCACTCGTCGGGCGTAAGGTTTCGCGGCAGACGGTTGCAGGCTTCGGCAATCACATCTTCGTCGCGCCATACCCACATCGATGCGGAGCCGAAGCCCACTGTTATCAGATACTTTGCATCCGGCGTGAACACGACGTCGAAAATGCTGCTGCGGTCGGACACGCGACTCACCTCGCGCCCGGTATCAACCGCCCATACGCGCACGGTGTTTCCTTCGCGGAATCGAATTTGCGGCAGCGCGACGGCGACATGGCGACCGTCTTCGGTGAACGCGATCACGGCCGGGCCGCCGCTGCCGCCACGCGACGATTGCGCAGGCGGCAGCGGCAATGACCGGATTTCCTTGGTGGAGTCGATGTTCCATACACGAACGGCAGGATCGCCGCGGCTCGTGGTTGCCAACAAACGGCCGTTGGCACTGAAACGCCCACCAATGACGCTCGCGTCTGTCGGCAGTTGAAGCGGGCGATCGACCCAGGCGCCCGTTTCCGGATTTCGGCGACGCACGATGCCCTTGTCGTCCACCGTCAGCAACGACGGCGGAGCGGACGCAATGAAGGACGCGGCGACGACCGGCGGAGTGTCCTCGATCGGTTCACGGCTGGTCATGCGCCAAAGCCGCCCTCCCCGCGCGCCACCGCCGAACACGTACTGGCCGTCGCGAGACGCTGCGAGAACGTTTAAGCTGCCCTCGTAGGAGAGCGGATTTCCGACGGCGGTCCCGTTAGCGGCGTCAAGCACGTGGATCGTGCCGCTCTTCGAAGCCAGCACAAGCTGCCGGGAATCCGACGAGAATGCCGCCGAAGCAGCTTCGCTCCGGTAGATCTGCCGGCCGTCGCTGATGCTCCACACTTGAGTCGCGCCGTCCCCAGCAGGATCGCAGCGCGATTTCCAGCCGGATCGAGTTGAATGCGCAGCGGTCCATGATAACTACCATGCTCGAAACGGCTACGTTCCAGCGCAGCTTTGCTCTCCAACGCGTAAAAGGCGACGTTTCCATCGCGGGTAGCCGTGATCAGCGAACGGCCGTCAAGCGTGAACGCGATGCCCGTGACACTTTGCTCGCTTACGATTCGCGCAATTTCATCTTCGTTATCGATGTCCCAGAACCGGGCGGTACCATCCAAGCTCCAGGTCGCGAGCGTTCTGCCATCCGGGCCGAACGCAACCCTCCGAACAGCTTCCCCATGCTGCAAACGCGCGACCTGGATGCCCGAGCCGCGCTCCCAGACGCGCGCGGTCCGGTCCGGACTGGCGCTGGCGACATATCTGCCGTCCGGGCTGAACGCCAGGTCCATCACTTCGTAACGATCTCGGTGGGTAAGCCGCACGCTATCGGCGATACCCGTCGTCAGATTCCATATTCGAAGAATGCCGCTCAGGCCTACGGTGGCAAGAAGAAATCCATCGAGGCTGAACGCCATTGCGGTGACGCAGTCGGGATGGGTCAGAGCACGCGGTGGATTCGAATGGCTTGCGAGATCGCGCACCACGACCTCCATGTCGCCAATCAATGCGACCGTTCGCCGATCGGGGCTGAATGTCGCGGCCGACGAACCGGGGCAACGTTTGCCCTGTTTGACGAGATCGCCGAACGGTTCCCCTGTGACCGTGCTCCAAACGTCAACAAACGTCTCGTTGCTTCGATCGTCGCGAGCAACCGTAGTGGCGACGTACTGCCCATCGTCGCTCACCACCAATTGCTGAATCCTTCCGCGGTAACGGATCGGATTCGCCCCGACCGGTGCATTTTGCTCGAGCGAAATGACCCGCACAGCGCCCTTCGCATTGACCGAGAGGAACTTGCCGCCTCGACTGAGCGCCGAGGTTTCTGATGGTCCAAACGAGCGCTGCGTACTGCGCTGGGCGAGCAGCTCGACACCCGATCGCAAGAGTTGACCCGTTTCGACAAACGGCTCCATCTTCTGCGATTCGGCCGCGAGCAGAACGCTGAGTGGTAGGTTCTTCGCTTCCTCGGTGCGCACGATTTCGGACTGTGCGGCAATTTGGCGCGCCAACGAAACGCGCCCCTGGGCAGCGGCGAGTGTCCGCTCCACAATCCCCCAAACCACGAGACCGATTGCCAACACGGTGACCGACGCGACCGCCACAAGCCTCCGGCGTCGTTGCACGTCGGCCACTTTTCTGCTCTCGTCGACAAATTCCATCTGCGCGGCAACTGGCTCGGGATCCCGATGCGCAACGCCCTCGCCAAGCCACCGCTCCGCTTCCTCGAGCGCACGCCCTCGCAGCAGCAGGCTGGCCCGCGCTCCTTGCCATGCCACTCGCGTGCGAGCACGAGGAGCCGCGTATGGACGCGAACCCAATCGAGGTCGATGTCGAGCGCCTTGATCAGCAGGCGCACGCCGGCGTCGAAATCGCGCGCTCGAGCTCGACCAGGCACACGCGCGACGCGACGGACGAAACACTGACCGTGAAAACAAACGCGTCTGCCCCATCTATCGCGGCATGGATTTCTTTGAGCCAATCGGCAGTCGGCGGTATGCGGTCCCAATCGACCCACGCGTCACGTCCCGCGCGCGCGTCTTGCAGTCGGTGCACGAAACGGCTGATCCTCGCGTGCGTAGGAAATGAAGCAATCAGCCATGATCGGAAGGTCCGAAAACGCGACGCATCAAGGCTCGAGTAGACAGCCAGAATAATCCATGCGTGCGCAACATTCCACCGGCTGCCGTCCAAGTTTCGCAATCCGCGCGGCAGGCGCTTGCGACGCGATGCTCGGCATTGCCGGCCGTTCCCTCATCGTCGGTCAACGTCACCCGAGATTCGCGGCAGATCTAAGACCGGCGCAGTACATTCATCGCGAAACCAATGTCGATTCGGTGCCTTGCCAATCGACTAGTGAGTGGGAACCATCGGTCGCGCGTGGATCAAAGCTTGTATCCCTAAAGCCCGACCGGTGGCAGCGTCCCTTCCTCACCGTTCATAGGAGAAGCCATGCAGAAGATCACCCCTTTTCTCTGGTATTCGAAAGAGGCCGAGGAGGCGGCGGCGTTCTACGCCTCCGTCTTTCCCGACTCACGCACCACCCGCGTCACGGCGCTCCCGAGCGAGTCGCCCAGCGGCCCGCCCGGATCGGTGAAGATCGTCGAATTCGTTCTCTTCGGCCAGCCCTTCGTCGCCATGAGCGCCGGGCCTCTAGACCCGTTCAATCACGCGGTGTCATTCGTCGTGAACTGCGACGATCAGGCCGAGCTCGACCGCTACTGGAACGCGCTTCTCGACGGCGGCTCCGCCGAGCAGTGCGGCTGGTTGAAAGATCGTTTCGGTCTGTCGTGGCAGATCGTTCCGACCGTTCTCGGCGAGATGATGGCCGATCCGGATCGCGCCAAGGCCAAGCGGGCATCGGACGCGATGATGAAGATGGTCAAGATCGACATCGCTATGTTGCAGGCGGCATTTGCCGGAACGACCGGGGCGCGAGCGCCGGCTCGCTGATGCTGGAAATCTGCCGGCTCGAATGTGCCGTAATCGGTTGACTTGCCTTGGGCCGCGTCGCGCACGTGTGAACGTGCGCTTCCTCGTTGTTCCACCGATCTCGAAGGCTTGCAGCCGAGCCCGCGCGCGTATCGCGCCGTGACCCATCTGCGCAGACTCGTAGATACAAAGGAACGTTCAAATGCTGGTTGAAGACAAGAACGCCGTGATCTACGGCGGCGGCGGCGCGATCGGTGGCGCGGTGGCCCGTGCATTCGCTCGCGAGGGCGCGAAGATCTTCCTTGCCGGGCGCATGCTCGCGAAGCTCGAGAAGATTGCGCGCGACATTTCCGCCGCTGGAGGCACGGCCGAGATTGCGCAAGTCGACGCGCTTGATGAAGAGGCAGTCGACCGGGGATTATGCGCATCCGATCACGGCGTACACGCGAACGCACTTTCTCACCGCGAAGGCTGTCGCGCGCCACATGGTGAAGCAGCACTCCGGCGTGATTCTCACGCTGTCGACACCGGGATCGCGCGTGACTCGCCCGGGATTTCTGGGCTACGGCGTGGCGTGCGGAGCCATCGAAACATTCTCCCGCATTCTGGCGGCCGAGCTCGGCCCGAGCGGCGTCCGCGTGATCTGCTTGCGCCCGGATGAAATCCCCGAGGCTTTGGGTACGTCGCACACCCGCGAAGTCTTCAATGGTGTGGCGCAGCGATTCGGCACGACCGTCGAAGCCATGCTGAGCGAGCGTGCGCGCACGGGAACGTTGCTGGGGCGCCTTCCCACCCTCGTCGAAGTTGCGAACTATGCGGCGCTGGTGGCTTCGGATCGGGCCAGCGCGATGACGGGTGCCATCGCCAACCTCACCTGCGGTTCGCTCGTGGACTGACGTCGAAGCGGCGCATTGGAACCCGCGTCGGGACCTGTCGATTTCGGGGGTCGCTGTTCGACTAGGTACTGAGGGCCCGGAGTCGGGAGCAGGGGCCCCTACCCGAAACATCCACACTGAAGGAGATGAATCATGTATGTCGATGGATTCGTTGCCGCTGTACCTACCGCCAATCGCGAGCGCTACAGGAAGCACGCCGAAGCGGCCGCCGTCGTGTTCAAGGAGCACGGCGCGCTGCGCCTGGTCGAATGCTGGGGCGACGACGTGCCCGAGGGCAAGCTCACGTCGTTTCCGATGGCCGTCAAGTGCAAGGACGACGAGACGGTCGTTTTCTCGTGGATCACGTGGCCGTCTCGTCAGGTGCGCGACGAGGGCATGAAGAAGGTGATGGCCGATCCGAGAGTGCAACCGGACACGAACCCGATGCCCTTCGACGGCAAGCGGCTGATCTATGGAGGTTTCGAGATGCTGGTCGACGCGTGACATCGGCCCGAGCCGCCAGCTGCCCGCGATCGGCCGTGTCGGTGGCATCCATTTCTGGCTCAACACGAGGTCGCGATAGCGCTTTGCGTCACGCGCTTCGAGCGTCGCGATCATCTGTTCGTGAGCCGTGACCGTCTGTGCCGCGCGGCTCACATCCTGCCAGTGCGGGTGACGAACCGCATAGGCACTCTCGCGCAGAGTCACCATGATGTCGGCGAGCCAGCGATTGCGGGTTGCGGCCGCGGTCAACGCGTGAAAATGCGCCCGCACCCGAGCATGCGCACGAGATCGCGCTTCTTCAACGCCGCACCGAAAGTCCTGTTGATTCGCCGTGAACAGCGAGCCGTGCCCGGTGACAGCACGAATATTCATCCGAAGCGTCGCGGTTTCAGCGCGATGTCGATCAATCGCACGTTGATAGCAAGGTCTCTTCATCACGCCGTATAAACGAACAATACGGCCTTTCCCGCCAAAGCGTGTCAGCATCGTCGGGGTCGCTGTTGTTGATCTAAGCCTGCGGCGTCAGCTATGCTCATAGCGTATTACGGGAGGTTGTATGCGCGCATGGACCGTGGACGCTGACGACATCCGGGTCGCAGAGGATTTCGACGAGTCGCTGCTCCATCGCACGCCCGAAATCGACGGCTTCCTTCGTTCGGACCGAGACGACAAGTTCATCGTCATCGGCACCAAAGGATTCGGCAAGACGCTTCTTCTCAAGGCCAAGCGCATCCTCTACCAGCGCGAGGGGCGGGCGGCCTGCCTTCCCGTCGGAGTACTGCTCGATAAACCGATTGGTGACAAGATCTTCAGCCGCGAGCTGCTGGCGTTCTTCGTCGTGTCTCCCCTTCCGTGGTCGAAGATCTGGCTCACGGCGATCGCTTTGGCGACCCTCAAGCATGTCGGTGCGGTGCGCGACCTCAAGGTTGGCCCCGGCCTGACCAGCCTGATCGCGGACGAGCAACTCAGCAGCGTCATCGATCATTTCGTCCGCCTTCTCGATTTCACGCCAAGCGAGCTCCAGCGCTGCGGCGCGGACACTGACGGCCATCTGGTGCCCCGCCTGCGCGCAGTCGGATCACCGGTGGCCATGTTCATCGACGGCGTCGACGAGTACTTCAACAAGCACGTCGAAGGCCTCACGAGCCATCCGAGCGTCACAGGCGAATTATCGCCAAACGTGTGGCACTTCGCGCAGCTCGGTCTGGTGGAGGTCGCTTACCAACTCCGCCGCATCAACCATCACGTCAAGGTATTCGCGGCGGTGCGCAAGGAGGCCTACGCGCGCCTTGCCAAGACGACCGTCATGGCTCAGCAGTATCGGGGCAGCGCCGTCGATATCGCGTACTCGCCAGAGAGCCTTCGCGAGATCTTCATCAACAACGTCCGCTTGGTGAAGGGCGACATGATGGCGAGGCCCGAGCGGCTGTCCGCTGATCCGCTCGAGGCCTTCCTGGGGCGCACCACGGTCACCGACACGTATACGCGCGAGGAGGAAGCGTGCTTCGAGTACATTTGCCGGCACACGTTGCTTCGGCCGCGCGACTTGATGACCATCGGCGAGCGTTTGGCCGCGCTGCGGCCCGACGAGCGGCGAAGCGAGCTCCGCTTCAAGGAGGTCGTTCATCAGGCCGCCACCGAGATTGCGCATGAGTATCTTGCCGAGATCGCGCCGCACATTGGCGACCTTGAGCTCGAGGGGCTGCTGCGGCTTTTGCCGGGGAACGTGCTGACCCGTGAAGAGGTGGAACGGCTCTTCCTGGAGCATAGCCTGGCCACGGGTGGCGAGGAGAAGCACGTCTTCAGCGCACTCTATCGGGTGGGTCTGCTCGGCTACGTTCATCACGACCGAATCCGGGGAGAGTGGGCGCAGCGATTTATGCGGCCCGGTGAGGCGACCCTCGAACCCGAGGGCACGCTCCCACCGGCCACGCACTACCTGCTTCATCCCGTCTTATCCGACGTGATCGGACGGTTGAATCCCGCCTATCTGCAGCGCACCGATCGCGTTAACATCGTGGGATACGCGCGCCCGTGGCGCGATGTGCAAAGTGTCGCGAGCACTACAACCGTGCACACGTTCTGCGTGCTCAAAGGTGACGTGTACGGATTTGGCCGGCTGATGCACGACGGCGCCGAGGTCCCGGTCCGGCAAGCGCTGGAAGATGCCGTCAGGCGCTGGGCGCGCAGGGCAGTCGTCGCGGAAACCGGGGCTGGAGATTCCGTGTTGATCATTCATGACGATCCCGTGACTCTCGCGCAGACCGCGCGGCACATCATGGACGACGTGTACCAGGCCACCGGTCAGCCTCGCCTGCGCATGGCGTTGCATTACGGGGACGTGCAGATGCAGCCGAGCGTCGGCGATGCGCCGCCGATCGTCGTCGGCGGAAGCGCGATCCTGTGCGCGACCAGGGTGGAGCCCCATGTGTTGCCCGGACAAATATGGGCCACGGAGGATTTCCGGCAGGTGCTCGCGGAAAGACCCTCGTTATGGCGCACAACAGAAGTGACGACGCCCGACGGCGATGGCCGTTTCAATGTGAAGAAGGACGGAAGGGCGGAACCGGACCTCTGGGTCCGACTGTACCGGTTGGAGTTCTAGAGCTCAACCACTGCCCAGCAGCGACGCGGCTGAAGGCGCGATCCAACGTTAGTCTTGCTGATAGCTTGCACAGTCGGCTCCTTGTAAGTGAAAGGAGCTTCATGTTGATCGCAGCCGACGGGCGCTTCACGACCCTAAGGCGACTCACACCGAGCGATAACGGCCGCTTTTCTCGCGCTAGAGCAACTTCGAAAAGTAGCGCTGTATGGCTGCGCAGTAAAGTCTTGGAACATACATCGAGAACGATGTCGATGCGGGCGGCAAAATACGCATTTGGCATGCCGCTCATTCTATCGACAAGCCGACTGTGCGCTTAATACAGTGGCCTCTCCTCGACCAACCTATGGAGATTCGAAATGATCCGCCACAGTCGCTTGCTGCTGCTTGCCGCTGCCGTCCTGCCAACCGCCTTCGGATCAACGGCCTACGCTGAAACGGACAAGAAGATTCTCAGCGGCTCCGCGTGCCAGGCGCAGGATCCGAAGGAGCGCGAAAACCTTAAGTACTTCGCCCGCGGCATCCAGGCCTTTGACAAGGACGTCGACATCACCTGCCCGATCATTCGCGACAGCACCCAACGCGCCATCAATTTTGTCGATGTGCGTTATCAGCGCGGATTCGATATGCCACCACAGGGGTCGGATAAAGACCAGTTCATGGGCGACTTCAAGGGCGCCGTGTGGAGCTGCAGCAACGTGGCGGCCGGCGGAGCCGAGTGCAAACACAGCGACGGCAACTCCCAGGGACACCCGGACACGACAAGGGCCACCTCCGTGCATATCGACACGAAAAAGCTGCCGCACGATGAAAACCACTACTACGTTTACAAAACGACGCTGCCCAAGTTTGCGATCCTCAAGAGCATCACCTATCAAGAAGACGTGCAATAGGACGCATCCCGTCCCATTCTTACGGCAGCACACACCCTAGCAACCGCGGCCAGGAATGCAGGAGTTAGCGCACGCGCATCAGCGGGGAGATCGGGGACTTATGGCTCATGCGCGCGCAAGAGATGCGCGGTCGCTGTGTCAACAGCAACAGCGGCGATGAACTCTTACTGACTGAATTCGACGAAATCTGACCGTCTGCTCCTGGCCGCGGCATTATAGTAGCGTCAGAACTCGTGCCACGCACGGCTGCGCGTTTCGGCTAAGACGCTACTTGGAGGTACGCTCGCCAGCACATGGGACCACGTTATCGTGGACTCGATCACCGCATGAATGCTTCGATAGTCAACCTGTCCCGCAGGGTGGCCGACATCCGTTCCGTACGAGCGACTGCGTTCTTCCCGCGAATTCTCGCGCTCGTGTTTCTCTTCGTATCAGTTATCGCCTACTCGGCGAATCCGGGAGACCGCACTGCAATCTGGTTGATTGTCGCCTCGGTTGGCGCTTGGACGATCGGCTGGCTAATAGCACGGGGGTCCTTGTGGGCTGTACTTTGCCTCGCTGTGGCCTCCATTGCGGCCGGCATTGCGGCACTCGTGGAGAGCGTGACACATTGGTCTGATCCGGACTTTTGGCTCGGCGTCGGTGGATCGGCACTATTGCTCATTCCCGGTGCCTTGGCGTTACGCGCTATACCCGCTTGCGCTCGGCTGCGGCCACTTGGTCAGCACATGGTCTGGCCAGACTCCACACGAACCATGTTGGCCCGACTTCCCGCCGACCGGCGTCTGCTGTCGGCCACGCCGCCGTTGTCGGTATCGCTTGCCTGTTACGTGCTCGGCGCGGTAGTTGGGCTGGCATTTGCTGCGGTAACGGGATCCGTGCTCTTGGGTTCTTTGGCCTTCGTGCCGTTCGCTTGGGCGGGGTCGCGCCTATACAAGCGCGCCCAACGCTCACTCGCACTGCGAGCGCAAGAGGTAAGAGCAGCAGACCGACGACCGCCGGTCCTTCTTCTGAGATCGTTTTCCGACGACAACCTGCCGCTCGAGCGCTCGTTCCGAATGTTTCGCGGCTTGCTTCGCGAGGAGCTGACGTTCGAAGAGTTCGTGGTGGACCGCCTGTGGACGCTCGGTCCGGTCATCGCGATTGGCAAGCCAGAAGAGAAAATCAGTCCCGTCGGTGCGGCGCGCGAGTACGTTCATGGTCCGAACTGGCAGGAACGCGTGCGAGCCGTATTGGACGAGTGCTCGTGGGTAGTCGGCATCCTCGGCGACGGCGCAGGATTACTTTGGGAATACCAACAGATTCAGCAGCGCGGATTCGACGACCGCTTTGTGTTGGTGGTGCCGCCACGGCCTCCAATGACCATCATGAACCGCTGGAACGCGTTTCAATCCGCATTTACAGCGGCCGCACTCGTCGACTTCTCGCTCGACCCGGACATCGGGCCACCCATGATTGTCCTCTTCAGCCGAGAGCGGGTCCCGCTATGTCTCTGTTGCAAATTTCGATACGAAACTGCATTTATCACGGCTTTCGATGAGCTTTACGCGCACCTGGCTTCGAGAGCGCGCGATAACGAAGGCCCATAGCGGCACGAATCCCGGTACAGCGCCACCTGCGGGCCGCGAGAGGTTGGCGAAAGTGCGCACATGCGGCGGTGTGCCATTTCGCGGCGAACTAGGCTTGCCACGCCATGGGATCGAACGACGTCGGCAAGCGTCAGTTCGGTCGCGCCTCCATCGGGGCTTCCAGCTTGTGACGCAGCGCCGGCAACATCGCCTCCGCCGCTCGCTCGCCCTCGGCGATCACGTACGGGATCTTCGTCGCGTCGAACAACCCGACGTGCTGCTCGAAACGCGGCATCACCGGGATCACCTCGCTGTAGCGGGCAAGGTGGTGAAGCGCGTAGCGCGAGCGCATCAGGTTGTTGGTCATGATCGAGCTCAACTGGAACGCGAAGCGCACGGGCGAGCGCACCTCCTGGTGATGCGGGCTCTCGAACCCCATCGCGACGACGATGTCGGCGCCCTCGAGGATCGCGACGTTCACGGGAAGCGGGTCGGACACGAACCCGTCCACGCACAGGCGGCCGTCGATCTCCCATGGCGAGAATAGGAACGGTATCGAGATGCTCGCGCGAACGGCATCGATCAGGCTGCCTTCGCGGAACACGACCTGCTCGCCGCTGTGGAAGTCCGTCGCCGTAACGAGCATCGGAATGCGAAGCTCCTCGAGCCTCGCCGCGCCGAACACGTCCTGCAGCCGGCTCATGATGCGTCGATCGCTGCGCAGCCCGAAATGCTCGTTGAAGCCGAACAGGCGCGGCATCAGCATGCGCAGCAGCGCGCCATTGTCGCGGGTCGCAGTGAGGTCGTGCGTCCACAGCTGCGTCGCGAGCTGCGCCGCGATTTCGCTGCGATGGCCGATTGCGGCGAGCGCCGTGAAGATGCTGCCTGCGCTGCAGCCCACGAGAAGGTCGATGCCGATGCCTTCCCGCGCGAGCACGTGCATCAGGCCGATCGCGGCCGCGCACTTGACGCTTCCTGCGCCGATCACCACCGCGATGCGCTTGCGTTGCGTCACGTCGCCCCCCTTGCTCGTGGCGATGGTCCCCGTGGAGGACCGGCTGCCGGCATTCGCCGAAGGCGGCAAGGCTACACGAATGTCCCAGGTTCAGGCATCCACTTTCTCAAGAATGCCTTGGCCGCTACTGTCGCGTCATTTCGTGTTGATCGCGCGCGCAACGAAACCCGACATCCTCGCTGCGGTTCGCTGGATTCGCGTAAAACCGCTTCGTTGCGGTAATCCGCTCCGCCGGGTCCATCCAACCGCCACCGCGAATCACTTTGCCCTCTCCGCTTTGTGGACCCTGCGGATTGCGCACATCGCCGGTCGCAAAGCCTTGCGCGTACCAGTCGGCGACCCACTCAGCGGCGTTGCCCGCCAGGTCATCGATGCCCGATGGACTCCTGCCGGCGGGATGCGTGCCGACCGGTTTGAGCCCGTCGCGATAAGCGCCCGGTGCGCCGTTCAGAAAATTCGCGTGAGCGGGAGTGGGTGGCTCGTTACCCCACGGGTACTTGCGCGCATCCGTACCGCGCGCTGCCTTCTCCCACTCGCTCTCGGTCGGCAAGCGTTTGCCCGCCCATGTGCAGTACGCGCTTGCATCGTGCCAGTCGACGCCGATCACCGGCAGGTCTCCGACCTTTGCGACGTCCACCTCTTCCCAACCGTCCGGAGGACGCACCGAGCCCGTTGCCTCGAGGAAGTTCCTGTACCGCGACGTCGTGACCTCATGCTGATCTAAATAGAAGGCGTCCACGTATACATCGCGGCGCGGCGAATCCTCGTCGTCGCCCATCGTGAACGTGCCGGCAGGAACGAGCACGGCCCTGGCTCCATCGGAGCCCGTTCGTTCGTACGCCGGCCCTGCGCGCACGACCAGGAACCAGCCGCCGATCGCAACTGAGCTCGCGACCGTCAATGGAACAGCAACCTTCATCAGCCACGCCCGACGCCTCGCCCGTCCGAGGCGGTACACGATGTCCGCTACCGAGGCCGCAACATTGCCCTGTGGTTCCAGCAGCGTGACCGACTTGAGGAACGCAGGGATTCGATCCAGGGGCGTTGGACGCAGCAGCACCGGCAGGATCTTTCCTGCAGGACGCTTCCACATTTTTTCCGCGATCTCGAGTTCCGTCAGCGTATAGCTGCCGGAGTCCAACGATTCCGCGCTTATGAGGAACACGAACAGATCTGCTCGCTCGATTGCGCGTCTTATCCGGGTGTCGTACTCGTCTCCCGGCGGAAGGTCGTCGCGATCGAAGAAGACCTCATGGCCCTGCTCGCGAATCGCGAGCTGGATTGCCGTGGCCGCGGCCCGGTCTTCGGATGCATAGCTCAAGAAGATGTTCATTGAGGCAGAGCTTTCGTGGGAGCGGACGTGGAGTCGAATCGCCTAACCGGAACATCAGCGCCGTATTGTGCCGCTCATGCGATTGTTCTGCTCGATCCTTCGCTGCGTCGCGGGATCGTGCTGGAGTCGTCCTTCGGCTGCGCATCACGCGCCGGCGCGAGTGCGCGCCAGTGGCGAACCCTGAGTAGCGGAGCAGACTCCCGGCGTGGTGTCGGGTCTTGTGGCTGCTCTACGATATGTACTCGGGTCACATCCATGGATTGGCACTCGACTCGACGGAGGCCATGTAGAGGGTGCACAGATTTGCAACACCGATCCGAACGTGCGCGTCTTCACGGCCCAAATCCTCGGTGCACCGGAAGCTGTGGTCGTGATTTGGAGGGGGGCCTTGAACGATGTGCCGCCGCCGCTCAATATGCTGTCGATCCCGCAAACGGGCGAGTTTTGCACCTGTTGCTCCGGTACGATGTGTCCCGATGGAAGGTGCGTGCCGAATCCAAACCAATGCAGTGTGATGCCACCGGCGCTGAAGTAGTCAGCCGCGCCCGACGCATACAGATCACCAGGAGGTGCCGTGATGCTTACCGGAATGCGAACCATCGGCCTGACCGTTTCGGGCGACAATGTTTCCACCGCCACGGTCGACATGAACTTCCCGCCCGTGTTCACGCTCGCCACCGTTTCGATCTCGCGCTTCGCCGCGAATACCGACGATGGACTCGTCGTAATGCGCGCGGGCATTCTCGGCTTTCGCTTCCGCAATCCCGACGGCCGCGACAGCGACAACAACTTCCCGGCCGGCCCGTCGGATCCTATCAATGCGCTGCCGGCGGCGGTCGCGCACGACCAGATGACGCGCATCACCATGCAGGTGCTCGCGTTCAAGGGCTTCACGCGCGGATTGTGCACGGCATTCTTCTGGCAATAGGGCGGACACGTGGACATCACGACATCGGCCGGGCTGGACGAGGGACACGAGGTCCAAACGCTGGTTGTTTACGATCCTAAGAGCGGCGCAATCGTGCACCGGCACTACGTTGTCACGTTCGCGGGCGCGAAAGCCTCGTCGCGCGAGGACATCGAGGCGCGCGCGGTCGAAATGGCGCGCGCGCAGAGCGGCTTCAAGGGCGCGGTTGCTGTCCTTCGCACCGAAGGGGACCCCTTCGCGCAGCCGGCGCTCTACCATGTCGACGTCAAGCGCAGGAAGATCGCGAGCGAGCCTCTTCGGCTCCGACCGGACAAGCGCAGCAGGCGGTCGCGATCGGCGCGGTGAGCTCGCGCGTCGCGTAGGTTGATTGCGTAACGATGTCGTTTTCAGTTCGCAGGGTTCTGGCCGGACCTAACCCAGCTTGGCCAAAGACCCCATTCGAAGTCGAGTTGATGCCGCGCGCCTGATGGCCCAGTATTCAGTGCCGCCCTTCGTGACGCGGACATTGCCGTGACCTTCCCGGCGCAAGGCGCGCAATTGCGCCTTCGTCACGGCAGGCTCGGTGGGCGGCTGGCAAACGGGAGCGAGCGCGTGGAACCGATTGCGATCACCGGGATCGGCTGCCGGCTGCCGGACGACTGCAACGGGCCCGACACCTATTGGCGCAACGTGCTCGCCGGCCGCGATCTGATCCGCGAAACACCGCCGGATCGCTGGAATGCCGCCGCCTACCATTCGCCTGACCGCGACGCACCCGGCCGCATGTATGCGCGCTGGGGCGGCTTCATCCGCGACCCGGATCGATTCGATGCGCCGTTCTTCGGCATCGCGCCGCGTGAAGCGCTGCGCATGGATCCGCAGCAACGGTGGCTGCTCGAGATAACGTGGGAAGCGCTCGAAGACGCAGGGTGTCCGCCGGCCGCGCTCGCCGGCACGAACGTCGGCGTGTTCGTCGGAATTTCAAGCTCCGATTACAGCGACCTCCAGCAGCGAAGCCGATACGACATCGACGCGTACACGAATTCCGGCAACGCGGCGAGCATCGCGGCCAACCGGATTTCGTACGTGTTCGATTGGCGCGGGCCGAGCGTCGCTGTCGACACCGCCTGCTCGTCATCGTTGGTCGCGCTCGACCTCGCGTGCCGAGCAATGTTGGACGGCGAGGTTGCGGTCGCAATCGTCGCGGGCGTGAATGCGCTCTTCACGCCGGAGCCGACGATCGGCTTCAGCAAAGCATCGATGCTGTCGCCGGATGGACGCTGCAAAGCCTTCGACGCCGCGGCCAACGGCTACGTGCGCGCGGAGGGCGCCGCGTGTGTCGTCTTGCGTCCGCTCGCCGACGCGCTTGCGGCCGGCGATCGCGTTTACGCCGTGATCCGCTCGACGTTCGTCAATCAGGACGGCAGGACCGGCAGCATGACGGTGCCGAGTCTCGATCAGCAGGTCGCGCTGCTTGCGCAAGCGTATCGCCGCGCTGACGTGCAGCCGGCACACGTGGGCTACGTCGAGGCGCACGGGACGGGAACGCCCGTCGGCGATCCAATCGAGGCGACCGCACTGGGCCGCGCGCTCGGCGTGGGCCGGTCGGCCGACCAGCGACTTTGGATCGGTTCGGTGAAATCGAATCTCGGCCACCTCGAACCGGCGTCCGGTGTGGCGGGGCTCGCGAAACTCGCGCTCGCGTTGTACCACCGGACGATCCCGCCGAGCCTGCACTTCCGCATGCCGAATCCGCATATCGCGTTCGACGAGCTCGGTCTACGCGTTCCCACCGAAGCCATGCCTTGGGAACCGTCGCCGGGCGCGTCGACCCTTTATGGCGGCGTCAATTCGTTCGGCTTTGGCGGCACTAACGCGCACGCGGTGCTCGCTTCGGCACCGGCGCAAGTTGCAGCGCACGGCGATTCGACGGCGACTGATTCGCCTTCGCTATGGACCGTGTCCGCGCGATCGCAGGAAGCATTGCGCGAGGCTGTGCGTCGCGATGCGGCGTGGCTGCACTCGGCGCACGCACCGTTCGCCGAGCTGGCTCGAAGCGTGAAGCGTCGCCGCAGCCATCACGCGCATCGGCTTGCGATCGTCGCCGACACGGCGGCCGACTGCGCGCGAGAGCTCACGAAGTGGACCGAAAAAGGCGCCGCCGAATCTGCTTTCGTGGGGCAGGCCCACGACAAGGGCGACGTCGTCTTCGTCTTTTCGGGTCAGGGCTCGCAGTGGCCGGGCATGGGGCTCGAGCTCTTCGAGCACGTGCCGCTCGTGCGCGAAACCTTCGAGCGATGGGACGCGCTCCTGCAGCCGTTGTGGGAACATAGCCTCGTCGACGTGCTGCGTCGACGCGACGACAGCGTGTTCGAGACGGACGTCGGCCAGCCGCTCTTTTTCGTGCTGCAGGTCGCGCTCGCGCGGCTGCTCGAGGCGTGGGGCATACGGCCCGCGCGCGTGCTCGGTCACAGCGTGGGCGAAGTTGCCGCCGCGCATGTCGCCGGCGCGCTGAACGACGAGAACGCCGCGCGGGTCATCGTCGAGCGCTCGCGCGCACAGGCACGAACTCGCGGCCCATGGGCGATGGCCGCGGTCGGTCTGGGGGAGGACAGCGCACGCAAGCTCATCGACGCGTACGACGGCGCGATCGAGATTGCGGCCGTCAATGCATCGGCGCAGGTGACTGTAGCGGGCAAAGCGTCGGCGGTGGACGCGCTTGCGCACGACCTTTCCGGGCGCGGCGTGTTCGTGCGCGTGCTTCCGCTTGCGTACGCGTTTCACACGCACGCGATGGATCCGGTTCACGATGCGTTCGATGAATCGGTGCGTGCGCTGCGTGCGCGCGCTGCGGCGATTCCCTATACGTCATCGGTGACGGGAGCGGAATGTGCGGGCGAGGCGCTGGATGCCGCTTACTGGTGGCGCAATCTGCGCGAGCCGGTGCGCTTCGCCGCCGCGATGCGGCACGCGATCGGCTGCGGACACCGCACGTTCGTCGAAGTGGGAGTGCATCCGTCGCTCGTGCGCTACATCGCGCAGGCCCTCGACGACGAAAACGCGCAGGGCGCCGCGGTCGGCACCCTGAAGCGCGATGCGCCGGCCGTGCGGTGCATGCTCGAAACGGTCGCGGCGCTTCACGTCCGAGGTTTTGGCCTGCGCTGGGAGGGTGTGCAACCCGGCCCCTGTCCGCATCACCCGTTTCCGACGTATCCATGGCAGCGGCAATCGTTCTGGGCGGAATCGGACGACGCTCGCGCACTTCGAATCGCCGGTCCGTTGCATCCGTTGCTCGGCATACGCGAGCGCGGACCGGCGCTCGCGTGGCAGTCCGATATCGACGTGCACACTCATCCCTACCTTGTCGACCACGGCCTCGACGGCAAAACGGTATTTCCCGCTGCGGGCTATATCGAGTTGATGCTGGCTGCCATGCGCGAAGGCAAGCCCGACTCGACGGTCGAGCTGCGCGACGTCCACTTCGAGCGTGTGCTGTGGCTCGACGAACCACACCTCGTGCAAACTGCAGTCGACGAGCGCGGCAGGATAATCATCAACGCGAAGCCTGCGCACGGCAGCGCGCAATGGCAGCAGCACGTGCGCGGCCGAGGCGCAGTACTCGACCACCCGAGGGGCGCGTCGAATGCCGTCGCGATTCCCGACGATGCAACGTCTGTCGACGTCGACGCACTGTACGAACGCTTCGAGCGCGCAGGCCACCGTTACGGGCCGCTGTTTCGCACGCTGCGCTGGGCCGGCCGCACCGGCGGCGCGTTGTGGGGCCGCATCGCGCTCGATTCGACGCTCGCGCCGGAAGCGGCGCGGTGGTTGCTGCATCCCGCGTTACTCGACGGCGCGCTGCAATTGACGCTTGCATCGATGCCGATCGACGACGAGCGCGACGCGCTGTACTTGCCGGTACACGCCGAACGTATTCGCTGGCTGCGGCCTGCCGACGCCGAAGTCGTGTGCCGCGTGAGCGGCGTGCACCACCAGGACGTCCGCAGTTATGCTGATATCGCGTTGTTCACGCCCTCCGGCGAGCCGATCGCGACGCTGTTGCAGTGCTGCTGCATGAAGAAGGTGCGCGGCTATCGGCTCGCTGCCGGGCCGGCGCGGCTGTACCGCGAAGCGTGGATCGAGAGCGAGCTCGCCGACGAGTCGAACGCGCCGATCGCGCCGCTTCGGTGGCTGATCGTGGACTTGACGGGGGACGCCGACGCGCTCGCCCACGCGATGGTGCAGGCCGGCTTCTACGTGCATCGTTGCAGCGACGCCGACACGCCAGGGGGCTCCGACGCGATCGTTGTTTGGGCGGGGAGTTCGCCATCGCGGGCGCAGCCGACCGATGAGGTGCTCGTAGCGACGTGGCGATTCGCGCAGCTCGCGCAATCGCTGTGCGCCGAAGCGAAACCGGTGCGCCTCGTTCTTGTCACCTCCGGCGCGACATGGGGGCAGCTCCCGGCGCAACCGGTCGAGCCGGATCTCGGGCGGGCACCGCTCGCTGCATTGTTGCGCACGATCGCCATCGAGTTGCCGCGTGTTGCGTGCCGGCTGATCGACGTCGACGCCGCCGAGCCGCGCGAGCAGCTCACGCGCATTGTCGGCGAGCTTCGCTCGGCTATGCAGCCGAGCGAAGTCGCGTACCGGGCCGGACGTCGTTTCGTGTCGAGAGTGCAGCCGCAGTCGCTGGACGAGCTTGCGCCGCGCTCGCTTGTCGGGTCGCGTCGCGCTGGCGCCGACTTTCGCCTCGAGAGCGCGGCACCGGGCAATCTGGACCATCTGCATTGGGTGGAATCAGAACCCGCGCGCTTCGGCGACGCAGAAGTCGAAATCGACGTGCGCGCGGTCGGCCTGAATTTCCGCGACGTGCTGAAAGCCCTCGACCTCTACCCGCTCGAACCGCAGGAGCAGCGCGTTTTCGGCGACGAATGCGCTGGCGTGGTTCGCCGTGTCGGTTCGGCGGTCACAGCATTTCGCGCCGGCGACGAGGTGCTCGCCATTGCGCCCGGATGCTTCGGCAACGTCGTTCGCGTTCATTCGTGCCTCGTCGCGCGCAAGCCGGCGGCGATCTCGTTCGAGCAGGCGGCGAGCATTCCGATCGCGTTCATCACCGCCGATTACGCACTCAACGACGTCGCGCGGTTGCAGCCCGGTGAAACAGTGCTGGTACACGCGGCCGCCGGCGGTGTCGGGCTCGCCGCCGTGCAGATCGCGCGCGCGTGCGGCGCGACCGTGCTCGGCACGGCGAGCCCCGAAAAGCACGATTTGCTGCGCGCGGCCGGCGTCGCACGCGTGTTCCATTCGCGTGACCTCTCGTTCGTCGACGGCGTGCACGCGGCCACCGGAGGCGCCGGCGTCGACGTCGTGCTGAATTCGCTCTCCGGCGAGCTTCTCGCGGGGAGCCTCGAACTCCTGAAGCCTCTGGGACGTTTCGTCGAGATCGGCAAGAAGGACATCTTTGCAAACGCGTCGCTCGACCTGCACGCGTTCCGCAGCGGCGCATCGTTCCACGCGGTCGATGTTGCGCGCGTCATTGCGGCGCGGCCCGCGTGGATCGGCGCGCGACTCGCGCAGCTCGTCCACCGCATCTCCACCGGCGAGCTTCGCCCGCTGCCGGTGCAGCCGTTTGCGTGTCGCGCCGTCGACGACGCGTTCCGGTTCATGGCGCAGGGCCGGCATCGCGGCAAGCTCGTCGTCACGTTCGATGCCGCGGCAATGCCCGATGCGATACGCGTCGGACAGACACGACTGATCCGCGACGACGGGACCTACGTCGTCACCGGCGGACTGACCGGGTTCGGCTGGGCGACCGCCGAATGGCTCGTGGCCCAAGGCGCGAAGTCGCTCGTACTCGTCAGTCGCACCGGCGCGCTACGACGAGCATGCGAGCAAACGCTCGCGTGCTGGCGCGACGCGGGCGTCGACGCACGCATCGCACGCTGCGACGTAACCGATGCGGCGGCCGTGACTGCACTGTTCGACGATCTCGCCGCGACAGAGTCTCTGCGCAACGACACTGGGTCCCCGCGTTCGCGGGGACGACAACCGCCGCCGCTGCGGGGTGTGTTCCATTCCGCGATGGTGCTGCACGATGAGCCGCTCGCGCGCATTACACGCGACGCGTTCGAGCGGGTGCTCGCGCCCAAGGTCGAGGGCACCTGGAATCTCCACCGCGCAACCGAGCATTTGCCGCTCGATCATTTCGTCGTCTATTCGTCGTGTGCGACGTTGCTCGGCTCCGCGGCGCAGGCTGCCTACGTCGCCGCGAACCGGTTCGTCGAGGCGCTCGCCGCGCTGCGCCGCGCACGTGGGTTGCCGGCGCTCGCCATCGGCTGGGGCCCGATCGCCGATTTCGGCGTGGTTTCCGAGCGGCCTCAACTCGCACGTCATCTCGAGAATGCGGGTCTTGGTGCGCTGCACTGTGACACCGTTTTCGGCTGGCTCGAATTCCTGATGCGGCGCGACGTTGCTTCCGCGTTCGTGATGCAGGCCGACTGGGACAAGATTGGCGCAGCCATCGGCAGCGCGTCGGCGTCCGGCCGATTCGCCGACGTGATGGTTGCCAAAGACGACGCGTTGCCGGGCGGCGCGCTGCGTCAGATGCTCGCGGCTGCGCCATCGGATGCGCGGCGACGCATCCTCGTCGACCACCTGCGCCACCTCCTCGCCAGCGTGTTGCGTGCCGACGAAGCGACGATCGACGAGCAGACGCCGCTCACGAATCTCGGCCTCGATTCGCTGATGGCGTTCGAGTTCAAGGTGAAGCTCGACCGCGATCTGGACGCCGTGGTGCCGCTCGATCGGCTCGCGAGCGACGCGTGCCTCGCACAGCTTGCCGACGGATTGCTCGCACGGTTCGACGCGCCGGCGTTGCCACAGCCGCCCGCGCCCGAGCGCCCGTCTGTCGCCATGAGCACCGTCGATGCCGTCAAGCCGTTCCTGCGCATCGTTTCGCAGGCCGCGAGCAGCGATCTCGACACGCTTTCATTCGACGCCGCCGCACTCGTTTATCTGCCCGACAAGCTCAATACGATCGGCGGCCTCACCGACGAGCAGATGACGGGGATTTTCGGCCGCGACCCGTTCGTCAGCCACTATTTCGACACGCCGTTCGGCCGCATTGCTGCCATTACGCTGCCCGTGCGCAGCGGCGCGTTGTTCCGTCCCGAGGCGCGCACGTTGTTGCTGCAAGCGCTCGATCTGGCCGATGCGCACGGCGCGCGCTGCGTGTCGCTCACCGGGCTGATCCCCTCGGCGACCGACTACGGCCGCGCGATCGAGCGGTGGCGAAACGGTACCAAAGGCGTTCCCATCACCACCGGACACGCGACGACAACTGCGGCTGTCGTGCGCACGCTCGACAACATGATGCGGCTCGCCGGCCGGGATTTGACGCTCGAGCGCGTTGCCGTCGTCGGTGTGGGCTCGATCGGCCAGTCGTGCGTGCGACTGATGCTGAGCGTGCTGCCGCATCCGCGCGAGCTCGTTTTGTGTGACCTTTTCTCGAAGGAGCACGCGTTGCGTGATTTCGCGCACGCGATCGCGACCGAGCATGCCTACCAGGGTTCCGTGCGCGTCGTCCATCTGCCCGGCGGCGTGCCCGACGAAGTCTACGCGGCCGATACGATTCTCGCCGCGAGCAGCGTTGCCGACGTGCTCGACGTCGATCGGTTGCGACCGGGAACGATCATCGTCGATGATTCGTACCCGCCCGCGTTCCCGCTCGCGCCCGCGATTCGCCGTATCGAGGCTCGAGCCGACATACTCTTCACCAACGCGGGCATGCTGCGCCTTGCCGAGCCGGTCCGCCAGACGTTCGTGCTTTCCGCTGCTGCAGAGGCCGCATTGCGAGCATTCGGCGCGGACGAATTTCGCGAGCAAGTCGCGCGCGACGCGTACGAGCTCACTGCGTGCGTATTGTCGAGCGCACTTACCGGCCGGTATGCCGGGTTTGGCGCGACGCTCGGCATCGCATCGTGTGCCGACCTGATCAGCCATTACCGCGAGCTCGACGCCATCAATGTAACGTCGGCGCGTCTGCAGTGCGAAAACTATTTCGTGCCCGATGCGGTCGTTGCCCGTTTCGGCGCCCAATTCGGCGGCGCAATGCAAGCGGCGGCGGACTAAAGCAGCGACGGACGGAGGCGAACGATGTTTCGGGAGAGCGACGACTTCGCGTTTACTCGGCTACTCGAGCATGACTGGCGTGACGTACTGCGCGAGTACCAGGCGGTCGCGCAGGACTTGCACGCGTGGCCGGAAAGGACGTACTACAGCGGCAGCTGGGACACGTTCGGCCTCTATGCGTTCGGCCACAAACGTCCGGCCAATTGCGCGCGCTGCCCGAAGACCACCGCGCTGGTCGAGCAGATCCCCGGCATGGTGATGGCGGGGTTCTCACGGCTCGCGCCCGGTGCGCACATCAAGCCGCACCGCGGTTACGACGGGTGGTCGCAGTACGTGCTGCGCTGTCACCTCGGACTCGCCGTGAACGACAAGTGCGCGCTGCGCGTCGGCGAGGAAACGAGAAGCTGGAAGTCGGGAAAGACGCTCGTCTTCTGCGATGCGACAGAGCACGAGGCATGGAATTTCGGCGACGAGGAGCGCGTCGTGCTGCTCGTGGATTTCCGCAATCCGGCGTTTCGCTGGAAGCTGCTCGATCCGGATCTCACGGTGGACATCGAGGCGTTCATTCGCGACCAGTGGAGCGATCTCGGCATGAAAGAGAAAGCGCACTACTGGGCGTGGCGCGCCATGAACTGGCGGCGACGGCAGAAGCGGTCGGGCGCGGCCGCTCGCGATGCAAGGACGTCGAGCGGGCATTGAGCACGCTTACTCGAAATGCCTTGCCTGATCGCGGCGCCGCCTTTCGCAGCGTTTGCGGCGCATGAGATCAACTGAGAGTCCGGGTCGCCTAATCGAGCGGCTGTTGCCAGATCATAGGCGATCACACGACGAACACGGCATTGGGCGGCACAGTTCGTATATCACCGAATGGGAAAGCGGCGCGCTGCTCGCGGCCGACGTGCGGTGCCGCGGCTGCAGCTTTTGTCGCAATGCTGAAGCGCCTGCATCCGCGCGCGTCGCCGCTACTGCAAGAAGATCCGCGGCAGAACGAGAGTGGCCCATGGCACCTGCTTTCCAGTAGACGTACGCCACCAGGCCCACGGCGATCACGATGGCGGGCAGGAAACCCGCCACGAACATCGCCGCGATGGACTGGTTCGTCATGCTGGCCAGCACGATCATGAAAATACACGGCGGGACGAGGATACCCATGGCGGTTGCGGCACTGACGATCGCCACGGCCTGGCCCTTGCTGTAGCCCGCCCGCTCCATGGGCGCAATCAGCAGCGAGCCGACGGCCGATACGTCGGCCGCGGTGGACCCCGAGATGCCCGAGAAGAGGTACTCGGCGACGATCACGACCATCCCCAATCCGCCCTGTATGTGCGCGACCAGGGCTTTGGCGAGGTTCACGAGCCGCTCCGAGATCCCGGCGCGCTCCATCAGCTCGCCGGCGAGGATGAAAAACGGGATCGCCATCAACGGAAACGAATCCATGCCGGAGACCATCTGCGTGACGACCGTGTTGAGAGGC
>WNGA01000712.1_pt1 | contig 50672 bp, 46 predicted proteins | sample 5400061 | NCBI WGS metagenome assembly WNGA01 (sample SAMN13153366, study PRJNA577476) | soil metagenome | isolation source: 100 cm soil or saprolite under grassland replicate 2 | place: USA:California | collected 2016-06-15
CCCCGCTCCCGCTCCTCCGGAGCGTTGTCGATCTGGTCGTAAGCCTTGAACTGTACCTTCGGGTTCGTCGCCGCCAGCACCTTCGTGATCGCCGCCGTCAACGACGTCTTCCCGTGGTCCACGTGCCCGATCGTCCCGATGTTCACGTGGGGCTTCGTCCGGTCGAACTTCTCCTTGGCCATCCTGTTTCCTCTAGCTTCTCACGCTCTCCGGGCCGGCTGCCGGTCAGGATCTCCTTGCCCGGGCCACCGACCGACGCCGACGCCCGTCACGAGCTGGAGCCCACGACCAGAATCGAACTGGTGACCTCGTCCTTACCAAGGACGCGCTCTGCCGACTGAGCTACGTGGGCCTGTTTTCGAACCCCCGCTTGCTGCTCTTCGCTCACGGCCTCCGTCCACCCCCGGCCGTCCCTGATCTGGAGCGGGCGACGGGATTCGAACCCGCGACGTCCAGCTTGGAAGGCTGGAGCTCTACCAGCTGAGCTACACCCGCCCACGTCGTCTTGCCCTGGGGCGCTGCGCCGCGTCCCCCAAGACCCCCCCGCTCGCTCCGCAGGAACCTGCCCCGCGTGGGGTCGAGTCCCGCCTCGCTCGCGGCCCGTTGTCCGCGTCCGCGACCCCGGCTCGTCCTTCGTCGAAAGGAGACGCGGTGGTGGGGAGGGAAGGATTCGAACCTTCGAAGGCCGAGGGCCGACAGATTTACAGTCTGTTGCGTTTGACCGCTTCGCTACCTCCCCCCCGCGTGCCATCGGCGCCCGGAGGCTGTCTCACGGAAAACCGTCCGTGCTCGCGGCGAGGGGCTGGAGCTGGCGGAGGGAATTGAACCCCCGACCCGCTGATTACAAATCAGCCGCTCTACCGCTGAGCTACGCCAGCGACAAACGGTAACTGTATCAAACCCTTGGTCCCCGTGCAAGGGGAATGCCGAGGAGGACTTCCCGAAGCCGAAAAACTCAGCGGCGACGCCTTCGTCGGCGCCGGCGCCGACCGCCCCCGCCCGGGGCTCCCTGCCCCGGACGATCCGGCGCGCCCCCGCCCGTCCGGTCACCAGGAACCGGCGGCCCGCCCTCCGGCACCCCCGCTGGCGGCTCCCGCGACGGGGTGCGCGGAGGCCCGACATCGGTCCCGGGAGTGCCCGAACCCAGGTCTCGCCGTCCCTTGCGTCGACCCCGCCTTCGGCCCTTCTCGGCCCCGGAATCCCCCCCAGGGTGGCGGTCGCGATATGCGGGCTCGGTCGACCCCGGCTGCCCGGGCGCGCCCCCCGGGCGGTGACGGCGCGGACGATCGCGCAGTCGCCGCGGGTCGCGCGCGAAGCCCGCTGGCTTCAGCACCGTGGGCCCGGCCCAGGCCGCCTCCTCGTGGAACTCGACCAGCCCGTTCATGGGCTCCCCGATCTCGTGCTCGTCGTCCTCGGGCTCCGGCCCGTGCACACCGTCCGTGACCGGGCCGGGCACCGCTCCCGGATCGTGCTCGAGATCGCCCGGACCCGGGCCCACGATCTGGGGCGAGGATGGACGCGCCGGGATCGGCCGCACGTGGCTGGGCACCGCGCCCCGTTGGCGGATTGCCTCGAAGAGCGCGATCCCCGCCGCCACCGACACGTTGATGGAATCGACGTGGCCGAAGAGCGGGATCGAGGCCAGGTGGTCGCAATGCTCACGGACCAGGCGCCGGATCCCCCGGCCCTCCCCGCCCACCACCAGCGCGACGGGGCGTTTCAGGTCCACCCGGTCCCAGCGCTCCGTGCCGGCGGCATCGAAGCCCACCACCCAGACCCCCCCCGCCTTCAAGGCCTCGAGCGCCTGGACCACGTTGCCCACCCGGGCCACGTGCACGTGCTCGAGGGCCCCCGCCGAGGCGCGGTTCACGGTCTCCGAGAGGCCGGCGCTGTGCCGCTCGGGGAGCAGCACTCCGTCCGCCCCCGCCGCCTCGGCCGAGCGCAGGATCGCCCCCAGGTTGCGCGGGTCCTCGACGCCATCGAGCACGACGAAGAGGGCGGGGTCGCGCGCGGTCTCCAGGAGGGTCTCGAGGGTCATCGCGGGGCGGGCCGAGACCACCGCCACGATCCCCTGGTGGGGGACCCCGCCCGCGATGCGGTCGAGGGTCTCGCGAGTCTCGAAGCGCAGGGGCACCGAGGAGCGGATGGCCCGGCTGATCGCCTCGGAGATGCGCCGATTGCGCAGCCCCTTGACGACCAGCAGGCGTTCGAAGTGCCGGTTCCCCGAGGCCAGCGCCTCGAGGACCGGGTTGATCCCGCAGATGAGGTTCATGGCAGGTTGGCCCGCCGCATCAGTCGCGGCTCCTCAGCAGGGCCGTCGCCTGGGCCGCGACCCCCTCTCCCCGGCCGAGGGCCCCCAGGCCGTCGGTGCTCTTGGCCTTGACCGAGACCGCGTCCAGGGCGAGGCCGAGGCGGCGGCTCAGGGCCTCGCGCATGGGCCCGAGGTGCGGGGCGAGAACCGGGGTCTGGGCGATGACGGTCACGTCCACGTTCTCGATCGCCCATCCGCGCTGGCCGAGGAGGCGCCCCACCTCCTCGAGGAAGATCAGGCTGTCCGCCCCCTTCCAGCGCGGGTCGCTGCTCGGGAAGTGCCCTCCCATGTCCTCCGCGGCGGCCGCCCCGAGCAGCGCGTCGCAGAGGGCGTGGACCGCGCAGTCGCCGTCGGAATGGCCCTCGAGGCCCTGTTCGCAGGGGACGTGCACGCCGCCCAGGCGGAGCGGCCGGCCGGGGGCGAAGCGATGGACGTCGAAGCCGTGGCCCACGCGGAAGCGGCTCATGGCCGGAGCGCGCCCGCGAGCACGCCTTCGGCCCAGGCGAGGTCTTCGGGGGTGGTGATCTTGCGGTTGCGGGGCGAGCCGGGCACCGCGGCCACGCGCACCCCCAGGCGCTCCACCGCCATGGCCTCGTCGGTCAGGACGACGCGATCGCGGAAGGCGGCCTCGTAGGCCTCCACCAGCAGCGCGAAGCGAAACCCCTGCGGGGTCTGGGCCGCCCCCAGCTCGCTGCGGTCCACCGTCTCGAGCACGCTCCCATCCCGCACCCGCTTGACCGTGTCCACGAGGCCGAGCACGGGGAGCGCCGCCCCCGTCTCCTCCGCCGCGCTCGCCACCGCCTCGATGAGGGCGACCTCCACCAGCGGCCGCGCCGCGTCGTGTACGAGCACGACGCCCGTGAACCCGTCGGGGGCGTGCTTCAACCCCTCGAGCACCGAGTCCTGGCGCCTCGTCCCGCCCGCGATCACCGCGCGGAGCTTGGTCAGGGGCGCGAGCAGGTCCCGCGCGGCGGGGACCTCCTCCGGAGGGACGACCGCCACGATCGCTCCCACCGAGGGCGCGGCCTCGAAGACCTGCGCGGCCTTCCGCAGGAGCGGCTCTCCGGCGAGGCCCAGGAAGGCCTTGGGCCGGCCGGCGCCCATGCGCTCCCCGCGACCCGCCGCCACCAGGATGACGAGGGCGTCCATAGAGAAGTCGGGGCGCCGTCCCGCGAGAAGGCGCCCTCGAGTGAGACTATCCGCTCCCCAGCCGGTGGTCAAACTTCATTCATCGACCCCCCACCGTGTCCCAATCGTTCATCGACCCCCCCTCCTATCCTCCCCCACGTAGGGGGGAGGGAGCGCCGCTTCTCACCGCAGCACCAAGGGGCTCTAGCCGCGGGGCACCGTCGCCCCGTCCTCCGCTTCGGTGCTCTCCAGCAAGCGCGCGGCCGCGTGGCGCGCCTGGCCCAGCTCCCCCCGCACCGCGTCCCGCGCGTTCTCGATCTGCACCAGGCCGCGGGAGAGGCGGCCCTCGACCTCCTCGTCCACGCGGCGCAGCGACTCCTCGAGCGCGCGCAGCCGGGCCCCCAGAGATCCCGGGTCGAGCGCGGTCCCGAAGCGCAGGGCCAGGCGATAGACCGCGAGCACGTACGGCAGGGCGAGCGAGTAGGGGACGACGAGCACGCCTTCGCGGTATCCCTCGCCGTGGGCCTCGGGCGCGGCGGCGTAGACGGCGTCCGGAACCGCCAGGACGCCCAGGGCGAGGGTCCGCTCCGGGTCGAGGTACTTGCCGACCTCGCGGACGCGCAGCCTCACCTCGCGCGACACCTGCTCCGCGAGCCTCCGCTGCTCGGTCGGGTCGTCGGCGTCGGCCAGCCGCTCGAGGCTGGCCGCGCTCGTCCACTTGCTGTCGATGGGGAGCAGGCGCCCGCCCGGCAGCCGCAAGGCGTACTCCACGACCCGGCTGCCGAAGGCGGCGTTGCGCTCGAGCAGGTCGGGCGGGAGCTGGGAGAAGGCGCGGGCCAGGATGTTCTCGCCGGCCGCCCCCCGGCTGGCCGAGCCCGCGACCACCGCCTCCAGCCGGCGCAGGCTGTCGGCGGCCCGGTCCATCTGGCGCGCGCGTCCCTGCTCGAGCGCCTTCACCTCGGCCAGGGTGCTCTGGGCCCGGGCGATCTCCCCCCGGATGCCCTGGGTCACGTGGGCCAGCTCGCGGAACGAGGCCTCACGGCCTCCCTGGGCGTCTCGGCGCAGCTCCTCCTGGGCCCGGCTCAGCCGGGCCATCTCCCACTGGAGCCGGCCAAGGGTATGGGAGACGACGAGCGCGGCCAGGGCCACCACGAGGGCGAGCGCGGACACCGCGATCCAGGACATCGCCCCAGCCTGACACGAGGCGCTGCCCGGGCGGGTCCGCTCCGGGGGCGCGGCTCAGGACAGGCCGGCCATCCGCTCGATCGCCTTCACCACCGCCACGATGTCCTCCTGGCCGAAGCCCAGGCCCCGCGCGGACTGGCACACCTCGCGGATCGCGGCCAGCCCCGGCATGGGCGTCCGCTGCGCGGCCGCGGTCTCCAGCATCAGCGTCTGGTCCTTCACCAGCAGGTCGATCGAGAAGTGCTGATCGAAATCGCGCTTCGTGATGGCCCCTCCCTTGAACGAGTAGTAGGGCGAGGCGAAGCCGGAGGCCATGATCACCTCCAGCATGGTCTCGTTCGAGAGGCCCGCCTTGCGGCCGACGACGAGCCCCTCGCACAGCCCCTCGAGCATGAACGAGATGACCGTGTTGCCGATCAGCTTCATGACGGACCCCTGGCCCATCTCGCCGCACCAGATGGCCTTCGTGCCCATGGCCATGAGGATGGGCGACAGCTCGTCGTGGACCGCGCGGGCCCCGCCGGTCATGAAGAGCAGCGTCCCCTGGGCGGCCCCGTTCTTGGAGCCGGTCATGGGTGCCTCCAGGGCGTCCCCCCCGCGCTCGCGCAACGCCGCCTGGACGCGCCGCGTGGTGTCGGGATCGACGGTCGAGGACTCGACGTAGCGGAAACCGGAGCGGACCCCACCGAGCAGGCCGTCCTCCGCGAACACCAGGCGCTCGACCGCGGGTGGGTCGGCCACGCAGGCCACGACTACGTCCGAGTGCTCGGCCAGCTCCCGGGGGTTGTGGGCCACCTTGGCCCCGGCCTTCGCGAGCGGCCCGCAGCGCTCCGGGGTACGGTTCCACACCGTGAGCGGGAAGCCCTTCTTGAGCAGGTTCTCGGCCATGCGGCTCCCCATGAGGCCGAGCCCGGCGAATCCGACGCGCTTCTGCATCTCCTCTTTACCTCTCTTCTTGGCCATTCTTGTTCATCGACCCCCCACCCTGTCCCTCCCCACGTAGGGGGAGGGGAACGCTCGTGCGCGTCTAGCTCCGCGTTCTCGGTGACCCCCCAGCCTTTCTCTGGGCTACCGGGATCACCATCTTGAGGCCGCTCAGGGTGTCCGAGAAGCTGACCACCTTCACGTCCACGAGACCGGCCCCGGGACCCGCGGCCCGGACGTCGTCCTCGCGAAACGCCCTCCGGCCCTTCGGCCACACGACCCAGATCCCGCCCGCGGGCTTGATGGCGGTGCGCAGGGCCGCGAGCCGCCCGAGGTCCTTGGGATCGCTCATGGCCACGAAAACGAGGTCCGTGTCCTGCTTCGGCCTGCCCCGCGCCACGTCATCCGTGCGACCCCTCAGGTCCTTCAGGAAGTCGCCAGGGAGATCGCCGACGATCGCCACCCGCGCGCCGGGCTTCACCCCGAGCTTGTCCAGCAGGCCGCGCGGGTAGCGGACCTTGAGCGCCCACTTCTCGGCGTCCTTGCCGAGGGCGAACGCGGCCTCACCCTCGGGCCACACGACGACGAGCTCGCCGCTCTTCGCTTCTACCGACGTCACGTCCTTGAGGGGGATCTGCAGCCGGAAGGCGCCGCGGAAGAGCAGGTCGGTCGTCTCGAGCTGGGCCTTGCCCTCCGAAGCCTTCCTGCCGTACCGGGCACGACACGCCGCCTCGAGTCCCATGGCCTCGGGATTGTAGACCGGCTGGGGGAGCGCGCGATGGCCGCTCTCAGGCCTCGGGCTCGGGTCCCCAGGCGGTGTGCGGGCAGATGTCGCGGAAGGCGCACTGCCCGCAGGCGAGATACGACGGGGTGGCCGGGAACTCGCGGCGGCGGATGAGGGCGGCCGCCTCGCGGATCCGCGACTCGGTGGCCGCGGCCTCGTCCGCGGTGGGTCGCTTCCCCGCCGCCAGGCCCGACTCGAGAAAGCGCAGCTCCACCCATTCGGGCAGGCGGCCCACCGTGCGCAGGTGGGCCAGGGCGTAGAGGTCGAGCTGCAGGCTCTCCTTCGCCTTCTGCCGGGCCTTCTTCGGGTCGTCGACCGCACCCGTCTTGAAGTCGAGGATCGAGACCTGGCCGCCCCGCTCCACCACCAGGTCGTAGCGGCCCTGCAAGAGGTTCCGGTCCACGTAGAAGGCGAACTCCTCCTCGACCTTCGTCGGCCGGAGCGGGTCCTTCGCCTCCTGCTGGTAGAAGCGGCGCAGGGTCTGCTCCCCGGTGCGCAGGCGCTCCTCCTCGTGCTCGCGGGACAGGAAGCCCTCGGAGACCCAGGCCGCCCGGAAGGCCTGCACGAGGTCGTCCTCGCCGAAGGACCGGCCCTCGACCCGGGCCTTGAAGAGCTGCTGCACGGCCTTGTGGACCGCGCTGCCGTACACCACGCGGTGGTGGGCGAGCAGGGGCACCCGCCAGAGGTGGACGTAGCGGTACTTGAGCGGGCAGGTCTCGTAGTCGTCGATCTGGCCGAAGGAGAGCCGGAGCACCTCGTCGTCGGGAAGCGGGGCCGCGGGCGCGGGCGGCGTTTCCGCGGCCGGCTGGTGGCGGGCCAGGGCCTCGCGGGCCTGGCTCTTCCTCGGGACCGGCGAGGGGGAGGGCAGATCGAGCGCCTCCACCGCGAAGCGCGAGACCTTGCGGGGCCGGGCGGTTCCGTAGTCCGCGGCCGAGGTCATCACCAGCTCGTCCCGGGCTCGGGTCATGGCGACGTAGAAGAGCCGGCGTTCCTCCTGCATGTGCGGGTCCCCCGCGGCCAGGCTCTCCCGCACCAGCTCGGCCGGCAGCTCCAGGGCATCGGCCTTGCGCCGGACGGGGAACTTCTGCTCGGCGCAGCCCACCAGGAAGACGACCGGGAACTCGAGCCCCTTCGCCTTGTGGACGGTCAGGACGTGGACCGCGTCGTCGTCGGGATCAGCCTCCGCCACCGCCGGGTCGTCCCCCGCCTCCCGCAGCAGGTCGAGGTGGGCCACGAACGCGGGGACGCGGTCGTGCTCGGCCACGTCGCCGTAGGCCTTCACGGTCTCGAAGAAGCGGGCGATGTTCTTCACCTTCGCCTCCGCCTCGCCACTCGCCTCTTTCGACAGGCGGGCCAGGAAGCCCGAGGCCTGCAGGAACCGGTACAGCACCTCGCCCGTGCGCAGGCGGGGCAGGTCTCCCGCCGCCCGCTCGAGGTCGGCGAGAAGGCGCGCCCCCCCCTCCCGCGCCGCCCCGGAAACGCCGAGGAGCTCCTCGTTCTCCGGCAGGCCGCGCATTACCTCGAGCAGCGGGCGCGTCTTGCGCCGCGCGTAGTGGTTGAGACGCAGGAGGTCCGGCGGGGGCAGCGTGTAGAGCTCCGAGGCCAGCAGGTAGAAGAGGGAGACCGAGTCGTCGGGGTTCGCGAGCACGCGCAGGAAGGCCACCAGCAGGCGCACCTCCTCGCGCGCGTAGAGGCCGCGGCTGCCGCTGAACCGATGCGGAATCGCCTTCATGTTGAGGGCGCGCAGGAAGGGATCGGCGTCGCCATTGCTGCGCACCAGGAGGCCGACGTCCCGGGGCCGGAGGCCCGCGAGGAGCCGGGCCTCGACCATCCCCGCCACCGCGTCCGCCTCGGCGGATACGGTGTCGAAGTGGTGGTGCCGCACGGGCGGACCCCCGGGCCGCGTGGAGCGCAAGCGCTTGTCGATCCCCGCCAGCACCTCCAGCCGGAACGGGTTGTTGTAGGCAATGAGGCGAGAGGCCGCGTCGAGGATCACCTGGGTCGATCGATGGTTCTCGGCCAGCACCACCTGCCGGGCCTCGGGGTAGAGCTCGCGAAAAGCCAGCAGGTTCGCGGCCGCCGCCCCCCGCCAGCGGTAGATGGCCTGGTCGTCGTCCCCCACCACGGTGATGTTGGGGGCTCCCTCCCCTGCGAGCAGGCGCAGCATCTCGAGCTGGGCATGGTTCGTGTCCTGGAACTCGTCCACCAGCACGTAGCGGAACCGCTCGCGCAGCTTCGCGAGGAGCACGGGGCGCGCGCGCAGCAGCTCCAGCGAGCGGTGGATCTGATCGCCGAAGTCCACGAGGCCGGCCTCCGCCATCAGGTCCTGGCAGGAGGCGTAGAAGGCGGCCAGCTCGAGGTGCCGGTCCGCTCCGTCCCTCTCCTCCTCGGTCGCCGCCGCCGCGGCCTGCTTCTCGGCCCAGGCCCGGTACGCCGCCGGCGACACGTCCTCGTCCTTGGCCCGGCTCACCAGGCCGAGCAGGGCCTGTAGGTGCTGGGTGGGATCGCCGAGGGGGCGGAAGCGCTTCAGGGGGAGCCGCCACAGCCGCTCCCGCAGGAGGATGACCTGCTCGGGCCGCGTGAGCACCCGGAACTCGGGGTTGATCCCGGCCTCCAGCGCGGCCAGGCGCAGCACGTGGTCGCCGAAGGCGTGGAAAGTCGAGATCCAGGTCTCGGCGTAGCCGTAGGGGATGAGCTGGTCCACCCGCTCGGCCATCTCGAGGGCCGCCTTCTCGGTGAAGGTGAGGGCCAGGATCTCCTCGGGCCGCGCCCGCTTGCTCGAGATGAGGTGGGCGATGCGCCGGGTCAGCACCGTGGTCTTGCCCGTCCCCGCCCCCGCGATGATGAGCAGCGGCCCGTCGCCGTGCAGGACGGCTTCCTGCTGAGCGCCGGACAGGGTGTCCAGGACGCGGTCTTCGGCGACGGGTGCGGGCGCCTCCTTCGACAGTGCGGCCACACCGGGAGCTTAAGGTGCGGCGCTTCCAGGGGAGGTCCGCCTCGGCGGTCCGCATCAGTCCGGAAGGAGACGGCGACCGGCGAGGGTGCCCCCGCAGAAGCGGGTGAGGGTGGCCGCGCTCCCGTCCAGCACTTCCTCCAGCCGGGCCAGGCGGTACACGGCGGGGGCGTAGACGACGACCAGGGCGTTCCGCGTCTCGAGCGTGATCATGGTGCGGGCCGAGTCGGACGTGGGGTTGCCGAAGGGGCCCGCCCCATCCACCAGCACGGGCCGCGCCTCGACGTTGACCGCACCCTTGCGGATGCCCTCGTAGGACTCGCCCGGCTCGCCCCGCCGAAGGCGGACCGGGGGCTGCAGCTTGTCCCGGTCGTAGAGGCCGAACGGGAGCTGGTGACGGAGGGAGCACAGGTTGAGGGTGTCGACGAGGGTGTTGATCCGGTAGAGCGCCTCGCCCTTCAAGGCCCGGCGCAGGAGGGCCTCGTTCGAGGGGCGGGTCTTCGTGGGGTCCAGGCCGAGCGCCTTGTAGAGCGTGCGCGCGTCGGCCACGCCCGGCACCTCGGCGCTCTTGCCCTCCCCGTAGCGGCCCTTCAGCTCCCGGCAGGTGCCTTCGATCTCGGCCGCCAGGGCCTCGTCCTGCTCGCGCACGGCCACCCCCTCGAGCTCGAGCACCCCGAGGCGGACGCGGCCCAGGAGCTCGGGGGCGATCCCGAGGTCGATGGGCACGATCAGCACCCCACGAGCGCGCGGCCGATCTCGTCGATCGCGGCCACCGCCTCCCGGCCGGGCACGGTGTGGTTGTTGACCACGATCGAGAAGGCCAGCCGCTCCCCCGCCGGGGTGGTCGCGTAGCCCGCGAGGGCGTTGGCCCGCTTCAGCGTCCCCGTCTTGGCCAGGATGCGGCCCTCCACGGGCGTGCCCTTCAGGCGGTCCTTGAGGGTCCCGTCCACGCCCATCACCGCGAGCGACTCACGGAAGGCCTCCGCGTAGGGGTGGCGGTCCATGGCCACGAGCAGGGCCACGAGGCCGCGAGGGGAGACGAGGTCCGAGCGCGAGAGGCCCGAGCCGTCCTCCAGGCCCCAGCCGTCGGCGGGGACGCCCATCCGGGCCAGGAAGGCCCGCGCCGCCTCGTGTCCCGTGGTCACGCTGCCCTCGCCCTTCGCGCGCTGCCCGAGCAGCCGCAGCAGCATCTCGGTGTGAAGGTTCTGGCTTTCCTTGTTGACCACCTTGAGCATCTCGAAGAGCGGCGGGCTGTCGTGGGCGGCGAGGACGCGGGACTCCACGGGCAGGGGATCCGAAGACGTCGCCGCCGTTCCCGTCACCCGTATGCCCCTGGCCTCGAGGACCTCGGAGAAGACGGCGGCCGCGTAGCGGGCCGGGTCCTCCAGGGCGACCCTTCCCTCCCAGGTCTCGCCGATGGGCAGGGTCCCCGCCAGGTGGATCCGGTTCGCGCCCGCGTCGCGCACGAGCGTCAGCTCCCTCTTCGTCCCCGCCGGAGTCGTGGCGACGGTCGAGACCACGGAGTAGTACGACGACCGGGGATCGGCCTCGAGCAGGGCGGGATCGCCCGGGCGCTCGCCGGGGGCGAGCCTCAGCTCCACCGTGTTGTCGTTGAAGGAGAGGGCCGAGACCTCGGCCCCGTAGGACCAGGTCAGGTCCTCCCAGCCCCAGTCGGACCCTCGCCGGTCGCCCGTGAACGTCCCTTCGTGGCCGACCACCCGACCTTCGATCCGCCGGACCCCGGCCGCCTCGAGCGCGTCGGCCAGCTCCTGGAGCGGCGCGAGGACGCTGCCGCCGGCGGCGGGACGGCCCGAGAGGCTCGGGTCGCCCCGGCCGACCAGGAAGACGTCGCCCAGGATGCGGCCCTGGCCGTCCAGGCGGCCCGTGGTCTCGACCGTGGTGCGCAAGCGGGCGTCGGGACCGAGCGCGTCGAGAACGGCGGCCGTGGTCACGAGCTTGAGGGTCGAGGCGGGCCGGAAGTTCTTCTCGGCGTTCCGGGCGAAGAGCACGCGGCCGGTCTTCAGGCTGCGCACCTCGATCCCCCAGAACGCAGGGGCGAACGCGGGGCGGCCCAGGATGCGCTCGAGGGTGCGGCGGAGGGCGTCGGGTGCGGGAGCGGCCGAGGCGAGCGACGCGAGCAGGAGCAGCCAGGCCGAGGCCCACCGGCCGCCATGCGAGGAGGCGGGCCGCCTCACGCCGCCTCCGCGCCCTGGGCCACCACCTGCCGCACGTCCTCGGCGAGCGACTCCGCCGCCTCCGGTCCGAGGCCCGCGGTGGCGACCGGAGGATGGATGGCCAGGCGGACCGTCCCCGGCGTGAGGGTTCGGAGGCCGCGGGGCGCCACGCGCTTCACGCCGGCCAGGGAGAGCGGCACCACCGGCACCTGCGCCTCCAGGGCCAGAACGAAGCTGCCCCGCTTGAACGGCCGCACCCGGGCGTCCGGGCTGCGCGTGCCTTCGGGGAACACGGCCAGGCTCGTCCCCGCCCGGATGCGCGCGGCCGCCGCCATCAGGCTCCGGTGGGCCCGAAACGCGTTGCCACGGTCGATCCCCACGTGGCCGGCGAGGTAGAGCGTCCAGCCGACCAGAGGGATCAGGTACAGAGAGCGCTTGTGGATGATGCGGAAGTCCACCGGCAGGTAGCCGAAGAGGATCGGGATGTCGAGAGCGCTGCCGTGGTTGGCCGCGTAGACCGCGGGGCCGGGAGGGACGTTCCCGGCGCCCGTCACCTCGACCCGCACTCCCAGGCCTCGCAGCAGCAGGCGGGCCCAGGCACGGGCGAGGTGACGGCAGAGACGGCCCGTCCGGTCCAGGAGGCCGGCCAGAACCGCCGCGCTGCCGAACACCAGCGTGTCGAGTGCGATCAGCGGGACCGCGAGCAGGACCCGGACCATGGGGCCCGACGCACTCCTAGTCAGCCTTGGCGGCGGGGGCGTCTCCGGAGGAAACCGCAGCGGGCAGGGACGGTGCCGGCACCGGGGACGGGCCCGCGGTGCCCAGGGGAGCCGTGTCGGCCCCTCGCGGGTCGGAGGCGGTCGCATCCGCCATGAGGCCGGGTGGCATCGTCCGCTCGCCGGAATCCCGCCGGTCCGACTCGTGGCGGGGCTCGCCGCCGCGGTAATCCCGGCCGTTGCGCCCATCGCGGCGCTCGTCCCGGCGCTCCCCCGGTCTTGCCTCGCGACGTGCCCCGTCGCCTTCGACCGCCGGCCCCGCTTCCGGCCAACGGCAGAAGATCATCTTGCCGGCGGTGGTCTGCAGCACGCTGGTGACCATGACCTCGATCGTCCGGCCGAGGGCCCTCTTGCCCTGGTCGACCACCACCATGGTTCCGTCGTCGAGGTAGGCGACGCCCTGGCCCGACTCCTTGCCTTCCTTGAGGATGAAGACGCGCAGGACCTCGCCCGGCAGGACCACCGGCTTCAGGGAGTTGGCGAGCTCGTTGATGTTCAGCACCGCCACCCCGCGAAGCTGCGCGACCTTGTTGAGGTTGAAGTCGTTGGTCACGATCTTGCCGCTCATCCGGCGGGCCAGCTCGATCAGCTTCAGGTCGACCTCGCGGATCTCCGGGAAGTCCGTCTCCACGATCTGCACCTGCACGCTCGCCATCTTCTGGACCTTCTGCAGGATGTCCAGGCCGCGCCGGCCCCGGTTGCGCTTCAGGGAGTCGGAGGAATCTGCCACCTGCTGCAGCTCGCGCAGGACGAACTGGGGGACGACGAGAGTGCCCTCGAGGAAGCCCGTCTCGCAGATGTCGGCGATGCGCCCGTCGATGATGACCGAGGTGTCGAGGACCTTGTACTGGTGGAGGCGGGTGGAGTCCTTGAAGGCGGCGATGATGCGCGCGGGCTCGAACCACTCCCCCTTGCGGGTGCCGATGACCATCCCCATGTAGACCAGGAAGACGATGAGCAGGGCGTGGATGAAGTGCTCGGCCACGAGGTCGAGCCCTTCCATGACCCCCCACACCAGGCGGGCCCCCACGAGACCGGTGACCCCGCCCACGAGGGCTCCCACCAGGTGGTGGGCCGGGACGCCGCGGAGCTTGATCTCGAGGGTTATGACGGCAAGGGCCGCCAGGACGCCGAGCCCGGCCCCCACCAGGGGCTCGCCGGGCATCGGGGTGTAGAAGTATCCCGCATGGGCGAGGAGGGCGACCATGAAGACGCGGAAGAGGCTGAGCCACATGGGCGAACCTTTCGGGACCCCCGCTGGGAGCCCCCGGAACACAATGAGACCAGGACCTTCATGTAAAGGCGTCCTTCAAGTGCGGTAATGATAAACCTTTGTCGCCCGGGGCGAAACGCCCGCTCAGCGCGAAGGGGCGTCGTCCATGAGCCGCTCGAGGGCCTGCCCGAAGGTGTCCACCCCCACGAGGCGGAGGCCGTGATCGGCGTCCGAGGGGACGTTGCGGGCGGGCAGGATGCAGCGGGTGAAGCCCATCCGGGCGGCCTCCCGGATGCGCAGGCCGGCCTGGGCGGCCCCGCGCACCTCGCCCGCGAGGCCCACCTCCCCGAAGAGAACCGTGTCGCCGGGGACCGGCCGGTTCCGGAAGGAGGAGGCGATGGCGGCGGCCACCCCCAGGTCGGCGGCCGGCTCGTCCACCTCGAGGCCGCCGGCCACGCTCACGAACACGTCGTCGCCGAGCAGCTCCAGGCCCACCCTCTTCTCGAGCACGGCCAGGAGCAGGTTGGTGCGGTTGGGGTCGATGCCGAGCGACATGCGCCGCGGGGTGCCGAACGAGGTGGGCGAGACCAGGGCCTGCACCTCGGCCAGCATGGGCCGCGTGCCCTCCATGGTCGCCACCACCGCGGAGCCGGGCGAGCCCGCGATCCGCTCGGCCAGGAAGAGGGCCGACGGGTTGGCCACCGGCTTCAGGCCCGCCCCCGTCATCTCGAACACCCCCATCTCCGAGACCGCCCCGAACCGGTTCTTCACCGCCCGGACGATCCGGTGGTGCTGGCGCTTCTCGCCCTCGAAATAGAGGACAGTGTCCACGATGTGCTCGAGGGACTTGGGCCCGGCCAGGCTGCCGTCCTTGGTGACGTGGCCGATGAGGAAGGTCGTGATGCCCTTCCCCTTGGCCACGAACAGGAGCTGGGTGGCCACCTCACGCACCTGGCTGATGCTGCCCGGGGCGGAGGGGAAGCGGGAGGAGAAGACGGTCTGGACGGAGTCCACCACGAGGGCGGCGGGCTTCAGCTCCTCGACCAGGTCCAGGATGCGCTCCAGCGAGGTCTCGGCCAGCAGGAAGAGCCCGCCCCCGTGGATGCCCAGCCGTTCCCCGCGCAGCTTCACCTGCCGCTCGGACTCCTCGGCCGAGACGTAGAGCACGGTCCCGTGGGTGCGGCCGAGGAGATGCGCCACCTGGAGCAGCAAGGTCGAGTTGTGGACGATCAGGTCGTTGGCCACGAAGTTCGCGTGGGACGGCATCGAAAGGTCGTATACGCGTTCTTGGCCAGCCGGCACGACGCTCTCGATCTCGTCCCAATAGACGTCGGCCTCCGCCAGCCGGCACAGTTCGGGCGAAGGATAGGCGCTGGCGAGAGCGGCCACGGTGCTGCGACAGAGGGGTCGCTCGTGGCGTCGGTTCTTCAAGTGTACGCCGGCCGTTGCCGAGACTCGCGAGAAGGGAGCACCGCCGGTCGCCGCATGCAGCAGACCCCAGAACCCCTCCCCCGTCGGTACGGTGTCGAAATGCGTCGAGGATCCCCGCGGCGAGGCTTGCCTGCCGATGTCTGCCTTTGCCCCTTCGCGGCCCCAGATCCCGATCTCTCGGAGAAACCGCTTGACCTCACGCAGGCCGAGCAGCTGGACCTCATACGCGACGTACGGTCGTCCGTTGACCCGTTGCGTCTTCGTCCTCAGCTTCGAGACGAAGCCGAAGCGCAGAAGGAGGTGTTGCACGTCGCGGGCGAGCCGCTCGCTGACCGTGGAGTATGAGACGCCGCTCTGGCCCCCTGCGCTGACGTAGACGGACCCGTCGCACGAGAAAAGCACCTTCAGGAACAACCGAAGCTGGTCGGCGGGCAAACGGAAGATACAGTCGGGTACCGTCTTGCCGCCGGCCGTCTGGAAGCGTAGCCCGAGCGAGGTGAGGAATCGGGCCGCCTCGGTCGTCATCTCTGCTCGGGAACGTGCGGTGGGCAGCAGCGTCCCGACGGGCAGGTCGGCCGCGGCCGCCAAACGCTCCAGCTCCGCCGCACCGGGGACGCAGGCGGCGCGTCGCCACACGTTGAGCATGCTGTAGCTCACATCGGCCTGGCGCGCCCATGCGGCCCAGGTCCGACCCGACTTCGCTTGCGCCTGCCGCAGGGATCGCGCGAATTGCACTCGTGCTTCAGCGCGCTGCCCACGCGGTCGAACGAGCCGGTACGTGCTGGCCGCGTTCCCGGGCTTGGCGTAGACCCGGAGGTGCAGACCAAAGCCGCCTGCGACCTCCGTCAGGTCGTGCCGAACCTCCGGGAGCGCGGTGGTCACGTTGACGTCGCTCTGGGCCGAACCGTCCGAGAGAACATAGGCCACGAGCTTCACTTCATGGTCCGGCATCCGGTCGGCTCCGAAATACGGCAGCGCGCGCGGCGAGGCGATGCGTGTCCCGGGCCTCAGGTCGCCGGCGGCCTTCCACCCCGCTGGCGTGAGCACCGGATGACCGGGTGTGCAACGCAGCGTGCGGCCGAGTCGCGTCTTCAGCTCGACGATGGGCCGGACCCCCTGCTCGTGAAAGGATGCGACCGGCTGCGACATCAGGCGCTGCGTCGACTCGTCGAGGGAGACCACGTGACGCTGCCGACGCGCCCATTCCGTAATCGGGAGCAGCGCCCCCGTCTCCGGGTCGAGCAGGCGGGTCGATCCGGCGAGGCACTTCCCAATCCCCGGCTCGCCGCCGATGAGGACCATGGAGCCGGGCACGACGCCGCCCCCCAGCACGCGGTCGAACTCGTCGATGCCGGAGGGCGTGCGGGCCCCCTCCGCCCCGTCGATCAGGTCGTATGGCTTCGGGCGGCTCGAAGCACCTTCGGCGAGGATGGCCGGACGGCCCCGGGCCGCCGGGGCCTCCTCCCGCCGCTCCTCGACGAAGCTGTTCCACTCGCCGCAGTCCGGGCAGCGCCCGAGCCATTTCGAGCTCTCCAGTCCGCAGGCCTGGCAGGCGAAGAGGACGCGGACCTTGCTCATGGCAGCAGGATCGCCCGACCGCCGGTCAGGCGAGGTCCGCGAAGAAGCGGCCGAGGCAGCGCTCGGACTCGTCCTTCAGCTCGGACTCGTCCTTCAGGAGGACCGTGCGTTCGTAGCCGCGGGCCTTCGCGAACAGATTGGCCCAGGCGCCGGCCGCGGAGTAGAGCCCCTCGAAGGCCCGGGCCGTCCCCTGCCGCACCCGGAACTCCCAGACGATCCGGATCACCGGCTCAGGTGTTCCACTGGGGCTGGAGGTTCTCGAAGCGCGTGAACTCCTTGATGAAGGCGAGCTTCCGGGTGCCGGTGGGGCCGTTGCGCTGCTTGCCGATGATGATCTCGGCGATCCCGCGGTTCTCGTCGCTGGGCTTGTACTCCTCCTCCCGGTAGATGAACATCACGATGTCGGCATCCTGCTCGAGGGCTCCGGATTCCCTGAGATCCGAGAGCTGGGGACGCCGGTCGGTGCGGGCCTCGGGAGCGCGCGAGAGCTGGGAGAGGGCCACCACCGGCGCCGCCAGCTCCTTGGCCAGGCCCTTGAGCGAGCGGCTGATCGCGGAGATCTCCTGCTGCCGGTTCTCCACCCGGCCGGTGGAGGTCACGAGCTGCAGGTAGTCCACGATCACGAGCCCCAGGCCGTGCTCGGCCCGGAGGCGCCGGCACTTGGCCCGCATCTCCAGGGGGCTCACGGTGGACGAGTCGTCGATGAAGACCTTGGAGGCGGAGAGATCGGCGTAGGCCTTGGCCAGGCGCGCCCAGTCCTTCTCCTGCAGCCGGCCAGTGCGCAGCTTGTGGGCGTCGACCCGGGCGTCGGAGCAGAGCATGCGCAGGACGAGCTGCTCCTTCGACATCTCGAGGGAGAAGATGCCGACGGTCTCCCCCGCCCGCATGGAGGCGTGCTGGGCGACGTTGAGGCAGAAGGAGGTCTTGCCCATGGCCGGGCGGGCGGCCACGATCACCAGCTCGCCCTTCTGCAGGCCGCTCGTCATCTCGTCGATGTCCACGAAGCCGGTGGGGAGGCCGGTGACGATCTCCTTCGACTGGGAGAGCTGGTCGATGGTGCGGAAGCTCTCCTTGACGATCTCGCGGATGCCCACGAAGCCCTGGCGGATGCGGCGCTCGGCGATGTCGAAGATCGCCTTCTCCGCCCGGTCGAGCAGGACCGCCGCTTCGTCCTCTCCCTCGAAGCAGGACTGGACGATGCGGTTGCTGGCGTGGATGAGGTTCCGGAGCACGGCCCGCTCCTTGATGATGCGGGACCAGTGCTCGACGTTCGTGATGCGGGGGACGCCGTCCAGGAGGCTCCCCAGATAGGCCGCCCCCCCCGCTGCCTCCAGGGCGCCCCCCCGGAGGAGCTCGTTCTTGAGGGTGACGAGGTCGATGGGCTGGCTGCGCTCGGCCAGCACGGCCATGGCCTCGAAGATGCGCCGGTGCGACTCCCGGTAGAAGTCCTCCCGGGTGAGGACCTCCGCCGCGGAGTTGAAGGCGGCGTTGTCCACGAGCACCGCCCCCAGGACGGTCCTCTCCGCCTCCAGATTGTGGGGGAGCGTCTTCTCCTGGGTGACGTCGGTGGTGGCCACGCGAACCCCCCGCGGTGAGCCGGCTCCGCTCCGGCCCGGCTCAGCCCTCCTTGGTGACCAGCAGCTTCAGGGACGCGACCACCTCGGGGTGGAGCCTGATCTTCACCTCGTGCTCACCCAGCTGCTTGATCGCCTCCTCGAGCTGGACCTTGCGCTTGTCGATCTCGATCCCCTTGCTCTTGAGGAACTCCCCGACGTCGCCCGCGGTCACCGAGCCGTAGAGCTGCTCGTTCTCCCCCACCTTGCGAGGGGCGATGAAACGCAGCCCGGCGATGCGCCCGGCCAGCGCCTCGAACTCGGACTTCTCCTTGGCCAGGCGTGCCTGGTTGGCCTTCTTCTCCTTCTCGATCATGGCCTTGTTGGCCGAGTTCACGGCCATGGCCAGCCGCCGCGGCAGGAGGAAGTTGCGGCCGTAGCCGTCGGCCACCTTCACCACGTCACCCCGGCGGCCCAGCTTGTCGACGTCTTCCCTGAGGATCAGCTCCATGGAATCACCTTCGATTGAATCACACATCCAAGACGCCGCAGGACCGTCAGACCCCCCTCGCCTCGGGGGGCTCGGCCCACTTGCGGAAGTCGATCCAGTTGTCGAACAGGCCCAGCAGGGCCAGGATCTGCGGGGCCCAGGGGTTCACGAGCACGAGCACCACCACCGCGACCCGGAGGAACGGCGGACCCGCCAGGCGGCGCGCGTAGAAGGCCGCCACCGCGAGGCCCTGGAGCGCGAAGAAGAACGCCTCCACGAGCAGCGCGTTGTAGGCGAAGGGACGCAGCGGGGCGAGAAGCACCGCCGCCCCCGAGAGCACGAAGGCCACCGCCAGCGGCAAGGGGAACCGCACGCGCTCGAACTCCCCGTCCTCCAGCCATCCGGGGTCCCGGCGGGCCAGGTACATCCGGAGCAGGGCCCCGTTCACCAGCACGACCAGGCCGCCCCCGATGATGTAGACCGCGGGGAAGACCACCGCCAGCGCTTCGCGCAAGGTCGCGACCTGGTCGGTCCACTCGGCCACCTTCTCCGGCGGCAGGCCGCTCGACTTGAGCTCCGCGATGAACTGCGGCGAGCGGAACTGCTCCAGGGGCTCGAGGGAGCTCTCGGACATGGGGCCGCTGGCGGTGAGCAGGGCCAGCACGATCTCCGTGGAGAGGGCCAGGAAGGCCCACGCGCAGCCCCGCAGGAGGCCGCGCCCGCGGGCCATGGCTTCACCGATCAGAAGGCCGGGAAGGCCGAGCACCAGGACGAAGGCCACGGCCTGGCCGAGGGTGAAGACCGCGGCCAGGAGGGCCGACGCCAGCGCCCCTGCGAGCAGCGCCCCCGAGAGGCGGCCCCGCAGCCGCTGCAGGATCAGGGGAAACGGCGAGAGGAGAGCGAGCGGGAACAGCAGGGGCACGAGAAGGGATGCCGAGAAGAGGGCGGCTGAGCCGGCCCCTGCTCCCAGGATGCCGCCGAGCCGTGGCTCGGGGCTCGCCCCGGTCCGTGGTCGGCCCGCCCCGGGGTGCGCGGGAGCCGACACCGGTCCCTGCTGGTTCATCGACGCCTATCCTTCATCGACCCCCCCTCCTAACCTCCCCCACGTTGGGGGGAGGGAGAGCCGCTGCATGCATGGCTCCGCGCTTTCATGCCCCCGACTCCCCGTCAGTCGGCCGCGAAGGGCAGGAGCGCGATGTTGCGGGCGCGCTTGATGGCCAGGGTCAGCTTGCGCTGGTGCTCTGCGCACGTCCCGAACATCCGCCGGGGGAGCACCTTGCCGCGCTCGGGGACGAACGAGGACAGGAGCTTCACGTCCTTGTAATCGATGTAGTCGATCTTGTCCGCGCAGAACTTGCAGACCTTGCGCCGGCGAAAGAAGTAGCGCTTGCCCTGGTCCTTCCCGCCGCGCCCGCCCGCGCCACCGCCCGCCGACCGCGCCCCCCCACGCCCGCCGCCCCCGCCCCTGCCGCCGCCGTTGCCGAAGCCGCCCGAGCTCACTGCTGCACCTCCTCGTGGACGGGCGAGGTCCGATCGGACATGCGACCCCGCCGCTTCTCCTCCTCGGCGGTGCGCCGGGCCTTCCGCCGCTCCGCCTTGCGCAGCTCCTCGTCGACCCGCACGGTGAGGAAGCGGACGACGCCGTCCGTCACGCGGAGCCGGCGCTCCACTTCCTTGACCAGGTTCTGCCCGCCCTCGGTGACGATGAGGACGTACGAGCCCTCACGGTGCCTGCCCACCGGGTAGGCCAGGCGCTTCTTGCCCCACTTCTCGACCTTCTGGATGCGGCCGCCCTCCTTCTCGGCGTAGCCCTGGACGAGGGTGGCGAGGGCGTCCACCTCCGGCTCCCCGAGGTTGGGGTCGGCGATGAACAGGATCTCGTAGGTGCGATCGCTCACGGCGCTTCGATCTCCTTCCGGATCTCCGAGGGCCGGTGGCCGGTCCCGGAGAGCCCCTTTCGGGCCGGGGGGCCCCATCGCGTCATGGGGCGCCCGGGGGGCCCTACCGGGAGCAAGGGTCAGTTGGGCGCGCCGCACCGCGCGGCGCGAAAGAGCGATTATACGACGAAGGGCCGCCCCTTGTCAGGTCTTTCGCGGCCCGTTGAAGCGGCTCATGGCCGCGACCGTCCCTTCCCGGGCCAGGAACTCAATGGCTTCCGCCGCGTAGCCGACCATCTCCTGGACCACCAGCACGTCCTCCGCCGGGAATTCGGAGAGGACGTACTCCGCCAGGTCCTCCGGCAGCTCGCCTTTCCGGACCCCCAACCGCACGCGTGGGAAGTCCTCCGTGGCCAGAGCGTCGATGATCGATCGCAGGCCGTTGTGGCCGCCGTGGCTGCCTCGCTCGCGGATCCGGAGCACGCCCAACTCGAGGGCGATGTCGTCCAGGACGACCACGAGGTCGCTCGGCTCCACGCCGTGGGCGGCGAGCAGGCCGGCTGCCGGTCCGCCGCTCCGGTTCATGAAGGAGAGGGGCTTGACGAGAAGAGCCGGCTCCCCGCCCACCGAGGCCTCGGCCACCCAAGCTCCGTGGTCCTCCCGACCCCTGCCGGCGCCGCCCCGGGACGCCAGCGCGTCCACCACCATGAAGCCGATGTTGTGGCGCGTGCGCCGGTAGCGGTCGCCGGGGTTGCCGAGGCCGACCACGAGCCGCATCTTCATGAGCTGGGGGACGCTGCGCCGCGTCCCCCAGACCCCCCGCTCGCTACGCGGGAATGAATCCCGCTTCGCTCACCGCCGGTAGCGGGAGGGGCGACGCGTCCGGCCCCACTATTTCTTGTCCCGCTCTTTCCTCTCGGGCCTCTCGGGCCGCTCGGGTCTCTCGGGTCTCTCGGGCTTCTCGGCCTTCTCCTCGATGGCCTCGCCCTCGGCGGTCTTGCCCTTCTTGATGACCTCGGGCTCCACCGCCACACCCTCGGCGGCGGCCACCTCGGCCACCGGGGCCACGACCTCCTCCGCCCGCGGCACCACCACGTGGACCACAACGACCCCGGGGTCGGTCAGGACCTTGACCTTTGGGGGGACCTCCAGGTCCGAGACGCGCAGGTGCTTGCCCAGCTCGAGGGCGGACACGTCCACCACGATCTTGTCGGGGATCGCCGTGGGGAGGCACTCGACTTCGAGCTCGCGGGTCACGAAGTCGAGCACGCCGCCCTGGACCTTCACTCCCACGGGGACCCCGGTGACCTCGAGGTGGACCTTCACCTCGATGGTCTTGTCGAGGGCCACCTCGTAGAAGTCCGCGTGGAGGAGCTGGCCCTTGACGGGCTCCCGCTGGCACTCCTTCAGGATGACCTTGCGCTTGTTGCCGCCCACGTCGAGGTCGAAGAGCGTGTTCTCGCCGGAGGCGCTCCTCAGGATCGAGACGATCTCCTTGGGGGACACCGCCACCGGGATCGTCTCTTTCCTGGCCCCGTAGAGGACGCCGGGGATGAGGCCCTGGCCGCGCAGGCGCCGGTTCGCGTTCTTTCCGCTTTCGGTCCGGCTCTGGGCCGCGACCACGTACTCAGGCATTTTTCACTCCGTGGGCAAAGGATGGCATTACACGAACAGGCTCGTGACCGAGGTTTCCTCGTGGATGTTGCGGATGGCCTTGGCGAGGAGGTCCGCGATCGAGAGCACGACGATCTTGTCGATCCGCTTCTCGGGGGCGAGGGGGATGGAGTCGGTCACGATGAGCTTGGAGACCGGGCTCTTCGCGATCCGATCGATCGCGTTGCCCGAGAGAACCGCGTGGGAGCTGGAGGCGAAGACCTCCCGCGCCCCCGCTCCCTTGATGGCCTCGGCGACCTTGGTGAGGGTCCCCGCGGTGTCCACGATGTCGTCCACGATGAGGGCGGTGCGGCCCTCCACCTCGCCGATCACGTGGTGGACCTCGGCCACGTTCGGCTGCTCCCGGCGCTTGTCCACGATGGCGAGGGTGGCCTCCAGGCGCTTCGCGTAGGCGCGCGCGCGCTCCACCCCGCCCGCGTCGGGCGAGACCACCGTGAGGTCGGGGAGCTCGAGGCTCCACACGTAGTCCATGATGACGGGGGCCGCGAACAGGTGGTCCACCGGGATGTCGAAGAACCCCTGGATCTGCGAGGCGTGGAGGTCCATGGTGAGGATGCGATCGCTGCCCGCGGCGGAGAGCAGGTCCGCCACCAGCTTGGCCGAGATGGGCACCCGCGGCTTGTCCTTGCGGTCCTGCCGCGCGTAGCCGTAGTAGGGGACCACCGCGGTGAGGCGCGAGGCGCTCGATCGCTTGAACGCGTCGAGCATGAGGAGCAGCTCCATAACGTTCTCGTTGACCGGGGGGGCGGTGGGCTGCACCACGAACACGTCCGCCCCCCGCACGTTGTCCTGGATCTGGAACCAGACCTCGCCGTCGCTGAACCGGTCCAGGTGGGCGCGCCCGAGGGGCACCCCCAGGGAGCGGGCGATCGCCTCTCCCAACGCGGGGTGCGCGCTCCCCGTGAAGATCTTCAGCTCGCGCTCTCGGCTCATGTCTTCTCGGCTGATCCGACCCCGGCTCGTTTCCCTCGTCACGAGCGCCCTGGCCACGTCCGGGCCGGGTTGGCTGGGGCGGAAGGATTCGAACCTTCGAATACGGGGTCCAAAGCCCCGCGCCTTACCACTTGGCCACGCCCCAACGGGATCTCGGCGCCTCCCTAACCCTGGGAGGCGTCCTTTGCGGCGGGGGGGTCGCCCTCTTCCGGCGAGCCGGAGGAGGCGGGCGCCGCGGGAGATGTTCCGGACGTCCCGACCTGCTGCTTGTAGACCCCCAGCACCTTCTCTTCGAGGTACTGCCGCATCTGGTTGTTGAGCGGGTGGGCGATGTCCTTGAACGTGCCGTCCTTCCGCTTCTTGCTCGGCATGGACACGAACAGGCCCTTGGGACCGTGGATGATCTTGATGTCGGTCACGACGAAGCACTGATCAAACACGATCGATACGAACGCCTTGAGTTTCTCGTCGTCCACCGGGATGACCTTGACGTCGGTGATCTCCATGATGTGCGCTCCTCTCGCCGACCCGTCTAGCGACCCAACGATCGGGCCCAGACCCTGCGGTACTGGTCCAGGGAGAGCGTCCGCGCTCCGATGGCCGTGAAGCCCGCGGCCACGAGGGCGCTCCGGGCTCGCCGCGCACCCCCCGCCTCGGAGAACAGGCCGAAGTACGTCGACCCGCTCCCGCTCAGCGCGGCCAACTCCGCACCCGCCTGAACCAACACATCCCGGATGCGCTCCGCCCGCTCTTTGAGGACCGGAGCCTCGTCCAGGGCCGCTCGCTCGAGATCGTTGGTCAGGAGACGCAGGTCCGGCTTCCCCTCCAAGTCTCTCGATACAAAGCAGAAGATGCTATTACTGTTTCCCCGGGGTGTCAAACATTGGTCCAGGCGGCGGAAGACCGCCGCAGTCGACACGGGCAGCCCGGCGTCCACCAGGACCACGTGGGCCCGGACCTGGCCCGGCAGCGCGTAGACTTCGTCGCCCCGGGCCAGGCCCAGGACGGTCCCCCCGACCAGGAAGAACGGGACGTCGGCGCCCAGCTTGCGGGCCAGGACGTGCAGGCCCTCCGGGCCCAGGCCCAGCCGCCAGAGCACGTCGAGTCCCCTCAGGACGGCCGCGGCGTTGCTGCTGCCGCCCCCGAGACCGCCCCCCACCGGGATGCGCTTTTGGATCTCGATGTGTACACCCGCCTCCACTCTCCCGAACGCCCGGAGCGCCTCGGCCGCGCGCACCGCGAGGTTGGTCCCGTCCTGGGGGACGAGCGGGTGGCCGCAGGCCACGGTGACGTCCGCCCCTTTCGGTCGCGGCCGGAGAACGATCTCGTCCGCGAGGTCGATGGTCTGGAACAGCGTCCGCAGCTCGTGGTAGCCGTCCGCGCGCGTCCCGAGCACCTCGAGCCCCAGGTTGATCTTGGCGAAGCTGGGGAGGCGCAGGGGGCGGAGGCTCATCGGCCGCCCCACAGACGACGGGCCTCCGCGGCGTCGACCTCGCGGAAGGCGTCGTGCCCCGGCGCCACGAAGGCCTCGTCCGGCAGGGGCAGGTCCGCCTCCGCCTCGTCGACCGTGGCGCGCAGGCGGCTGCCGTCCGGGAGCACGGCCGTGATCTCCCGCGGCAGGGCGGCGCCCCAACGCGCCTGGTAGGAGCGCAGGCGCGGCGAGGGAACGCCGACCAGCAGGTCGATCAGCTCTGCGGGATCGAGGCCGACGCCGAGCAGCGCTTCCAGGTCGGCCGCGTCGGCCCGGCCGCGGAAGATCGCCCGGTCCGCCGGGAAGACGGCCTCGAGGGCGCCGTCCTTCGTCACCGCCACCAGCCGGGGGCCGGCCGGCCCCGGAATTTCGATCCGCAGGGCGTCGGGCCGCCGGAAGCCGAGGAGCACCCGCGTGCGGCCGCGGAACTCCGGGCCCTTGAGGGAGACGCGCAGGGAGGCGCTGTAGGTGGCCGCGGCCTTCGCCCGGTCGGCGACCCTCGCGGGCGGGGGCAGGGGCACGCTCGCACAGCCGGCCGCGACGGACGCACCCAGCCACGCCAGGCACCGCGGGCTCCGGCGCGCCCTATGGGGTCTGCTGCGCGCGCAGGCCCGACTGGGCGTCACGGATCTTGCGCTCCACGCGGGCCCGGTCCAGCTCACCCTCTTCGTCCTCGCCCCGAAGCGCCTTCTGCCAGGACTCGACCGCTTCCGCCGTGCGTCCGCGGCCTTGCAGGATGTCGCCCAGGTGGTCGAGGATCACCGCGTTCTTGTCCTGACGGCCGAGGGCCTTCTTGACCGACTCTTCCGCCGCATCCAGGCGGCCCAGCCGGAAGAGCGCCCAGCCCAGGCTGTCGAGATAGGCCGAGTTGTTGGGCTCCAGGGCCAGGGCACGCTGGATCATCTCGAGCGCCTCCTCGACCTTCACGTTGCGGTCGGCGTTCATGTAGCCGACGTAGTTGAGGACGGGGGCGGAGTTCGGCTCGACCTTGAGCGCCTCCCGGAACACCACGTCGGCCTCGTCGTGGCGCTGCTGGCGCTCGAGCACCGCCCCGAGCTGGAAGAGCGTCCCCAGGTTCTTCGGCTCCAGCTCCCGGGCCTGGCGCAGCGCCGACTCCGCTTCCGGGAACTTCCTGGCCCGCCGGTAGAAGTCGGCCACCTGGGTCAGGACCTTGACGTCCTTCGGCGAGCCCTGGCGGAGCTTCTCGACCAGCGCGGTGGCGGCCTTCATGTCGCCCTTCTCGCGCAGGACCGTGGCCTCGAGGCCGGTGAGGTCGGGGTCGTCGGGGAAGCGGGAGCGCGCGCTGCGCACCTCGGTCAGGGCCTGGTCCAGCTGCTTCGCCAGGTACAGGGCCTCCGCGTGGTAGCCGAGGAGGGCCGCGTCGGGATCGCCCCCCACGCGCTTGGCCCGCCCGAAGGCGTTCGCCGCGTCGGAGAACTTGGCCTGCTGCTGGTAGGCGAAGCCGAGGTGGATGAGGAACACCCGGTCCCGGCTCGCCGCGTCGGCCGCGTCCTCGCCCGAGTGATTGCGGGCCAGGATGGTCTCGAGCTGAGAGGCCGCGGCGGCGAAGTCGCGCCGGCCCTCCGCGATCTGGACCTTGAGGTAGGCACCCTGCAGGTAGGCGGCCTGCCGCTCGCCGGGGTCCTGGCCGAAGCCGCTCCCCGCTTCGGCGAGGATCGCGTCCGCCGCTTCCTCCGCCGCGTCGAACTCGCGCAGGTCGCGCAGGGCCTGACCCTTCAGGTTGAGGGCGAAGCGGTTTCGCGCATCGGCGCCCAGGACCAGATCCGCCTCGGCGAGCGCCTCCTTGTATCGTCGGGCACGGTAGAGGGTCTCCGTCAGGCCCAGGCGCACCCTCACGTTGGCCGGCTCGATCTCGAGGGCCTTGCGGTAGTGGAGCACGGCCTGGTCGGTCTGCTCAGCCTGGGCGTAGATGTCGCCCAGGGTCTGGTAGACGCGGGGCGAGCCGGGCTGCAGCTCGAGCGCGTCCTTGAGCGCGGCCGCCGCTTTCTCGGGCTGCCCCGCGGCCAGCAGGTGGGTGCCGACCTGGAGGTGGGCTTCGAAGCTGCCGGGGTCGAGGCCGACGTAGAGCTGCCAGATCCGGGCCGCCTCCTTGTGGTCCTGGAGCTGCTGCCCGTAGAGGCTGGCCAGGGTGACGAGGGTCTCGCGGTCCGCCGGCTGGAGCCGGACGACCTCCTCGAATTCGGCCGCCGCCTTGCGGAGCGATCCATCCCCGCCCGGACCCGCGGCCTGGAGCTGATAGAGCTGGGCCAGGGCGAGATGCGCGTCGGAGTTGTCCTTGTCGAGCCGGACGGCCTCCCGGGCCTCGGCGAGCGCTTCGTCGATCTTCCCGGCCTCGCGGAGCAGCCGCGCGGTTTCGACGCGGATCGCCGCCGAGCCCGGGTCGAGCTTCTGCGCCTTGCGGTACTCCTCGAGCGAGGTCTGGGTTTCCCCAGAGAACCGCGCCTGCAGCCCGAGGCTGAAGTGGTAGTAGGCCTCCGAACGGTCGCGCAGCTCGGGGACGGGACGGGGCGGCGGGGCCGGCACCGGCTGCGCCGCCGTCAGCAGGATGAAGACGAGGCTCGTCATGAAGCTCCCTGAGGACCCCTTTCAAACGATTCTCACACGCCGTTCACGAGGGAGTCAAAATCCTAACACGCCATGCGGGCCCGTCAAAGGACCGGGCCCCCATGGATCCCGCCCCGCCACGCCCCGGGACATCCACCGGGAAGCGCCGCCCGCGGCGCGCCCCGGCAGGATGCCCCGGGCGCGTGCCTCAGGCCGCGTACTGGCTGGTCTTGTACTCCTCGAGGATCCAGGTCTTCACCCGCTTTACCTCGCCCGGGCTGCCTTCGGCCGATCGCAGATAGTCGAAGTAGCGGCGCTCGTTCCCCGCCCCGAAGGCGCGGGACGGGAAGGTCACGTAGACCTCGCCCTCGGGGCTTCGCCACAGGCAGAACCCCACCAGCTTCATGCCGGTCAGGGGCCCCAGGTTGTCGTCGAAAATGAGCTCCGCCTCGCACACGAGGCGCTCGGGGGCGTTCTCCTTCGTCACGAACTGCACACGCATCTCTTCCTCCAATCAGGCTCGCCGGCGGGAGAGACGACCGGCAGGTCATCACGGGGCGTCGGAGTGAATCCGCCGCCCCCCTTGAACCGGGGGGGCTCTCCCCCCCCAGACCCCTCGTTCGTCATCGCGTGTGCGGCAGCGAGGTGAAGCTAGCACGGGGAGGGGGCAGGCCGGGTCCACCGGCGCTACCGGGCCGGCCGGCCCTTGCGCTAGACTCGCGCGCATGGCGATCCATCCGGACCTGCTCGAGCTCCTGGCCTGCCCGGTCTGCAAGGTCCCGATCGAGGTGGTGAAGGACGGGGCGGGGCTGCGCTGCCCCCAGTGCAAGCGCGTCTACCCCGTGCGGGACGACATCCCGATCATGCTTCCCGAAGAGGCCACCGTCGAGGAGTAGGCCCGCTCTTCGCCGGGGAAGCGGAAGAGGAGCCGAAGCGGCCTTGACCCTCGAGCGCAAACAGCTCGCCATCGTGGCCTCCCTGGCGGCCGTGGTCTTCGTCTCGATCTTCGCCACCCAGACCCTGCTGTGGCTGGGGCTGCTGGTCTTCCTGGCTCGCCTCGTCTCCAGGCGGGTCAGCTTCCCGCGCACGCCCCTGGACGGCCCCGTCCTCGCGTTCTGCCTCTGGACGCTCCTCTCCGCCTCTTTTTCCGTGAACCCCGCCCTCTCCCACGAATCCGCCAGCAAGCTGGTGCTCTTCCTTCTCTTCTATCTGGCCATCGACACCCTGGCCTCGGAGGCCGCCCGCGAGCGGGTGCTGACCGCGGCCCTTCTGGGCGGGCTCGCCCTCGTGAGCCTCACGATCCTCCAGTACTTCCTGCTCGGCTTCGACACCCTGAGCCTGCGGCCGCGGGGCCTCCTGGGCCACTACATGTCCGCCTCGGGCCTCACCATGGGGGTGGTCGTCCTGGCCGCCGCGCGGCTCGCTCTCGCGCGGGAGTGGCCCCGGCTCCATCCCAAGGACGGCCGCCTCCTGGCCGGACTGGCGGTGGCGGTGGCCGTGCTTTCCGCCACCCAGGCCGCCGGGGTTCCGTCCTTCCGCGTCTCGCCGCTCATGCGCCATGGCATCGGGCCGGAGACCTTCTTCGTGCTCGGGTTGGCCTTGACCGGTGGTGCCCTGGCGGTCGCTCGTGGCCGCTGGCCCGAGCCCTCGACGGCGACCCTGCTCGCGATGCTGGCCCTGCCCCTGGGCTCCCTCGCTCTCGTCCTCTCGCAGACCCGCAATGCCTGGCTGGGGGCGGTGGCCGGCCTCGCGACGGTGGCCGTGGTGCGCGCCCCACGGACCTTGTGGCTGCTGGCCGTGGCGGTGGTGGCCGTGCTCGCGGTTCGGCCGGCCACCGTCATGAACCGCCTGACCCTCGAGGACGACAGCAGCCGCGACCGCTACTACATGTGGCAGGCCGGGATCGACATGATCGAGGACAAGCCCGTGTTCGGGCAGGGGCCGGGGATGATCCTCCTGGTGTACCCGAGCTACCGCTGGCCCGAGGCCCCGAACCCGCGGGCGCCCCACCTCCACGACAACGCGCTGCAGATCGCGGCCGAGCGCGGTCTGCCCTGCCTCGTCTTCTGGCTCTGGTGGGTGGCCGCGGCGATGGGCGACGCCTGGCGCGAGGCCCGCCGGGGAGCCGCGGCGGGGGCGCCTCTCTCGGCCTCCGCGGTGTGCGAGCACGCCTGGCCTGCCCTGGCCGCGCTGGGAGTGCTGGTTGCGGTCCTGGCCGCCGGCCTGTTCGAGTACAATTTCGGCGACTCCGAAGTCCTGATGTTCGTCCTCCTGACCGCGTCCTTCCCCTACGCCCTGCGCCGGCAGCGCGCCCTCCTCGCGGGCGCCCGCGCATGAGGCCCGCCCGCGCCCGGGCCCTCCTGAAGGCCATGAGGGCACGACGGGTGCTCGTCCTCGGAGACGTGATGCTCGACGAGTTCATCTGGGGCAAGGTCGCCCGCATCTCCCCCGAAGCGCCGGTCCCCGTGGTGGAGGTAAAGGACCAGAGCTTCCACCCGGGCGGGGCCGGGAACGTGGCCACGAACGTGCGCTCGCTGGGGGGCGCGGCCATTCTGGCGGGCGTGATCGGCGAGGATGCGGCCGGCGAGCGCGTCCGGTCGGCGCTGGCCGCGGCGGGGGTGGAGCCCCTGCTCGTCGCCTCCCCGGACGGACGGCCCACTACGCTGAAGACCCGCATCATCGCCCACCACCAGCAGGTGGTGCGCGCGGACCGCGAGCGCTCCGACGAGATCCCGGACGGCCTCGCGGCCGTCCTGTTCGACGGCACCCGGCGCATCCTGCGTTCGTGCCAGGCGGTCGTCGTCTCGGACTACCAGAAGGGCGTGGTGACGGCCGGCCTGATGAAGCGGCTCCTGCCCCTGGCCCGCCGGCTCCGCCTCCCCGTGCTCGTGGACCCGAAGGTGGGGCACTTCGCGCGCTACCGCCGCGTCACCCTGGTCACTCCGAACCAGCTCGAAGCCGAGGAGGCCACCGGCCAGACGATCCGCTCCGCCGCCGACCTCCTGGCCGTGGGCCGGCGCCTCCTGTCGATGCTCGGCTGCGGGGCCGTGCTCATCACGCGCGGCGAGCACGGCATGAGCCTGTTCGAACGGGCGCGGCCGGCGGTCCACATACCCACCGCCGCCCGGGAGGTCTTCGACGTGACCGGCGCCGGGGACACGGTGATCGCCACCCTGGCCCTCGCCTTGTCGGCGGGCGCCGGCTTCGCGGAGGCCGCGGTCCTGGCGAACTACGCGGCCGGGGTGGTAGTGGGCAAGCTCGGCACCGCCCAGGCCACGCCCGACGAGCTGCTGGCCGCGGTCGAGGCCGGGCCGTGAGGGTCGCGGTGGTCGGCGCGGGGCCCGCGGGGGCGCTCCTTTCGTACCACCTCGCGCGCGGCGGGGCCTCGGCTACGGTCTTCGACGCGTCCCACCCGCGCGAGAAGCCCTGCGGGGGGGGCGTGACCGGCAAGGCGCTGGCCCTCCTGCCTCCCGCTCCTGCCTCCGATCCCCTGCCCGCGCGGTGGGTGTCCTCCTGCCGGTTCGACTCGGGCGAGGGGGAGCGCGTGGACGTTTCCCTCGACCAGCCGGTTGCGGTCTGCGCGCGGCGCGAGCTGGACGCGTGGCTGCTCCGCCAGGCCACTTCGGCCGGCGCGCTTCACGTGGCCGAGCGCGTCACCGCGGTGGACGCAGCGGGCCGGGTCGTCACGTCTTCCGGGCGAGCCGAGACCTTCGAACTGATCGTCGGGGCCGATGGCGCGGGCAGCCTCGTCCGGCGGACCTTCCTCGCGCCCACGCCCCCGGCCCGGCTCACCATGGCTACCGGCTGGTTCGCCCGTGGGACCTCGGAGATGCTCGTCCGCTTCACCCCGGGCCTCGCCGGCTACCTCTGGCTCTTCCCCCGCCCCGACCACGTCGGGGTCGGCATCTGCGCGCCCCTGGCCGCGGTCCCCACGCCCCAACTCCTCGCCCGCCTCGAGCGCGAGGTGTTCCGCTCGTTCCCCGCCCTCATCGAGGAAGAAGGCGGCCGCTACGCGCACACCATCCCCTCGCCCTCGGCCGACCCCAAGAGCCTGGCCGAGATCGCCGGCCCGCGGTGGGCCCTCTTGGGAGACGCCGCCGCCCTCGCCGACCCGATCACCGGCGAGGGGATCTACTACGCGCTGAAGTCGGCCGTGCTGCTGGCCGAGGCGCTGCGAGCCGATGGCTCGCCTTCCCGATATCCCGAGCGGGCGCTGGCGGACTTCGGCCGCGACCTGCTGAAGGCGGCGGCGATCCGGGACCGCTTCTACGGCCCCGGATTCGCTCCTCGGATGATCCGCTATTGCGCGCGGAGCGCGGCCGTCCGGCAGGTGCTCGCCGATCTGGTCCTGGGCGAGCAGGGGTACGTCGGGCTGAAGCGTCGGCTGCTGCGCGCTTGCCCGCGCTTCCTGCTCGAGGCCGGCCTCTCGACCCTCCGCCCGGCCGTCTGACCTGGTCGTTATCCCTGGGTCGGAGCCGCCGGGGTGCTCGGCGTCTCGGCCGGTCCTCCACCCCTCGGCACGCGATGGCCCTTGAAGCCGCCTCGCCCGCCGGGGCCGCCCCGGTGGGACGCCTTGAAGGCGTCGAGCCTCGTCTTCTGGTCGTCGTTCAGCACGCCCTTGAGCCGCTGCTCAAAAGCCTCGTGCGCCGCCTTGACCTTCTCGCGGTGCTGCTTGAGGGCCAGGGTCGCCGCCCCGACCGCCGCCGGGTCCGGGTTCTGCGCGTCCATGGCTGTCCGAAGGCGCTGGTGCAGCTCCCGGCCTTCCTGCATCAGCGGTTCCATTTCCGTCTTCTGCTGCTCGTGCAACGACTTCCAGGTCGCCTGCTGCTCTTCGGTCAGGCCGAGGTATTCGGCCATGCGCTGAAAACGGGCCTCTCCACGACCCGGCCGGCCAGGCCGTTGCGGCTCGACCGCGGCCCAGGCCAGGCCCGCCGCCAGAACCGTGGCCGCCAACGTCGTCATTCCCAGGATCTTCTTCATCGCCTCCCCCTCAGCCCCTCCCTTGTGTTGGACCGCGGTTCGGGCGAATCGGTTGAAGGCGACCCCTGCCTCGCCTTCAATGCCGGAAGTGACGGACCCCCGTGAAGACCATGGCCAGGCCGTGCTCGTCGGCGGCCGCGATCACCTCATCATCTTTGATGGAGCCGCCGGGCTGGATGACCGCGGCGGCCCCCGCGCGCGCGATCTCGTCCAGGCCGTCCCGGAACGGGAAGAACGCGTCCGAGGCGGCCACGGTGCCCTTCAACGGGAGCTGGGCCTTCTGGGCGGCGATCCGAGCCGCGTCCACCCGGCTCATCTGACCCGCTCCGACCCCTACGGTCTGCACCGCGTTCGCGTAGACGATCGCGTTGGACTTGACGTGCTTGACCACCGTCCAGGCCAGGAACATGGCCTTCCACTCTTCGTCCGTGGGCTTGCGCTTCGTCATGACCTCGCACTTGTCGCGCTCGAGGCGATGCAGGTCCCACTGCTGGGCGAGCAGGCCGCCCATCACCCGGCGCAGGTCGAAGCCCGAGACCTTGTGGATGGAGGTCGTGTCCATGTCCATCACGCGGAGGTTGGGCTTCTTCGCCAGCGCCTTCTTGGCCGCGGGCTCCAGGCCGGGGGCGATCACCGCCTCCACGAAGACGGACGCGATCTTCTCGGCGGCCGGTCCCTCCAGCCGCCGGTTGAAGGCCAGGATGCCGCCGAAGGCCGAGGTGGGATCGCAAGCCCACGCCCGCTCGTAGGCCTCTCGGGTCCCCGAGCCCACGGCGGTGCCGCAGGGGTTCGTGTGCTTCACGATCACGCAGGCGGCGTCGGGCAGCTCGGTCACCAGCCGCCAGGCGGCGTCCAGATCGAGGATGTTGTTGAACGAGAGCTCCTTGCCCTGGACCTTGCGGGCCGCGGCCACGGAATACAGGGTGGACCCGAGGTCGCTGTAGAACGCGGCCCGTTGGTGGGGGTTCTCGCCGTAGCGCAGGTCCTGGACCTTCTCGTAGTTCAGGGTGAGACGGTAGGGGAACACGTCGTCGGAGTCGGCCACGCCGTAGGCCCCGTCCCGGACTTCGACCTGCGCGAAGTAACCGGCGATCGCCGCCTCGTAGTGCGCCGTATGGCGGAACGCCTTCTGCGCGAAGAAGAGCCGGGTGGGGGCGTCGATCCCTCCCGGCCGGTCGAGCTGCTCGAGGAGCAGCGGGTAGTCGGCGGGGTCCACCACCGCCGCCACGTGCCGGAAGTTCTTGGCCGCCGCGCGGAGAATGGCGGGGCCGCCCACGTCGACGTTCTCCACCGCCTCCTCGAAGGGCGAGCCCTTCGCGACCTTGTCCTCGAAGGGGTAGAGGTTCACCACCACTACGTCCACCGGCGCGATGTCGTGCTGGGCCAGGGCCTTCACGTGCTCCGGCCGGTCCCGGCGGGCGAGGATCCCGGCGTGAATGACCGGGTGCAGGGTCTTGACCCTTCCGTCGAGGATCTCGGGGAACCCGGTGACGCGCGCGACCGGCACCACGGGGACCTTGGCCTTGCCGAGGTCGGCGGCCGTGCCTCCGGTGGAGACGATCTCGAAGCCGCGCTCGGCCAGCCCGCGGGCCAGCTCGACGATCCCGTCCTTGCGGTACACGGAGAGCAGGGCTCTTCTGTTCATTCGTCGACCCCCCCTCCTAACCTCCCCCACGGAGGGGGGAGGGAACGCTCTTGCCTGTCTGGCTCCGCGCCTTCATCGACCCCCCTCCCTGATCTTTCATCGACCCCCCACCCTGTCCCTCCGATACATCGGAATGCAGTACACCCGGTCGAGTCGACGCCAGCTCCGACGCATTCCGATGTATCGCCCCACGTAGGGGGAGGGAAGCGCTGCTTCCGCGTCGGGCTCCGCGCCTTCATCGACCCACCCCCCTATTCCACTTCTGAGTCGGGGGACGCGGCGCCTCGTCCCTCTGAGGCGGATTCTCCTCCGGCCCGCGGCGGACCGGCGGCGGGAGGGGGGGCGCGCCCTCCTGGGGCGCCACTTGGCGCGGCCTCGGCATGCGGGTGGTGTCGCCCCGGGCGTCGCGCCAGACCGCGATCCAGGTGGCGGCGATCGCGGTCACCGCCCGGGAGTAGGAGAGCGAGGCCACCCCGTAGACGGGCGAGCGGTAGTCGATCCGCCGGTGGTCCACCAGGCACCCGTTCCTGAACAGCTCCGTCCCGATCAGGGGCGACTGCACGCGGCTCCGTTCGATGAGCCCCTGCCAGTAGTCGGGCAGGTCCCGGCGGGACAGCCGCAGGGCGGGAGGATCGTCGAGGACCACCGGCATCTTGTCGAGGCTGGCCACGATGAAGGCGTAGTACTCGCCCGTCACCCCCGCGGGATAGCCCTCGGGGCCGGCCGAGAGCACGGGATCGGCGAGGTCGGCGGGGATGCGCATGAGGCCGCCCAGCCGCACCAGCCCCTCGCCGATCCGCTGCTGCCGGAACATCTCGCCCACCAGCCCCGCCTCGGCGTCGAGCGCCGCCAGCGTCTCGGGCCGGAGGCGGCCCGCGGAGAGGTCGACCGCCACCCGCTGCCCCAGCTCCGGGGGGAAGCGCCGCGTCTCCTCGAGCACCTCCCGCTCGCGCTCACCGAGGAGACGAGCGAGCGAGCGGGGCACGAGGCGCCGCGCGTCGCGGTTCAGCGCCTGCATCAAGGCGGACGGCCAGGCCGGGGACTCCACGGCCAGGGCGCTCAGGAGTCCCGTCAGGATGAGAGCGCGCCGCACCAGCCTACTTGACGACCTTGGCCTTCAAGGTGACCTTGCCTTCCTTCTTCTCCAGCCGGAACTCCACCGCCTGCCCGCCCTTGTCCGAGAGGATGCGCGAGGCCTGCTGGCCGATGAGCTTCTGGAAGCTCTCGTACTTCACGGGAGCAGTCTCGCCGTTGCCCTTTCGGGCCTGAAGGAAGCTCTCGTAGAGGGCGCGGACGGTCTGGGCGTCGCGCTCCGGGTTCTGGACGCGGAACTGCTCGGCCGGGCCTCCGTGAGCGCCCGCGTGCTTGGGCGCGGCCGGGGCGGGCGGGGGGGGCGGAGGGAGCGCTTCGGCCTTGAGCCCGTGCACCCCGAAGGCCTTGCCCTCCTCGCGCAGGCGGAGCTTCTTGGACCACAGCTCGTTGAGGGTGTTGTACCTCGCGGTCAGGGTCTGGTACCGGAAGCGCTCGGTGTTGTTGCGGATCTCCGCGTTCGCGTGCCGGCGGATGAGGGCCTCCAGCCGGGTCTTCGAGTCGTTCGGCGGCTTCTTCTCGATGCCGCTGAAGAACTTGTCCCACTCGATCTGGATCTGCCGGATCGAGCGCTCGAGGGCGTCGAGGTCTTCCGAGAGGGCCACGCTTGCTCAGGCCTCCGCGCCCACGAAGATCCAGAAGAGGGGCAGCCAGAGCTCGTGGCCGTAGGGGGCCCTCTTGCCGCCCACCAGGACCTCGGTCCCGGGCCGGCCTCCCACGAGGTCGAAGAGGTCGCGCAGGGTGCGGGCGGAAGCCGCCTCGAACGCCGCGTGGTGGAGGAGGCCGTCCGCGGTGGCCACTTCGCGGTACTCGGGGGACCGGCGCGCGAGCGCGATCGCCCGCGGATAGGCCTCCCCTTCGAAGGCCTCGAAGGCGACGCCGAGCCGGAAGGGGTGCTTTCGCCGGCCCGGGTAGAGCACGTCCGCCATCTCGTCCGAGAGGTGCGAGATGTCGGCCTCTTCCTTGGGGACCAGGCGGGGCAGCCGATCCGCGTAGTCCGGCGGGCGTTCCCGACCCATCGCGCGAAGGATACCACGGCGGGTCCGCTCGCTACTTCTGGGGCCGGTCCTTGTCCTTCGGCCGGTCCTTCGGCTTCTCCCTCGCCTCCCGCCTCTTGTCGGGCGTCTTCGCGCGGTGGTCGCCCTGGTTCTCGGCGCCGCGGCGCTGCGCGGCCGCGGCCTCCTGCCGCTCCCGCCGCGCCTGCGTGCGGGCCGCATCCTGCTGCTGCCGCTCCCGCTGCTGCCGCTCCGTCATCTCCCGATGCTCGCGCGCGAGGCGCTGGTCCAGGTCGGCCTCGCCCCGCGGCTTCCTGATCTCCCGACGGTGCTGATGCTCCATCGCCTGCCGCTCCCGGGCCTGCCGGCGCTCGAGGTCCTGGCGAGCCCTCTCCTGCTGCCGGTTCTCGCGGAGCTGGCGCCTCTCCGTCTCCCGCTCCTCGGCCTGGCGCTGCTTCTGGAGGCGCCGGTTCTCCTGCGCCTGCTGCGCCCGGTCGCGGGCCTGCCGGCGCTCGAGGTCCTGGTGCATGCGTTCCTGCTGCTCACGCTCGCGCGTCAGGCGACGCTCGGCCTCTCGCGCCTGGCGGCGTTGGTCCCTTTCCCGCACCTCGGGCGTGGGGGCCCGGGTCGCCCGCTCCTCGGTCCCGCCCCTGCGGAGGGCCTTCCCGCGGGGCGGCACCGCGTCGGCGCGGGGGAGAACGCGGGGCTGGAACACGGTCACCGCATCGCCCTTCACGCGCCCTCGGCGGGCCGCCCCGACCGAGTCCACCTCGACCACGCGGTGACGGGGCACGCGCCGGCCGATGGACCTCTCGACGCGCTCGACGTCCAGGCTGCGGTCCACCACCCGGCTCTCGACGACCCGGTAGTCCGTCACGTTCCTCGTGACGCGGATGAGACCGGGGTTGCGGTCGATCGGAAACAGGCGGCGATGGACCCCCGGCTCCACGAAGACGCGCTCCTCGCAGAAAGTGTAGTCGCGAGGCTCGATCAGCGCGTCGATCTCCGCCGCGCCGACCCGGAATCCAACCCGGGCGCTCCAGGCGACCCGTGGCGGAAGAGGGGCCCAACCGACGTAGCCGCCGCCGGACCGCCACGCGACCCATCCGGGCCCCCACTCGTAGCCGGGGACCCAGACCCACTCATGCACCGGGTCCCGGTACCAGCGCCCGTAGTGGAAGACGGCCCAGCCGAACTCCTCGTCGGAGAGCCAGAGCCAGCCGTAGTCATCGGTCCAGACCCAGCGCCCGTAGGCGTAGGGGCGCCAGCCGTGATGGACACGGGGCGCCCAGGCCCAGCCGTCCCGGACCTCGACCCAGTCGCCATAAGGCGCCAGATCTTTGTAGAAAAGGCCGACGTCCACTTCGAGGGACACGCGGTGATAAGCCCGCGCGGGGACGCTGCCCCAGAGCCCCAACGTGAGAGCGAGGCTTGCCAGAAACGCCCAACGGGAGCGGTTCCTGCGCATGCGTGACCTCCTTTTCCCGTTCGCCTGCCCAGACGACGGCAGGCCGGAGACCCGGCCCGGAGGGCCGGAGGAAGCCTCCGTCCCCGTCAAAAGCAGACTTCGTGCCAGGTGTAAACTCCGCTCATGCCCGCTTCCTCGAGCGCCGACTTGCGGCGCCGCCTCCCCTCGGTGGACCAGGTGCTGCAGGATCCTCGGTCCTCCGGCCTCGTGGAGCGACACGGGCGCGGGGTGGTGCTCCGTGTCCTGCGCCGCCTCCTCGATACCGCCCGGGACCGCGCGGCCGCGGGAGACGAGGCCGGCCTCCAGGAGGCGCTGGATCGCCTGGGAGGCGACCTCGCCGACCGGGTGGAGCGGGCGCGCCGGCCCTCGCTCGTCCGCGTGCTGAACGCCACCGGGGTGGTGGTCCACACCAACCTGGGCCGGGCCCCCCTCTCGCCCGGCGCCGCCGCTCGGGTGGCCGAGATCGCCTCCTCCTATTCGAACCTCGAGTACGACCTCGCGGCGGGAGAGCGGGGGGATCGGGAGGCGCATGCCGAGGCGCGGCTCCGCGAGCTGCTGGGAGCGGAGGGCACGGTGGTCGTGAACAACTGCGCGGCCGCGGTCCTGCTGGCCCTCAACACCCTGGCCGAAGGGCGGGAGGTGCTGGTGAGCCGGGGCGAGCTGGTGGAGATCGGCGGGTCCTTCCGCATCCCCGAGATCCTCCGGAAGAGCGGGGCGCGGCTGCGCGAGGTCGGCACCACCAACCGGACCCGGCTCGCGGACTATCGCGCGGCCATCGGGCCCGAGACGGCGGCGATCCTCCGCGTCCACCCCAGCAACTTCCGGATCGTGGGCTTCACCGAAGCTCCGGATCTCGCCGAGCTGGCCGAGCTGGCCCGCTCCGCGGGCGTGCCCCTCGTGGAGGACCAGGGGAGCGGCCTGCTCGAGCCCCTGCCCGAGCCCGCGCACGCCGAGCCGACGGTGAGCGGGAGCTTGCGGGGGGGGGCCGACCTCGTGACCTTCAGCGGCGACAAGCTGCTCGGGGGACCCCAGGCGGGCCTCGTGGCCGGCCGGCGCGGCCACGTCGAGGCCATGCGCCGGAACCCGCTCTACCGGGCGCTCCGCGTGGACAAGATGACGCTCGCCGCCCTCGACGCCGTGCTCCTGGACTACGAGGCCGATGCCGCGGTGGCGCGAGTCCCCGTAAGGCGGATGCTCGCGCTCGGCGCCGAGGCGGTGCGCGCCCGCGCCCGGGCTCTCGCGGACGCCCTCGCGAACGGAGCGCCGTCCCTCGCGATCGCCGTGCAGGACGGCGAGTCGGCGGTCGGGGGCGGCGCCGTCCCGGCGGTGGGCCTTCCGACCGCCCTCCTCGCGCTGACCCACTCGTCGGCCGGCCCCGACCGGCTGGCGGCGGCGCTGCGGGCCGGCGAGCCTCCGGTGATCGTGCGCGTCGCCGAGGACCGGGTGCTCGTGGACCTGCGCACGGTGGAGCCGGCCGACGAGCCGGCGCTCCTCCTCGCCCTGCGCTCGGCCGCGGAGCGCGTGGCCCGCGGTTGAAGGACCGCCAGGGGGATGGCATCATGCCCTCCCGGATGACGCCCCGCTGGCTGCTGCTCCTCCTCGCCCTTCTCGCCCCACAGGCCGCCTTCCCCGAAGAAGTCGTGAAGCGGGTCGGCCGGGTCACGTTCCGGGTGGACCAGAGCCAGGCCTTTCCCGGCGGGGTGATGGCCGTGCGCCTGCTGGCCCGGGGAGGGCTGGGCGCCGCCTACGCCATCCTCGACGGACGTCGCGTTCCGTTCTACCTCGCCTCGGGGATCCCGCGGGCGCTGGTCCCGATCCCCCTGACCACCGCCCCGGCCCCCGGCACGCTGGGGGTGGAGCTCGTGACCCGCCGGGGGCGCCAGCGCGTTCCTCTCTCGGTGATGATCGCCCCCCGCGCCTACCCGGCACGCACGGTCGTGTTGCCGGAGGAGAAGCGTCCGCTGCTCCGTCAGCCGAGCGCCACCCGGGACGGCCGTCAGCTCCTGGGCCTGCTCCGCGCGGAGAACCCGGTCGAGCCTCGGGGGCTCGCTCCGCCGATCACGATCGTGCCCGGCGTGGGCTTCGGGGGGGAGCAGACCTGGGTGGGCGGCTCGCCGGTGGAGTCGATGACCGACGCGGTCTGGGGCGAGCAGCACCGCGGGGCCGACTTCGAGGTCCCGCCGGGGACGGCGGTGATGGCGCCCGCCGCGGGCACGGTCCTCTTCGCGGGTCCCCTGACCTTGAGCGGCCAGACGCTGGTCATCGACCACGGCCAGGGAGTGGTGAGCGCGCTCTTCCATCTCTCGCGGATCGACCTCCGGACGGGCGACCGCGTGGAGCCCCGCGCCATCGTCGGGCTGTCGGGCGACAGCGGGATCGCTCCCACGCCCCTCCTCCAGTGGCGGACCTACGTACACGGCGTGGCCGTCGATCCGTCCGTTCTGCAGCAGTTGTTGAACTAAAGGCCACGGGCGGCGAGCGGAGCCGAATTCACTTCGGCGGAGCGAGCGGGGGGGTCTGGGGGGGTGCGGCGCAGCACCCCCCAGCTCCAATGTGATACCTTCGGCCCTCCTCCGTATATAACTACAGCATGGCTGGCGTCCGGGGGATCGCGTGGCTCGTCCCGCGGGCCGCGAAGACAGCCGCGCTCGATTGGGAGGCCGTCTACCGCGAGGAGATGCCCCGCATCTACAACTTCTTCCGGTACCGGGTCGGTGACGGACCGGGCGCCGAGGACCTGACGTCGGCCACCTTCGAGAAAGCCTGGCGGGCCCGCGATCGCTACCGCCGGGATCGGGCCTCGGTCGCCACCTGGTTATTCGCCATCGCCCGCAACGTCGCCACGGACCACTTCCGCAAGGACCGTCGCGAGGTCCCCCTCGAGGAAGCCGAGGACCTGGGGCCGACGTCTCCGGAGGCGTCCATCCTGCGGCGAGCCGACTTCCGAAGGCTGTCGGCGTTGCTGGCGGATCTGCCGGAGCGCGACCGCGAGCTGCTCGCCCTGAAGTACGGGGCGGGCGCCACCAATCGCGCCATCGCCAAGCTCACCGGCCTGGGCGAGTCGAACGTCGGGACGATCCTCCACCGGGTGGTGGCGGCGCTCCGGGCCCGCTGGGCGGAAAGTGGAGAAGGACCATGAACGACGATTTCCTTTCCGGCCTTCAGGAGGATCCTCGCCCCGAGTTCACCGACCGGCTGTGGCGTCGTCTCGAGACGCTGGAGGCGGAGGAGCCGGCCCGGCCGCGGCCCCGCCGCCTGCGCCTGCGCCCCTGGCCGCTCCTGGCCGGCGCGACCCTCGTCGGCCTGATCGTCGCGGTCGTGGGCCTCGCTCCGGTCCGCGCGGCCGCCCGCGGCTTTCTCGACTTCTTCCGCATCAAGAAGTTCGCGGCCATCCCGGTGGACCCGGAGCGCCTGAACCGGCTGCGCGAGGGGAAGCTGGACCTCAAGACCCTCGTGGGAGAGCAGGTGGAGGTGCTCCAGCCGCCCGCCGAGCCGGTGGTCGTCGAGAGCACCGAGGCCGCGGCCCGCCTCGCGGGCCTGACCCTGAGGCGCCCCGCCACCCCGCCGCGAGGCGCGACCCTCTCCGAGGTCCGGGTGGGGAGCCCCGGCGCTTTCCGGGTGACCCTGGACACGGGCAAGATCGAGCTGCTCGCCCGGACCCTCGGCGCGAATGGCGTCGAGGTGCCGAACGAGTGGGACGGCGCCACCATCGAGGTCGAGGCGTCGCCCGTGGTGGCGATGGTCTACCGGAGGGGCGGCGACGATTTCGTGTTCCTCCAGGCCCGCAGCCCGGCGGTTCGCATTCCGGAAGGAGTGGACCTCGTTCGCCTGGGAGAGATCGGTCTTCAGATGGCCGGCATGTCGCTCGAGGAAGCGCGGATCTTCGCCCGAACCATCGATTGGCGGAGCACCCTGCTCGTGCCCGTTCCCCTGGAGGGGGGGAGCTTCCGTGAGGTGGAAGTGGGCGGTGCGCGAGGCCTCCTGGTGACCTCCTACAATCGTCCGAAGCCAGGGTCGAGCACCGCCGGTGGCTGGCGCTCGGTGGTCCTCTGGTCCGAGGGCGACCAGGTCTTTGGCATCGAAGGACGGGGCAACGGGGTGGAGATCCTCGCGATGGCCCAGTCGGTCGGCTAGGCCGCCGTCCGTGAGCGAGCCCGCTCTCGAGACCCGCGCGCTGCGGAAGGAATACGGCGCCAAGGCGGCGGTCCGGGACCTCACCCTGAGCGTGCCGCCGGGGACGGTCTTCGGCTTCCTCGGTCCCAACGGCGCCGGGAAGACCACCTCGGTGAAGATGCTGCTGGGACTCGTGCACCCCACCGCGGGGGGCGGACGCGTGCTCGGGCGCCCGCTGGGGGACGGGGCCGCGCGGGCCCGGATCGGCTTCCTGCCCGAGCACTTCTGCTTTCACGAATGGCTGGAAGGGCGCGAGCTGCTCCGGTTCCATGGGCGACTCCTCGGGCTGCCGGATCGGGTCCTGGAGCCGCGGATCACGGACCTGCTCGAGCGAGTGGAGCTGGCCGAGGCCGGCGGCCGTCGTCTGCGCGAGTACAGCAAGGGGATGCGCCAGCGGATCGGGCTGGCCCAGGCCCTGCTCGGCGAGCCCGCGCTGGTGTTCCTGGACGAGCCCACCTCCGGTCTCGACCCGCTGGGGCGCCGCCTCGTGCGCGACCTGATCCACGAGCTGCGGGATCGCGGGACGACCGTGTTCCTGAACTCCCACCTGCTCGGAGAGGTGGAGGTCACCTGCGACCGCGTGGCCTTCGTGAAGGCAGGGCGCGTGGTTCGGGAGATGGCGCTCGGCCCCCTGGACCGCGACCTCGAGGTGCAGCTCCGCCTCGACCGACTGACGCCAGCGCTCCTCGCGGGCCTGGGCCGTTTCGGCCGCGACCTGCGCGACGACGGACGCGTCGTGCGGCTGCGCGTGGAGAGCGAGGAGCGGCTGCCCGAGATGTCGCGTTGGCTGGCCAGCCAGGGGGTCGGCCTCTACCATCTCGCCGTCGAGCGGCGCTCCCTCGAAGCCGTGTTCCTCGAGGTGATCGGAGAGGGCCCCATCGCACCCAAGGGGTCCGGGGGCCCGGCGGATGGATGAGCCCGGCCGGCCTCCTCGAGGCCCCGGGGCGGTGCGCGCGATCCTCACGGTGGCCCATCTGACCTTCCAGGAAGCGCGCCGGCGGCGGGTCCTCGCGGCTTCCCTCGGGCTGGGGGCTGCTTTCGTGGCCATCTTCGCCACCGGCCTCTACTTCATCGTGCAGGACATGCGCCCGCGTACGCCCCCCGTGCAGCAGGGCCTGATGATCAGCTTCGTGGTCACGGCCGCGCTCTACGCGGCAAACTTCCTGATCGTCGTCACGTCGGTGCTCGTGGCCGTCGACACGGTGGCGGGGGAGATCGCCTCCGGCGTGATCGAGACGCTCTGCACCAAGCCGGTGGCCCGCGCGGCCATCATGCTCGGGAAGTGGCTCGGCTGCTGGCTCCTCCTGGTCGCCTACCTGGGGCTGACCGTGGGCGGAGTGCTGGCGGTGGCCCGTGCGCTCGCCGGGTACACGCCGCCCCACGCGGCGCTCGGAGTCTCCCTGATGCTCCTGGAAGGCACGCTGCTGCTGACCCTGGCCGTAGCGGGAGGGACTCGCATGGCCACCCTCGCGAACGGCGTGACCGTGCTGGGACTCTACGGCCTGGCCTTCATCGGCGGCTGGATGGAGCAGCTCGGCACCCTGCTCGGCAACCCGACCGCCCGCTACCTGGGCATCGCGGCGAGCCTCCTCGTCCCCAGCGAGTCGCTGTGGCAGCTCGCCGCTCACCACATGCAGCCGCCCCTGGCGCGCGACCTGAACCTGACGCCTTTCTCGCCCGCCTCCGTCCCCAGCCCGGCCATGGTGGCCTGGGCCCTCGGGTACGTGCTGGTCACCCTGACGGTGGGCCTCCGCCTCTTCCGGACCCGGGATCTCTAGCCGGGTGCGGAGGGCGTAGTGCCGTTGACGTCGCTCGCCCCGCGCTCTAACCTCTCGACCACATGACGCATGTTGGGGAAGAGAGGACCTCATGACACGCCGAGCGTTGCTTTGTCTCCTGACGACGCTTCTGGCCGCGCGTGCGCTCGTGGCCGAGCAAGCGCCGGCCGCTCCCGCCACCGGCGGCCGGGTGTTCGAGCTGCGCACCTACACCGCGTCGCCCGGCAAGCTCGATGCGCTGAACGCGCGCTTCAGGAACCACACGTTGACCCTGTTCAGGAAGCACGGGATGGAAATCGTCGGCTTCTGGATGCCGGTCGACAAGGAAGCGGGCGCCGGCGAAAAGCTCGTCTACATCCTGGCCCACCAGAGCCGCGCGGCGGCCGCGGCCTCGTGGCAGGCCTTCCGCGTCGATCCGGACTGGGTCAAGGTGAAGGCCGACTCGGAAGTCGACGGCGTCCTGACCACCAAGGTCGAGAGCGTCTTTCTCGCGGGGACGGACTACTCGCCGCTCAAGTAGCCGTCGCGGGAGCCCGGGGCCCTACCTCCCGGCGATCGACCGGAGGTCGATCTCGAACCGGATCGTACTGTTGGGAGGTATGGGGCCGTTGCCCGAGGCCCCGTAGGCCAGGCCCGGCGGGATCGTGAGGCGACGCTTGCCCCCCACCTTCATGCCCAGCATGCCCTGATCGAACCCCGAGATCACGGAGCCCGCCCCCACGCGGAACGTCAGCGGCGTTTTGCCGATTGAGGTGTCGAACTGGGTTCCGTCGAGGAGCGTCCCCGTGTAGTTCACGGTCACGACGTCTCCCGTGACCACCGTGGCTCCGCCCTCGTGGCTTGCCCGGTCGCTTGGCGGGAGCGCCCAGCAACTGAACGGGCTCCGCCGGGCGCTCTGCTATCCTAGCCGCAACCTGTGGCCCGCATCCTTCCCCTCACTCCCACGGTGGATCTCACCACGCGCCGCGGGGCGCTCCGGTTCGAGAGCCGGCTGCGCCGCGCCGATCGATATCTCCTCGCCGTCGACCTCTACTCGCACCTCCGCGAGAGCCATCCCGAGACCCACCTCGGATACTGGGTCTTCCCGCTGCCCGAAGGGGCAGCGCGGACCACGGTCGGCCTCGACTTCACGACCATCGGGCCCGCTTCGGTGTGGATCGAGACCGCGGCCGGGCGGCAGGCCGCGATCGACTCCTGGCACAACCCCCGCTACGTCTTCGACCCCGTGGTCGGCATCCAGCTCGTCCTGCGCAACCGCGAGGGGCGGGTGGTGGAGAACCGCTTCGTGGCCGCGAAGGTGATGGATCCCGCGGTCCTGCGCTCCTACTACCACCGAGTGCATGCCGGCCACGGCTACACCCCCGCCGAGCCCTTCCTCTTCGAGCTTCATGCGGCGATGCTGCGCAAGCTGGAGCGGATCTTCCTCGACGGGATCCCCCAGGGCGCGCGCGTCCTGGACGCGGGGTGCGGGCGGAGCCTGTTTACCGAGATCCGGCCTCACTGGCCGTTCATGATCGTGGCCGCGGACGTCGAGCATGCGCTCCTGCGCGAGCGCAAGCGCGAGTTTCCGAGCGTGCACTGGGCGGTGGCGGGAGCGCATCCGCTCCCGTTCCGGGACCAGGCGTTCGACGCCGTGTTCGCGGGCGAGCTCATCGAGCACCTCGCGGATCCCCGTGAGGGGCTGGCCGAGTTCAACCGTGTGCTCCCGGGCGGGGGAAGGCTGATCCTGACCACCCCGAACCGTCTCCGCCTCGCCAACGTCGTCGACCGCTCGGAGCGGCCCTACAGCCCCGACCACCTGAGCGAGGTGAGCTACGACGAGGCCCACGCGCTGCTCGGCGAGGCGGGCTTCGAGGTGGAGCACGCCAGCGGCCTACACCTCGAGCTGATGTTGAACTGGTTCTCGTCGCAACCGAAGCTCGACCGCCTCCAGCGCCGGTGGAACCGCCGGTGGGCAGTGCCCCTCATGCGCGCCCTGCTCGCGGCGGGCGCCCTCGCTCCGCGCTACAGCCTCGACCTGATCTTCGTAGCCCGCAAGAAGGGCCCGTTCCGGCGAGACGGCGTTCGCAGCCCGCATCCTGGCGGCATGCCCTGAGCGGTTGTGACGGCCTCGACCTGGCGGGGGTGGCGGCCGCCGAGGGCGAGGGCGGAGGCGGGAGCCACGCGTCCCCAGTTGTCCTCGGAGAGCGGCTCGCGCAGGAAGACCGTGCGGCGGCCGCGAGGCCGGGGCGGCGATCGGCCAGCCCGCCACGTCCGAGAGGGAGAGCGGCTCGCGGCCTTCCCGGGCCAGGGCGGCGAACGCGCCGAAGCCGCCGATCTCACGCAGCCAACCCGATGCGCCGGAGTAGGTCCGCAAAGCGCGGGTCGGAACGAATGCCCTCCCACGGTGAATTGTTCTTGAGCGATTCCGCCTTCAGCCAAAGCAGGCTCTCATCCCGGTTCCGGACGCACTGTTCCAACACCACGAACGCCTGGTCCTTTTCGCCAACGCGCGCATGAAGCTCGGCCAGGCGGTATGGGGAGACATACCGTGGGGGCGACCGTCTCTTCGCCAGCTCAACGTCCGTCGCGTACTTCCGCTTCGCCAGCTCGAGCTGCTTCTGCCGATAACCCTTCATGCCGGAGAGTGCGTAAGCTCTCTTGAGCACGGCTCTCACTTCGTTGCTGTCCCCACACAGCGTTCTCATCCAGTACCCCTGCAGCATTTCCGTGACGGCTTCATCGTACCTGCGGTCTCGCAGGTACACTTCGCCGCGCAGCTCATGCAGGTACGCCTTCGCGTCGGCGACTTCCGGGTGCATTTCGATGATCTTTTCGACCTGCCGAATGGCTTCGTCGTATCTTCCGAGATTGACCAGGGGCCACACCGCGGTGAACGCGATGATCAACGAGAGCGGATCAAGCTGCCGCGCTCGCTCAAGTGAGACAAGGGCTTCCGCAAAGCGGCCACCCGCGAAGTAGTACATCCCGAGCCACTGATGGGCCGTTGCATAGTTCGAGTTCAGCTCGATGGCTCGCTTGAAATCCCTCTCCGCGCCCGTGCGGTCCCAGTCGTACTGGGCCTTGATGATTCCAAGAGATGCGTGCGCCTCCGCGAGCTGGTCGTCGATCTCCAGGGCGGTCAGGGCGGCGGTCCTGGCCTTGGGTATCGCTTCATCCGGACGCAAGACGAGACTCGAGAGCTGGTAATAGGAATCAGCCAGGCCGGCCCACGCCGGGGAATATTTCGGATCGATGGCGATTGCTTGATTGAAGTATCCGATCGCGGTGTTCCACCCCGCTTCGGTGTACTGGTGCCATGAGTAGCGGCCCTTCAGGTAGAGGTCATACGCCCGGGGGTCGGCCACCCGGGTCAGACGGAAGCGCCTTTGGTCGTCCGGCTCGAGCCGGCCGCGAATTCCCTGGGTGATGGCCCCCGCCACCTCGGCTTGGAGAGCAAACACGTCGCGGAGATCGCGCTCATACGCGTCCGCCCATAGGTGCTTGTCCGTCGCGGCGTCGATGAGCTGGACGGAGATCCGCACTCGGTCGGCCGCCCGCCAGACCGAGCCTTCCACGACGGCATCGACGTTCAGCTCCCGGCCGATCTGGGGCAGCTGCTTTCGCGTTCCCCGGTAAGACATCACAGAGGTGCGTGAGATGACTCTGGAGAGTCCCATTCGAGACAGGCCGGTGATGAGCGCGTCGGTCATCCCGTCGACGAAGTACGCCTGGTCCGGATCGCCGGAGACGTTCGCGAGCGGGAGCACCGCCACCGACCCGATCGCAGGTCGGTCCGAGGTCTCCCCCCCACCGCGCCACGAGAAGACACCCAGTTGCAGCGCGGCGAGCATTCCGGCGGCCAGCGCCAGCACGGCGAGAGCTGTCGTGCGCCTACGGCGGAGCAGCCCAGAGCGGAGGGGTTCCCGGGCGCCCTCGAGCGCGACGCCTACCGCCCTCGCCGGCGTTCCCGGCGCGGCGTTTTGCCGAAACCACTTCAGCTCCGCCGCCAGGTCGCGTGCCGTCTGCCAGCGCTCCTCCGGGTCCTTGGCCAGGCATCGTCGAATGATGTGCTGCAGCCCTTGCGGCACGCTGGGGAGTATGCCGCTCGCGAGTGGCGGCTCGTGCACGAGGATGGCACTGATCAGCCCGGCGTTGCTGTCCGCCACAAAGGCCCTTAGTCCGCTGACCATCTCGTAGAGCATGGAGCCCAGCGCAAAGAGGTCCGTCCGGGCATCCGTGGCCCGGCCCTGAACCTGCTCGGGGGCCATGTACTGCAAGGTGCCCAGGAGCGCGCCTTCCGCCGTCAAATCTCGCGAGTGCGTCGACTGACCGCTGATCGACTCGTCGAGCAGGCCTTTCGGGCGGGGCACCCACTTGGCGAGGCCGAAGTCGAGCAGCTTGGCGCCCGTGCGCGTCAGCATCACGTTCCCCGGCTTCAGGTCCCGGTGCACGACTCCGTGACGGTGCGCCTCGTCGAGGCCTTCGGCGATCTCGACCCCGTAGCGCAGCACGTCCTCGAGCGGTAAGGGTCCGCGGGCAAGCCGAGCCGCGAGCGTTTGCCCTTCCAGGTACTCCATCACGAGGAAATCAACGTTGTCCTCATGCCCGATGTCGTAGAGAGTGCAGATGTGGGGATGGGTGAGGCTCGAGATCGCGCGGGCCTCGCGCTCGAAGCGCTGCCGGTGGTCGGGACTATCCTTCAAGAGCGCGGACAGGACCTTTACCGCGACGGGACGCGTCAAGCGCGTATCGATCGCGCGATACACCTCGCCCATGCCGCCCGTGCCCACGAGCTCGACGATCTCGTAGGGCCCGAGACGTCTACCTGGCGAGAGGGGCACGGTCGGGGTATAGCGCTACGGGCGAGCGCCCAATCCCTTTCGGACGCCGCCTCCCATGGCCGCCAGTCTGGCATCTAAATCGGGATCTAAACTGGACGGTGACTCCCGCCACGATTAGAGTGCCAGAATCCACGACTTAAGAGCCAGCGTCCTGGTGCCGGCTCGCTGTGCTCGGCTGGCAAACGAGACACCGCGATGGGATGATGGTCGCCGACTCGCGAGGGGCCACTGAGCCATCCCCGCGACCGGCTTGGACACCAACCGTGGGTTCCTCGGTCGACTCCGGCGTGCACGTCGCCAAGAAGGACACGAGCCGCGCGCACGAGGCCAGCGGGATCGGTCTCGCGGCGTTGCTGGTGACGACCCTCGCTTTTCTCACACCACCAACGCTCTTCGAGGGGCTCGACTGGGGTGAGCTGCATCTACCCAATCGCCGGTTCCTGGCGCAGAGCCTCGGCTCCGGTCGGCTGCCTCTCTGGAACCCGTACGTTGCCCTCGGGCGACCCTTTCTGGCGGACGTGGAGACGGCGGTTTTCTACCCCCCGAACCTCATCTACGTGGTCCTCGATCCCTCGGTCGCGCTCGCCCTGCTCACGGCAGCCCACGTCGTGCTCGCCGGGGCCGGCATGCTGCGGCTGGGAAGGCTCCTCGGGGCAGAGCGCTGGGCAAGCGCCATCGCCGCCCTGTCGTTCGTGCTTGGGGCTCCGATCGCCGCCCGCCTGGCTGCGGGTCAGGTGGCCTATGCTCACGCGGCCTGCTACCTGCCCCTCATCTTCGCGCTCGGGGCCGAGATGCAGCACTCGTTCTCGTGGGCACGGCTCGCCCGGCTCGCGGCGGCGCTGGGCCTGCAGCTGCTGTGCGGCCATCCGCAGATCGCGTGGGTGACCTGGCTCGGCCTCGTCGCGTTCCTGGCCGGGCGCGCTGGGAGTCGTCCCATCGCATGGCGCAGTTGGCTCGAGGGTGCCGGGGGCCTCGCGGCCGCCTTCGCTCTCGGGCTCGGCCTCGCTGGGATCATGCTCGGGCCGTTTCTAGAGCTTGTGACGCAGGGGAACCGCGCTCAGCCGACGCTCGCATTCGCGGCCGGGGGCGCCATGGAGTGGTCGCACTGGATCTCGTTGTTCTTGCCCAACGGGAACACGAAGCTGTTCTACTGGGAGTCCAACCAATACATGGGCCTGCTGGCGGCGGCGGTCGGACTCGCGGGGCTCCTCCGCGGGCGCGACGCCAATGCCCGGGGCCTCGCGGCCGTCGCGTCTGTGGGGGCCCTGGTCGCCGCGGGGCCGCGCACTCCGGTGTTCGGCGTGCTCTACTCCGTGCTGCCGGGGATCGCCCTCTTCAGGATTCACGCGCGCGCCGCCATCCTGGTCTCCTTCGCGCTCACGGTAGGCGGAGCGCTCTTCCTGTCGCACCCACCTCAGGGGCCCCGTCGCAAGCAGCTCCTGGCCGTGAGCCTGGCCATTCCCGTTCTGGCGGTGGGGCTAGCTTGGTTCTGGCGCCCGCTTCCGATACCTCGGTCTCTGCTGCTCGGGCGTCTCGCGCTCATCGTGGCCGTGGCCATTCTCGGCTTCCTGGCGGTCTCGGAGGAGCACCCTTTGCGGAGAGCGTCGCTTCTGGGGCTCCCCATGGTCGTGGTCGCGGACCTCCTCACCGCCCAGTTGGCGACGAAAACCGCGTGGCTATGGCCTGTCCCTCCGACCTCCGGGACCGAGAAGCGGCTCGCCTCTCGGTTGGCGGAGGCGGGCCTGCTCCGTCCGGGCCTCGCTCCTCCCCGAATCGCGGTGCCTCGTATCGCGGCCCGGGAGAATGCCGCAATGGCCTACGGCTGGGCCAGCGTCGCGGGCTACAACGCGCTCACCCTCGATCGCGTCTGGCGGTATCTCCACCTCACGCTGGGCGTGGAGCCCTCGGTCGACGAGAACACCTATGTCTCCGCTCGCGTCTACGAGCACGGGCCATTCCCCTATCGCGAGGCCGCGCTCGTCGCGGGCTGGGACCCCAAGACGAGCGCGATTGCCCTCCGCCCGACGAGCGACCCCCGCGCCTACGTGGTCGGGAAGGTCCGGCCGGTGCGTGACTGGCACGAGGCTCTGACCTTCCTGCGTGGCGGCCACGACGTTCACCGCGAGGCTCTCGTGGAGGCGCGAGATCTCGCGGCCACGGGCTCCCTGCGGCCGGAGACGATCGTGCGCGGGCGCGCCACCATTCTGTCCTTCGAGCCAGAGCGGATCGTCATTGGGGCCGAAACGAGCGAGCCCGCGCTCCTGGTCTTGAAGGAGGCCTGGTATCCGGGCTGGCGAGCGTGGGTCGACGGCAGGCCCGCCCCGTGCGTTGCCGCGAACGCCTGGATGCGCGCCGTGCCCCTGCCCGCGGGCACGCACGACGTGAGACTCGAGTACCGCTCCCGCTTCCTGGGGGCGGGCGCCGCAACCTCAGTCGTCTCGGCCGCGCTCCTGCTCCTCGGACCGCGGCTGCTGCGCCCTCGTCCTCTCCTGGGCGACCTACAGTCGGGGACGGGCCAGGGTCGAGACGGGTCCGCCTGAGGCGGCCTGGGCGGGGGACAGCCTAGACTAAAGTTACCGCCTGCGGCGTCGTTATGTGGCTGAGATGTCGCGAGATGGCGTCTGGGGCGCGCGGCGGTCGTGCCTACATGGTGAGGAGCTTCAGAGCGCGGGCTTGAAGGGGCGAGGCTTCGGTGATCTGG